>Ga0114956_1000937_pt1 | contig 22432 bp, 22 predicted proteins | sample MaitaG_FD_87304 | JGI IMG/M metagenome (GOLD analysis project Ga0114956, IMG submission 87304) | Marine algal microbial communities from Maine, USA - Maine_Asex2 metaG | ecosystem: Host-associated > Algae > Red algae > Unclassified | place: Maine, USA | collected 2015-01-05
GACCTAAATTTCATTTGTATAAACCTAATATTGCGTTGTTAAGTGGTATTGCTTGGGATCATATTAATGTCTTTCCGACGTATAAAAATTATGTAGAGCAGTTCAGTATTTTTGTAGATTCAATTATTACAGGTGGAAGCATCAATTACAACGAAGAAGATTTAGAAGTAAAGCGTGTGGTGGAAGCCTCTGAAAATCAAATTAGAAAAATAGCATATCAAACTCCAGAATACACAGTAGAAAACGGAGAGACACTTTTGCAAACTCCAGAAGGTTCAATGCCAATTGAAGTTTTTGGTGCACACAACCTAAATAATTTGGCAGGTGCCAAATGGATTTGCCAACACATGGGAATTGACGAAGATGATTTCTACGAAGCCATTTCTACATTTAAAGGAGCAAGCAAACGTTTAGAAAAAATTGCCGAATCTAAAACAAGCATAGCATATAAAGATTTTGCACACTCTCCAAGTAAAGTAGAAGCGACAACCAAAGCTGTAAAAGAACAATATAGCCACAGAACTTTAGTAGCCTGTTTAGAATTACATACGTACAGTAGCCTAAATGCTGAGTTTTTAAAAGAATACAAAGGAGCTTTAGATGCAGCAGATGTTGCTGTTGTTTTTTATTCTCCACATGCTGTAGAAATTAAAAAATTAGAAGAAGTCACCAAAGATCAAATCGCTAATGCTTTTGAACGCGATGATTTAATCATATATACCAATCCAGAAGATTTTGCAACCTTTTTATTCTCTCAGAGTTTTGAAAACAAGTCACTGTTATTAATGAGCTCTGGTAATTATGGTGGTTTGGATTTTGATGCCGTGACAAAACTCTTTTAATGTTTCGTTATCTTGAACTTGTTAAAGGATGTGATTATTTTATTGTTAGTTTTTCGCACAGACTCATCATCATATCTCGACAAGCCACTAAAGAATGTATAATTATTAAGAGATGGTTAGTTAACTAATTAATCCAGCCATTTTTAGCAGCTCCTTTACTAAAATAATAAAGAAATATAGCTATTGCGATCACTAAGAGCGGTATAATAACAGAAATCAATAGTGATGTATTTTTAATATCGAAGAAAAATAGCCAGTACATCTCTGTAAAAAGCAAACCAATTAGAGCGATAAGAAAAAATTTGGTTGCGATTTTTTTCCTCATAAAAAGCATAAAGCTTCCTAGCATTTCTGAAAATAAAGCCACAAGAAATATAACAATATACCAAACAGGAAGGGACTCTATTTTACTGAATTCCTCAGCAGTTGAGTTTTGTTCTAGAAAATTGAATTCAAAAGAACTAAAATATATTTCAAAAACATTCCAAACAATGGCAAAGATTGCGACTACCCAAAAATAATTTGGTGGTTTATTTTTTGTTTCCATCTCCTAAGGTTCAAATTAACTTATTATAAAGATAAGTAATTTTAAATGTAGTTCTGATGAAATTGCACTTTATGATAGAAGATACTAATGCGCAAATCGTAAATGTTTTTGAGTTTGATGATTTAATTATTTATACATATCCTTATTAATTTCATCTGCTTTTAAAATTTTGAAAACTAGTATTGCTTGTTAATCAACATTAGTAATTACTGTAGTTGAGATTTTGATGAGATTATGAGGCTTTTTTAGGAGTATGGTTATCTATAGTGAAATAATTCCGTTTCAATGAATCATATCAGACGATAGCTAAGTTCGTCTAAATTTTATGAGAAAGTCAAGAATAATAATTCTTATTCATAATTCTCAAACCAATCAAAATGCTTTGCTATAATAGCATCTTTGTTTTCATTTAGATTTTCGATAAAACTTTTAGCTATTGAGGATAGATTTTTCGATTTCAGCCAGATTAAATTCCAGTTAGTTGTTATTGGTAGTTTCTTAACTGGTATGACCTGTAAGTCACCATTTTTAAGTTCATTTTTAATCCCTATTAAAGGCATAATAGAATAGCCTAAGCCAGCAAGAATAGCCTGTTTTAAGGCTTCGTTAGATTTTAATTCCATTTTTTTATAGGTAGAAATCTTATTAGAGGCTATAAACTGTTCCATTTTGTTTCGGGTTGCAGAGCCTTGTTCTCTGTAGATAAGTGGTAGTTGCTCAAATTCTTTTGTAGAAATAGGTTTCCCTGTAGATTTATACTGTTTACCACCAACAAGGTAAAGTTTGTTGTCCATCAATTGAATTCGATTTATTTTTAACTGCTTTGGTATGGTAGATACCATCGCAAAATCAATCTCGTTATTTTCTAAAGATCTAATAACTTCCGCTTTATTAGTGACGTCCATTGAAAGTTCTACACCTTTATGCGCATCAATAAAATCAGTTAAAAAATAAGGCATCACATACTTCGCTGTAGATACAATGGCAATTTTCAGTTTTCCTGCCAGTTCACCTTGAAATGACAAGGCTTTATAATTAATAGCATTCACCTCATTTAAAATTTTTTCAGCAACTAAGGCAATCTCTTCTCCGAACTCAGTAATATAAATTTTACGTCCTACAACCTCAAATAATGGAATTTGAAATTGATCTTGAAAATTTTTTAACTGAATAGATACGGCTGGTTGGGTTAAAAATAATTCTTCTGAAGCTTTTGTAACACTCTTAAGTTCACTGACCTTATGGAATATTTCGAGTTGGTGTAATGTATATTTCATAAATATATTTTATATATAACATTATAAAAATAAATAAAAATTTATGAATAATACGTATGATATTTGCAGAAATAATTAAAACATAAAAATAATGAGTGATTTTGTAATTCGTAAAAAAGAAGAAAGAACGTCTAACACAAAGACGGTCTCATTTGTAAAACCAACTAGAAAAGAGTTGAGCATTGCTTTAAAAATTGTGCTTTTTATTGCTGCTTTTTCTGGACTTATTTCTATGTCTATAGGAAGTAACAATCTAATGCTTTCAGAAATATTAGTTTCTGGTGGAATCTTATCCATAGTATTTTTAATTCATATTTTATCAAACCGTTAGTTTGAATTCTAGACTTAATCTATAACCGCTATATTAAATGGATTTACATTTATTATTTGATAATTTAACAAATCCTGCATTACTCTTTTTCTTTTTAGGAATCATTGCAGTGCAGTTAAAGAGTGATCTTTCAATTCCAGAAAACTCTTCAAAATTTATTTCATTATATCTATTGTTGGCCATTGGTTTTAAAGGTGGTCAAGAATTATCTCACAGTGCATTTTCTATGGAAATACTGTGGTCATTGCTCTTTGGGCTTGCTTTGGCTGCAATTGTACCTGTGTATACTTATTTTATTCTGCGACGAAAATTTAATGTAGAAAATGCTGGAGCCATTGCTGCAGCCTATGGGTCTGTAAGTGCAGTAACATTCGTAACTACGATATCGTTTTTAGAGTTAGAGCAAATTGATTTTAGTGGTCATATGGTCGCTGTAATGGCACTTATGGAAGCACCATCCATTATGGTTGGTTTACTGCTTATGACGTTTTATAGAAAGAGCAAAAAGGGAGAGGTGGCTGTGCCAATGAAAAAAGTAATTCATCATGCGCTAACAAATGGCAGTGTACTTATAATCATCGGAAGCCTATGCATTGGTTTTATGGCTAGTGAAGTGCAAGCAGAAGGTATTAAGCCTTTTACTACAGATATTTTTAAAGGATTTTTAGCGGTATTTCTATTAGATATGGGAATAACTAGTGGAAGAAAGTTATCTGATTTCATTAAAAAAGGCTGGTTTGCATTAATTTTCGCTATTGTTATTCCTGTAATTAATGGGAGCTTGGTAGCGGTTATAAGTGGTATTATAACTGAAAGTGCAGGTAACAGATTGCTTTTTGCAATTCTGGCAGCGAGTGCGTCTTATATTGCGGTTCCGGCTGCAATGAAAATTGCAGTACCAAAAGCCAATCCGAGCTTATATATACCAATGGCTTTGGCGATTACATTTCCCTTTAATATCACTTTGGGAATGCCATTGTATCTGTGTATAATTAATATCACATAAATAATATTAATGAATTACATTAAAAATATAAATAAAAATATATCAAATTGAAATCGTAATTTTGCTTTAACATATTTTAAAACGAAAAAAAATGGAAATATTAGAACAACAAAAAACGACACAAAAAATAGATTTAATTAATGGGACGTTTACGGCATCAGAAGCTTCAGACATTATTAATTCAGTATTGAAAGTAAAAATTAACTTTCACAAATTCCACCGTTTATCTATTATAGAAGGTAACGATAAAGACGAATGTGAATACGATAATGGAAGAATCGCAGAGCTTATGAATGAGCAACAAATCGCAAAAGATTTTTTCTCTCAAGCTAGATTAGAAGGTAAAAAACTAAAAATGCGTAGTGTTATTCAAATTGAGATAGACGAATAAATTTTAATTAGATTAATAGTTTTTGGTTAATTCCTAATTGCTTTTACGTATTTTCATATTAGCAATTAGGATTTTTAATTCACAGTCTTAATGCTTCTCAATCTTAGCAATCATCTGCTTAAATGAGTCTAATAAGAAAATCAGCTTTCCAGTATTACCTCCAGCTCTAAATCTTTCATTTTAATTCATTCTATCTATAAGTGTAGCTAACTCCTTAGCATAATCAATAAATGCAATGGTTTCATCTGTTCTTGCCAATTTAATTTTATCAAAAATGATGAGTGCCTCACCATTACTTTCTATATGATAAATCTGATGATTTTCGAAAAAACGAATGATCTCATCTGTAAAAAAAGATCTAATTTCAGATTCTTTATTTCCCATAATAAGAAACTTCTTGGAAAAATCTGGATACATTTCAAAATCAATATCTTTATAACCTGTATATGCCATAACACGGTCAAATATTTTTTCAAATACACCTTCTTTTTCCATTGTAAAAATAGGCATTTTTTTGGGTGATTTTACCACCATCAGCGTCATGTTAAATGTCTCAGCCGTAAAAGCCGCTCCTTCACTGAAAGTTACATCAGCAATTTCCCAAGACACCTCTAAATCTTTAAATGCTCCGTTTAGACGATTAGATTTACGTTCAATAGGTCTAATTTCAAAAAAGTGAAATTTCTTTAGATAACTGGTATTGTAATCTATTCGATTGTTATATTCATAATCTCTTTCATTAGCTAAATTTTGTAATCGTGTTTGCCTTGATGATAATTTTACAACTTGATTATTTAAAGCAATTTTTAAAGCTCTATTATGTGTAGAGGACGACACATGAGAATCCAATCCTTTTATAACAACTTTGCCACCTGTATTGTTTTGAAGCTTTAGGTAGTCCACTATGTAGTCCATATAGGTGATACCAACCAATCTTGTTTCTGATAAATCAATTTTAACATTTGCACCAGCAGGAATTTCAGCTACCATTTTATCAATTTTTAAGATGCCTAAAAAATTAGCTATTCCCTTAATATTCAAATCATAACTACCATCTGGTTTCTTAACTAAATTTGAACCTGATCGATAAACCATTTTAAAAAATTGAGGTATAGATACATTAGACAATAGCATATGAGTAACCATGGCTAATAACAATCCACCAAGTAATCCAATTAATAAATTGGTGTAAAGCGTTAAAACCATAGTGCCAACAAAAAATATTAATTGCTCAATTCCTTGATTGTAAATTTGTTTGAAGACCGCAGGTGAAGCCAATTTAAATCCTGTGTAAACCAGTAAAATTGCAAAAGCACATAATGGTACTTGTCTCATTATAGGGCTTAATACCACAATAAAAATTAGCAACAAAAGGCCTTGATACATGTTAGACCACTTTGTTTTTGCTCCGTTATGGATATTGACTGTACTTCTAATAATAACAGCAATAATTGGCAGGCCACCAATCATACCAGCTGCCATAGTACTTAATCCTATTCCCATTAAATCCTTATTCAAATCTGTCTTTCGTTTATAAGGATCAATTTTATCAACTGCTTTCGCAATGGCAAGTGATTCAATGCTGGTTATAATCAAAATAGATATTACCGTAGTCCAAAATTCTATAGTATTAATTTTATTAAAATTTGGATGCAATATAGAATCCATAATATTATCTGGTATATCTAACAGTAGAGAAGGTCCTACTTCGTACGCCTTTCCAAAGAATGAAAGTATATGTTGATCAAAGAAATTGAACATATAAACAAAAGGAATAGAAAGCATAATAACCCACATTGGAGTTGGCAGAATATGGAAAAGCCGATTGCTTATTTTGGAGTGAAATACTAGTAAAAGTAAGCCAACTAGAGCGATTATTATTACAAATGGATTCGCTTTAGGTAACTGTAAAACAGCATCTACTAGGTTTTGTATAATGCTTGGGCTATCTGAATGTGTGCCTAAAGCAACATGAATTTGTTTTGCAAAAATGATGATTCCTATAGCTGCTAAAAGGCCGTGAATTACAGAAGAATGGAAGATGTCTGCCAAACGACCAAGCTTTAATAAACCTAATAGTACTTGAATTGCACCTGAAACAACCACTGCTGCTAATACATAATTAAAGGCTTGCCCAGAACCATCATCCATCAATGCAATCCCTAAAAGTATGACGGCAATAACACCTTTTGCAGGTCCATTGACTGAGATATGTCCACCTCTGTAAAGGGTAGTTACTACACCACCAACAATCGCGGAAATAATACCTGACATTGCAGGTGCACCAGCAGCTAATGCAATGCCTAATGAAAGTGGTAAAGCAATTAGTGAAACGCTTACTGCTGCAATTAAATCACTTCGCCAATTTTCAATTAAGCCCTTAAAGCCCGTTTTTGGTGTAATTTCCATTTATTTAACTGTCTAGATTTTTAAAATATGAAAATTTCGGATAAAAATATACCAATAGTTTGTTCAAGTTTTTTATAATCCTGTAATATATGACCTAGTTTTGTTTTTGAGAAATTTAATTGATAATTTGTAGTATGAAGTTTCAAAAACAAGCATGTATTAAATTTTTATTAGTCCTCTAACTCATTCTCAATCTACTCAATCATTTCCTTAAACAGACTTAAAAGGAACGTCAGTTTTATAGCATCTCCTGCAGCTCTAAATCTTTGTTTTTGAATTTTTACGCCATACCAATCTTGTTTCCCATTTTCGTTGAGGACCCATTTGATTTCGAGATTAATTGAAAGAATAAGCAAAAGTCTTCTTAGCTGAATTGAATTAAAAATGGTTTTTAAAATGAATTGCTTGGCCATATTTCTAGTTTTTAAAAATATAGTGACGCTTTGCGTTTATTTAAATACTGTTTGCAAACTCGAAAAACACCTCCTTGTGCCGTTTTAAATCCATATCAGATGACAAAGCAACTCTGGCAATATAATCCTTGTCACCTTCTTTGGTTGTGCCTTGTGTTGAGGTTGCAGGAATCGTCCAATAACACCCTTTTAATTGGCCGTAACTGACGCAGTATTTACTTTCATTAGGAATTTTAGTAATCATTAAATTTATTAATTTATGATTCAATTCCCTTTTGTAGGCTTCCTTATCTTCAGCTGTGTTCCCTTTTGTCGGTAGATCTAATGAAAATACCGAAGGTGTAAAGCCTTCTGCCGCTAATTCTTCTGAAACAAAATTAATTTTTGCATCTGGTAAGGTCTCGTGAATATAGTTTACAAATTCTCTAGTATTCGCATAAGCATCTGCAATTCTCTGTATCATTGAAGGCATTTGCTCGGCTAATATCTCATATTGAAATGCTGTAGCTTCGTTATTGCAAAGCTGTAAATGCAGACTGATCTTATCGATTAAAGCATCCGCTTTGTTGTTCCCAACCACATAGCCAGCTGTACATTTTCCGCCACTTGGAAATTTAGAACCACTCGCATAAGAAAGACTTTTAACTGTTGAGAGTATTTCACCTTCGCTCAAAAATTGAATATTTGGACAAAACGTTTGGTCTAATATAAATACAGGACTCACAGCAATTGTTCCACTCGAAGTTTTACGTTCTTTACTCAAAACTGCTTTTAATTTTTCTAAATCTGGAACTTCAACACGTGGATTGGTTGGGATTTCTGCAATAATGTTTGGAATTTCATCAGCGTTAGCAATTTTAGTCAGAACGGTTTCTAAACTTGTTACCATGTCATTATCACCATCAACTTCTAAATCGACTATTTCAACATTATCAAGACAAGCAGCCACACGTCTCGCTTGGTCGTTGGTGCCACCATAACAGTTGGTAGGTACAATAAATTTAATCGGTTTTTCGCTATAATTGTCTTGTGCATAATCGATTAAACCCATCATAATTGCATACTGTACTGATAATCCGCTAGAACCAACTAGCGGTGTTGAAGTTGTACCAGTAATACTTTGAATTGACTTTAAAACGTTTGCTTTGTTATTTTCGACATTTCTATTATGAGCGTTTATCGACGTTCGCTCCGTAAAAGCTTTTAAAGCTACCAAACAATTATTAGGAGTCATTGCAATAGTCTCTCGTCGTCTCACATGCTGAACATCTGAAATGTAATTGTCATTATTATTACTATTGACTATCAAAACACTTCCTAAGTGCGCATATAAATTAACTTGAAAATCAATAGTTGGGTTGAGGTTATTATTTTCAAATTTGTTTTCTTCTGAAATGAAAATTGTACTACCATCAAATTCAGAAATAGTTTCTAAGTTTTCAACATTCTTAAGCTCAAAATTATAATTATAAACACGTTTTATAAGTTCAGCATCAAACGATTTTGGTAAGCTATTAGTGTAAATGACTTGCGTCTTTTTATCATCTAATAAGTTCTTTCTTAATATCGCCAAAATAGGAATTGTATGCGATGAAAAACTAATAACGTTCATTGATTTAAGCCCAAGCATTTTCGCAATTCCCCATTCTAAAACACAAGATAACGGATGACCTAAGCGAATATAATCGTAAGCTGTAGGTAACGCCTTCAGTGCAGATGACTCAGAATTATTACTTTTAAATAAGATTTCAAACTGATCTGTAAACTCTATTTTGGCTAATGATTCGTTGTAAATATCTAGTCTATGCGTTGTTAGATTTAGCCAATCTTTTGGCATATTTTGTAATACGGCTTTTATGTAATTAATTGTTTTATGGGCTTGCATATATCTTTCAATCTTGTAGTGCGTAAAGATACATTAGTTGGTTTTTATTTGGAATTTTACAGAGGTTTTAATCTTTACTTGGATAAAAAACCCTATCCAAAAATTGTTTAATACTTTCTTGATTAACTCTAACTAATTCCTCGCGAGCTGCTCTTGTGTCACTAGGTTTTTTATCTTGAGACAATTTAAATTTACCTTCCCAATTGGTAATCTCAATTTTAAACATTTCAATATAATCTAGGTTTCTGTCTAACCTTGGATTATCTGGTTCTAAAACATACTTATACTCAGGAGCTTCTAAAAATTCAGTCATTGTAATTAAAGACTGTTTTAGAGCAGCTTTGCTTTCTATGGCTTGCACTTTGCCTTTAAGATGTACTTTTATATAATTCCAAGTTGGGAGTTGTGTTGTAGAGTAGATACTAGGTGAAATGTAGCATTCTGGTCCTGCAAAAATAATCGTCACGTCGTTATTATCTTTCAATAATTTAGCATGTGGATTATATATGTCTATATGTCCAATAAGTGTACCGTCTTTATAAACTAAAGGTAGGTGTGTAATTAAAGGTTGGTTATCTTTTACTGAAATAATTGTGGCTAAAGGATAGGTTTTAATCACGTCAATCATATGATTGATGTCATTGTCTTGATGGTGTTTAGGTGGATAATTCATATTTCTTTGTTAGTTGAGCGTAGTCTAACTACACACCAAACTGTCTAAAATGATGATCTAGATGTTTGTATTGCATTTTTCCCCATTGGTTTTTTGTCATTGCACCAAATGCAGGATGTGGTTGCCAATCGTTGCGTTTTCGCTGTGCATTTAATTCGTTAATAAGATTAGAAATCGCTTGTTTTTCAGTTTCAAAATCTTTTTCGTCCTTAATACCAAAACCTTTAGCTGTTGGTAAATTCTTTTTCCAAAGTTTATCACTATACATAGATTTTTTAAACAATAAATTTATTAGCCAATTTGGTTTTACACCATAATTTTCTTTTTCTAGGATAATGTTTAGTGGCATTTGGCAATGGTTTAGCATTTGGCCAACATTCATTTTTCCCCAAACGGCTGGAGTTTCTTTATTTAATTTGTTTAGACGTGATAAAATTTCATCATAAGTGCCTTCGTCAAAAAATGATTTCATGTGACTTAAATTAATTGATTTATTTAGATGCTTAAATTTACAATTTTTTATCTTTATCAAATGTCAGAAAAGCCAACTTCATTTTCAATTAAAAACTGGTCTCAAGATGATCAACCTAGAGAGAAGCTAAGAGATAAAGGAAAAGCTGTTTTAAGTGATGCAGAGTTGGTTGCTATTCTCATTGGTTCTGGGAATAGGGAGGAAAGTGCTGTAGATTTATGCAAACGTATTTTAGCTAGCGTAGATAATAATCTCAACGCTTTAGCAAAATTATCCTTAAAACAGTTAATGGAATTTAAGGGTATTGGTGAAGCTAAAGCTATTACCATTACTGCAGCTCTAGAGTTTGGGAGAAGACGTGGCACAGAAGATACTGTAAAACTAAATAAAGTAGAATCTAGTCGTTCGGTATTCAATGTTATGCAGCCTATTTTAGGTGATTTGCCACATGAGGAATTTTGGATTTTATATCTCAATAACTCCAATAAGATATTACATAAAAATCAACTAAGCAAAGGAAGCATTACTGGGACTTTGGTTGATGTGCGCTTGGTATTAAAAAATGCTTTAGAGGTTGGTGCTACGGCATTAATTCTTTGTCATAATCATCCATCTGGCACGTTAATACCTAGTAAATCTGATAAAGCTATTACTCAAAAATTGAAAACTGCAGCTCAAAGTTTAGACATTAAAGTTTTAGACCACCTTATTGTAACTGAGAAAGCGTATTTTAGTTTCGCAGATGACGGCATCCTTTAGCAATGCAAAAAAACCAAATAACAAAATCTAAATTCCAAATTAATTTAGCTTTGGAATTTGAATTTTAGAAATTGGAATTTGAAAAAAATATGTTATTAGTTTATACTCATAGAATCACACCACGTTTAACCTATACGTTTAAGCACATTTGCAAACGCATTCTTGGTTTAGAGATTAGTTTCACCTCTAAGGTAGAAGACTTTATAGCACACGATAGTCTTAAAATGTCTTACACCAAACAACCGCTGAGTAATGAGTTGTTTGTAAGAAGTAATGAGCTTTTGTTTGAGCATGGTCTGTCTGATTTAGATATAAACGTCCAAGCTTGGAAACAAACAAAAGGCTTTTTTGCCACAGGTGATCGTAGTCATTTGCCCTTCGATATTTTTGCAGCCTCATTTTATTTGTTGAGTAGGTATGAGGAATATATGCCACACGTAAAAGATGCGTATGGACGTTTTATGGCCAAAGAAAGTTTGGCTTTTAATAATAATTTTTTAAATCAGCCAATAGTAGATATTTGGGCTTACGAGTTAAAAGCAATATTGAAAGCACGTTTTCCTGATTATGTTTTTCCGGAGCGAATGTATAGTATTAAACCTGTTATAGATGTGCCAACAGCTTTTTGTTATAGAAAAAAGGGTGTACTGAGAACCCTTGGAGGAACGTTAAATGATATTGGGCATTTTAGATTGAAGCAATTGTACAAACGCTATTCTGTTTTGATGGGCTTTAAGCGCGATCCTTACGATACATTTAAATGGATCATTACAAAACAAAAACAATGCGATTTTAAGTTTACAGTATTGTTTTTAATTGGTGATTATTCTACATATGATAAAAATATAAGTACTAACAAAAAGGAGTTTGTTTCACTTATAAAATCCGTTGCAGATTATTGCGATGTTGGCATTAAGGCCTCGTACTTTTCGCTAGATGATATTACCACTCTAAAGAAAGAAAAACTTAAAATGGAAGCCATTACTAATACCCAATTAAATGCGGTGAGGCATTCGTTTTCTAAACTTAATTTGCCTACATCTTATAGAAATTTGGTGGAGTTAGAAATTAACCAAGATTTTACCATGGGCTACATTGATGTTTTAGGTTTTAGAGCTGGCACCTGTACACCATTTCAATTTTACGATTTAGATTACGAAGTACAGACTCCATTAAAAATTAACCCGTATCATTGTTTAGATTTTGCATTATTAAAGCATCAGTCAGAGCTAGATAAAACAGAGCATTTACAACGGCTGATAGATGAAGTAAAAGCCGTAAACGGAACATTTACAACAGTTTTTCACAATTATACGTTTAGTAATTTAAAGCAATGGAAAGGATTCCGTACACTTTTTAATCTCATATTAGAATCTGCAGAATGAGTAGTAATATAAAACATGTATTTTTTGATTTAGATCATACCCTTTGGGATTTTGATAAAAATTCTGGATTAACGTTTAAAAAGATTTTTAAACAAAATGCTATTGATGTTGAATTAAAAAATTTCTTAGAAGTATACGAACCGATTAATTTAAGATACTGGAAACTTTACAGAAACGAAAAAGTAACGAAATCAGCTTTGAGATTTGGAAGACTCAAAGAAGCATTTGATGCTGTAAACATTAAGATTGGCGATGCAATGATTAATCAATTAGCTGAGGATTATATTGCGCATCTCTCAAGTTTCAACCATTTGTTTGAAGGCACCTTTGAGATTTTAGATCATCTTAAACCTAAATATGAGTTACATGTTATTACCAATGGATTTGATGAAATTCAGGATAAAAAAATGAAAGCCTCAAAAATTAAAGACTATTTTAAAACCATTACCAATTCTGAAATGGTTGGAGTAAAAAAACCAAATTCAAAAATCTTTAACTTTGCTTTAAAGCTTGCTAATGCAAAGTCAGAAGAAAGTATAATGATTGGTGATAGTTTAGAAGCAGATATTGAAGGTGCTGATAATTTAGGAATAGACACTATTCATTTCGATTATAAGAATGAATTTCAGAATCATAAATACAAAAGAATTGTACATTTAAAAGAAATTAAACAATACCTTTAAAAATAACATTATGTTAAAAAAAGTTGCACTTATTGTTCTCCTACTTTTTACTAGTTTTTACGCTAAAGCACAGGGAGACATCAATAATTACAAGTATATTATAGTTCCAGATAAATTTGAAGTTCAAAATGAGGCTAATGCATATAAGTTAAATGGTTTAACTGAATTTCTGTTTAATAAATATGGTTACCAAGCGTATTTGGCTAATGAAGCTTTACCTGAAGATTTAAAAGCCCAAAGATGCCTTGGCCTAACAGCAGATGTTGTGACTAAAAAAGGTGGACTCTTTAAAACTAAACTAGAAATTATTTTAAAAGATTGTTATGGAACTGAAGTCATGAGGTCTAAGATTGGTGAATCAAGAGAGAAACAATTTAGTCAAGCTTATAACGAAGCGTTGAGAGATGCATTTACAACGTATCAAAAATTTGAATATAGTTACGTCCCAAAAACTTCTGTGGAACAAATTGAGACAGAAAAAAGCAGTTTTAAAGGAAAGGAGGAAGTTGCCAAAGCTATTACAAATAGACCTACGAACAAAGTTGAAGAATATAAGATCATAAAGAAAGACAAGGCACCAACAGAAGAGAAAAAAGCAGTTCAAATATATTATGCGCAAGCTATTGGTGGAGGCTACCAATTGGTTGATGCTGAGCCAAAAATTGTAATGATTCTCTTAGATACAAATGTAGAAAATGTCTTCTTGGTTAAGGATAAGAATGCCATTGTACACAAGAAAAATGGTCAATGGCTATATTTTGAAAATAATGGAAAGAATACAATTGATAAAACCTTAACAATTAAGTTTTAGTTCATTAATAATAAATCATGAAAAAGCTAATAATCTGTATAACGCCCTTACTATTTACTATACAAGGATGGTCACAATCTGAAATTAATAATTACAAATATGTAGTTGTGCCACTTCAATACGAATTTTTAAAAGGGCAGGATATGTATAGATTAAATACATTGACTAAATTTTTATTTAAGGAAAATGGCTTTGACACTTACTTTACGAAGCAAAAATTACCAGACGATTTGTTTAAAGACCGTTGTTTGGCTATGTATGCGGATTTAGAAGAGGGAAATGGTTTTAGAAGAACAAAATTGACAGTATTGTTAAGAGATTGCCATGGCGAATTAATCTTCAAATCAGATGTAGGAGACTCTGGTAATAACGTACACCAAGAACGTTATCACGAAGCCTTAAGAGAGGCGTTTCAGAGTTTTAAAAGATTAAATTATAAGTATAATTCTGAAGCTGATACGTCCGAAACTATCGTAGAAGGAAACGCCAATGAAGATAGCAAGGAAGACGTTAAAGTTGAAGTCACTGAAAAAATAATTCCAGAAACAGAAGCTAAGGTTGAAGTTAAAGAGCCTAAAAAGGTAATAGCTGAAAAAGAAATGAAAGCAAAAGCTAAAAAACCCATGCCTCCTCCAGCAAATGAGAAAAGACAGATTCTACAAGCAGTTGCTATTGGTAAAGGTTTTAAATTGGTTGATGCTAATTCAAAATTAGTAATGACACTATTTGAAACAGCAGCACAAGACGTCTATGTTGTAAAAGGTAAAAATGCTATCGTTTATAAAGAAGAAGGTAAATGGAAATATAGCGAGAACGACGGAAATTTTGTAATGGTAAGAGAATTGAATTTAAAATTTTAATACTCATATTTTTCTTTCCAAAGCGATTTTAAATATTTGCGCTGTGCTTCTTCTCTAGCATTATTTCCGGGATTATAAATTTTGGTGTTAGCAATGTCTTCGGGTAAGAATTCTTGCTCCGCAAAATTATTCTCATAGCTATGCGAATACTTATATTTATCTCCATAACCGAGTTCTTTCATTAATGTGGTTGGTGCATTTCTAATGGCTAAAGGAACAGACAAATCTCCCGTTTCTTTGACTAATTGTTGCGCTTTATTAATAGCTTCATAAGCTGCATTACTTTTTGGAGAGCTCGCTAAATATGTAGCGCATTGGCTAAGAATTATGCGAGATTCAGGATTTCCAATAACCGAAACTGCCTGAAAGGTGTTATTCGCAATCACCAAAGCTGTTGGGTTGGCATTACCAATATCTTCACTCGCCAATATGAGTAAACGTCTTGCAATAAATTTCACATCCTCACCACCTTCTATCATTCGTGCTAAATAGTAAACGGCAGCATTTGGGTCACTGCCACGAATTGATTTTATAAATGCCGAAATAATATCATAATGTTGTTCACCAGTCTTGTCGTATCGTGCTGCTTTACTCTGTATTTGTTTTGTTACCAAGTCATTGGTGATTAGTAGTGGGTCATTTTCAGATGAGGTTACAAGTATTTCAAAAATATTAAGTAGTTTTCTAGCATCTCCTCCAGAATATCTAAGAAGTGCTTCAGTCTCTTTTAATTCAATATTTAATTTAGAAATTGTTTCGTCTTCAGTTAACGCACGCTTTAACAAAGCTTCTAAATCTGCCTTTGTAAACGCATTTAATGTATAAACTTGGCATCTAGATAGTAATGCCGAAATCACCTCAAAACTTGGATTTTCCGTTGTGGCTCCAATTAAAGTCACCCAACCTTTTTCTACAGCTTCGAGAAGTGAATCTTGCTGCGATTTGCTAAAACGATGGATTTCATCAATAAATAAAATCGGATTTTTCGCTGTAAATAAACCACCACTTTTTTTCGCTTTATCTATAACGTCTCTTATATCCTTAACACCAGAATTTATAGCGCTCAGTTTAAAAAAAGGACGTTCAGATTCATTAGCAATAACATTAGCTAATGTAGTTTTCCCAATTCCTGGTGGTCCCCAAAGTATTAAAGATGGGATCACTCCACTTTTTATTTGCTGATACAACATACCATCTTTTCCCACTAAATGTTGTTGGCTTAGATAATCGTTTAGGGTTATTGGACGCAGTCGCTCGGCTAATGGAGTATTCATAATTCAAAATTACAAAATGTGCTTGAGAGTTTAGGTTATAATCAAACACTTCTGACAATATTTCATATAATTAACTTTTGGCTATAAATTTGAAGTAGGTTTTAGAACAAAGCAAATTAATGTCTTCACAACAATTTAAATATTCTAACAGTGTCATTTTATACCCATTGCTAATTGTTTTTACAATTTGGTTGGCGTTTTGGTATCAGGTGACTATAGATTACGGTATTAAATCTTTAGGGATTAGACCGCAAAAGCTAGAAGGCCTTTTGGGTATTTTCACAAGTCCATTTTTGCATAGTAATATTGATCATATATACAATAATTCCATTCCACTTTTTGTATTGTCCTTAGCACTCTTTTATTTTTATAATAAGATTGCCTGGAAAGTTGTAATGTATGGAATTCTTTTATCCGGATTTTTAACTTGGTTAATAGGTAGCAGTGGTAATCATATAGGAGCGAGCGGATTAATTTATGTGCTTGTTAGCTTTATATTTTTTAAAGGGATTTTTGCCAAGTACTATAGACTTATTGCCTTATCGCTTATGGTTATATTTTTATATGGTGGTATGATTTGGTACGTTTTTCCTATAAAACAAGGGATGTCGTGGGAAGGTCACTTAGGAGGTCTAATCACAGGATTTATTTTTGCCCTAATTTTTAGAAAACAAGTCGCTAAACCAGAACGTTACAAGTGGGAACAACCAGATTATAACGAAGACGATGATCCGTTTATGCGTCAGTTTGATGAAAATGGTAATTTTATTGAATTTGAACCCGAAGTTGAAAATGAAATTGAAATCGAAGCTGAAACCGAAATTACTGATGCTCCAAAATTCAAGTACATCTTTAAGAAAAGAAAAGACTGAAGACTGTAAACTAGAGCCTTATTGTCTTTGCCTAACAGCTTCATACAAAAATGCTCCGCAAGCCACAGAAACATTTAGAGATTCAATCTCTCCTAAAATGGGAAGTTTAGCTTGGTCGTCTACAACTTTTAATACGGAAGGATTAATGCCTCTACCTTCAGAACCCATTATAATTGCACATGGCTCTTTAAATGAAACCTCAAATAGATAGTCATCCGCTTTTTCTGTAGCAGCAATTACCTTTATTCCAGAAGACTGCATATGAAAAACAGCGTCCTTAATATGATCTACCTTACAAATAGGCATCTTAAAAATAGCTCCTGCACTAGTTTTTATGGTGTCTCCATTTATAGGAGCACCACCTTTTTTCTGAATAATGATACCATTCACTCCTGTGCACTCTGCAGTTCGTACAATAGCTCCAAAATTCCGAACATCACTAAGCTGGTCTAAAAGCAAGAACAGAGGTGTTTTTCCAGATTCTATAACTTGCATTACCAAGTCGTCAATATTATGAAACTCAATAGGTGAAATTTGAGCAACGGCTCCTTGGTGATTTCCACGAGTTAAACGATTTAGTTTTTCTACAGGTACATAAGAAGAATTAATGCCTTCTGAACGAATATGATGTTCCAATTCTTTAAATAATTCACCATGAAGTCCTTTTTGCATAAAAACCTTATCAATAGTTTTACCAGATTTAATAGCTTCTATAATAGCTCTTATCCCAAAAATTGTAGTTTCATTTTTCATAGTTGGCAAAGGTATTGAAACAGATTTAAAAAGTAGCTGTTAAACTCACATGAACTTTAGAGTCGGATAATTTAAATTGCCGATTTTCGGATTTTCCGCTAGAATAATTTAAACGAAATAAGCCAGCATTGGTTAACAAACCAAGACCAAAACCAAATCCAAAAAGTTTCTCTTTGCTACCAGTAAGTTGGTTTTCAAAATATGCTGCATCTAGAACAGAGTGCACATAGATGCTGTTGCTAAGGCGGTAACGATATTCTGTATTAATCACTCCATATAAGTTTGCCACTAAACTATTCTCTTCAAATCCACGTATGGAGTTGATACCTCCAAAACGAAAAAGTTCATTGTCTAAATAGTTATCAGAATTTAAAACGGCTCCGGTTAACCTGGTGTAAACACTATTCGTATTATTAAGGTTGAAAATCTTATACGTTTCTAAACTAAAAACACTCTGACTTTCCTTGTCAGCATCATTTGTTCTGTCTCCAAAACCCGAGGATAAATCAAACCAAAAGTTTATGGGAAATAGCGGATCATAAAATTGAGCTTTAGTATAATTATAGTTTAGCGTGTAATAATTAGAATTGTAATCGTTAAGAGTTGCTGTATCGTTTTCAAGAAGGTTTGTGGAATTGATTGATGTAATTCCACCACCAATTCTATGTTGCGCATTAATCTGATAGTTAACCTTCGCATATTGGTTGGCATTTAAAAACGTAGAATCCTTTCTGAAAATTTTTAAACCAACCTGAAGTCCAACAGGAGATCCAATTAAATAAGGTAAATCAGCATCAACCTTAATAGTTTGTTGGTCTATCTCATCACTCTTGTAAAAGAGGTTGAGCGTTTCACCATAATTTAGGTTATTAATAAGGCGTAGGTCTAAGTAGCCATCAAACTCAATTTTATTGGTGGTTTCGTTGGTTCCAAAACCTAAGAAACCATCAAAATTATTAGTTTTGGTTTTTTTAAGATATAAATATAGTGTAGTAGAATCTTGAGTAAATAAAACTTCAGGCTCTTTAATCTGATTTGCAAAACGTAAATCCTCTAAGAGTTCAACCTTATCTCTAATGGCATTTAGATTGAAAGATTTTTCCGTTCGTAACTTAAGAAAGTGCTTTATGTAGGATTCAGGAAATTTCTCGTAGCCTTTTACAATGATTTTATCAATGCGACGTTTTTGATTATTCTTTATTGTTAAATCTGCTACTATTAAGTCGGATTTTAGCTTAGAGATATTTACGAGTCGTAATGTCGAAAACGGGTCACCTTCTTCAGCAATTTTAGAATTTAGTTCATTAAGAGAACTTTCAAGTTGTGTAATATCTAATTCAAAGAAATTTTCACCTTCAGTATGTGCAATGAAATTTAATAAGTCTGCATTGAATGTTGAATCATATGCAATTCGAATTCTATTTATCTTAATACCTAAAGATAAATTAGCATTAAATAAGGTGTCATTTATTTTTGTGATTTGGTCTATCGTAGTGTCAATATAACCTTGCCTTGTAAGTTTTTCTTTTAACGAATAGATTTCTGTTTCTAGTACTATGTAATTATCAAAGGTTGTCTCATAACCTAAAGAATCAATAAACATAGTCTTAGTTTTGTTCTCGCCAACAATTTTAAGATTTAAGTATTGACTGTATAATTGATTTGAAGAAACCAATGTCAATACTAGAAATATAAAAATTAAACGAAATGTTTTAAGCATTAAAGCTGAGGTCTTGGTTTATATTTATTGAGGTAATATGATAATGTTTCTTTCATTGATAACGTAAAAATAGACCATATTATATAGGTATAAAATGAAAGTTTATAATTCTTTTAAAAATTAATTCTCAAGTGTTTGAATAATTAATATTAATTCCTACCTTTGCAGCCCTCAAAAGAGAGGGTTTAATAAAATTATATAGAAATATATGCCAACAATTTCACAATTAGTACGAAAAGGAAGAGCCAAAATAACCAAGAAGAGTAAATCGGCTGCTTTAGATTCGTGTCCACAAAGACGTGGTGTGTGTACTCGTGTTTATACAACGACACCTAAGAAACCTAACTCAGCAATGCGCAAGGTAGCAAGGGTTCGTTTAACAAACGGAAACGAGGTTAATGCATACATTGGCGGAGAAGGTCACAATCTACAAGAGCACTCGATAGTATTGGTTAGAGGTGGAAGGGTAAAAGATTTGCCAGGTGTTAGATATCACATCGTTCGTGGAGCTTTAGATACAGCAGGTGTATCAGGAAGAACACAACGACGATCTAAGTATGGTGCAAAACGCCCTAAGAAGTAATTTAAAAACTTTAAGAAGAAGACATGAGAAAAAGAGCAGCAAAAAAGAGACCGCTTTTACCAGACCCAAAATTTAATGATCAGTTAGTAACACGTTTTGTTAATATGATGATGTGGGATGGTAAGAAGTCTGTAGCTTTTAAAGTATTCTATGATGCAATTGATATTGTTGAAGAGAAAAAAAATGATGACGAAAAAACAGCTCTAGAGGTTTGGAAAGAAGCGTTATCTAATGTGATGCCTCACGTAGAAGTACGAAGTCGTCGCGTTGGTGGTGCAACATTCCAGATTCCAATGCAAATTCGTCCAGACCGTAAAGTTTCAACTGCTATGAAGTGGTTAATTAGCTTTTCGAGAAAAAGAAATGAGAAATCTATGGCTTTACGTTTAGCGTCAGAAGTTTTAGCAGCTGCCAAAGAAGAAGGTGCTGCTGTTAAGAAAAGAGCTGATACGCACAAAATGGCAGAAGCAAATAAAGCATTCTCACACTTTAGATTTTAAGACATGGCAAGAGATTTAAAATTCACAAGAAATATAGGTATTGCTGCGCATATTGATGCAGGTAAAACCACGACTACAGAACGTATTCTTTATTATACAGGTGTTTCTCATAAAATTGGAGAAGTACATGATGGTGCTGCAACAATGGATTGGATGGAGCAAGAGCAAGAACGTGGTATTACAATTACCTCTGCTGCGACAACTTGTACATGGGATTTTCCCATTGAAAACGGTGAAAAAACTCCAGATACTAAAGGATATCATTTTAATATAATTGACACACCTGGTCACGTAGATTTTACCGTTGAGGTAAATCGTTCATTACGTGTACTAGATGGTTTAGTATTCTTATTTAGTGCAGTTGATGGTGTAGAGCCACAATCAGAAACTAACTGGAGACTTGCAGACAACTATAAAGTACCAAGAATTGGTTTCGTTAATAAAATGGACCGTCAAGGATCTGACTTTTTAGGTGTTTGTCAACAAGTAAAAGACATGTTAAAGTCTAATGCTGTGCCAATCGTTTTAAACATTGGTGATGAGGATGATTTTAAAGGTATTATAGATTTAGTTAAGAATAGAGCTATAGTTTGGCATGATGAAACTCAAGGGGCAACTTTTGATATTATTGAGATTCCAGAAGAGCTTAAAGAAGAAGCTAGAAAATATAGAGCATTACTTATTGAAGAAGTAGCAAGCTACGACGAGAACTTACTAGAGAAGTTCATGGAGGATGAAGATTCTATTACAGAAGATGAAGTGCACGCTGCGCTTAGAGCTGCTGTTATGGATATGGCTATCATTCCTATGGTTTGTGGTTCTGCTTTTAAAAACAAAGGGGTGCAATTCTTGTTAGATGCTGTATGTCGTTATTTGCCTTCTCCTACGGACAAGGAAGGTATTGTTGGTGTTAATCCAGATACAGATGAAGAAGAAATTCGTAAACCAGATGTAAAGGAGCCATTCGCTGCTTTAGCATTTAAAATTGCTACTGATCCTTTTGTAGGTCGTTTAGCATTTTTTAGAGCGTATTCTGGTCGTTTAGATGCTGGATCTTACGTATTGAACAATCGTTCAGGTAAAAAAGAACGTATTTCTCGTATTTACCAAATGCATGCTAATAAGCAAAATGCAATTGATTTTATAGAAGCTGGTGATATTGGTGCTGCTGTTGGATTTAAATCTATTAAAACAGGAGATACACTAACATCCGAAAAGCATCCAATAGTTTTAGAATCTATGGACTTCCCAGATCCAGTAATTGGTATCGCGGTTGAGCCTAAGACTAAAGCAGATGTTGATAAATTAGGAATGGGCTTAGCTAAATTAGCAGAAGAAGATCCAACATTTACAGTACGTTCAGACGAAGCTTCAGGACAGACTATTATTTCTGGAATGGGTGAGTTACACTTAGATGTAATTGTAGATCGTTTAAAAAGAGAATTTAAAGTTGAGGTTAACCAAGGTCAACCACAAGTTGAATATAAAGAAGCTATTACACGAGCTGCAGATCACAGAGAAGTTTACAAGAAACAATCTGGTGGTCGTGGTAAATTTGCTGATATCGTATTTACGGTTGAACCAGCAGATGAAGGTGTTGTAGGTCTTCAGTTTGAGTCTGTGATTAAAGGTGGTAATGTTCCTAAAGAATTTATCCCTTCAATTGAAAAAGGATTTAAAATGGCGATGGTCAATGGTCCATTAGCAGGTTTCGAGGTAGATGCTATGAAAGTAACATTGAGAGATGGGTCTTATCACGATGTGGATTCTGATCAATTATCATTTGAATTAGCAGCTAAACTTGGATTTAAGAATTCAGCAAAAGCAGCGAAAGCAGTTATAATGGAGCCTATTATGAAACTGGAGGTAATTACACCTGAAGAAAACATGGGTGATATTGTAGGTGATTTAAATAGAAGAAGAGGTCAAGTAAGTGACATGGGTGATAGAGCTGGTGCAAAAACTGTAAAAGCAACTGTTCCATTA
>Ga0114956_1000938_pt1 | contig 22431 bp, 20 predicted proteins | sample MaitaG_FD_87304 | JGI IMG/M metagenome (GOLD analysis project Ga0114956, IMG submission 87304) | Marine algal microbial communities from Maine, USA - Maine_Asex2 metaG | ecosystem: Host-associated > Algae > Red algae > Unclassified | place: Maine, USA | collected 2015-01-05
ACATCGAGTCGATTCCCCAAGGCCGCATTCCAAGCCCCGACGAGATCGCCGACCTCATCGCGTTTCTCGCCAGCGATGCCAGCCGCCACATCACGGGCACCGCCATTCCCATCGACGGGGGTTACACCGCCCAATGACGCGATCATCACCTTCACCACAGACTGAGCCACAGTCTGCGCCAAACGATCTCACCGGTCGAGTCGCGCTCGTGACCGGTGGAGCGCAGGGCATTGGCGCCGCGATCGCAGATCGACTCGCGTCAGCCGGCGCGACCGTCGTTGTCGGCGACCTCAACACGGCGACTGACGCGGCCGCCGGAACAGTTCAACTCGACGTCAGTGATGAAGAGTCGGTAGCCGATGCCGTCAGTGCGATCATTATCGCTCACGGCCAGCTCGACGTCGTCGTGAACAACGCCGGCATCATGTTCGAGCAGCCGGTGCAGACCCAGTCGCTTGCCGACTGGAATCGGATGTTGGCCGTGAACCTCACAGGGCCGTTTCTGTTGGCCAAACACGCGGCCCCGCATCTCGCAGCAAACGCCGGTGGCACCATCGTGAACATCGGTTCCATCGAGGGCTACATGTGCAACCCGTCGCACACGGCGTATGCCGCGTCGAAGGGCGGCGTGCACGGGCTCACGAAGGCGCTCGCCGTCGACCTCGGCCCGCATGGCATTCGTTGCAACGCCGTGGCGCCTGGTTGGATCGATACCGAGCTGAACGCGAGCTACGTCGACACTCACCCCGATCGCGACGCCGTCGTCGATGCCCTCGCCGAGTTGCACCCGATCGGCCATATCGGCGATCCGGCTGATGTCGGCGACGTCGTCGTCTGGCTCGCGGGGCCGGCGTCGAGGTTCGTCACCGGCCAGGTCATCACCGTCGACGGCGGCCGCACCGCCCGCCCGAGCTTGCCCGACATCCTGCGCTAATGAAGGGCACCGGGTCGACGAGGTCAGCCCGTAAAATCCGGATGAGCTCGCAGCGCTGTATGCCGAGCCAGGACGGCAAAGTCGATGTCAGCGTGCGCCGTTGTGACCCAAATGGCGGCTGACTATGCCTCTGCGTCGCTTCTCAGTCGACCGAGACCGTCACGGTCTTTCGCCATGCGCTGAAGCTGTGGGTCCGGTCGAGCGATCGCATGGTCGGGGTCGCCAGCCAACGATACGGGTGCACCTCCACAGCTTCCTGCGCGTTTGCGTTGAGCAGTCGCCGCAGCCCGGGCACCGGCGCGAACGTCACGGCATAGGGCCAGCCCGTAAGAACGTCGGCCGGCCGACCGAGATGTAGTTCCAGGTCTCGGTGCTCGGCGAGTTCGGCCAGCGTCTCGACCAGAAACACGAGGCGTTTGCCCGAGAGGCGGAGTTGAGCCAACAGCGGTTCGTCGAACACGAAGACCACGCCGAGATCCGGGTTGGCGTCGAGCGCCGGATCGCGCTCGCCGAGTGACTCGGCGGTGAGTACCACCACCTCCGGCACGCCGGTCGATTGCGGTGCCAGCGGCCCGACGACCGCAGTCGGGTCGGTCAGCAGGCCTGGTTGCCGGTCGGCGGCGGCGACGTTCGGTGACTCGATCCAGGCTGGGTCGTCCGGCCAGTCCTCGATCGGGCAGGCGTCGCGATGGTCGCATTCGCCGCACAAGCCCGGTGCCCGCTTCGTGACCTGCCAGCGGCTGAAGCCATAGGGCTTTGCCGAGCCGACGCCGGTCGTCCACTGCCAGCCGAGCCGGTTCGCAGCGCGGGATCCGTCGAGCAGGTGCTGGAAGAAGTGATCCTCGCCCATCTGCCACGGTGAGCCGTTGCGAACGCTCCAGTCACTGGCCAGCCACATACGAGTTTGGTTGACGAGCCAGCCGTCGGTTTCGAGCTCGCCGAGGACAACGTCGAGGCACCGCATCGACCGATCCCAGACCGGATCTTCAGCGCGCCGGGTTGCGAGTTCCCGGCGCATGCCACTCGCGGTTCGCCGTCCGTGGCGGGCATACCAGTGACGGGCGTACTCCTGCCATAAGAGCTCGTCTCGAAACTTGAACACGTCGCGTGACGGCCCCGCACCGACGTGTCGCCAGACCGCTGCGAGGCTGAGCAGACCATGACGGATGTACGGCGAGAGCGCGGAAGCCCCTCGCCGATCGTTCGGCAACACCTCATTGCGGCGACTCGCGTACCCCGTGACGTCGAACGCCGCCAGCGCGGCGTCAGCCGCACGTTGTCCGCCACGGAAGGTCGGCGACGCGGCTGGTTCGTCGCAGCAGAGGTGTCCGAGGTGGTCGGCCACGAACGCCGTTGCGGCTTCAGCCCCCGGTGCGGGAAGTGGTAGTCGGGTCATGAGCTGCGTGATCGGCGGATGCGGATCGGGCCTTTCGCCGTCGATGGGTCGACGACCCGGCCCTGCTGTGTGATTTCGACCGCGCCGGCGGCGACCAGGCGGCGAGCGGCGCATCGAGCCGGCTCCATGAGTGCGCGCCACGGCTCAGCATCGGAGCCACCGGCTGAAGCAACACGGCGGGCAGCCTCCGACGGGCAGATCGTGGCCGTTGCCGCCCGGTCGTCCAGGAGCGCAACTATCGCCGCCTCCAGGTCACGATCCACGGAGTCGACCTTGGTCGACCGGCAGGCCTTCGAGCAGTACCGCACATTCGCCCAGTCGCGCTCCCACTTCTTGCGCCACTCGATCGTGCGTCCACACACCGCACAGGTCTTTGCCGCCGCTTGCGTCATCAGCGCAAGGTTACGGCCACAGATTGGCAACCCCGAAGTCGACCGGGCGGTTCGCTTCGTACTACCTCAGACCTCAGGGCCCGCAGGGTTCCGCGCAACACCTTGGCGGTCGAGAACGGCGTCAGCCCAATCGAGATGGGCTTGACCGATCACGCCCTCATCGGCCTCCCACGAACTGATGAGGTCGACCAGCGCCGGCTCTGCTGTTGTCACTCCACCATGCTCGCATAACAGCAAGCTACCCCACCACGCGATGTCCTGAATCGTGGGATACCTGTCATTGACGCCAGTCCGGTCAGCGGCTTTCCTGAAGGCATGCGCAAGGTCCTGATGCCGCTCTTCGACGGCTACCAACTCTCGACGTGAGCGGCCCGCGCGAGGTGTTCATCGTTTGCCTCGCAAGGCTCTGGGACATCCTCGGCGACGAAAACCTCACGATCGAGCTGCGCGAGAAGTTCTCTGACGACGACGTGACGATCCTTCGCGACGCACTGGCCAACGCAACCGGCGGCGGCTGAAGCGATGCATCAATCGGCAGTGGAGGGTTACAACCGGCCGGAGACGATCGACGCCTACCAGGTAGCCCGGCCGAGTTATCACCCCGACGGCATCGCAGAACTCGTCGGCCGCCTCACCGGCCTGGACACCGTCGTCGAGGTTGGCGCGGGTACCGGGATCTTGTCGCGCGAGCTTGTGGCCGCCGGCATCGACGTCACCGCAACCGAGCCGGTCGCCGCGATGCGCGCCGCTCTCACCGCGGCGCTTCCGGCGACGACCTGCCTCGACGCGACCGCCGAGGACCTGCCGTTCGACGACAACTCCGTCGACGCGATTGTGGCCGCGCAATCGTTCCACTGGTTCGACTACGGCCCGGCGCTCGACGAGTTCCACCGCGTGCTGCGGCCCGATGGCCGGCTGTTGCTGATCTGGAACGTACGCGACGAAGCTGTCGATTGGATGCAACGGTTCACCACCATCGTCACCGACCCCACCGGAACGACGCCGCGCCATCGCACCATGAAGTGGCGCGACGCGATCGAGGCCGACGCCCGCTTCGCTCCGCTCGACGATTGGACCGTCGACAACCCGTGGCCGACGACCCGCCAGGGCGTCGTCGACCGAGCCCTGTCCGTCAGCTTCGTCGCCGCAATGCCACCGGCGGACCAGACTGCGATAGCGGACCAGATCGCTGCGCTCGTTGCGACGATGACCGAGCCGTTCGACTTCCCCTATCGCACCGAGATCAACGAGACCCGGCCCCGGCCCGCTGGCCAACGATCTAACTTCGATGCATGAGCCTGTTTGTTCCTGCATCGAAGCCCATGCACGAGGCGCACCGGATCGACGTCGACGGTGCGCTCGATGCCCGTACGGCACGATGCACCCTGGCGAACGCATCGACCTACTCGACGCCGAGAACATTGACATCGCGATTCTCTACACGACCGTCGGCCTGCTGTGGGAAGCCGAGCTCAAAGACCCCGAGCTGAGCCAGGCCTACACCTGCGCCTACGACCGATGGATCTGCGAGTTCACGGCCGACGAACCTCGGCTCGTTCCGACGGCGCACCTGTCACTCACCGACCCCGCTGCCGCCGCGGCCGAGATGGAGCGAGCGGTCGGCGAAGGAGCCAAAGGCGCCTACGTGTGCCCGTTCACCCACGATGCGAAACCGCTCGGCCACCCCGACCACGACATCGTGTTCGCCGCGGCCCAAGACCTCGACATTCCATTCGCCATCCACCCCACGTTCGAACCACAATGGACCAAGGGCGAACGCATGGGCGATTGGCAGAACGTGAAGCAGCTACGACTGCTCGCGTCGGTCACCGCCAGCGACGGCGTTCGCCAGCAGTTCACGACGCTCTTCGACTACGGCGTGTTCGACAAGTTTCCGAAGCTGAAGGTGCTGGTGCTCGAATCGGGCGGCGGCCGGATCGGCTACTGGCTCGATCGCATCGATGCGATCTACGGCCACACGTTCATCGGCAACCGGGTGCCGCTCAAGCACAAGCCGAGCGACTACTTCCGCGAGCGAGTCTGGATCAGCTGCGACCCCGACGAGCGCATGATCCCATCGCTCGCCGAACGATTCGGCGTCGACCGATTCCTCTGGGCATCGGACTTCCCCCATGCCGACCACACCCCGGAATACGTGCACGACCTCAACGAGTTGGTGTCGATGTTCCCGGAAGCGGATCGCCGGGCCTTCATCGGCGACAACGCCCGCGCACTGTTCGGTTTGGCCTAAACGGCGGCCCGGAGCTGACCGAGCGCTTCGATGTGATCGGGCCGGATACCGCAACAGCCGCCAACGATCGAAGCGCCGAGATCGATCCAACCGGCCACCATCTCGGCGTACGCGGTCGGCGTGAGGTCGGCGCGGTGTTCGAGGACGACGTCGTTCGCGGCGTAGCCCTCTTCCTTGTCGACGAAGGCGTTCGCATACACGCCAAGTTGCATCGACCCCACCGACCCAGCAGCGCCGACCGCGGCCGCCGCATCGGCCAGAGCCGCGGCCATGCGTTCAGGCTGCGAACAATTGAACAGCATCGCCGACACCTTCCCTGCGACATGGGCAACGGCCGCCTCGATCGACTCGCCCGACCGTAAACGAGCGCGGTCATGCGGTGGGTCGTCTTCGACCGTGAACGACGCCCACAACTCTTCGCCGCGACCCGCGATCGCGTTGGCAACGGCATCGAACTCGGCGAGTGAGCTGATCGTCTCGCCGACCCAGAAGTCGACCTTGTCGACCTGGGCTTTCACGAGCACGTCATAGATCTCGGGAGCTCGGTCGGGTTCGAACTTCTCCGGCTCGTACGAGCCGAATAAGGGCGGCAGCGATCCTGCGACCCGGATCGGCCGGTCGGCGGCATCGGCGACCTCGCGCGCGATGCCGGCGGCCAACGATGCCAACTCGAGGCCCCGCTCGGCGAATCGCTCGTCGCCGAGATGAAACGGAACGACCGCATAGGTGTTCGTCGTAATGACATCGGCGCCCGCATCGACGAAGTTCTGATGGGCCTGGCGCACCGCCGCCGGATCCTCCATCAACGCAAGCGCCGACCACTCGGGCTGTTGGAACGGCGCGCCAATACGCAGCAGTTCTTTGCCCATACCGCCGTCGAGAATCGTGACCGCTTGGCTCATGATCGCCAGAGTAGAAGGTTCGCTCGTCGACCCGTCAACGGTTCGGCCAGCTGCGGCATAGGGAGTGCGACCTACGGCCGATGACCCAAGTCCTTCAGAGCCCTCGATAGCCGTCCGAAGCAGAGGCCAGCCATGGCCACTTCATTCTCGACCGATCGCTCGTGCGGATATTGCGGGCAGACCAACAGTCGTTTGTTGTACGAGACGACAACGACCGAAGCCGACACGTTCAGCTTTCGACGATGCGTCGATTGTCGGGCAGTATTTCTTGCCCCTCGACCGACCGCGGAACGACTCGCCCAGGCGTATGACTCGTCGTACTACGGGCCCGGTAACCGCAAGTTCATCGCGCCGATCGAACGGGTCATCGACGCCTTCCGATCCGGCCGAGCCCGGCAGGTAGCGACGGGCCTCGCTCCCCAAGCTCGCGTGCTCGACATCGGTTGCGGCAACGGTGGGTTCCTCCAAGGGCTGGCCCGCCTTGGTTTCGACGCTCACGGCATCGAGCTAGCCGGAGCCTCCGGCGAACGCGCCGCCGCGATCGACAACATCTCCGTGCACATCGGCAGCCTCGAAGACAGCCCCTACATCGGCGAACAGTTTGATGCCGTGACCATGTGGCACGTACTCGAGCACCTCGTCGATCCGCGCAAGACACTCGCGGCCACCGCCGACATGCTGCGACCCGGTGGCCGACTCCACGTGTCGCTGCCCAATGTCGACAGTTGGCAATGCCGCTTGTTCCGAGGCAGCTGGTTACATCACGACCCGCCGCGCCACCTCTTCTACCTCGGCCCCGACGAACTCACGAGAGAGATCGAGCACCTGGGTTTCCGTCGTACCGAGGTCAACTTTCAATCGCTCGAACAGAACCCCTTCGGCTGGTTCCAGAGTTTGCTGAACTGTGTAGAACCGACTCGGGACGCGCTGTTCGAGAGCCTGAAGGGCAGCACCAAGGTCGCCGAGCAGCCCCACCGCATTCCGCTCGCGGCCCAGAAGGCCCTCTTCTACGGCAGCTATCCCTTGTTCGCCGCACTCGCCGCGATCGAAGCCCGCGCCGGCCGAGGCGGGACGATGGAACTCACCTTCGAGCGAGTCGATGAGCAGTAGCCAAGTCGACACCGAGGCTCCGTTAGGCGCACCAGTCACACCAACCGCCCCAGCCGGACCACCAGAACGCCTGGCCGACTTCGGGCTCGATTCACCGGCGCGGCGAGCGCGCGACCGAACGGTCGTGGTCGTCATGCCGGCCTACAACGCCGAAGGCACGCTGGCCAAGACCCACGCCGAAACGATCGCTCACGACTGCGTCGACTCGGTGATCGTCGTCGACGATTCGAGCTCGGACCGGACCACCGAAGTCGGTCGCAGTCTCGAACGCACGCACGTGATTCGGCACCCCGAGAACCGGGGTTACGGCGGCAACCAGAAGACGTGTTACCGGACGGCTCTCGACGCCGGCGCCGACATCGTGATCATGGTGCACCCCGACTACCAGTACACGCCGAAGATCATCCCGGCGATGGCGGCCATGATCGATAGCGGCCTTTACGACTGCGTGCTCGGCTCTCGCATCCTTGGTGGCCACGCTCGCGCCGGCGGCATGCCGATGTGGCGGTACGTCGCCAACCGGTTCCTGACCCTTGCGCAGAACCTGCTCCTCGGAGCGAAGTTGTCCGAATACCACACGGGCTACCGCGCATTCTCTCGCGAGCTACTTGAAACCTTGCCGCTCGACGAGAACTCCGACGACTTCGTCTTCGACAATCAAATGCTCACCCAAGTGTTGTGGTGTGGTTTCTCGATCGCCGAGGTCAGCTGCCCGACTCGTTACGCGACCGAAGCGTCGTCGATCAACTTTCGACGAAGCGTCGTCTACGGCCTGGGCTGCCTTCGGACGGCAACGGAGTCGCGGCTTGCCGGTCTCGGTCTGCGCCGCACGGCTCGGTTCCCTCGCGACCTCCAACGGTGACCGCCCCGACCTTCGTTCGCATCGACTCACAGCCGCAGCCCGACTCGCGTTTCGACGCCGGCCCGGCCGGCCGCAACGAGCCAACTGACCCCTCATCACGGCTCGGATTCGTGCCGGGCCTGCTCACGGTTCTCGCCGTCAACATCGCGGTCGTGGTCGTGTTTCACGATGCATCGTGGATCCCCGCTGACGACGGCCACTATCTGCACGTCGCTGACCGGCTCGCCAATGGCCAGGTACTGAACCGCGACGTCGAGGAACTCCACCCGGGCTACGTGCACTTCCTCCACGCGTGGTCGCTCGATCTGTTCGGCCAGCAAGCCGTGTCGCTTCGTTATCCCCTGATGGCGCTCACGGTGCTGCAGTCGGTTGGCGTGTTCCTACTCTTCCGGTCACGCGGTGTGCGGACCGCGACGACGGCGGCCATCGTCGTGAGCGCGATCGGGGTCTTCCAGATCGCCAACCCGACGACGAGTCTCTACGCGCTTGCCGCCAGCATTCTCGTCGCTGCGATCGCTACGAAGACGAACCCGGAAACCAGGCACCGCGCTCTCTTACTCGGCCTGGGGCTCGGGCTCGTGTTCCTGTTCCGGCAGCTCACGGCGGTCTTCGTCGCAATGGGACTGCTGGCCTTCCTGCTCGGCGAACGCCGCTCCGGGTCGCGACCGTCGGGTAGCGATGCGCTGGCCGCTCGTTGCGTCTTTGCGACAACCGCGCTCGGTCTCGTCGGCTATCTCGTGACGACGACCGACACCAGCGCGGCCGTGCTTTTCGGCGTCTGGCCGCTTGCCCTGCTGCTCGTCGTTGCCCGACGACCCGCGGCCGATAACGGTGTGACGATGCGCACCGTCGCCGGTCTGCTCGCTGGCAGTGTTGCGTCCGCCCTTCCGCTCGTCGGCTACCACCTCATGAACGGCTCGCTTGGCGCCTGGCTGAACGACACATTCCTGCGGTCGCTGAGTATCACGGATCTCGATCACCTGACGACGGCAAATTTCGTTCGTGACCTCGGCGTGCGTTCGATCGGCAACCTTCTCATCGGGTCATCGCTCACCGCTCGATTCAACGGCGTCTACTGGCTCGTTCTCATCGGCGTCGCCTTCGCCCTCGGTGCTGCGACGTTCGCCCGCGGCCGTGGCGAGTTCGGCGGATTCTCGAACTCGTTTGCCGTGCCGCTCATCGCGCTCTTCCATGCACTCGTCGCCGTGTTCAACCAGATCCCGTTCTACCTCTACCTCGGCGTCGGTTTCTCGATCATCGGGCTGCTGTGGCTCAAGAGCACGCCAGCATCAGCGATCGGCCCGGCATCACCGATCTCACTCCCGCTTACCGTCGGCGCGCTCGCCCTCGCTCTGGTCGCGATCACCTCGCACGCTGGGCAGCCGTACACACGGAGCTGGCAGGAGCTGGCCGACGGCACAACGCGATCTTTGACCGAAACATCGATCGACCGGCTCGGCCTGCGCATCGATCCAACCGAAGCCGCGACCTACGACGAGCTGCTGGCCGTGATCGACGAGGCGACCAGCGCCGACGACGCCATCTTCACCGCGCCCAACAATGCCGACCTGTACTTCCTTGCCGACCGCTCGAACCCGTTCCGCATGTTCAACCCGACGATCAGCCTGCTCAACGGCGAAGAACGAGCAGCCTTCATCGACGCGTTCGAGGCGGCGAAGCCGACCCTGTTCATTCACGACGAGCGGTCGCACTACAACACCAAAGCGTCCACCGACCTCATCGCCACGTTGACGGCCGACTACGACCGAACCGCCACGATCGAGCGTTTCGCCGTCTACGTTCGACCCGGATCCGGGCACTGAGGCTGCCCACGAAAACCGGCCCCAAAAGGCCGCCTGCCCGACCCGGCCGAAGCCGAGTCGAGCAGTGGGCAGGATCTTGAAGGGTCGGAGACCCGGAGACCTGGAACGATAAACCGCTCGGCGGTCAGTCGGTGAAGAGCGATCGGCGACGCATGCCGAGGGCGATCGCACCGGCGCCAACAAGTGCAAGGCCAAGCATGGCCGGTACGCCGACCTCGTTACCGGTATGGGCGAGTGCGGCGGCCTTCTTCTTGTCGTCGTCATCGGCGTCGACCTTGGCGCTCGAGGCCGCTGAGCCGACACTGCCACCGGCGAACATTGCATCGATCTGGGCCTGGGTGTAAGCCGAGTTCGAGACGATGACTGGCACAGTTGCGGGTGCGGGCTGCGGTGCCGGAACCGGCTGGGGTGCAGGAACCGGAGCAGGCGCTGGGGCCGGAGCGGGCGCCGGTGCTGGAGCAGGCGCTGGGGCCGGTGCAGGTGCAGGTGCGGGCTGTGGCGAAGGCTGCGAGACGTAGCTCTCATAGACGAGCACCCGGTTGGTGCCATCTTCGGGGTAACTCGCCGGGTTGATGTTCCCACCGAGCGTGCCCGACACGTAGTCGGCCAATGCCTGCTGGTACGAGGTACCCAGCTTCGTCGCATCGAGATCACCAAGCGGGTAGCAGTCGCCACCGCTGGCAAGGAAGTCGATCGTGGCCATTGGGATTGCGGGACCCGGAATGACTTCACCGTTCTCGACAATCTTCGTGCCATCGGCGAGGGTCACGTTCACAACGCGGCTACCGGGGTCGCCGGTCAGCTCACATTCGCCGTCGCGGTTGATCTCACGAGCTGGGTTCACGAGGTTGATACCGACGGTGAAACCAGCGGGTTGAGCGAAGGAACCACCGGCGTCTGGCAGACGGTTGTAGGCATCTTCGAGCATTTCCTTGAACCGGTCGCGGGGCACTTCGACGACCACGACGAAGTTCGAGAAGGGGGCGATGTCGAAGGTGTCGGCTTCGGTGAAGTCGCCGGCAGGAATGACCGCGTCGTTGCGGATACCGCCACCGTTCTGTAGGCCGACGAGCGGCACCGGAGCACCGAAGTCCGCGGCGAGACGCACGCCGGCATCGAGGATCGCATCGGCAAGCAGCGAGCCTTCGTTCGAGGCCATCGTTCGCACCGATCCACGCTGGCCGTCGAGCGGCACCTTCAGCGAGGCGAGCACGTTGCTTTCAAGGTCGGCCACTGCTGCGGCGACCGGAACTTCGACATCGGCGAGCACGGCCGGGTCCTGCGCTCCATCGAGCGGCACGGCCATGGCGCCACCAGCGGTTGCCGTGATCTCGCCATCGGTGTTGAACGTCACGTCGAGCTGGCCGATGCAGCGATAGCCGCCCGGGCCGGTGACGACGGGAACGTCGTTGCCGTCAGCGTCTTGCAGCACGAGCGGGTACGGGCCGGCGGCGTCGCCGACGGCGCACGTGTCTCCGTCGTTGGCGAGCAGTTCGTCGCCGCCACCGGCGATGGCAACGTCGACGCCGGAGAGCAGCGGGATGAGGGCTTGGTCTTCGTCGATGCCCTGCAAGTGGCTGATCAGGATGATCTTGTTGACGCCCTGGGCTTCGAGTGCAGCAGCTTCGGCGTTGACGACCGCGGCGACGGCGGCGTCGATGATGACGTTGCGGGGGCTGGAGATGTTCGGCAGCTGCGGCGTGACGGCGCCGATGACGCCGACCTGCGTGCCGGCTACGTCGATGATCGTCGACGGTGCGACGAGGCCTTGATCGGCGAGCGCCTGTAGGGCGGGCTCGCCGCTGACATCGGCATTGGCCGACAGGAACGGAATCGCTGGGTCGAAGCCGCTGATAAACGCAGCGGCAACGTCGGGACCGAAGTCGAAATCATGGTTGCCGAGCGCCATGACGTCGTACACGCCGCTGAGGGCAATCGAGTCGTAGAACGGCACGCCCTTGTCGATGCTGGCGTTGAACTCCTTCGATGCGAGGAAGTTGTCGCCGGAGGTGAGCGTGATGACGCCGTCGGCGGTGCTCGCGGCCTGCTTGTCTTTCAGGGCCTGAATGAAGCGGGCGATGCCAGGAAACTCGCTGTCGGCATCGGCGAGCAGCTTCGACTCGCCATCGTTGTTGTGCAGAATCGAAATGGTGACATCGTCGGATTGCGCGCTGGCAGGCGGCGCAATCGCCAAGACGGTGGCAACCATCGCGACGATGGCAAGACCGGCGGCAAGCGCGCGGTGCAAGGCTGGACGGATCGAATACTCGAACATGACGGAATGGCTCCCCGAAGTGACATGTTGCTGGGCGTTCCCGCGAACGTAGCAGGTTCGCCGGGCACGAATCGTGACAAAATCGCAGTGTTTATCTTTGTTGTTCATCCTTGTCGTTCGAATGGCTTCACGTGCCGCCTTTTCGACCGGGACCGGTCAAAATGCTGTAAGGCTGCAGCCATGCAGCCTGATCCGACGCACGTGAACGATGTTCGAACTCCAGCGCTCGTCGTCGACCGCGACACATTCGATCGCAACCTCGCTGCGATGGACCAAACTTTGCCCGGGCTTGCGCTGCGGCCGCATGTCAAGGCATTCAAGTCGACCGCATTGGCACGACGACTTGCCGCTGACGGCCACACCGCGTTTTGTGCGGCAACGCCGCGCGAAATCGAAGGTATGGCGGCGGCCGGACTCGGCGACGATCTTCTGCTCGCAAACCAGACGCTCGACACAACACGTCTCGGCGCGCTCGCCGATGAGGCGCAGATCACGGTTGCCGTCGACAGCGACACCACGCTCGACGCGGCAATCGCTGGCGGCGTCCGAGCCGCCCTGATCGATGTCGAGGTCGGTCTACCGCGCGGTGGTTGCGACGTGGCCGATGCCGGCCGACTGGCCGAGCGAGCCCGCGCCGCGGGCCTCGAGGTACGCGGGGTGATGGGCTACGAGGGCCATCTTATGATGGTGCCCGACCGCGATCGCCGCCGAGCCAAGGTCGAAGCGGCAATGGCGATTCTTCTTCAGGCTCACGACGAGGTCGGCGGCGACATCGTGTCGGGCGGCGGCACCGGCACGTACGACCTCAACACCTGGTGCACCGAGATTCAAGCCGGGTCCTTCACCCTTATGGACACCCACTACGACGGCAGCGACCTGCCCTTCGAGAAAGCGATGAGCCTCGTCGCCACGGTGATCTCGGTCAGTCCGAAGGGATGGATTGTCGCCGACGCCGGACTGAAGGCGCAGAGCCTCGATCATGGCAATCCGAGTTGGGATCTCGGCGAGGTCATGTTCTGCTCTGACGAACACGTCACGCTCCAACCGACCGACGGTCAGCGATTCGCGGTCGGCGACCGGGTGAAGCTGTGGCCCAGCCACGTCGACCCGACCGTCGCCCGCCATGAGCAGCTGTGGATCGCCGATGCCGACGGCGCCATCGAAGACCGCTGGCCGATCGACTTGCGCCACTGGTAGGCCTACGACATGGTCAGGCCGCCGCTGACCGACAGGGTTTGGCCGGTCATGAAGTTGGCGTCGTCGGCGGTGAAGCAGCTCACGCCGTAGGCGACTTCATGGGGTTCGGCCATGCGGCCGATCGGCACGGCCCGACCGAGACCACCCACGATCTTGGCGGGTAGCTCACCTTGTTCGCCCATCTCGCGAATCAACGTCGTGTCGGTCGGCCCCGGGCACACGATGTTCGCGGTGACGCCCTTTTTCGCCGTCTCGCGGGCAATCGTCTTGGTGAACGCAATCACCCCGGCTTTCGCGCCGGCGTAGACCGCCTCCAGTGACGACCCGACCAGGGCCGCGTCGCTCGCGATGTTCACGATCCGACCCCACCGGCGCTCGATCATCCCTGGCAGCACGGCATGGCACGTGCGCAGCGCGCCCTTGTAATTGATCTCGATGATCAGGTCCCAGAACGCTTCGTCGGTTTCGACAAACGGCACGAATCGGTCGAAACCGGCGACATTCACCAAGATGTCGACCGGGCCGAGTTCGTCGGTTACGGCCAGCACCGTGTCGATGACGTCCTCGCTGTTCGAGACGTCGCAGCGGTACGCGGCGCCGCGAATCTCGCCGGCGAGCACCCGAGCTTCATCGATCAGCAAGTCCGCGATCGCGACCCGCCGGCCCTGCGCCGCGAGTAGGCGCGAGACCTCGCCACCAATGCCACGCGCTCCCCCGGTGACGAGCGCGACCCGCGGCTCGCCGGTTGTTGCCTCGTCATCTGCCATGACTCCTCCTGTTTGGTCGCAAGTATCGCGCGCCCGCTGCGGCAGACTGTCCGACTCATGCCGATCGAATCCGACAACCTTCGCGGCGCTGCTTGGATGACGACGGCAATGCTCGGCTACGTCTGCAACGACGCGTTGATCAAGCGAGCGGCCGAGAACCTGCCGCTCTTCCAGGCCGTCTTCTTCCGAGGTTGCCTCCTCGTCGCCTTGCTCGGACTGCTGGCTTCAAGCCGCGATGCGCTCGTGCCGCTGCAGCGGTTCTTCGAACGACCCTTGCTTCTGCGGATCGCGATGGAAACGCTCGGCACCATCACCTTCTTGCTCGCGCTGACGAAGTTGTCGTTGGCCGGGATCACGGCCGTGATGCAACTCGTGCCGATCGCCGTCACGTTCGCCGCGGCGCGCGTGCTGCGCGAAGCCGTCAGCGTTCACCGAGTCGGCGCGATCATCGTCGGCTTCATCGGGGTGCTCTTCGTGATTCGACCCGGGTCCGACGACTTCAGCCCGTGGTTCCTCGCCGGTCTGGTCACCGTCGCTTTGGTCGTCATTCGGGAGCTGGCGACGCGCGCGATACCTCCATCGATCCCGGCGCCCTCGATCGCACTTGGCACCGCCGTCGCGATCACCATCATGGGGGGCGTTGTCTCCATCTTCCAAGGATGGGAACAGCCGACTGTGACGACCATCGCGTTACTCATCGGCGCGGCGCTGTTCCTGAGCGTCGGTTACCTCGCGAGCATCATCAGCATCCGCACCGGCGACATCAGCTTCAGCGCGCCATTCCGGTACACGGTCATGGTCTTTGCGATCGTGCTTCAGATCGTTGTGTTCGCCGACGTGCCTGATCTCATGACGTTCATCGGCTCCGGCATCGTTACCGCCGCGGGTCTCTACACCCTCAGCCGCGAGCGTTCCTCGGCGTTCTAGCTTCGCCGTCCCGGAGCAACTTGGTAGCGTCGCCGCCATGAGCCGAGACGGAACGAGCGCGCCCACCACTGATCGCAGCGCAGACTGGGATCGGCTGCGGGCCGAACATCTGCGACCGGCCGACGAGCGACCCCAGTCGTCGGCCCGCGGTGTCCATCACCTCGCGCTGCTGTCGTCCAACGTCGATGCGACGATCGACTTCTATCAAGGCATCCTTGAATTCCCGCTGACCGAGCTGTTTGAGAACCGCGACTACCGAGGTTCGACGCACTTCTTCTTCGACATCGGCAACGGTAACGCGCTGGCCTTCTTCGACTTTCCTGGGCTCGACCTCGGCCCCTACGCCGAAGTGCTCGGCAGCATGCATCACCTCGCTATCTCGGTGACCCCCGAGCAGCAGAACCACCTGCGCGGCAAGCTCGAAGCCGCCGGTATCGAGATCGTCTTCGAACACGAGACATCGATCTACTTCATGGGTCCCGACGGCGAACGGCTCGAGCTGCTGGCCGACCAACTCGGCGAGATGTACGGCTCGACGGTCCTGTAACGATGGCCGACTTCACCGCAGAGGTCATGGTCATCGGCGGCGGCATCGCCGGTGCGTCGGCGGCTTACGAACTGTCGAAAACCCACGACGTCATCCTCCTCGAACAAGAGGCCGAACTCGCCTTCCACACAACATCGCGTTCGGCCGCCCTTTACATCGAGAACGAGGGTGGTCCCGTGTTCCACCGGTTGTCGACGGCCAGCCGGTCGTTCCTCGAGAATCCACCCGACGATCTCGACGCGCCGCTGTTGTCACCTCGAGGTTGTTTGAACATTGGCGTTCCCGAGATCGCCGACGAGCTACGAGCGAACATGGCCGCAGCCACCGAAGTCACGCCGTCGATTCGGTTCCTCGAACAAGCCGATGTGCTCGAACTGTGCCCGGTGTTGCGGCCCGAGCGCGCGACGTGCGGCGTCTACGAACCGAACGCCATGACCGTCGACGTCATGGCCCTACATCAACTATTCGTTCGAGGGGCCCGGAAACGGGCAACCCAAGTCCAGCGGTCGGCCCGAGTGACGGCATTGCAGCGCACCGATGACACCTGGCGGGCGACAACGGCCGCGGGGTCCGTCGAGGCCGCGGTTGTCGTGAACGCCGCCGGCGCCTGGGGCGACGTTGTCGGCACATTGGCCGGAGCGCAACCCCTCGGCCTCACGCCATGCCGACGCACCGCGTTTACGACCACGGTCGACGTCGACCCGAGTGCGTGGCCATTCATCTACAACCCGCGCGTCGATGCGACGTGCTACTTCCAGCCCGAGTCGGGCAATCAGCTGATGTGTTCATTGTCGGACCAGACCCCGTCAGAGCCGTGCGATGCCCGACCCGAAGAGATCGACATCGCACGAGCGATCAACAACATCAACGAGCTGACGACGCTCAACATTCGGTCGGTGAACACGACGTGGGCCGGACTGCGAACCTTCGCTCCGGACCGACACCCGGTCTTCGGTTGGGATGACACCGTCGACGGTTTCTGTTGGGCCGTCGGCCAAGGCGGTTGTGGCATTGTCACCGCCCGTGCTGCGGGCGAAGCCGTCGCGTCCGTCGTACGAGGCGCCGCGCTGCCGTCGACCATCACCGAACTCGGACTGACGGTGACGGATCTCGCCCCCCGGCGGGATACCGCGTCACGATTCGGCATCGCGTCGTAGTGACGTATCAGGGCGCCGTGCACCTTGTGATCAACACGGCCGCGCGCAAGGGCAGTTCGGCAAAGGTCATCGATGAGGTCATTTCGACCTTCGGGTTTCTCAACGTGCACCTGAATGAGCATCGACCCGACAGCGCCGAAGCGACCAGCGCGCTGCTGCGCAACCTCGGCCGAGACGAGGACCGACCAGCCCGCATCGTCGTCGTCGGCGGCGATGGCATTGTGCACCTTGCCGCGAACGCGCTCGCCGATTCTTCGAGCACGCTTGGCATCGTCGCAGCGGGCACCGGCAACGATTCCGCAGCTGGCCTCGGTCTGCCGACCGATGTGCGCGGCGCGTGTCGCGCGGCTCTCGCCGACCCGGCCACGATCGATCTCATCCGATGCCGCGAAGCGCACGCGCTCAGCGTCGCCACGTTCGGTTTCGGCGCCGATGTCAACGAGCGGGCCGACCGCATGCGGTGGCCCACAGGCACGCTGAAGTACACGGCGGCGACATTTCGCGAGCTGCCCGGTCTCGCTACGACACCGATGACGATCACGGTCGACGGCGAAGCGCACGAGGTCGAGCCGAACCTGGTTGCGATTGCCAATACAACCCACTTCGGCGGTGGCATGAAGATCGCCCCCGAGGCCTCACCGACCGATGGGCTGCTCGACGTCATCATCATGGGACCGGCCAGTCGGTTCACGCTGGCGACCGTCCTGCCACTCGCGTTCTCGGGGCGTCATGTGCATCACAAGGCCGTCACGCAATTACGGGGCCGCGAGGTCACAGTCGACGGCGCCGACGTGCGCGTCCGCGCCGACGGCGAACCCTTCACCACGCTGCCCGCGACATTCGCGACCGCGCCCGGAGCGCTTCGGGTAGCAGGAGCGCAGCTGTAGCTTTCGCCCGTCGCGTCGGCTAGCCGAGCGGTTCGGCAAGTTCGGTCCATGACTGTCCGTAAGCCTGGGAGAGCAGTTCGAAGAGTTCGAGCCGGGTTGTGGCTGCCCCACCGGACAAAGTTGCCAGGAGTGCCTGGTCGTCGGCCGCCGCGATCGTACTAATCAGCTCATACATATCGAAGCGCCAGGTGCCAGCCTCGACGACGAAACGAGCGACGGGCAGCCCCCCAAGAACGCCCGCTGCTTCGTCCTCTCCAGTGATATCGATGCGCTCGAACTGCATGGTCTTCACACTCTCGCCCACCATGCCCTCTTCGACGCCTCGGATGAAGAGCTCGCGGCCATCAGCCACCTCGAGGAGGTCAGCTCCGAACCGGGCTCGCATTGCGATTACTGACAATCCATCGATGATCGACACCTCGTTCAAGAAGGCTGAGTCGTCGGCGCTGATGGCTACGTCAAGAAGCTCGTCGTACCAGTCGAGCGTCGAGGCACTGGCAACGGTTGCCGCTGTCTCACCATCGAAGACCAGTAGTGCCTCCCGATAGCGCTCGAATGCGTCGAGAACGTCCGCTTCGGTCGCCTCATCATCTGCCGAGGCACCGGCGTCATCGGATGCCACCGTTGGCTCGGCGGCCGTGGGCGCCGCCGCCACTTCAAGCTCAACCTCGGCCGTCGCCGTTGCCGCCAATGTGGTTGGTGCCGCCGTGGTTGGTGCCGCGGTCGTTGGTTCCACGGTTGCTCCAGGCTCAACTTCGGCCGTCGGCGCCACGGGTGCCGTCGTCGACACCTCGGTCTCCGACGTTGCCTTTGTGGCCGATATTTCGGTCTCGTTTGCCGAGCCGCCGCATGATGCGCCAACGAATATGAACGCTAGGACGACACCCGCCCGCTTTATAAAGTCCACCACTACTCCCTCCCGCCGGCATCCACCGACGGCTACCAAACCTAGCGAGATTCGGTCGCGACGATGGCTTGTCGTACCAAAGCGGTCGATCCCATCATCGACAGACAACATCGCGCCGCTAGCGTTCGAATATGCGCAAGTTCTTGATCGATACCGACACCGCGAGCGACGATGCGGTGGCGATGTGTATGGCACTTCGCCATCGCGACATCGACGTCGTCGGTTTCACGGTCGTCGCCGGCAATGTGCCGCTCGACCAGGCGGTCCAGAACGCGCTCTACACGGTCGAACTTTGTGGCGAGTCGACGCCGGTCTACGCCGGGGCCCCTGCGCCGATGGCCCGTGACCTGTCGACCGCGCAGATGGTGCACGGCGACGACGGCTTCGGCGACATCGGCCTCGATCTACAGGGTCGGACGCCTAGCGATGGGTGGGGGCCGCAAGTCATCGTCGACACGATTCGCCAGAACCCGGGCGAGATCACGCTTGTCGCGCTTGGCCCGCTCACCAACGTCGCGATCGCTTTGCTCTGGGCTCCCGATATTGCCGAGAAGGTCGAACGGGTCGTGATCATGGGCGGTACCGGCGAGCACGGTCCCGGCAACATCTCGCCGAGTGCCGAGTTCAACTTCTGGGTCGACCCCGAAGCGGTGCGGGTCGTGTTGCGTTCGGGCATGCCGCTCGAACTCGTTGGCTGGGACATCTCGATCGAGTCGGCCGTCGTGGGCGAAGCTCGCCAGGCCGAGATCCGAGCGCTCGACACCGACCTCGCCAATTTCAGTATCGATATCCAGGCCACGCTCCAGAACTACGCGTACGAGGAAACTCGTCTCGCCGGACCCGACTTCCCCGACCCGATCGCCATGGCTCACGCCATCGATCCGACGCCTGCCGCGGCCGAATTCCTCGCCGTCGACATCGCCATCGGTCCCGACCCCATGCGGGGCACCATGATTGTCGACCATTACGGCTTCGCCAAGATGCCCGCGAACGCAACAATCGTCACCTACTACCCCGAAGACCACTTCTTCAAGCTGCTGAAAGAGCTGCTTGGCACCAGGTGATCGTGAGTAGAAGGCACGACGCCGGCCGACTGCAGAGTTCGCTACGCCACGGGCTCGATCACCGTGGCGCCAACGAGGTCGGCGAGCGCACGATCAACCTCGACCTCGATACTGAGCAGCGCATGGCTGTAGGTCTTGCCCTGGGCATCGATATGCAGGCTCAGCGTGCCACCACCACCGAGCGCCTCGTCGAGCAAGAAGTTCAGCGCCCCGATATTCGGCACCTCGAAGCGCTCGACATCGCCGGTTGAGATTCCGGTGAACGATTGCTTCACGAGATCGGCCGTGAGGTTCTCGACAAGCCACGGGTAGACGGCGGGGTGCCGCGCGATGACGCCGATGTTGCACGTATCGCCCTTGTCGCCCGATCGACCATGCGCGAGGTCGGCGAGTTTGACGGTGACCGTGTCGCCCGTCGGCGCAATCGACGGGAAGTCATAAACGACGCCAGATGGGTCGACTCGGCCCGGACCGCTGGGACCCTCGAAGGCTGCCGATGTCCAGCTCAGCTCCGCTCCGTGGGCAACGTCTGCTGGCGTGAACACCGCGATGTCGGCCCTGCACAAATCACGCGGGATGAGACATGGCCAGTAGGCAACAACGTCCTGCGCCGCCGGTCGACCGCCGATGACCGATACTCCGGGTGGCCCCGACAACACGATCGCCGGCAGCATCTTCGCGAATTCGCGAATCTTCGCCTTGTCGTGATCGCGCACGCCGAACCGCAACATGATCTCGTTCGCTTCGCGGCTCGGCGCCAGCGGGCCCCACGTGGAATCGGCACCGACGTATTCGGTCAGTGTCGCTTCGAACTCGGGCAGCCGCCCCCACAAGATCTCCTTAAACATCTCGGCTTTCTCGCGGGCGTTCGGTCCACAGATCATGACTGCACCGCTGGCCTTGAAGCCGTCGTGATGACTCATCGACACCTTCAGCAGGTTGGTCGGAGCGGCGCCGCGAATGCCAGAGACCCGAACTCGGTCGGGGCCGACGTTTTCAAGCTCGATCGAGCCGAAGTCGACGACGACATCGGGCGTCAGATACGCGCTTGGGTCGCCCATCTCGTAGACGAGTTGCTCCTTGACCGTGGCGGTGTTGATGAGGCCTCCGGTGCCCGGGTGTTTGGTCACGACAAACGAGCCATCGGCGTCGACCTCGACGATCGGATAGCCGACATTGTGGAACGACGGGACATCGCGCCAGTCGGTGAAGTTGCCGCCCGTGCTCTGCGCACCGCATTCGAGAATGTGGCCGGCAATGATGCCCGCAGCGAGCTTGTCCCAATCGTCAGCCGCCCAGCCAAACCGATGCATCATCGGCGCAAGGGTGATACCGGTGTCGGTCACGCGACCGGTCACGATGAACTGCGCGTCCTGCTCCAGCGCCGTCAGCACCGACACCGCGCCGAAGTAGGCGTTCGCACTCGACACCCGCTCGATCACTTCGCCGAACCGTCGCCCATCGTCCATGTTCGACAGGTCGACGCCGTCGTTGTGCCATGCGTCGATGTCGGCCATGAGGTCGTCGCCGGCAACGACGCCGATCCGAGGGCTGAGGCCCTTCGTTGTCGCGATCGCGGCGATCGCTCGGCCACACGCTTCGGGTCGAACGCCACCGGCGTTCGCGATGATCTTCACGTCGTTCTCGACCGCCAGCTCCATGACGTCGTCGAGCTGGCTCACGAAGTCACGAGCGAAACCGGCCGATGGATCGCGGTCGACCTGCTTCTGCAAGATCGACATCGTGATCTCGGCGAGAAAGTCCATCGTGATGACATCGAGCGGGCCGCCTTCGAGTTGGCGGCGCAGCGCCGTGAGGTCATCACCCCAGTAGCCGCTGGCATTTGCGATTCGCAGTGGTTCGGTCACGACGTCTTCTTCCGATCGGGCAGAATCTTGTGTGGGGACAGCAAATACTACGTGGCGAGGCGATCGCCAGAGGACAGAAACCAGCATGACCGCAATGTTGAACGAGGACCACGCCGCCATCATCGAAGGCGTCGATCGGGTGTGCTCACAATTCGACGACGACTACTGGAGCCAGCGCGATCAGGCTCACGAATTTCCGTGGGACTTCTACAAGCAGATGGCCGAAGGCGGCTGGGTCGGCATCGCTATTCCTGAGGAGTATGGCGGCGGCGGCCAAGGCATCACCGAAGGCGCACTCGTGCTGAATCGGGTGGCGGCATCAGGAGCGGCGATGAACGGATCGACGTCATTGCACCTCACGATGTTCGGGCTCAACCCGGTGGTGAAGTTCGGTAACGATCAGCTGAAGGACACCTTCCTGCCCCGGGCTGCATCGGGGGATCTCCACGTCGCCTTCGGCGTCACCGAACCCGACGCCGGAACCGACACGAGCCGGATCACGACCCGTGCGGTCGACGACGGCGGGGGCGGCTTCATCATCTCGGGCCGCAAGATCTGGACGTCAAAGGCGCTCGAATCCGAAGTGTGTCTGCTGTTGGCTCGCACCGATGGCGAGCCAGGTCAAGGTTTCACGGGGCTCACGCTCTTCCTCGTCGACCTCGACCCGATGTACTGCGACATCGCCGCGATCCCGAAGCTCGGCCGCAACGCGGTGGCGTCGTGCGAAGTGGCCTATGACGAGTTACCGGTCGAAGGTTGGCGCATGGTCGGCGACCGCGGCCGCGGCTTCCATCACATCCTGCATGGACTGAACCCCGAGCGCATTCTGCTCGCCGCGATGGCCTGCGGAATCGGCGAGGTCGCATTGCGGAAAGCCACCGCCTATGCGAACGAGCGCGAGGTCTTCGGCCGTCAGATCGGTCGCAACCAAGCAGTTAGCCACCCTCTCGCGAAGGCCCACATGGAGCTGCACGCCGCGACGCTGATGTGGCAGGAAGCCGCCCGCCGGTATGACGCGAGCCTCGACTGCGGTGAACACGCAAACACCGCCAAATACCTCGCGGCCGAAGCGTCGTTCTTCGCCGCCGACCAGGCGATTCAGACCCACGGCGGTTTGGGCTACGCGACCGAGTATCACGTCGAGCGCTACTGGCGCGAGGCCCGC
>Ga0114956_1000943_pt1 | contig 22382 bp, 16 predicted proteins | sample MaitaG_FD_87304 | JGI IMG/M metagenome (GOLD analysis project Ga0114956, IMG submission 87304) | Marine algal microbial communities from Maine, USA - Maine_Asex2 metaG | ecosystem: Host-associated > Algae > Red algae > Unclassified | place: Maine, USA | collected 2015-01-05
CCTTGGAGTATATCACCACTGTCCTCCAAGGGGTTTTAACCCCTTGCTGAGTGTCTGATGTGACAAAGACATTGCGAGCGATCAATTAATTGTTAAGTCCTATTTTTATAATTTCTGGAGTGAATAAGTTGGGTAGAAATATCCTCGTACTCAGTGACCTCAATTGGTCTGCTCATTTGCGTGGGCTAACTGCCGAGGATGTACATACATTTACCAGAGAGGATTTGGAAAGTCACAGTTTGAACGAATACGAAGGTACTTTGAGATCATCTTGAAGGAGAACGCAGATTTGGTCTTATTTGCTGGAGATGTGACGGGAGATGGATTTTGCTATGACTCTATGGTCCAAATTTCTGCTTTGTTTTAAAATGGAATCCCTATCTTTCTGAAGCTATGACTCGACTCTTTGCACTACTATTTCTGCTCTTCTTTTTCAATTCCTGTGCCTTTTCTCAAAAGGCTAATCTGAATGACGATTCCTCGATGTTTTCGGAGTTTGTCTATGAAACTGCGCCCTTTCCGGAGTGCCATGCATCTACGGTCGCAATCACTTCGCAGGGTCCCGTTGCCGCCTGGTTTGGTGGGACTGAGGAGAAAAACAAGGATGTAGAAATATGGGTGAGTTATAAAAACGGTAATACCTGGAGTGTGCCCATGTCTGTGGCAGATGGCCGACAAAATGATGGCAGCCGACATCCGTGCTGGAACCCGGTACTCTACCAAGAGCCGACGGGTGCCTTGCTGCTCTTCTACAAGGTGGGGCCAAACCCTCGCACCTGGTGGGGAGAGATGAAGCGCTCGCACGATCAAGGTCGAACCTGGCAGGATCATCAAGTACTTCCACATGGTGGCATCGGGCCGGTGAAGAACAAACCAGTCATGCTATCCGATGGATCGCTGCTTTGTCCCTCAAGTACAGAGCATGAGCAAGATGGATGGAGGGTGCACTTTGAATCAACGCGAGATGGGGGAAATACGTGGAGCGTTTTTCCAGCGATAAATGACGCCACTCAATTCAACATTATCCAACCTTCCGTCTTGCTGCACGGAGGTGGGAAATTACAGCTCTTGGCACGCAGCAAGGAAGACGCTATCATCACTTCGTGGTCGACAGATTTTGGCAAGAGCTGGAGTGCCCCAGAGCCCATTGATCTGCCCAATCCCAATTCAGGCATAGATGCCGTCACCTTGCAAGATGGCCGCCACCTACTAATCTATAACCATACCCGTGTCACTCCTGGCAAATGGGGAGGCCCGCGTTCGCCCCTCAATCTTGCGATCAGTGACGACGGTCTCAACTGGTCTGCCGTAACAGTTCTAGAGAGCGATCCCGGTGAATATTCCTACCCAGCCATTGTACAAGATGAAGAAGGTTTGGTCCACATAACCTATACCTGGAAGCGAAAGAAGGTCAAGTATGTGCGGCTTGATCCTCAAGACTTCGAGCTGACCCCGATGCTCGACGGGGCATGGCCTGGAAAATGAAAAGAAAAGACCAAACAGAATCTGGTCCTTTGAGTCAAAAGCCAATCTAAATTCATGAAATGCTCTTTTCTGCTGCAATGAAATACTCAAGCGCTGGCTTTTCGATCAAGACACCTTCTTCGACTATATTGAATCCGGACAGTGCAACAGTTTGTTTGAGCTCGTCAATTTTCAAAAACCTCAGATAGGGTAGGATGCCCAGTTTCTGCAGTAGAAAGATGATGCTTCCTGAAATTGTTGCGATCAATGTTCTTTTTTCTTTTAGGCAGGCTGTTGAGGTAATGATTCTGCCATTGGGCTTTAGCAACTTGTGCATTCGGCCAACTATCTTCTTGACATCGACTTCGTTAAAATAGAGCAGAATATTGAAAGCAAGAATCACATCGAAGCTTGCTTCTTCGTAAGCCTCATCAAAAAGGGTCGATTGGGAAAAAGCGATGTTTGTATTTCCGGTTTTATTTGCCTCATCTTTTGCAAGATCAATCATGCCAGATGATGTGTCGAAGGCATAAATCCTTTTGACGCTATTGCTAAACTGGAAAGAATACAGTCCCGTTGCACAAGCAAAATCAAGAACAACATCATCGGGGTTTAAAAACTTTTTGCTGCGGGACAGAATTTGTGCAAATGTCTTGTCCTTCGCCTTGCTATCATATTTCCTCGAAAGCCCGTTCCAAAATTTTTCAGATTTGTCCATTGTCGCTTGTACCTACAAAGATCGATGATGTCTAAGGATGCCACATTGACTTGGGTTAAGAAAGTATTTCGTATTTTCCTGAGACCATACCTCCATCTTTCTGATCGCCAGCGCAACTCCCTTTTAAGTGGGCTCTTGCGAGGTCGATTCTGAATGACTACTTTACCGGTATCACCAATTATTGTGAGATGAAACGTTTGTTCGTGTTTGCCTTCCTTGCTCATTTCAGTCTCTCGAATTGTGCAGTGGCTAGCACCGGAGATCCCGATAGTCTTGCGGGTCATTATACACTGGTTGTAGAAGGCTTTGATTGGGGGGCAGCGGCAAGTAAAGTAATCCTTGCGATGAACGACACTGTCTCACACGCGCTGGGCAGCGACTTCGAGGTGATGGTAGACAGAAGTACTGATTGCGCAGAGCTCGCTCCGGATGAAGTTTCCGGGCCGCTAACCGTGCAGTACGCCTACGTGTCGGATGCGCATGCCAATCGAGTAGGGAAAGGGACGTTTGTGACGCTCGTACTTTTTGCAGCACCCTTCGAGTCGCTCAATGCACCGGTCAAGTATTTTTCTCGTAATCCCAGGTGCTCGGGTAATCATTGGATCGATTTTAATTTGACCATTGAGCATACGGCAACACACCAATTATGGAATAAAGAAGTACATCGCAGCATACCGCTCGTCGATGATTTTGATATCTCTGGTCAGTTTACACATGAAGATATCACGTTGACCTATGCAGCATTTGCACCAGCAGATATCGAAGATAAACATCCGCTTCTTATTTGGCTGCACGGTGGTGGAGAAGGAGGGACTGACCCCACGATTCCGCTGATTGCAAATCGAGCGGCCAATTATGCCGCTCCCGACATGCAGGCCTATTTTGACGGAGCCTACGTGTTGGTGCCACAGAGTCCTACCTTTTGGATGGATAACGGGCAAGGCGAGTATACCCGAGGAGAAGTGAATGACATGTACAACGAAAGCCTCATGGCCTTGATCAAGAATTACGTTGCTCAACATCCAAACATTGATCCGGATCGGATTTACGTTGGCGGTTGCTCCAATGGGGGATACATGACCTTGAAATTACTCCTGCAGCATCCCGATTATTTTGCGGCTGCTTTTCCAAGTGCATTGGCTTATCACGCAAGCAACATTACAGAGCAGGATATTGAGCGGATTAAGCACATCCCAATTTGGTTTATCCACAGCAAAGATGACCCCGTCACGGTGGCCGATGAGACGGTCGTACCAGTGTATAGAATGCTGAAAAAGTCGGGAGCAAAGCATGTGCATTTCAGTTACTTCGACCATGTGGTAGATATCACAAATCAGTTTGGTGGGGATCAGTATCACCACCAGGGTCATTCTTCCTGGATATATTCACATGCCAACAAATGTCAACTCGACTACGACGGAACGCCCGTTCGAATCGATGGCCAGCCAGTCACGCTGATGGGATGGATGTCAAGACAACGCAGAGCGGAATAGCAATTGCGGAATCGATGCGAAAACTGTTTTGTACCTAGGCGTTATTTTCATCACTTGAGCTAGTAGTTTCATGGATATATTCAACATCATAACAATCCTGATTGTCTTGTCTGCCTTTTTTGGTTTTCTCAATGTGCGATATTTAAAGCTGCCGCACACGATTGGTGTGATGGTTATTGCGATCCTTTTCACTGCCGGTATTTGGATTTCTAGTTTTGTCGACGATACATTGATGGATCATCTCAGTGGGCTGATTGGTAAGATCGATTTTCAGACGGTATTGCTGGATATTATGTTGTCATTTTTATTATTCGCCGGGGCGCTGCATACAAATTTTGATCAGCTCAAAGTGCAACGGTATCCCATTTTGGTTTTTGCAACAGCGGGTGTGCTGATGAGTACTTTTTTGGTGGGGATTTTTACCTACTACATTCTCATTTTGATCGGCTATCCGGTTGCCTTCATTTACTGTTTGCTTTTTGGGGCATTGATATCTCCAACGGATCCGATTGCGGTGTTGGGTATACTCAAAAAGGCCAATGTGCCCAAGAAATTGGAAACAAAAATTGTGGGAGAATCTTTGTTTAATGATGGGGTGGGAGTGGTCATTTTCCTGACGATCTATCAGATAGCAAAGAGCAAAACTGGCGAGATCGACTTTGGTGAGGTGGGCATGCTATTTATACACGAGGTCTTGGGTGGAATAGTATTGGGATTAGCTGTCGGCTATATTGCTTTCCGGATGATTAGGTCAATCGACGACTACGACATTGAGGTCATGATTACCTTGGCAGCAGTGATGGGTGGCTCTCTGGTGGCGCATGCCCTGCATGTATCAGGACCTCTGGCCATGGTGGCGGCTGGTTTGCTTGTGGGCAATGACACGCTGAGGGGCACTTCTATGTCTGAGATTACTGAGCAGTATGTGGATAAGTTTTGGGAGCTTATCGACCTGTTGCTCAATGCAGTGCTATTTGTTTTGATCGGATTGGAAATATTGGTTTTGCATTACGAGCAATCTTATTTTATTGCAGGCCTCATTTTGATTCCGCTTGTATTATTAGCGAGATTTATTTCCCTATCGGTGCCGATAAAATTATTTGAAAAGCGACTTGAGTTTGTGCCAAAGACCAACCAAATCATGACTTGGGGAGGCCTGCGTGGTGGTATTTCGATTGCACTTGCCCTGTCCTTGACTGCCCACATGGAGCGTGATCTATTTCTGATGATTACCTACATGATCGTGATCTTTTCGATTGTGGTGCAAGGCCTGACCGTCGGTAAGTTGGTGCAGCGCTATCGCGAACGCATGCAATGATCCTATTAATTTCCTTAAAGTGGCACGTTGACACATACGGTAAAACCATCCTCCCGCTCAATATCAAGAGTGCCTCCCAGAGCCTCTGCACGTCTCTTCATATTTAAGAGGCCAAGACCGGAGCTGGGCTTATTGTTGAAATGGGTACCATTGTCTCTAACCTCGAGCTTGAGGCCGTTAGGAGATTTTACAAGGGACGTGAAAAGTTTATCACCATTCGAGTGCTTTGCAGCATTGGTCACTGCTTCTTTAAATAAGAAATAGAGATTCTGCCGAATTTCAGGGGCGATTGCTTCTGGCCCTTCAAATCCGCTGTACTTGACTTGGTAAGCAATATTGGTTTTGCTAAGCTGAGTCTCTAAAAAAGCCCGCATGCGATCAAGTAAATTTTCATATTTGTCCCGATCGGCATTCATGGCCCAGACAATATCTCTCATTTTGTCCATGGCCTCACGACTTCTCGTACTCAACTCCTTCAGACTGCCCTTGTCTGCTTCTTTTGGTGCAAAAGATAAAAATTCACTTTGCATAGAAATACCTGCTAGAACAGAGCCAACATCATCGTGCAGATCACGCGAAATCTTATTGCGTACTTTTTCGATGGCAATTCTCCGCTCTAATTTCTGTTGGTAATAAAACCGCACAATCAAAAACCCAACCAGACAGAGTAGTAACAGGCTTGGTACGATAAACCATGCACTCCAGAACCAAGCCTGATGTACCCTGAGCTCCTGCGCTATTTCCGTTTCACCCCAACTGCCACGACCAGTAGATGCACGAACGCGAAACGTATAGTCACCAGGAGGGAGGCTCGTATACGTGACCGAGTTGTCTGGAGTAGGCGGCGACCAGCCTGGATCAAATCCTTCCATCCAGGTAGAGTACAATTGCCTTTCGGGAAAATTAAAGTTCATGAGACTGTATTCCAACTCAATCATTTTATCGTTGTAGCTCAATTCAATTTTCTCCTCCGTGGTGTTGCCAAATTTTGATTCCCGCAACTCACCATCGTCACCAAAGATCAGCGAAAAGGCTGTCATCCGCAAAGGGATCTTTGCGTCGCTTTGCAGTTGCAGTGCGTGCCCAAGCAAAAGGGATTTCGGATTGACCAAATACAGACCATTGGTGGTTCCGATTGCTAATTCACCATTTTTGAGTTTTCTCAAGACTTGGATCGTCGCGGTGAGATCAAGCCCATCGGCTAGCCCAAAATTTGCCGATGTATTTTTCTTTAGGTTGCGGTAGGTAAGTCCCGTTTGATCACCTATCCAGATTGCTGAATCACCTTCCGGCAGGATCGTAGTTCCTGGCCCGGCAATGTCTTCGTCGATCGGTATGTAGGCTTGGATGGTCTCAGTTCTGATGTCGAGCAGAATAATTTCATATTTACTCTGCAGCCACAATTTATGCTGTGGCAAACAATGTACGCTGACCATGAGTGGGCCTGTTTTTATCTCCTTGCCTTGCTGTTTCAGAGTAGTCGGAAATGAGGTAAATTCTTCTTTCTCTGTGTCGAGCATGATGAGTCCTTCGTCTGTTGCAATCCATAGATTGCCATCTTCATCTTCGTCCATGGCGTTTGGCTTGTTGATCGAAAGGTCGATTTGCCCATCGGCGTCCAGATAGTTGCCATTAAATTCGAGTGAAGCGGGGTCCAGTTTGGCAAAGAGGTAGTTGAAATTATTGAGAAGGCCCACCACCCATACATTGCCATTTTTTTGTTTCAAAGTTTGCTCCACTTTTAAGATGGGTTGGGTCATTTTTTTTACCGAAAAATCCTCATTAATTCGATAGTAGGCATCCCAGGTAGCCATGATCTGCAAGTCGTCGTTGTAGGTGAGATGCACTGATTCTTTGGGAGAGACGATGGGCAGGATGTCGATATTTCGACTTGCGAGATTGAGACGGTAAGTAAAGACCCCTTCCTGGAAAATGAGATTTCCCTTTTGATCTTCACCCATCGAGTGTATGGAGGTATTGCGGATGGCGTAGTCGTTGTAATAGGCAAGAATTCTGTTCAGGGTTTTGTCATCCCTATTTTGATAAATCTCGTGATCGGGATTCTCTGTATCTCTTAAGTATGACTTCAACCTTACTTCGCGATCTCTGATCTTAAAAATTCCACCCGTTTTCGCTCCCCACAAATTACCGTCGGTGTCTTCGATCATCTCGGTAATGTCATTATCACCACCTCCCAAAGCACTTACCAATTCGCTTCGAAATCCATGCACGGTCTGTGATGCTGGATCATAGCAGAGCAAGTATGATGCTGCGCAACCCATCCAAATCCGATTCTTTCGATCGGTATGGATGAATCGTAAATCAAGCAATGACCCAATTTCTGGCAAACCCAATTTGCGATTGACAATATCTTGCTCCTTTTTGCAATTCGTGGCAAACTGCAAGCGACCAGTGAATGGATGGAGTTCAAATTGGTGCGTAGCTTCATTTAATATTTCAAATGTGTCCCGATAAATGCGCCACAGATTTTTTTGGTTGTCAAGCCGGAATTGACTGCAGGTTCTTGTCTTCTGAAACTCTTGCGGGTTATTCAACTCAGGCTCAAGTTTATTGCCGTCTCGGTCAATCATGAGCATGTCGCCCCATCTCCACAGGAAATAGATTACACCATCCTTATCATTCATTTCGAAAAAGTCCCAATAGATGGCTTGGTCGCCGATCAAATCGATCAAATCAAATGCTTCTCTAAATTCTACACCATCTTCCGAGTGGTAGACGATGCGTGAATCGTTCTGCCGATGCGCCGACACGACCCAGATATGATCCAGTTCGTCCTGATAGACATAACTAAAGTAGCGTTGCTTCGGTAGTTTCCAGCCATCTCGAATTTTGCCAGATTGGGGCCGCAGGAAGGATAATTTATCGTCATTCATGAACAGGATCTCATCACCGATGATGATGACATCGCTGTACATGATGTAGTCATACTTTCGTTTGTCCAGTAAATCTCCCAAACCCACTGGCTGGGTCTGATGGCCATTGTATCGATAATACTCTTTGCTGTCGTGAAACCAGAGAAATCCTGTGGTGTCAAACTTCATCTTGTTGACATCACCACGCACGGGGAATGCTAGCTCAAACTGTTCGGGCTGTGCGACAATGCCTGATGGCAAAAGGAAGAGCAGGACACAAAGTAACGCGCTCCATTTGAATTCGTGTTTGCTCATTCACTGGGATTCATGAGGGGCGTGTATCAGTCAAGTTAGGTAAAAGATAACAGAGGACATGAAATCGCGCTGGGGCGAGCCCCCCAAATGGGTGATTGTTTGGAAGGAATAGCATTGCTAAATTTAGACTCAAATGTTTTGCGAGATATCTATGTAATGGCATCGGAAGATAATTGCATACGAAGAACCAGGAATTTGTACGATTTTTGGAAGTCTACTTTAAAGGAAAACAGTGAGTTCACAAGCAAAGAAGTTAATGGAAAGAGAGCCAGAGCCAATCGAGAGGCAGTCTATCGGTGTCAGCATTATTGAGGATGACGAATTGGTGCGCCGCAACATTGAAAGGTATATTGCTTACTGCGATGGCTTGGAAATGATGTCTAGTCATAACTCGGTTGAGTCCTTCTTAGCTAGTCAAAGTACACGATCTGATGTGATGATTCTGGATATTGGCCTTCCGGGAAAATCCGGTCTCGATGGTATCCCCGAGATACTGGAGAAAATACCTGGTCTTGATATCGTGATGCTTACAACGTATGAAGAAGAAGACATGGTCTTGCTTGCGATCTGCAAGGGTGCCGTAGGCTATTTGTCCAAGAAGACCAGCCTTGAAGATTTGGTTGCCGCCTTGCGGATCGTGCATTCAGGAGGATCGTATATGTCGCCGATGATCGCACGTGAGATCTTTCGAAAATTTGCCCAGCCTCCTACAGACGAAATTGAGTCCGATCTGCTGACGCGGAAGCAAATGGAAGTATTGAAGCGACTTGTGGATGGCCAGACATATACTGCGATCGCTGAGGACCTGGGGATATCACGAGAAACGGTAAAGTCTCACATCAAGCGAATCTATCGGGCTCTGCACGTGGAGAATAAAAGTCAGGCCATTCGGAAATATCTTGAGGGAGATTTAAATTAGTATTTCATTGATCGCAGTTCGCATGTTGGATTCTGCTCCGTTTGTTCTTCGTAACTACGGTGTCCATCCAAGGCATCAAAAAGTGCAAGAAGATGAGCGTATTGCCAACATGGATTGACGACGAATTCGCTAGAGGGCGGAAAATGGAGAAAATATTGCGGACTGCGTGAGGTTTTGATGTACGCATTCACCGCACGGCTAGAAATCATCGTGGGGATCCCCTTTGTGTTTGTCCCCGTCGAGATACTTGCGGCGATTTTGATCAGGCAGGTAATGGGAGTGTGGACGTCTGCTTTGGCAGATAATAAAAAAGCAACGGCTGTATTCGCCAGCTTGTCTCCTTCGAGGCAAAAAGAAATTTTGCGGTACATCTCAAATCTGAAGACTGAGCAGAGTGTAGAAAAGAACATTGTACGTGCCATTAATTTCCTGCTTGGCAAGGGCCGATTCGTGGGGAGAGATTCTATCGATTGATTAGGATAATCTTGGGTGTGCTCAAGAGTTCGTAATTTTGAGAATAGGCAACACATTCGATCATGGAGATATTGCGACACATTTTTGCAACCTGGTTTCCAACCGTGGCGACTGCGCTGTTTTTTTGGGGGCTTTATGTACTGTCGAAAAAGCTCCTTGAGAGGCAGTCGAAGGGTAAGACCGACAAGGCACTGATTCGGTCCATTATTTTATTTGCGATCGCGGCCATTGGCATCATCAGTCTCGTGTTGTCGCTGCCAATGGCTTCTGATCAGAAAGGACAATTGACGAGCCTGATTGGAATTGTCTTGTCTGCCGTACTCGGTTTGAGTTCGACGACATTTATCGGAAATGCATTTGCAGGAATATCCCTTAAATTGAGAAAGAACTTTAAGCCCGGCGACTTTATTGAAGTCGATGGGGTTTTCGGCCGCGTCACGGAGCAGGGGCTTTTTCATACGGAAATACAAACAGTAGATCGAGACCTGACCACGTTGCCCAATATGAGTCTCGCGAGCAATTCCGTAAAGGTGACCAGGCAATCTGGTACGATCATCAGTGTGGAGTGCTCTCTGGGATACGATGTAAATAGGCACAAAATTGAAGATGCATTAATTGAAGCAGCGATGGCATGCGAACTTACAGATCCATTCGTACACATTGTTTCTCTGGGAGACTTTTCGATTGTATATAAAGTCCATGGGTTGCTGCAAGATGTAAAATCCATTGTCAGCGCTAAATCCAGGTTTACCGGACATGTGATTGATGCTTTGCATGAAGCGGGTATCGAGATCGTGTCACCAAGTTTCATGAATCAAAAACCAGTGGGGGATACCTTGTTTATTCCGGAAAAGCATCGCCCGAAGAATACCACAAAGGAGGAAAGTGCACCAGAGGCAGTGATTTTCGACAAGGCCGAGGAGGCAGAAAATATTGAAAAGAAGAAACAACTCGTGGCAGATCTAGACAAGGAGATCCTTATGAGAAATGAGGAACTGCAGAAGGTCAAAGACGAATCGGTCAAAAAAGAAATAGAGCAGAAACTGGCAGAGACAAAAGAACTGAAAGAAGAGATTGTAGACACCCTCGATGCCGAAGTCGACGAGCTGGATAATACGAACTAGTGGAGTGTGGCAAACGATTCATGCAGTCTGCGGGATGCAGCGTAGCATGAACTGAAGCTGTCAGACGACGTAAACTCTCTATATGCGAATTTGCGTTGGGCCAAAGAATGATATCAAACAATACGACTCATCTAGTGTGCAAACAGAAAGACAACGCACTCCTTACAAAGCCACGCACTCATTTCCGATGGCAGTGTGAGTATCACGGCGATGACCAGGCCACGGATTTGAAGTAATGCTGCGGATCTTGAGATCCTGTAGTAGATTTCTACCTTTGTAGCCATGAATAGAGTTACAGACTTTTTTCTGACATTCTTCTTAACTGGACTTGCTTATTTCGCAACGGCGCAATGCCCTACACTCATTTGGCAAGATGAATTTGATGGGACAACCCTAGACCTGACGAAGTGGGATATCCAAACGGGAGATGGTTGCGACATCGGCTTATGTGGATGGGGCAACAACGAACTGGAATGGTACCGCGCAGAAAATGCAGTTGTTGCAGATGGAACATTGAGCATTATTGCCAAGCAAGAAGAGTTTGGAGGTAAGCGCTACACGTCTGCCAGGATCAGGACCCTGGGCAAAGCAGACTGGACGTATGGTCGATTTGAAGCTTCCATTAAATTGCCCCAGGGTAGGGGTATGTGGCCTGCTTTTTGGATGCTCTCGACCTCTGAGCCCTATGGAACGTGGCCTCAGAGTGGCGAATTGGATATCATGGAATTGGTCGGTCACGAACCTGCAACTATACATGGCACGCTCCATTATGGCAACGCCTGGCCGAACAATCAATCGACTGGTGCACAGTACGAACTTTTAGACGGTATTTTTAATGATGATTTTCATGAGTTTGCGGTTGAATGGGAAGAAGATGAAATCCGTTGGTACGTAGACGGGTACCTCTTTTCGAAAAAGACCAAGCTCAGCATATCGCCATGGCCATTTGATCATGACTTTCACATCCTGCTCAATCTGGCGGTTGGTGGAGATTGGCCTGGGCAACCCAGTGGATCAGGTCTTTTTCCCCAAACGATGGAGGTAGACTATGTAAGGGTTTATAATGGATCAGCACCAAGCATTGAAGGAACGCGCCAAGTCGCACATCAAGCCGAGAGTATCACATATACTGTAGAAAATGCTGCCGCAGATGCCGAGCTCACCTGGAGTGTTCCAGAGGGAGCAGAGATCGTTGCAACTTCGTCAAATTCGATCGAGGTAAATTGGGGAGAAGTTGGTGGTCGGATCGAAGTGCAGATTGAGTCCCCCTGCGAAGATAAAGTACTCTTTGTCGATGTACTGGTTGATCCGCCCTTTGGCAAAGCTCTTGTGCTGGAAAATTTTGATGATCAAGCGCTCATGACATTTCATTTTTCAGATGGTGCGCTCGAAGAAGATGTGGCTAATCCCGGAGCGGACGATCTGAATTCCTCGGCTTTGTGCGGTAAGTATCAGCGCGATGGCAGTGCCACGTTTGATATACTGCGGTATGAAGTAAATCCAAGGGATATTGATGATGCCACTGCCTTTGAGGATGGCGAGAAGAGATTCTCCATTGACATCTATACCGATGCTCCGGTGGGCACACAAATACTTCTCCAGCTCGAGCGATCTGCCCTTTCAGAACCCACTAATTATCCGCGAGGCCGACACAGTAGGTATGAAGCTTATACGGACGTACAAGGTGCTTGGCAGCGATTGGAATTTGCCTATGTAGATTCTCCCGATGGCACCGCAAATGACCGTTCGATAGATCGGATTGTGTTCTTGTTTGCATCAAATACCACGACTGAAGATGTCTACTATTTTGACAACGTGGATATTTACGCTCCAATGGCGATCGTGTCTGCTGACGATTCACCTATTCTTAGGAATGAGGGATTCTCGATTGAGCCCAACCCAGTCCGAAATAATTTAACGATACGAAATACCTCTCAGCATAACATTGATCGAATTGCTGTGTTCGATTATCAATCGAAATTGATATTTGAAAAGGTCGTGTCTTTAAATCCAGAAGAAAATATTTCTATTTCACTGGAGGGTGTACCGAGTGGTAGCTATTTGATCGGAGCGTTTAGCTCAGGACAGAGGCTGGGATTTCAAAAAATCATCAAGCATTAGGGAATTAAAAAGAACTGGCAGAAAAGCATGCAGATGAGCGTGGGAAATACACCGAGGGCAAGTCTTAGTTCTGATCAGGCTTTGCGAAGTAAAAGGAGCCACTGGCCTGCTCCAGGGCAATCAAGGGTAAGTAGTCCTTCTTTGGCACCCATAGTCTCTATCGAGTGCCCATCACCCAGCACTTCATTCCATTCCAACTCCCAGCTACCTTCAAGTACTACTCGGACTTCACCGCCGTCGGTAAAGTAGACCAAATATTCCCGACCGTTTTTTCCCCTGATATATGCTTCATTTTCAGATTTATCCAAGAGTAGATCCAAAGGAAGAGGCTCCATCTCGAAGAATGAAGACTTTTGAATCGCTGCATCCACCGCAGAGATCACCCGCTGTGCTATTGGATGTAAGCCAAGTCCACTGGTAGGTCGATGAAACCTTGCACTCGAAGACCCAAATAGCACCGCCCGAATGAATTTTTCCATGGCATCTTGATTGTCACCACCATGCCTCCCTTTATCTGCCCCATATATTTTGATATTGGTGACGGGTCGGAGATTATCCAATAATTTTAGGCGCTCGATTTGTTGCAATCCATTGCGCCAGTGTTTTTCTCCGGTGTGGTGATTGTTTTGAGAAATTTCCACAAATTCGTAGAGTTCTGGGTGATCAAAACTTTCCCGATGACTGATGTGGTTTAGATCCCATGGATCCCACATTTCTGTGCAATAAATGGTCTTATTTATTTCTGCTGCTTTTTTCTTTAAATAGGTCGACCAAAATGCTCCCCATGCAGCTGTCACAGAAGTCTCATTATCGATGCAGTATAAAATGTGACTATGAGTTAGCGAGTAGGACAGGATTTTGTCAATAAATTTCTGCTGGTATTCCAACAGCTTCATATTATTGCGGTGTGAGGGGATGGATGTGAAAAAGGAATTGTCTGCATAGACGGGATGAGTTGCGACGGTATCAGGCAGCTCGGTACGCTGACCATCATACGATGAATTATTTTTGGGATTGAAAGGATTGAGATCCCAGAAATTTCGATAGAAATCAAAGGTGGCCCATAGTTCTATTTGTACAATAATATCGCGTTCGGCGGTCCATCTGAGAAAGTCGGAGAAACGTTGCCAATAGGTTTCGTCCCACCGATCCAGGTCATACAAGCCAGTGACCGGGTCTCGATAGAAAGCCCAGACATTTCCTTCGTCTCTGCTGGACATGGTGCATCGAACGTAATTACCACCGACCGCTGCCAGCGTATCCAGATGCGTTTCGACGTTTGGCATTTGAAAGAGATTGTCTTCGTCAGAGCCACCCAGAAGCAAGGTGGGATTGCCTTTGTACTCCCAATATTGAGGAAATTCTGTGCTGATCTTCAGTCCCTGAGCAAGCACGATTTGCCAGAGAAAGCTTATCAATGACAAGGTCAAAATCGCTGATTTCATGCTTGGAAAGTACAGGAATGTACTGACTCCGGCAATGCCTTAGAGGACAATGTTTCACAGAAGGAAAGCACAGGAATTCATTTAGATTTATAAGATAGGCATTGGTTTGAATCGTATCTCATTGCATGCTAGCTACGGCTACCCGTGTCACTCGCCGTGATCAGGCGAATTTTAATAGCTTCGCGCTCATTTTGCCGTAAAGAATGGATAAGACTTCGTTTTCTGAATTTGGCCTCAAGGATCCGATTCTCCAAGCATTGGAGGATCTCAATTTTATTGAGCCAACGCCTATCCAGGCTGAGACGCTGGGCTTGCTCATTCATTCCGATCAAGACGTGATTGGGCTTGCGCAGACTGGGACAGGTAAAACGGCAGCATTTAGCCTGCCGATCATTCACAACATTGATGTTGAGTCTAAGCAGGTACAGGCGATTGTGCTTTGTCCGACAAGAGAGCTCTGCCTGCAAATTGGCAGGGACGTACAGGCCTATTCGAAATATATGCCCAAGTTTCGAACCCAATGCGTTTATGGGGGCACTTCGATTGATCGTCAAATAAAGGCATTGCAGCGTGGGTGTCATCTTGTGGTGGGCACTCCGGGTCGAACACTCGATATGATTCGACGCAAGAAATTACAGTTGCAAAATGTAAGATGGGTCGTGCTAGATGAGGCAGATGAAATGCTGAACATGGGATTTCAAGAAGATCTCAATGCGATTTTAGCTGCGACGCCCGATGTCAAGCAGACCCTCTTGTTTTCGGCGACGATGCCGAAAGCAATTTCCCGCATGACAAAAAAGTACATGTCCGATCCGATCGAGATCAGTGCGGGCACAAAAAATAGCGGGGCCAAGAATGTAAGCCACGAATACTACATCTCTGCTCCCAGAAATCGATATGCTACCTTGAAGGCAATCATAGACAGTCATCGGGCTATTTTTGCCATCGTATTTTGTCGGACACGTCGGGAGACAAAAGATGTTGCTGAGAAATTGCGCAAGCAGGGGTACGCGGCAGATGCTTTGCACGGGGAGTTAAGTCAAAGACAACGAGACAAGGTGATGGGTAAGTTTAGAAACCGCGAATTGCAATTAATGATCGCTACGGATGTTGCTGCGCGAGGCCTCGATGTCGATAACCTCACTCATGTGATCAATTTTAACCTTCCGGACGACCCGGAGAGCTATATTCATCGCAGTGGCCGCACCGGTCGGGCTGGGCAGAAAGGTGTCTCAGTGGCCATCATACATGGTCGAGAAAAAAGGAAACTATACCATCTCGAGCAAATACTCGAAAAAGAATTTGTTCCTGGGGTGCTGCCGACTGCACAGGAACGAACTCGCAAGCAGCTTTTTGCCTTTGTCGATGATCTGGAAAAAGTGGATGCCAGCAGCGCGTATGTGGAAGAGATCTTGCCAGATATTCTGAAGAAGCTTTCGTGGCTCACGAAAGAGGACTTAGTCGCTCGGATGATAAGCCAAGAAATCAAGAGGAGTCGTCTTGATACGAGACCTGAAGAGCTTAGTAGAAAATCAGACTCTCGCGAGGATCGCAAGTCATCTTCGAATAAATTTGAAAAAGAACGCAAGTCATCTAAAAAGAAGAAGAAGGAAAAGGGAGAGTCACGACGCGAAAGCAAGAAGCCGGGATTCAGTCGCTTTCACATCAATATTGGCAAGAAAAAGCTTGACCCCAAATCACTGATCGCTTTGGTCAATGAGCAAATGCGTGGAGATAGTTTTGAAATTGGAAAGATTGAAATATTTGGTTCGTTTTCCTTTTTTGAAGTGGACTCGGCATACGAGAAAAAGCTAATTAAAGCTTTTCAGAAGGCAAAATACCGTGGCGATAAGATAAAGGTGGAGCTTGCGGATCCCAAGCGACGCGGCTAGATTTTGGATGTCTGATGAAATGCAGGCAAAAGAAATCCTTGAACAAGCCCGGTCCTATGCCTACGAATACCTTGACGGCATTGATGAGAGGGATGTGTTTCCCTTTGAAGTTACAAATTTGAGTGTTTTGAAAAAGATTTACCAACCCATTCTGTACCGACTGAGACTGTGTTAAGACAACTTCATCCCTTCGGATCACCGAACATAAAACATTGAATACTCCGAACGACTTGGGAATGATTCTTTGCAAATATCACGATGGCCCTTAAAGAGTTCACCTTGGACAGAAGTGGCTAATTAAAAATCAAAGCGTGGCCAACAATTGAAATGAGAAAGACGAGAATAGCTAAGCGAGCAAGTGTGTTGTTTCTGATTGATGGTGTGGGAGCCCTTGTTTCAGCCTTCTTTTTGGGTGTGGTCTTAGTGCATTATCAAAGCATCATTGGGATGCCAAGTAATGTGCTGCTTCTCCTTGCAACCATTGCCGTTTTCTTTGCACTCTATTCACTGTCATGCTATTATTTTTCTCCTATAAATTGGCGCCGATTTATGCGAGGCATTGCGATTGCGAATTTAATTTATTGCTGCTTGACTGGGTGCATGGTACTTCTGTTTGCAGACATGCTTACTCACTTGGGAATTGCTTATTTCTTCATTGAAATACTGATCATCATCGCACTGGCGAGATATGAACTTAAGATGACGAGGATGCTATAGGCTTTCTTCGACGTCTGAAGATTTTCGGGATCCAAAGTACCACATCATGATTGCTCCAGGAATAAACATGAGAGTGCTGTAAACAGCTGCAGGAATGGTAAGTGCAATATTTGCCAAAACTGCAGTCGCAATCACGATCGCCAACGTGCCATTCTGGATTCCAGACTCAATGGAGATCGTAATGGCTTGTCTCAAAGAGAGCTTCAAGAACCGGGCGCTGAAAAAACCCAGTAGCATCGTGGTCAAATTGAGCACAATGGATGCGATACCAATTTGAGCAATATATTCAGCCATTTTTTCCCATTCCGAAGCTAGAATTGATGCAACAATCAAGACAAACAATACGGTCGAAATAATGCGCACGGGCTTGTCCATCCGCAAGGCGAATTTTTCTTTCTTGCTCCGAATAAACATTCCGAGCAAGACCGGTATAATCACAATGACCAAGACTTGCAAGAGCATGCCCATCTCATCGACGTCGACTATCTGGCCCGTGTCATTAAAATATCCGTATGCCAGACCGACGTAGAGAGGAATGGTGATCAGTGTGATAAAACTGGAAATGGCCGTGAGCGTGATTGATAACGCGGTGTCTCCCCGCGAGACGTGACTGATCAAGTTTGAAGTCACTCCTCCGGGGCAGGACGCAAGCAAGATCAATCCGATGGCCAACTCATTTGGTAAGCCGAACAACTGGGTGATGCCGAAAGCAATCAGGGGAAGCAGCAAAAGCTGATTGACGAGACCAATAATCACCGCTTTGGGATAGACCAGTACTCTGCGAAAGTCATCGGTCACCAAGGATAAGCCCATGCCGAGCATGATGATGAAAAGAGAAGCAGGTAAGAATACCGTTGTGAGAATCGACGATTCCATCTAGCTCCACAACCGATCCCAAGACCGGATCTCATCCCACTCTGGGGTGGGAGCAAACATCTTCTCTCCGTCGATAATATATTTCTCGACTACCTCTTCGTTGAGTTCTACTCCCAGACCAGGTTTATCTGACACAGTGATGTAACCATCTTTTACAATGGGACCATCAAAGCCTGTGACTAGGTTTTCCCAATCGGGCTTGTCTACAGCGTGGTGCTCGAGCCACATGAAGTTCTCGGTTGCGGCAGCGCTATGAACGCAGCCCAGAAATGAAACCGGACCGGCGGCATGGTGATGCATGAAGCCGATGCCGTGCTTGGAGGCAAAATCGCCAATGCGTTTTGTTTCTAAAATACCACCTGCTGTATTTGGATCGGGATGCACGATATCGACAGATCGGGTTGTGATTAATTCTTCAAATCCACCTTCGAGACGATAAATGTCTTCGCCCGTTTGGGTAGGCGTGGTGCTCGACTGGGTTATTTCTTTCCACTGCTCGGTGTACTGCCATGGAATAATATCCTCGATGTATGCGAGATTATAAGGTTCGGTAGCCTTGGCGATTTTTATGGCTTCGTTTACCCCAAAATGCCCCCAATGGTCGGTACCCATTGGTATTTCATAGCCAATTTTTTCGCGCATGATATGGAGGTACTCCATCAGCTTTTCGATTCCTTTGGGGGTTATTTGTACGCGAGTGAATGGATGCTTTGTATTGTTGTATGATCGATACTCATGCTTGTATGGATTAAAAGACGTGTCTGGTCCATTGACGACGCAACCAGGAATATCCTCAATCAAATTAAGTCCAATATCCATTTTCAAGGCAGTGTATCCGTTGTCGATCCGCTCTTGCATGCGATTGGCATATTCGTGCGGATCTTTGGATACTGTGGTGTCGCAATAGGCACGTACTTTGTCGCGATACTTACCACCAAGCATTTGATATACCGGCACATTAAATGCTTTTCCGGCTAAATCCCAAAGCGCCATTTCTACTCCAGATACCCCACCACCTTGTCGACCATGGTGCCCAAACTGACTGATGATTTTAAATAGGCGCTCTACATTGCATGGATTTTCACCCAGGATACGACTCTTGAGAAATAACGCGTATTCTTTGGCTGCACCATCCCGCACATCGCCGTGCCCCATGATGCCCTGGTTGGTATAGATGCGCACAATCGGGGTCCGAAATGCAACTCCTTTGCCAATTTCGGCAATGCGCATATCAGTAATCTTCAGATCACTGGGGGCCGAGCTACGGTTTACTTTTTGGGTTACATATTCTACGCGATCTCTGATCCCGAGTAGCGGAAGCGCAGCGAGTCCTAACCCTCCTGTCGCGGTGTTGCCTAGAAAAGAACGACGGCTGCTTGTTTTATTATTGGTGTTATCCATGCTTATGTTTTGTTTTTATTTTACTCTTTCTTATCGATCCGAAGACTAGATCTTCGGCTGTTTCATTATCAATTTTTACCTCTGATCCGAGATTGCCAATCTATTCCCTTCACTACGGGCTTTAGAATCGCTCGGTCAAAAGTATTCATTATCCATTCTCAATTAACCATTATTTTCCGACCTCACCACCTGCAACATTGCCACGATGTATCCGTAGACAAACGCGAAGGCTTGATCTCTTGCTCCATCTGCTTCGTGCTTCGGAACGTGATCAGGCATCACCATTCCATCGTATCCTACATCACGCAGGGCCCTGATTACCTCGAGAAAGTCCATATCGCCGTTGTCGGGATATACTTCTTGAAAATTATTCCAACCTCCTTTGATATTTCGAAGATGGATATTAAATATTTGATTCCGTTTGCCAAAATAATGGATGATTGGAATTATTTCTGTCTTTGGATCTTTGAGTCCTTCTGCAATTGATCCGATGCAGAAATTAAATCCATGATAAGGGCTGTCAGATAATTCTGCAAATCTTTTCATCCCTGCGAATACATCGGGGCTATTCCATCGAGTGATGCCGCGATAGCCGACTGGGGTGGGAGGGTCCGCAATGTGGTTGGCCAATTTCACCTTGTATTCTTCTGCCACCGGAACGATGCGTTCGAGTAGGTAGGCAATGCGATCAAAAAATTCATCTGCGCTGACATCGCCTGCAATCGTTTTTGGGCGATTTAATTTTAATGCTTCATCATAATTCCAGGTGCTGTAAATGGCATTGCCACGTTTTGGATCAATTGTTTTTTCGGTGCGCAAGACCCGGTGGATTGTGGTATTGTAATTTAATACCCCTACACCTGTTTTTGCAGCCACCTGGATCATCTGCTGAATGATCTCGATCTCGCGATCTCGTTCAGGACTTTTGCCTAACATCATGTTGGGATATTTGACTCGATCAATTCCGGCGGATGTTAGTGGGAGATGATACGCGTCCAGACTGATGCCATATTTCTCACAGGCATCACGCTTGCGCAGGGAGTCTTCGAGATCCCAACCTACTCCTTCGATTATTTCGGGACTACCTCCGTCGATATTAAATATGCCATGCCGTGCTTTGAATTCCAGGTTCTCAACACCGGTTCCGCCGGATTGACAGCCAGCTACCATTACGACTTTCCTTTTATTGTGAATGATGCCAGCCTTTGAGTCGTCGGCAATGGCGGTGCCTAATGTCGCCGCACCTAGCGTACCTGTGGTAACTCCCTTGACAAAATTTCTTCTTTTCATAATGAGTATTTTCTATCTATTTGGACATCCCCTTAATTTACGGAATTTCTTCGATCCTTGACCCTACCAGCGCGTTTTCTGAAAGAACCAGTCCGGGTTTTTTTTCTGCATTTGTAATTCGTCATTGCGCTCGGTGAGCCCACAAGAAAGATAGTTGGCATGTAATTTTTCCAGAGCAACATAGTCCAGTTCGACTCCAAGTCCGGGGCCCGATGGGACAGCAACACATCCATCTTCAATCGGTAGTTTACCACCGATAATCACATCTTCTGATTGCCAGGGATAGTGCGTATCCAGAGCATAAGGGATTTCAGGCAACGCCGCCCCCAGATGAGTCATTGCCGCAAGTGAAATACCCAGATGACTATTGGAATGCATGGAGAGTTTTCGACCGAAATGCTGACAGATTTGAGATAGGTGCATTGAGGCTCGCAGGCCGCCCCAGAAGTGATGATCACTAAGGATGATGTCTTCTGATTGAAGTTTAAGGCTGCCAGGCAATTCATCGAAAGAGGTGGTGCACATATTGGTTGCGAGTGGCGTGCCTAGTACTTGCTTGAGCCGGGCCATATTTTCCTGCCCCCGTACTGGGTCTTCGAGATACTCTAGTATACCTTCCATCTGTCTGCCGTACGTGAGACCGGTTTCATAGGTCCAGATTGCATTTGGATCAAAGCGCAGGGGAGTATCGGGACCATAGGCTGCGGCAAGGGCATGCATTGCAGCTACTTCTTGCTCAGGTGGAAATGCACCTCCTTTTAATTTGATCGACTTAAAACCAAATACTTGACACATACTTCTTGCTTGCCGCACAATTTCGTCCGGGTTTGTGGCCGACATCTGTCGCACTGCTGGCCAACCCTCAGCTCCTGCATCCATGCCACTTCCCAATGCTCCACCGGCACCTTCGTATTTATAGAAGAGATAGGCAGCGTATGGCACCCTATCTCTGCAGCGACCTCCCAGTAAATCGACCACGGGGCGATTAGTTATTTTTCCAACGATGTCAAGGCAGGCCACTTCGAGTGCACTAAACACATGAACAATCTTGCGCTGGTCCCAGGGATTGTCACCCCGGTTTTTTTCTTCGCCAAGAAATACTTCCAGATCAATTTTTAATTGATTGAGGTGGTAAGGACTTCGATCTATGATCAGATGGCTTACTTCAAAAAATGCAGCATTTATTTCGGCACTGCCGGGTATTTCGCTTATGCCTGATATGCCGTCTTCAGTAATTAATTCGATGATCGTACGCAAAGCATATGGGGCATGCACTCCTGCCGCATTGAGCAGGGGAGGGTCGGTGATCGCAATTGGAGTGACGATCAGCTCTTTTATGAGCGGGCCCGTCACTTGATCATTCGGTTTTAGCAACGCAGTACCCATTTAAATTAATGGAAATAATTTCGCTCCGATCATAATAATTACCAAGCCACTCAGGCCCATGATGGTAAGCAACGGGCTAAAAGTTCTGAGTGCCTCTTTTTCTGTGAGGTTACTCATTTTTGTGACTATCCAAAAACCACTGTCGTTCATCCAGGGTATGAGTTTTGATCCACAAGCGATGGCCAGGCCAATGTAGAGGTGATGGTAGTCGAGTGGCATCGTGGTTGCCATCCCTGCCAGGATTCCCGAGGCGGTAATCATCGCCACAGTAGCAGAGCCCTGAGCTGTGCGCACCACTGCAGTGATAAAAAATGCAAGTGGTATAAGCGCCATTTGGTATCCTTCCGCCAGGCCAGCAATGCGTGCGCTGATGCCGGTCTGTTGCAACATGGCACCAAAGGCACCACCGGCAGCCGTAATTAAAATAATAACACCGCCGCTCATTAGAGCAGCTTGGACTGATTTAGTTAGTGTTTTGGAATCACCGACTTTCTGGCGTACCAACAGGATGAGTGCAACCAATGCACCAATGATCAGTGCAAGGTTTTTTTCGCCA
>Ga0114956_1000944_pt1 | contig 22354 bp, 18 predicted proteins | sample MaitaG_FD_87304 | JGI IMG/M metagenome (GOLD analysis project Ga0114956, IMG submission 87304) | Marine algal microbial communities from Maine, USA - Maine_Asex2 metaG | ecosystem: Host-associated > Algae > Red algae > Unclassified | place: Maine, USA | collected 2015-01-05
CCATCGATTGCAGCTACAGCATCCTCAGCGATTGCACAAATGCTCTTCCAAACCTCCGCTCCTAGCGCTTGTCTGATCTGTTCCAAATTACCTCGTTTATTTCCCAAGTGCAAATTCGTGATCGGGGATGCACTTTCGCGTGCTACAACATGTCTAGCTCTCCCGTTGATGACCAATACACGTAAATCGTAAACACCCGATTCTGCCCGCGCTTTGGGCAACCACCGTTCAGCATACAATCCATCTACAGCCAATCGATCAATGAGTACCTTCAAAACTTTCGATGAGAAATACTTGCTCAACCTCAAGGAGTTCATCAATCGAAAAGCGCCGCGATCATCCTTATCTTCTTGCAGTAAAACGGAGGTTTTAGCGACCATTTTTCGTGCTTTATCCTGTTGTGCTTTCGTAGCTCGAAAAGCCAGCACACCCGAAGCCGAAGAACCGTGTAATGGTTTCACAAAAACAGCGGAAGCATCATGAGTTTCCATGAGGCTCAGGAGATTTTCTAGCGATTCAAACTTGCCCAACAAAGAAGGAACCGAAACTTTTGCCGCTTTCAAAACCTCTTGGCATTCCCACTTGTGAAACATGAGCTGAATGGCCTTTGGCGAATTGAGCACTTGTAAATTTTCACCAAATTCATCCAAGTTCACTTGCAGCTCATCGAGAAAAGCAGAAAATCCGAGGTACCAATATTTGCCGTATTTAATTTCTCCATATCGAATATCGAGCTCAGAAGGAATTTCTATTTCGCTCTCCAACATTCCTCTTCGGATAAATGCCTCTCGAACCATTTCATTTTCACCCGGAGATTCAATTCGAAGAATCCCACTTTGTGAAGCTATTTCCTTCAGACTAAATTTCCCATCTAAGATATCACGGTAGGAAAAAAGCAGACAGTCCACAGCCTTCGATTCAGCTACGGACTGGAACATTTGTATTCTCCTGTTTTCCGGATTGCCGATCAGTACAAACTTGGGTTTTGGAGTCAGCATGCTTTGAGATGAATCGATTACTCCCCCACTTCAATGTAAATCCAATCCGAATTGGATTCTCGCTCACTGAGATTCACTCGATCGCCAAACTGAGTTTGTAGTTTTTCCGCCATGGCATCACTGAAGAAATTCCTTCTCAAGTTGAGCGATTTCAATCCGGTTAGTTTGGGGTTATCCAACAAGTTCTGTCCCAACTCATCGATGTTCATACCACCCGAAAAATCGAGCGCTTCAATTCGATCCAAAAGGGCAACACCTTTCATGGCTTCCGCTACTTGTACTACGTCGGCAGCATTGTTAATGCCCAAAGAGCGCAGGTTGGGGAAAAGCTTACCCTCAAAGAGCTCTTTGAAGTCTGCTATTTCTCCATCCCATCCATAATTATCCACTCCTAACCAAAGTTCGAGGTGTTCGAGCTTTGGAAAATCAGCGGCAAGAATTGACTGCACCGCATACTTTCTCATACCACCTGTCTCCAGCGCAAAAGACTTCAAATTCGCATGACTCATTCCTTCCAAAACGGCGCCGCCACCTCTAACACGCAAAGACTCAAGACCCGGAAAGGCCGTAACGAAAGCTCGGATATCGCCTTGATTAATCCAACTCATCTCGTTCTCTTCATAGGTGATGTCACCGAGAAAGAGGTGCCTGAGATTTGGCAATTTATCCTTCGCATCTATTATCATCTGATAATAGATGTCAGGTTCCTCTTCCGAATCTTCATTGGTCCACGAACCGATGATTAGCTCTTCAATTTCCGACACTTTCGGATCAGCAAAAAAAGCCTTAAGTAATACATCCATTGCAGGCCCCTCCCAATCGGTGCCAACGCGATAAGCGAAACTTCGATCAGAAATACCCTTTTCCGGATTGTATAAAATTACCTGCTTATCGTTTATGCTGGTCCAATTTTTACCGATTGTCATTTTCTTTCTTTTTACTCAAAAACCTATGACCAAAGTTACAGCGCGCTTCGGAATACATGGTCATTCAAGCTTAATCTAAGCAACACTTCTGTGTCTATTTCTTACAATTGCTAATGCCCTCTTGAAAGATCTTTTTCCACAATTCATAAGACTCTGTTCCAAACTTCTTCATATTGTCTTCCGACTGAAGAGAAGTTTTTCGACATTTCTCAAGATCATTGACTTTATCTTTTAAACAAGCACAGTAACTCTGCGCAGTATGATTTGCCAATTTATCCACGATTTCATCCGAAATCGAAAGCTTTCCGTCTCCATTAGAAGACTTGGTCTCTGTAACTGGTTCGGCATTTGCAGCTGCTGATTGAGCACTTGCTGAAGCTTCCTTCTTTTCCGATTCAGCAGTAACAGCTGAAGGATCTCCTTCTGGGCTCGAATGATTCGAGTTGTTTCCGCATGAAATCAACAGAAACAAGAAAATAATCAATGTACCTAGATAAAGAAATGCTGTACCCTTCATTAGTTGAATGTTTTACTGCGATTCAAAACTAACAAGAAAAACAGAGATAAAAATTCTAACATGAACCTATATGTTTACTTGATATGTGAAATAAGAATTGAGAAGATGACGCTTCTGGAAGTTCGGGAAAGAACAGACATTCCCATCAAACAATGGTTATTGGCGAGAAAGTAATTTATTTATAAGAATATTAAGAAAAGCCTTCGCGTCTATTTCGGGCAATTGTCAATGCCTTTTCGAAAGATATTTTTCCAAAGCTGTTGTGAATCACTTTCGTATTTCCGCATATTTATATCCGCCTTAAAAGAAAGCTGTCGACAGGACTCAAAGTCCTTAGGGTTAGCCTTGTAGCACGCGCAATAATCCTTGGCCGATTTACGGGCCATTTGCAGCACTGCATCATCAGAAATAACAAATTTCCCTTTCTCAACAGCCGAATACCGAATGTCTTCGGTCTTTTGTCCAGGAGGCGCTGGCTTTAGCTTTGCTTTAGCCGGGCTTGCCTTTTTCGCGGCTTCTGCGCTAGTGGCTTTTCCACTTTGGCTAGAATGTTTCGTCTCACCACCGCAAGACATGAAGAGAAACATCGAAATGGCTAAAGTGGCTAAATAGAAAGTTGCTGTACGTTTCATTGTTGACTATTCGAAATGTAGTCAAAACTAAGAAGAATAACAGAGATCGAAATTGCTAATTAAATAGCAAGGTCGCCTGAGTTGAGGCGATGCTATTTACGAAGATTTGTTACAGCATTCTGAGATGCAGAGAAGCCTTGGGTATGGGTTTCCTGCCTTGGGGCTTTTCGATCGAGCCGAATTGTCCAACTCCTTCTTCCCCAAATAACATCGAATCAAAGAGACCAGTCCTCTCAAAATCGTGGTACAAACAGTTCGACAACCAGCCCCTATCCTAAAAATCTTAAGCATCTTAAAAATTATGTTTAGACAATTGGAACTTTTTCGCCAATACAGACATTATAGTAGCTGAAAAGCAAAAAAATCAATTTGCAAAAAACAACACGCATAACAGATAAGTTATTTATCTTTGCGATCCCCGAAAGGGAATACGGTGGTTGTAGCTCAGTCGGTTAGAGCATCGGTTTGTGGTGCCGAGGGTCGAGGGTTCGATTCCCTTCATCCACCCATTATTTCGGTAGGCTTGCTTTTTTAGAAGGGGCAAGCCGATTACCCGGAGTCAATGTTTAGGCCGATCCTGTGAAGGGTCGGCTTTTTTTTGCCCCAAAATGACCTTAAATTTCTAGCTCTGCACTTGATTATCAAGCCATTCAGCCCTTGTGTCAAAAAAACCATTTTCGGTCCATTTCTTCCACTTTCAGCGCATTTTTGAACATTTTTGAGCACAAAATCATCAAAAGCACCAGTGTTTAAGGCTTTCTTAAGCAAGTCTTAGCAGCAAAAGTGGCAGGTAAGGCCTCGATTTTGTAAATTTGCCACGCATCAAAAGACTGATTTAACTATGGGAAGAGCGTTCGAATACCGAAGAGCCGCCAAAGAGAAGCGATGGGACAAAATGTCCAAGATTTTTCCGAAACTGGCCAAAGCTATACAAGTAGCTGCCAAAGCTGGCGGCCCCGATCCTGAAACGAATGCTGCCTTGCGTGCCGCCATCCAAAATGCGAAGGCGCAGAACATGCCCAAAGACAATGTCGAGCGGGCCATTAAACGTGCCATAGGAAAAGATGCCATAGATCTTACCGAAGTGATGTACGAGGGCAAAGGCCCACACGGCGTACTAATCATCGTGGAATGCGCCACCGATAACGGCACTCGAACGATTGCGAACGTGAAGTCCTACTTCAACAAAGCCGGAGGAAGTTTGGTACCAAATGGATCTCTAGAATACATGTTTAACCGAAAGGCTGTTTTCGAATTCGAACTAGCCGAAGGTCAAGATCCCGAAGAACTCGAACTCGAATTGATCGACGCTGGTCTCGATGAAATGGAAGTGCACGAGAACATGATTTACCTTTACTCCGACTACACCTCCTTTGGAAGCATGGCAACTAAATTGGAAGAGCTGGAGATTGAAATTAAAAAGTCGGGCTTACAACGCCTTCCTACAACACCCGTCGAATTCAACGACGAACAACTCATCGATATCGAAAAAATGCTCGACAAAATCGAGGACGACGAAGACATTCAACACGTTTGGACAAACATTTCGTAAGCGATGTTTGCTTATAAATTAGCATCTCAAGTAAAAATTAAAAGAGCGACCTCATAAAAGGGTCGCTTTTTTTTGTCCCCGAACATCCTGAACGGTGAATTTTTTCACACGATTTGATCTGCCGGTTTGAAAAAAAACGCAGCAGAAACGTAATTGGAATCAACGTATTCACAATCGACTTCTATAGGATTTTTTTTATTGATGACAATAGCACTCGCCATAACTATCTCAACAATTCTGCCTATCACAATCCTGTCCAAGTTCTGTCAAATATTACTCCCACCAAAAAGTACCCAGGTAAAAAACGACCAGCCGAATTCTTTAGCCTTTACAGAATCCCATCCGCCGCAAAATAATCGAAGGAAATCGAAAAGCTCACCAAGCTGCATGAAAATGTCATTTACCTCGTATTCTGCAGCTAATTGCTGGAATGATGTTTCCAGATCACGATCGGTTGTAAATGATCACAAGATTTAAAAAGTCCGCTGAGCGTGCACATTTGGAATGTGCGCGCTCGGCGTTGTTTTTCCGTAAATGGTGCTTATCGATGGAGTGTGATTCCAGCGGCTTGCAGTTCTCGACGGAGGGTAACCCACTATCTGTAGCTGGAGCTCCGATCAGGCACTCGATTGAACTATCCACGCATAGCCCAAAACGCGACTTCCGCAACATGCACCAGTAAAAGCCGCTGCTTTGTGCATCTATTTTACGGGCTCACTCGCGGCACACATCACATGTGCCGCTCGGCGGGCTTTGACGAGTTGGTCGATCATTCGGCGACGGCTAGTAGAGAGAGAATTCATAAATATTCACAAATTCCCTCTCGGGAAAAACACGCAAGTTCAATTCTTATAAATACAAAACCGGACCATCTACTTTAGAGATAGCCCGGTTCGGTTCAAGATGCACAACCGTTTCTCAGGCGGTTATCGAACCAGCTCTACAAAGCCTGTATGCCTTGTAATGCCAGATTCGTTACAATTACTCAGTATGTAATAGTAAGTACCTCTAGGCGCGGACGTTCCATTATTTTGAATGCTACCATCCCAAGAAAAATCTTGAGCGTAATCACTTTCAAAAACCGGAGAGCCAACGACGTTAAAAATCTTCAGGGATCCCCCGCAGGTTGTACGCGTCTTAATGTTGAACCGTTCATTAATTCCGTCACCATTGGGGCTAAATACTTTGGGAGTATCCAATTCATCGCTAAAGCCACTTACCACATTATCTTCCATTTTTTCAATTGCCACACAACCGCCCGGAATAACTTGAACATAAGCTCGAGTCATTTCACAAGCACCGTTTGCATTGCAAGCTTCAATTGCTAAATCTTCCTGACCAGAAAAGCCTGGCATACTTTGATAGGTAAAACAATTGTCTGTTCCAATTTCAATGTTCGATGCGAACAAACTATTTACCGTTGTGATACTGGCATCTTCCAAACACCAATGCACACAAATTTCAATTTCCTCACCATCACCAGCGCAGTGGTAAGAATTGTTCAATGAGCAATCTTCATGCACCGTAATAAAAACAGTTGCCGAGCTGCTGCCACCATTTCCATCACAAATGGTGTAAGTGAATTCATCAATTCCGTAGAAGCCCAAGAAAGGCGTATAAGCAAAACCATTGCCCGCAATTGTCACCGTTCCATTCAGTGGCTGCATGTCTTGAGCGGCAATACAAAAAGAAATGAGGTCACCATTCACATCATAATCATCCGCTAAAGGGAAAATCAAAACAGACTGTCCCATGGTGGTCTCTTCGTAATTATCTGTCGCTACAGGTGGAAAATCCAGCTGATCGCAATCGCCCGTGAAAATCTCGAATTGCACATCTTGGCAAACATCGTTGTCATCACAAGCGGTAATGCTCACCGTATTCCAGCCCGTGAAGCCCGGAACGGGCGTGTAGCGTAAGCAGCCATCTCCCAAATTCGTGAGACCGCAACTGAAAAGCACTTGCACATTCCAAATCGTAATACCGGTACCCAAGGTGCAGAAGTCTGGACACAAGGTTACTGGCTCAACCGGAGCTCCGCAGAGCGTCATCAATTCACCACAAGGATTACAGTCCGGTGGATCCAAAACCATGTTGAGCGTAGACGTACATCCATCGCTGTCGGAAACGGTCAAACTGTAATAGCCAGCGCTAAGCCCACTACGACCGGGCCCCGTTGCCCCATCCGACCATTGGTAGGTGTAATCCCCGTTGCCACCATCGGCCACAACAATCAAAAGGCCACTGGCGAGATCATCGCAGCTTGGCTCCTCACTGATCAAGATTTCAATATCTATGTCACAAGGACATTCTTCTCGAAGCAACTCAACAGAGCTCTCCACGCTACATCCATTGGCATCCGTCACGATCAAACTGTAGTTACCATCAGGCAAACCCGTTAAACCTTGGTAAGGCAAGCCCGTAGACCAAGCAAACTCAAAAGGCGCCGTGCCTCCACCCATCACCAAAGCCAAGACACTTCCATTGTCAGCATCGCATTCAGGGTGTTCAACAATAAAATCAATCAACATAGGAATTGATCCGAGTACCGTTACGTCGGCCGTTGCTTGACAACCTTCGCTGTCTTGAACGGTGACCGTATAAGTTCCAGGAGGCATCGATCCACGATCTTGCGAATAAACACCATCCGACCAGTAAGTAGTAAAAAATCCTTGCGCACCATCAACAATTAAATCAATGAACCCATCGGCTTCACCAAAACAACTGGCGCCTACCACATTAAAATCCAATTCGATATTGCAACTAGCATTGGTAACAATCACCTGATCGTTGTCGTCTTCTCCCACCGCATCATTGTATGGGTTTACATCGGGTGTAGAGTCGATATCATTGCCAGAGTCAGAAGAGATTTCAGCATGGTTGATAAATGGGAGAAAAGTCAAATCACTTGCCGTCAACTGAATATCCACTGAAGTCACAGCACCAGAAACAATGTTGCTAATTGACCAATGTACTTTATTGCCAACAGGTAATGCGCCATTGCTGGCAGATTGGAAAGTCATTCCAGCCGGAATAATATCGCTTATTACGATCGGGCCCGAATCAACTGCACCATAGTTGGTGACAGTAATGGTGTAGCTAATCAAATCATCTTGCGAAACGGGAGGAACAAAGTTGGTAGACTTTTCCAGACCTAAATCGTATCCGCAAGGTGCTTCTAGTGTGATGCTAATGGTCTCGGTATTTCCGGCAGAATCCGTTACCGTTAGGCTATAAGTGCCAGCTTCCAATCCGCTTCTTCCCGGACCTGTTGCTCCATCTGACCAATTGTAAGTATAGCCGGGCAATCCGCCATCAACCACTACAATTATGAGACCGTCAGAGGCGTCACAAGAAGGATTTTCCGAAACCAATACCGATATATCTATGGGGTCAGCAGGAATAGGGCTCGCTCTCAATTCACCAGCCTTCAGCGTTCCGGAAGTCCCAGAAATAACTGTCAAGGTAAATAAGGCGATTAGCAAAATCCCGAACATCTTTACAGATCGAACTGGATAGCTCATTGCATGGTACATGCGTTCTTTGCCCCAGCTATCGCTGGAGAAAAGTGAAGTTGTTTTCAATTCCATAACACTCTCTTGTAAGCGAATCAAGATGCTCAAACAAAAAAGTCTTCACGAATGGCATATAGTTATATTGATCATGAAGCCAACCATGATTATAAGCATTCAGTAAAGTCAGAAAAATTTAGAGAAACTTACAAAGAGTGAGGGGGAAGGGTAGAACTCTTTTATTTCCTAAGGGGGAAATGTCTCTGATAAGCCCCAAATATAGCAGTACAAGCTTGCCAGAACAAGCATTCCACGTATTAGATTCATAAATAATATTATTACATATTAAAATCATCTCAAACGTTGATTATTTTGAACAAGTACAGAGGTCTTGCTTAATGAGATACACATGGCACTGCCTTACTTTATTCCGAGTAATTCATTTGGTATCGCAAACAATTAATTTGAGTTTTGCTTAGGGTTCCGATGATAAATAAGTTTCCCATTTTGAACAAAGCGATTTTTAAAAGTACCAATGTTATTTTCATCAACCCCTTATGCCGGAATCTTTCAATCGACTCCCCTGACTGCAGCTGCAGCTCCAGAGCTATTCTACCACGGGAGAAAATATCCCACTCTCATGAATTGAGTTTCTTGCTTTGTTGCATCTCCCTTGATCTTTGGGGTCATAGAAATCACAGCTTCACACCACAATAGGTATGCAAAATCAATTGCTAAAAACAAGTTTGCTAATAGCTAACGGCTAACAACTAACACCTAACAATCAGGAATGAAATCGAGCTCCAGAATTCGCCATAGACTTCAAGAGCTCAACTGGATAAAACTTCGGCCCGTACTTTTCCGCCAGTTCGTTCATTCGCTGTACCACATTGGCAACTCCCATTTCATCCATGAATCGGAAGGGCCCGCCGGTGAAAGGCAGAAAACCAATTCCAAAAACAGCCCCAATATCACCGGTAGTAGCTGAGTCAATGATCTCCTCCTGCAAACAAAGAGCTGCCTCATTCACCATCAACATAATCGCTCGATCTTGAATTTCCTGCTCATCCAATGATTTCGATCCATCGCCCTTGAAATACTGGTAGACACTTTTATCGCTTCCTTGCTTTTTACCTTTTGCATTGTAAGAGAAGAAGCCCTTTCGATTTTTCTTACCGAGTCTTCCATCCTCAAACATCTTTACCGTACCGTAGGAGATTTCTGCTCCGGGGCGACCATCCACCAATTTCTCACTGCTCTTCACCACATGAGCGACAATGTCCAAACCCACCTCATCCACCAATGTAATAGGCCCAACCGGAAACCCTCTTCTCAAGAGTGCCTTGTCGATCTTGGCAAAATCAACTCCCTCGTCTATCATCAACATACATTCGTTGATGTACGGAGCCAGTATGCGATTCACATAGAAACCGGGACCGTCTTGCACAACAATGCAAGTCTTCCCCTGCTTCAATCCCATTTCGTAACAAGAAGCAATCACCCAATCGGCTGTATCTGGCGTAACCACAATTTCTAGTAAGGGCATTTTCGGAACGGGAGAAAAGTAGTGCATGCCAATTACGCGCTCAGGGCAAGCAGAATAAGCAGCCATTTCCGTCAAGGAAAGCGAAGAAGTATTGCTCGCAATAATTACATCATCCTTACAATTGGATTTAATCTCATCGATGATGATTTTCTTCACCTCCATTTTTTCTACCACAGCTTCAATAACAACATCGACATTCTCAAAACCATTGTAATTTAATCTAGGATGCAATCGCCCAATCGTTCTTTCTGCTTCCGTTTTCGTTGAAGTTTTATACTTGATTTTCTTTTTCAGCCCTTTCCAAATATCTGCCTTTGCTTTGGCGATGGGTTCTTCGTTCAAATCTTTCAAAAAAACGTCCATCTCATTTTTGATACTAACTTCCGTTATTCCCGCACCCATAAAACCAGCGCCAATGATTCCCAACTTTGTCAATGGTCGAACCAAATCCTTCCAAGGATTTTTTTTATTATCGGTCATGTTGTAAAAGATGGATCGAAGAGCCGCACTTTCTTTACTCAATAAGAGTTTTTCAAAAAGTTCTCGTTCTTTTTCATATCCCGCTTTCAATCCCTTTTCCAATCCAGTTTCCACGCATTCAAAAATGGCAGGTATCGCAGGGTAGTTTCCCTGTGCCGCTTTATGCGCTTGTTCTTTTGCCTTTTTGTAAACAATTTTTCTTCCGACTGAAGTATTGTTGAGAAAGCGATTCATCAGCGACTCCTTTCGATTTCGCTTGAGGGGTTTATCAATCAATTGCTTCGCCATTATTTTAGCCGCATGCAATAATTTATGCCGATCAACAACGGCATCAACCAAACCCATTTTCTTTGCTTGATGGGCATAGATGTTTTTCCCCGTCAACATCATATCCAAAGCATTCTGCAAACCCACCAATCGAGGCAGTCGTTGCGTTCCTCCACCACCTGGGAGAATGCCGAGTTTCACTTCCGGCAAGGCATACTTCGTTCGAGGAGAATCGGAGCAAATTCGGGCATGACAAGCCAAAGACAATTCGGTTCCCAGTCCGTAAGCCGTTCCATGCACGGCAGAAATTACGGGCTTCTTACTATTCTCCAGTCGATCCAAGGCCTGATGACCTTTCAATTGAATGGGGAAAAATTCGCCGGCCTTTTCTATTTCGAAAGACTTAATATCGGCACCGGCCATAAAATCTTCCTTCCTACTAATAAAAATAGCGGCCTGAACGGCATCGTTGTTTTCGAGCTTATCAAAAACAGAACCGAAGAGATCAATAAGTTGCGGTGAAACAGTATTCTGCTTTTGCCCCTTTAAATCGAACCACATGATGGCAATTCCATCTTCAATTTCAATATTTATTAAGTCTTCTAATTTCATAGTGATCAGTCTTCGTATTTAGCAAAAAGCAGAAGAAATAAGCATCGTAAAAGGAAGATTACTTTTGAATTCCACAGTAGAAAGAATTCATAAATATTCAGAAATTCTCTCAGGGAATCGAAGACGTACCTGCCTTCACGATGAAATTGGGAACGATACAATGCAGGTGCCGCTCCTAAAGTGGCACACAAATTTAGCCTCTGACTATTTCTTTAAAGGTACCGCTCCTATCGGAGCTTAGGCAGTGGTCATTCATCCCTTGTTTTCGATTCAGATCTAAACTATTGAGAACGACTCTTCTAAATTCGCTCCACAATCATGGCATGTCCGTGAGCTCCTGCAGCACAAGCTGCCAACAAACCATAGCGGCCATTTTCTGCATGCAAGCGATTGCAAGTGGTGGTCAACAAACGAGCACCCGTAGCCCCAAAAGGATGACCGATGGCCAAAGAGCCACCCCACAAATTAAATTTACTCATATCAACTTGACCAACTGCCTCATCTCTTCCCAAATGTTTTTGTGCAAACTCTGTCGAGGCCATTGCATAAATATTTGCCAAGATCTGACCAGCAAAAGCCTCATGAAATTCAATGACATCAAAATCGCTCAAGCTCATCTTATTGCGTTGAAGCAATTTGCTCACGGCAAAGGTGGGCCCTAGAAGCAATTCATCTCGAATGTCTTGGGCGGTAAAAACATAATCCACAATCCGTGCTTTTGCAGGAAGGCCCAAGTCAGCTGCTTTCTCTTTTGTAGTCAAAAGACAGACAGCTGCTCCGTCGGTTAAGAAGGACGAATTAGCAGCGGTTAGTGTACCAAATTTCCGATCAAAAGCCGGTCGGAGTTTGGCGATTTTATCAGCGGTAGTATCGCCTCGAATTCCGTTGTCTCTCGAAATGGTTCCGAATTTGGGTTCGACGATCACGGACTGTACTTCCTTTCCCAGCTGTCCATTTTCCCAAGCTTGATGCGCCAACTGGTGCGAGCGAGCAGCAAACTCATCTTGAGATTTTCGACTCACCTGAAATCGAGCGGCCATGATATCACAATCTGCTCCCATGACTCGACCGGTACTAAACTCCGCCACCTTGGGTCGATCGGGCAAAAAGTCGCTGGGTCGTAGGGTACTGGCAAACCGGAGCATGTCGCCCGTAGTTTTGAGCTTTTGTGCCTTGAAAAGCTTCTTCCGCATTTTCTTCGTGTATCCGATGGGCGAATCGGAAGTGTTGTCTACCCCGCCCGCTAAAACCACATCGGCCTGCCCAGCATGAAGGTCGGCAATGCCATTGCAAATGGCCCGATTGGCGGAAATGCAAGCCATCGTTACCGTGTCGCATGGAACGTGGTTGGGCACACCAGCGGTGGTCGCAGCTTCTCTGGCCACATTACTGGTTTGCAAATTCGCGATCACTGTTCCCATAATTACCCGATCAATCACCCCAGGGTCGATTCCGGTTTTCGACAACAAACCCGAAATGGCATATTGCCCCAATTGATACGACATGAGATCCATGTAGTCGCTTCCCGATTTCAAAAAAGGAGTTCGACTGCCATCAATAAAAACTATTTCTTTCATAACACTTTAAGTTACGGAATAGATTCACAGCGCAATCGATCAAGAGTCTTCAATCGGCAATCGAATGAAGAATTCTGGTCTATTTGAAATGGGAATAAGGATTTTGTCTTGAAGCGGCTTAGCGACTTGCTATTCCCATATAAATTGACAATTCGGCAACTGTTCTTGCCATTGAACTTTGAGTTCAGGACTCCATTCGGTGGAATTACTTTTCGAAACATCAATAATTTTGGCCTTAGAAAAGCAAGAAGGGATATCTGGAGTTTCGATGAGCGGATTGTTGCCAAACCAGAGGTATTCAATTTTCGCTCCGCAGATGTTCTCAGGAAAGCTGGTAAAGGCATTGTTGCCAATGTGCAACTCTTTGAGTAGAGGGAAACGCATTAGCCCGTCGGGAAGCTTCTTGAGATTCATGGCTTCCGCTTCGAATGCCTCTATAGATGACCAAGAGTAAATCTCTTCTGGGAAGTCATACCAAGCTTGGTATCCTTCGAGGGTCAGGTACCGTATTTTCTTGAAGCTTTTGAATTCTTCGGGAAATGGTTCGAGCGGAAAGTTGTTGAGTCGGAGCGACCAAACTTCAGATGGTAGGTAGTAAGCTAGACTGTTGTATTCATCCAAGTTATTGTACCGGATGTCATTGACCCAGAAGTGGCCTTCTGTCTCAGGCACCAAGGTGTAGAGCAGTTTGGGTTGACAAGCGCTGAATACAATCAGGCAGGCCAATACACAGAGAATTCGAAACTCAGTCATAGGGTTGCAAAACGACTAAACGTTCTGGCTGCTAAGCTAGAAAGATTTATGATTAATTCGGCCTTCTTTGTGCTTGACAGTTACCAAGATCCCACTTCCCAGCGAAGATCTTGCACATCCCAGTCTCTCAAAGGCGGTTTTTCTATAAAACCCTTGCCGATTTCCTCGTTGAAAGTACCATTTTGCAGATAGTAGAGCGCCTGCTGAAAGCCCCACTCCTCTTCACTTCCAAAGGGAACGCTGTAGTTTTCAGCCGTCCAGCTATCAGGGTTAATCGACTTAAAGTAGCCACCTTGATCATTGGCGTTATTTACCGCAAAGGCAATGGGCGAAATCACATAATCTTCATAGGTAAATCCGTAAGAGCCCACTGGTTTACCATATGTTTTGTTGCCAATCATAATAACATCCATATAAGGACGCAGACAGTTGATGACCAATTCACTGGCAGAGGCCGAGTTAAAACTAGTCAAGGCTATCAAACGAGTCAGGTTAAGTTCGTTGATTTTTTCCCCTAAGAGTGTCGTGCGATCAAACTCTTCGGCTTTATCTGCATTGTGTTTGTACTTGATTAGCGGTTGACCCACCACAGAAGCAGGAGCGATTCGCTCGCACAAATCGACCGCTACATTTACTCTACCACCACGGTTGTAGCGTAAATCAACGACCAATTCATCGATTCCTTCTGCTTCAAAAAAGGCAAAGGCTTCATCAAAGGCCTCAATGGCAGGTTCAATGAAGGTTTTGAAAACGAAGTAACCCACTTTGATTCCATTCACTTCCTGCACTTCATAATGCAGAATGGGATCAATCGTACAAACTCGTTGCACCAGATCATATTCTTGTTCATTGCCATCGTAATCAATGATCGTAAAGCGGCAAGATGCTCCCACGCTACCGGGCCCGATCGCTGCGCTTAGGCTTGTGATTTGCGAATAGGGTACTCCGTTTATCGCAACGATCTCATAACCTCTTTGAATGCCAGCATCAGCAAAAGGAGAATCTTCATAGACAAAAACGATGCGCAACTTGTCTTCAAGGTCTTCTTCTAATCCATATCCAAAGCCAACATAGGTTCCTTCTTCGTAAAAGCTACTGTAAGCAGACAACTCGCCCACTGAGCTCCAGCGATCATATTCAAACCAAGCCAATGCACGAACCACTCGGTGAGGGTGGGTCGAATGCTGAGGATCAACTTCGGGCATTCCATCATTCCACAGATACCATTCTTGCATATACTGCCAAGCCACCTCATTGGCTTCCGAAACATCTTGCTCAAGATCTAGATCTAAATCGTCGCTTTTACAAGAAAAAAGAGCCAAAAGGGCAAATAGAGATAAGAAGGAAAGATGCTTCATAGTAGTAAGACGATTGTAGGAACAATTTAGTGAGGAATTCACTGAGAATCAGCAAGAGAAAGCCAAAAAGTGTCGGGCAGGCAGCAGCGGGCGGCTGTTGAGACTATGACAAGAGATTGTTTCAGCGATAAAAATGATAAGTTTTACAAAATTCTCATCAACAGATTAAACCTTTCAATACAGCAATGTCTAATTACTGTGTAAGCGAAACACTAACTATCTCTGGTTCCAACAAAAGAGAATTATCGGGTGCTACGCTTTCAAACAAGACACTCTGAGTCCCAAAATATCAGAGTCAATTATCCTATAAACGAGGACACCTCTGATTCCCAGCAAATCAGAGGCGTCTTAGTATATATAAAAACCCTCACGGGCATATATAAGAAAAAGTGACTGTCCCTTTGTCTGCTTTTCCGTATAAATACGACGGATATAGACGAAACAAGTCACTGTTTTATCAGGTTTTCTTATTTTTTTTCATGTTCCTGTCATTTCAGCACTTAGTTATGCACCAAAATTTTCGAGTAGCTCAAATAGCTACCTACAATTTTGAGGATGTAGTTTCCTTTATCTAGATTCAAATCGGTCATACTCAGCAGCATTCCGTTGCTGTAAGCCGTCTGATGAATCATCTTTCCGGCCATATCGTAGAGTTCCACTTCCAGAAAGTCATTGTTCATTTCTTCTTTGGCTTCTATGACCACGAAATCTGAAGATGGGTTGGGATAGACCGAGATCGACATGTTTAGTGCCTTGTTTTCAATTCCAGCATTAATCATCTCTTCGCAATCAACTCTAAAGTTATCGAAGTAGAGTTTAGAACCAATCAAGCCAGGTTGGGCACAACTTGGATGATCAAACTCAGCGCCTGCACTAACCGCCTGCACTAGATTCGGGTCAGAGCCATTGGCGACATAAGCTTCAATAGCAGTCAAACTAATGATGTAAGGCACTTGATCATCTCCTTCGCAATAGAAGAAATTCATGGGAAAATCAGGCGCCCAATCGAGCAGATCATTGTCCCGAGCCACTTCACGGAAAGGGTGGTTATCATCTGTCAGCACCTGTTCCAAGAAATCGGGCTGAAGCATAGAGTAACCAGGCCAATGCAACAAATTCGAATTCTGTGGATCTTCACGGTTAAAGACCAATGGAGCCAAAGAATCAAATGGTTCAATCAGCACTGATTCATAATCCTCGTAAAGTCCGCCATAAACGTATTGATAACTTTCTGCCGTAAACAACAAGTAAAACGGATTCGAAAATACAGGTGATTGCAAGATGCTATCGATCATGGTTCCTGAGACATCGTAGGGTCCAGAACCTGGCGCAGCTGCAGAAATATCAAACTCGTCTAAATGAAGTTCTTGAATTTCACGAAGAGCAGCCATAGAAACAAAGCCCCCTTCTGAATAGCCTGTAATAAAATTTTGGCCACTTAAAGCCACCCCATTTTCTGCACAAAAGTGGCGCGTTGCCCGCATGATATCGATGGTACTTGTGGCACTAGATTTAGCATGTATGTAACAATGCGGATGATCGAGCGGTGTTTCACCAAAACCCAGATAATCGGGTAATACAGAAACGTATCCATTGGCAGTAAAGGGAATTCCGATTTGGTATTCATCTCCCAATTCAGTCATGGTTTTTCCAGTATAGGTATTGGTACCATGGCAGTATACAAACATCGGAAAGTTACAAGCATTGCCATTTGTAGGAATCTGTACCAATCCAGAGGCGACCGTCATAGCCTCTCCCCTAGCATCGGGTGTAGCAAAGACTATTTTATAGACATCGACATCGAAACCAATCGGAGATATAAACTCTGGCAAACCAAAGCCATCATAGAGATCATTGATTCTCTCCAAATCCCATGATTCAATAAGCTGTGCCGATATCAAATCACCTCTTTCTTGCGCAGTAATTTGAAATGAAAACGCTACTAGAACTAGCAACAACCATAAATCTCTTTTCATTTCACTAAGATAATCAAAGCCTGAAATACATGCGTATTGGGGTAGAACCTATTTGTTTTGAGACAGGAAATATGGGGAGAAGGTTTCCCTCGAATACATGGCCAACTTGGGAAATGGAAGAGCGGCCTTTCAAGCGATAGACCTAAATCAAGCACTGATTCAGCAAAGAGCAGTTTTCAAAAATTAATTACCTCAGATTACTTTGCGGCTCATGTGGAGGAATTGGAAAGGGAAGCAGTCACGACCGCACAGGACGCCTGACAAGTCAGCCTATTGTCTCAGGCAGCCCTATTGAAAGAATTGCAAGACGACGCTATTGCTATTCATCGTCAAGTAATGTCATCGACACTCAAAGAGGACGAAGTAGAGAAGATTTGCCAAAAGCATGGTATCAAGTTTTCAGCGGTAATCAAGGCTATCGAGGCGCTCAGCAAATGTTTGAAGATCGGAGAAGATCAGCCAACAACAACGGTCCAGCAGACCAACCTACAGGAGACCAACCTGCAGGTAAACATCAAACTACCTCGAAAGACCTATGCAGCAGAGAACGATTGATGTACACCATAAGTTCTTACTAAAGAGGTTACCTATCGCACTTAAATTTCAAGATTTTTGCTTTTAAACTTTCTTCTTTGCCCCATAGTCTGTATTATTGTTAACCAATACGGTTAATAATAATTGATAACGTGGAGCTGCTCTATGTTTCGAACAAATTAAAAAAGAACTTGACTGAACCAGTAAAGGTGTCTAAAACCTATGGCGCTATAGCAAGGAAAGTCATTCAAAGGATCAAAGAGTTGACATCGTGTGAGAGCTTGGAAGATATGAAGGCTCTACCAGCGGCGAGATGCCATCAACTATCGGGAGTCAATAAGGGTCAGTTAGCGGTTGATATTTCAAAGAACTATCGATTGATTTTTGAGCCTAATCACGATCCAATGCCCCAAAAAGATAAAGGAGGCTTAGATTGGTCGAAAGTCACGAGCATTCTTATTTGTGATCTAACAGATTACCATTAGCTGTAAAAAAAATATCATGAGAAAGGCAAAAGAGATAAAATTGGCAATGGCTCTACTATCCCCTCCGGGAGATACTATTCAGGAGCATTTAGAATACATTGGTATGTCTCAAACAGAACTTGCCGATAGGATGGGACGGCCAAAAGAGAAGATTAATGCTTTAATAAGAGGACGTGAGCCTCTTAGTGCTAGTACTGCATTTCAATTAGAAAAGGTTTTAGGTATATCTGCCTCTTTTTGGATGAACAGAGAAAGTATGTTTAGGAGAGAAGTTTATCAATTGGAGCAGGAGCAAGAACTCGAAAAACACGAAGGTTGGGCTAAACAGTTCCCTTTAAAAGAGCTGACTGGATTAGGTTTTTTGCAAGAAATCCGAGCAGGGCTAACTGCAGATGTATTATTGAATTTTTTTGGTGTGGCTACTGTCTCAGATTGGGAGAGAATCTATATCGCAGATGCTGATTCTGTTGCTTTTAGGATGTCTTTAAGGGGAGCTAAAAATCCCTTTGTTACATCCGCTTGGCTTAAAGTAGGCGAATTAGATGCGGCAAAATTAGAAGTTCCTGAGTTCAATAAGAAACTTTTCCGAGATAGCTTAGTGGAGATAAAGAGATTGGCGTTCGAAAATCCTAACGATTTGACCAAAAAAACACAGAGCCTTTGTGCAAAGTGCGGAGTAAAGCTTGTCTATACACCGTCATTTAAAGGTGCTAAAATTAGTGGTGCAACTCGATGGCTGAATAATAGTCCTTTGATACAACTTACAGATCGCTTTAAGAGGATTGACGCTTTTTGGTTTACCTTCTTCCATGAGGCTGCGCATGTCATTTTGCACGGAAAGAAAGATATATTCTTAGAAGGAGTACAGGGTACCAATGTAGATGAAACCAAGGAAGCAGAAGCAGACAGGTTTGCAGCTAAATTTTTGTTGTCGGATGCTGAATATAAAACTATTGTCAGTTCCGATATAACGAGGAATAATATCCATTTTTTTGCTAAGAAATTTGGCGTACCTGCCAGCATAATCGTTGGCAGATTGCAATATGAACAAGTAATAAGTTTTGCAAGATTTAATGACATGAGAGGCAAGATTGAACTGTTTCCTCTTGACAAATAAGGCAAACTAACAGCGGAGAAAACAGAGAAGGCCACTCGATTTGAGTGGCCTTTTCTGTTTATTGTCATTCTTATAGCCTCGATTGTAATTCGAGATAGTGTCCAGACTTTTGCAGCGATTCAGCAGCAGCTATATCTAGAAAGAAGCTGATAGTAAAGCCAACACCTACCGTAGCATAAGCTATGTTTTTGAATGAAGCACTGGGGTTGGTTTCATCTCTAGAATTAAGATACAGACCACCAGCAATAAGAGCACTTGCAAGTGGAAGGATTTTAGCAGCTATAAGTCGAGAACCTGCTTTTTTTTGATGCAGGGCAGCGAGTTCTAAATAGTTCTGGTTTGGCTCCACTTCCAAAACTTGTGGCTGTGGTTTAATTTGAGCAGCTAAGTTTAAAGGGATAAAAAAGGCAAGGCATACCATACCTATAGCAAATATTACTTTCATACACTTGATTAAATAATGTTATAGAAAATTCTTCCTAAAGTGAATGTAAACAAAAAAAAGCGACGAACATCGATCCGGCACTCAAGTTATTTTTCGTAGCGGCAAAATGGGATTGTTCCCATCAACTTTCATCCATTATCTTTAGTGCATAGAAGATGAACAAAAATCAAAACAGGAATTGGCTTTGGAAGCATTGAAAAAGTACTTTACTGTTTATAAGGATACACTATCGAGGAAGTCAATCGCCTCGTAAAGGATCGTGAAGCTAAGAGGGCCAACGGCGAGATTACGGATGAATTCAAGAAAAATTTTAATCAAGCTTTAAAGCTGTGTAGAGAGAAATACAAAGAGATTTGGCTTCCATTGATAGAATGGAAAGAAGGTAATTTAATTGGTGTTAATGAATTCCAAGTAATTCGAGATACTGGTATTCTTGATGGCGAACGTCGAAATAAAGATAAACAAGAAGCAAGGGTTAAAGATTATCAACGTATAACAGGCAAACCTATAGATTCTAAAGCGGAAGGTTCTTTTCATCCAAGTTTAGCAATAAGTGAAGGAGGCAAAATAACTTTCATTTACCCTTTAGTCTTTCCAGGACCTCTTACGGAAGAGAATTGATAAAGAGGATTAACAAACAAATAAAAAGGCCACTCAAATCAAGTGGCCTTTGTGCTTTCTAGTATGTCCGCAGAGATTAAACAAACTACGATTAAACTACGAATTATGTCCTATCAATCTACTGCTTTTCGGTAGTATTCCCAATGGAAGACGCCATCTGGATAGTGTTTGAAAAGCTGCATATTAGAAAATGATTCGAGTTCACGAAGGACCAGCGTTAAGTCTTCACCAGTTCTAAGAGTATCATTCAAAACATTATCTATCCCTTCAGGCTGATAGCTCCACTCTTTACCATCTCCATCGATGTAAGTATCATATCCGAAAGTGTGTAGCTCGTCAGGGCTTTCCGTGATCGTTAGTAGGCTATTCTCGAAGACTTCACGCTCTATCAGTTCCCAAGCACCGATAAGCCGCTCATGATCGCTATTGAGTGGTTCAGGCGATGGTGTTTCTTCTGAGCAAGCAGAAAGCAGTAATAAGGCAATAATGTAAAAGAATCTCATTTGTGTGGGTTTTAGGCGTTAGTTTGATGCAAAGGCTTTATTGGTCTGCAATCCTCGTCCTGTTTGTTTCCCTTCTGCTTTTTGCAAATCAATGTAATAGGTGGCTGAATCATACAGTGCGCCAAAGGTAAAAAGTAGATCTGCTTTGTATAGTGGCCCTATCGCCAATTTGTTTACATAAGACAGACCGTAAGCTGCCAAGTGTCGTCTTTCTTCAAGTACTTCAATTGAGGGGCGTGTATTCTCAATATGCCAGAATTGGAAAGTCTCTACCCAATCAAAAATTAAATCTCCAAGCTTTCTTGCTTCATCGGAAGTGTAGGCTTCATAGAATCCAACGCTCACGGAAGGGTCAAACCTTAGATCGTTTTCTAAAAATGGTGCATCCTCACGGAATCGCCAGCCACGGGCTTCTATTGCTTTTTCCCAATCGCCAAGGTTGGTTTTTAGAAAATCAATCGGAGCCTCCTTTGAGTCGGTGAATAGTAGAAATTTTGTGCTGTCAGTTAATGGCTTCATTTTCTCTTATTTGATATGGTGAAATAAGCTGCCTTTACAGCCTAATAAATAGGCAGGAGTAAACCAAAGAGTAAACCGAGAAAAAAAATAAAGAGAGTATAGCAGATACCTAACTGGCTATCAATAAGATAGAAAAAACAGGCGCAAAAAAAGCCCCTGCCTTCATGGCTTAGGCAGGAGCAACAATATGGAAAACACTATGGAAAGTGTTGAACAACTTGCATGCTGAAAGTACGAGAATTAGTGGACACAAACAAAATCTCCTGTGCTTAGTATCACATATTATAGTGTCATATATTCTCAGAAATCAATAGAATATTGATGGAAGATTCGCAATCAAGAAGATTGTTGGCGCAGCAATACCTTGCAGTAGTATTTCTGGTTGATGAATCTAGGCGAGACTGAATTGTAAATCCTTCCCATTGTTTCGAAGAACACCATCGAAAAGATAATCGGCCAGCGCCCGCAAAGCGTTTTCTTCGCTCATGCTTTTCCATTCGGCAAACTCCATTAAATTGATCTCTTTCTTCTCGTTGAGTAGAGCGATCAATTCTGTTTTGGTTTTGTGATAATGCGCCGTTCGAAAGAAGTTATTAAGCGCTCCAGATTCCAACAATGCGGCAATTCTAGGGTGTGGAACAATGCATCTATCAGCAACTCTCACGAAGAGAAATTCTCGATCTTTCTTATCGTATGCATAATGGGGTTTGTCTTGGCTTTCTTGTATTTCTGCAATCAGGGCCAATTTGCCTTGGTGTTCAATATGCCGATAGCTGAGCTCGATGGGCGGATCGCAGTAATCTTGTCCCGCCTTGTCCAATTGATACTTCTCAGCATCAATATCAACACCGAGAAAAGCACCTTTGTCTTCCACACCAACAACGATCCATCCTCCCCTCGAATTGGCAAAGGCCACTAAGCTCTTGGCAATCTTCGGTATCGAAGTGATGGTCGTCTTAAAATCAAGGCGATTACCTTCTCCTTCCTTGATCAGCTGCCTCAAGAAATGTATTCCTTCGTTCACCTTAATACAACGAGTTTATGATTGACTTATTGATCGGCTCACTGATTGATCATTGATTGACTCAAAGATTTCGCACCCATCATTAGAAAAACAAACGAAAAGTAATTAGGGTTCAAAGTCGTCTTAGAAATCAATAACTCAAGTTGATGGTTTACATATTTTAAGAGCAGAAGATGAAATGGGGTTTGACCATGAGTATGATTAAACCAACAAATCTCAATCCCACGATATAATGTTGAACCTGAGCAAACCCATTCAGCAGCACGCTTTGACCATCAAAATCGAGTAGGAGAAACGAGCGAGATTTTCAAGCCTCGTTCGTTTCGTCCTCTCACACCACCCAGCGTACGCCTCACGTACTGGGCGGTTTCATTAATTGTGAACAATAATTAGCAGAGAG
>Ga0114956_1000949_pt1 | contig 22300 bp, 19 predicted proteins | sample MaitaG_FD_87304 | JGI IMG/M metagenome (GOLD analysis project Ga0114956, IMG submission 87304) | Marine algal microbial communities from Maine, USA - Maine_Asex2 metaG | ecosystem: Host-associated > Algae > Red algae > Unclassified | place: Maine, USA | collected 2015-01-05
AGAAGAAACAAATTAAACGAAGGCTTAACATTAGAACGACCATTTCAAACAGACCTTTATAAAAACATTTTCCTCCTTCCTCAATTTACACCCATTGGAATAAAGTATGGTGATAACATTGCCATTAGTGCTGAATTGGGGCTTGGATATAAAGGCTATTTAAATGTTGGAGTTTCAAAAAAGTTGAAATAATAGTTTCACAATATCAAATTTTATAACAAAATGAAAACAATTATTTTAAGTGTGGGTTTAATTTTAATGTTCATTATTAGCACAAACGCACAAAACAAATTCAGTATTGTAATTGAAGGAGCTGCTTTAGCAACAGGTTTAATAAACCAAAATCCTTATGAGCTTGATAAGCTGCCAGTAAGTAAAACCAAAGGTGGATTTAAAGCAATAACAATTGATTATAAATTAAACGCTAATTTAAGTTTACAAAGTGGTGTTCAACTTTTAAATACTGGTCAAAACTATTTGAATAAAATTGATGAGCATAACTTCAACAACAGAAAAATTGATTTGGATTATGTTGTGATTCCGCTCATTATTCAAAATCAACTAGGTAAAGGAGGATTGAAATTTATAGCTGGTGCAGGCATAAGTTATAGCAGATTAATTGACAGCAAATTTGAAGAAAACATTGATACTTCATTTGGAAATGGAGATGCCACATTAATAAGAAAATTTGAAGTTGATTCAGATAGGTTTAATAAAAACCAAGTTTCTACAAATGCTTTTACTGGATTTCTATTAACACTTAATGAAAGAGTACATGTTAAGGCTACAGTTTTAGGCAACCTTGGTTTAAGCGACATAAATTCACTTGATTATCAATATGAAGATTCTTGGGAAGTACCTTACAAGAAAACTAAAACCGTAGCTGCTGGTGCAAGCTTAGGTTTGCAGTTTAAATTATAAAAAAATCAAATCATGAAAACAACAACTATTTATATCTCGACTATACTTTTATTTTTTATAAATGCATTTAGTTTACAAGCAACAATCAACAATGAAAGTGAATTTAGTTTAAAAAGTACAAATGTATCTAAGGCTTATAATGACATGGGAGCAATTTCTTTGCATACTGGTTATTATTTAATAGGAGAAAACGCTGGCACCTTAACACTTAATTACGAGTCGCCAGATTTATTGAAACGTAAAGAAAAAGTTGATATTACAATTACGTTTGCAACTGGATTTACAATTGGAGAAGCTTATGCTAATAGTAGCGGAAGAACTTCATCTTTATATGGTTCTATCTTACTTGGAAATTCAATTCATAAATTCAAATTTGATCTTGGGTATGCTCAATTTGTAGAAAGAAAAAAAGCTCTTTTTAAAGGACATAGTGATTTTTTACCACACACATTTATAGGTTATAGGTATTACGGACAAAATAGTAGGTTGTTTTTAACTGGCGGTGTTGGTTTACCAGAATTAATTCAATTTACAGTTGGGTATAAACTGTAATATAAAAGCATTTTGAACAGCCTCAGGTTTGAGTTTCAATTTAGCCTAGTGTGTTAAAAGGTTGGTTATGACTTTGAATTTGCGATTGAAATTTGCGAGGGTTATAAAGGCGTGGCAATTATAGGTTTGTGAAAGAAAACATTGATACATTACTTTGAAATGGGGATGCCACATTAATAAGAACTTTTGAGCTTGATTCAAAAAGAATTAATAATAACCAAGTTTCTACAAATGCTTTTACAGACATGCTTTTAATACTTAGTAATAAAAAATGCTTGAAAGCAACAGTTTTAGGAAATCTTGGACTTACAGACATAAACTCAAATGAGTATAAATATGAAGATGCTTGGGAGCAACCTTAAAAGAAAACGAAAAACATATATGGTGGTATAAGCATTGGCTTACAGTTTAACCTTTAATTTCTGATAGCTAAAACCAATTCATTTAATATATGTAACAAAAGAAACTATAATAACCTGCATTATTTAGTAAGAAAGGGATGATTTTATATTGTCCCTTTTTTATTTCGATTTACCGTTGCACTTCATTTTGATTTGAAGTTTCATCAAACCAAATTATATAAGCAAATATTACCACATCATAAACAAAGTGTGCCATAGCTGCTGCCCAAATACCATACATACTTGCCAAGTAACCTAAGCCTGCACTTATTATTACAGCTAAAATTCCGTACAAAGTTATTCGCCATTCTGTTAAAGATAAATAACCGTGTATTAAAATAAATAAGAAAGCTGTGGGCCAAATGCCCCAATATTGTTGTAAGGCACCTCTAAAAAACAACTCTTCACCAATGCCAGCACACAATGAAAAGAAAACAATATCATACCATCTAAATTTTATGTCACCTAATATATCTTTAAAAACTCCTGTTGCTGGTTTAAGTATATCTAACTTAACTAACCACAGTGCATTGGCTGCCGCAACTACTCCATATATTAAACCTCTTAATAATTGTTCGGGCAAAGCGACACCTGTTGCCATTACTTCTGTTAAAGGTGAACCTTTAAAAAAATAGATTACTATTACTGCTAAGAGCGGAAAAGCTAATAAGGTTAATAAGCTTAATTGATACAGAGTTTTTCTTGATGGTTTCAAATGTTTTTGCTTCCTACTAATTTTCTAATTGTTAAATCTATACTTTAAGCCCAATGCAATTTGATAAAGGAAATCGTTGCTTTTGTTTTCAGTGAAAGGTAAATAATATCCAACTTCAGCAATTCCGTTTAAATTATTATTTATTTGCTTTTCAAAACCGAATGCCGAACCAACAAAATAATTATTATTATTATCATCATTTGAAACATATTGTAAAGTATATCTTGGAGTGAGATATAGTGCATTGTCATCATTGAAATGATAAGACATATATAGAGGTAGATGAACTCTAAAAACCGTTTCTTCTTGCTGTTCACCAACTGGAAACTGATATTCAAAACCAGGGCCAATTGCCATTGCAAATGATTCTGTTTGTCCGCCTAAAAACTGAAACTTACCATCTATCAACAAGTTTAATGAAGAAGAAAGTTTTATGCCTGCATCAATATTATCAGCAATACCATATCTGCCCAATATTTCAAAATGAGGACCTATATAAGAGCCAAGCTCACCGCCAACAAATTCTTGATCAGAAAATCCATAGCCATAAAGTGCACCACCAAATTCTATATCATCAGGAGGTAATGTTCTTGCGGTTTGTAAGCTACCTAATTGACTACAGCTTGATAAGCATGTTGCAACTATAATTAAAAAAACAAGTACTTTCATTATCCAATTTTGAATCAAAACTATAAATAAATTTCAATTTTAGATTATTTAAACTTTGGGCATTTTATAAATTGACTATACTGCTATCGAAACGCGATTTTTTGGATTTTATATTTTATGTTTATACATTTGCTAATATTATGTAACAACCCAATCTTATAATGAGAATATTTGCTTTAAGTTTATTTTTACTTATCAATTCAACTTTAATAATTGGTCAACCTATTGAAAATTTTAATTTGAAAGGATGTTCTTCTGATGAGCTACTAAAACAACGCTTAGCAACAGATATCAATTTTAAAGAAAAACACTTTAAAAAGCAAGCATTGTTTAATAGCAAAAGGGCGAGCTTACTTAGTCAAAAAAACCATGCACAAACTTTATACACTATTCCTACTGTTATACATATAGTACACGATGGTGACGCAATAGGCACCGATGCAAACCCAAACGATATTGATGTTTTAGAAAACTTAAACGACTTTAATTTAAGATTGAGGCATAACCATGCAGATGCAGACATTTACACTGCGCCTTATGATACTATAATGGGTCAAGATGTAAATGTTGAGTTTTGTTTAGTAAGCGTCGATCCAATTGGTAACACAAACACTGGCATTAATAGATATAACAATCCTGCGCTTGCTATAACCACCGAACCTTTTGCAGATGCTGCATTATTAGTAGATATTGCTTGGGACCCTACTAGATATTGCAACTTATTTATTTTAGAAGAGATAAATCAATGTGGTTATTACACCTCAGGACCAGATGTAGTAGTTTTCGATTCTGGCTGCTTTTGGGATGGGTTGATGGCACATGAAGTTGGGCATTATTTAAGTTTAAATCATCCGTTTTACTCTCAAGATTGTTATAATGATGATTGTACCCTTGATGGAGATGGTATTTGTGATACGCCAGCTAAAAGTATTGCTGGTTTTGCAGGTGGTAATTGCACTTACCCTGACAACAATTGTTTAACCGATGAAGCTGACAGTAGTTTAAACAATCCATATAGATCAACTGCTTTAGGCGGTTTAGGGGAACAGCCTGATATGTTAGCCAACTACATGGATTATACTGCCTCTTGTTGGGACACTTATACTGCTGAACAAACTGCAAAAATGCGACATAATGTTTTTACAGAAAGACAAGCACTTATTAGTAATGCCGAAGCTTGTAATGGCGTTTTAGATATAATTTCAATTATAGGTTGTGCTAGTTATAATGTGAATTCAGAATTAGGGCCAGGCAATCAAACCATTATAAATATCGATGGATTTAATGGTCAGTTTCCTAATATATCTGGCAATAGTCAAACTTATAATTTATGCGTTTATACAAGCGGTGATAATAACTTGCAAAATGAACAATTTGACATTTATAATGAAGATTTAATTTTGCTTGGCACTACTACAGCTTCAAATGGAGATTGTACAAAAAGCCCTGAAATATGTTTTGAAATAAGCAGCAGTGAATATAATAATTGGATGACAGATGGTTTAATTGAAGTTATTATTGACCCTATTGATACTGGAGTTAATCCTTTGTTATGTGGCACCAGTAATCAAGCCTGTGCTTCTATTGTTATTACTGAAAGTGATTGTAATAATTCCATTTCGTTTAGTGGACTGCCTTCAACTTCAGGAAGTGCTGTACCTATTGATTTAATGGGCAATCCTTCGGGAGGTGTTTTTAGTGGCAATGGCATTATATTTAATGCGTTTAACCCTTTAATAGCTGGTCCTGGTCAACACGAAATTAATTATACTTATACAGACTCAACTGGTTGTGAAGAATCTGTAAGTCAGAGTATTATTGTTTTTACTTTAAACTACAATTTTGTGAATTATAACCTTGGTACTATAAGTCCATAAATGTTTTCTTTATGCTGCAAGCGTATTGCTTTTATTTTTTAATGTTTTAAGTATCTAACCAATTTCTAAAATTATGCTGCCTGTGTTTACTTACGCTAAAATCTTTTAAACAAGTTTGGTCTTTTACTTCAATTATTAGTTTGTTTTTATTTGCAGTTCCCAACCTTTCAATAAAGTTAATTTGAATTATTTGTCGCCTGTTAATTCTAAAAAACAAAGCAGGGTCAAGTAGTTGGCTTAATTCATCTAAACTATAATTTATCAAATACTTTTGTTGCTTATTGGCGTAAAGTATGGTTGCGTTATCTTCATATTGAAAGTATAGAATTTCAGTTGCTGTAACTGAATATCCTTTATTTCTAACTTTAACGAAAAACCTGTTTTTGTAGTTTGTTTTATGAATTGATTCAGAAGCTTTTTTAACATTAGCATGCTTCAACTTTTGCCAACTCTTTTGTATTCTTTTATACTTATTTATCGCTGCTTCTACATCATTAAATTGAAATGGTTTTAATAAATAATCAATACAATTAACATTAAACGCCTTTAACACGTATTTATCAAAAGCTGTGGTAAATATAATTGGGCAATCAATTTCTTTATTGATGAATATATCAAATGAATGTCCATCAGAAAGTTGAATATCAAGAAAAACTAAATCAGGACTTTTGTTTTTATCAAACCATTTTAATGTTGAAGTAATAGAATCGCATATACCAACAATTTCGAAATTTTGTTTTGATTGACTTAAAAAACCAAGCAACCTATTTGCAGCATAAGATTCATCTTCAACAATTAATGTTCTCATCACTAATTTAAATTAATTGATTTAATTATTGGTATGCGAACCTCAAACTTATTAAAATCTTCTGCTATTAAAATATCATTTTCTGTGAGCAATGAATATCTTGACATAATGTTTTGTAAGCCCATACCAGAAGAATATGCATTTGACTTTTTTGGTTGAAAGTTGTTACTAACAACCAATGTATCATTAATTCTTTTTACCTCTACTTTTAAGGGTTTGGCCCTTGAAGCTTCATTGTGTTTTATTGCATTTTCAATTAACATTTGTAAAACTATTGGTGCAACATAAAAGCCATTCATATTTTCAGAATTAATTTTAATATCAACCTGATTTTTAAATCTTATATTAATCAAATACATAAACGATTTTAAAAAGTGAAGTTCTTCTTCAATAGTAACAATGTTTTTATCTTTCTGCTGTAGTAGATATCTGTAAACTTTTGCCAGTTGATTAATAAATGGCTCCGCTAATTGAACATCTGTTTTTACAATTTGACTTAAAGTGTTTAGATTGTTAAACAAAAAATGTGGATTAATTTGGTTTTTTAAAGCCATTAATTCATAGCTCAATCTTTGTTTTTCAATTTCTTTATTTCTTAAAATAGATTCTTTCCAAGATTGTAAAAATGCTTTGGCTTGCATGCCTGTGCTTATTATTAAAAATATAATCACATTTGTTCTAAATAATGAATACATATGAAGCGTATCAAATAAATGTGGTGTATCAGAAATTACTTGAAATCGTAAATAAATAAAAATTGCATTTATAGGTATAAAGACAAGAAAGAACAACTTCGCCATTGTTAATAGCATTTGCTTTCTTTGCTTAAACCAATCGAAATGTTTATTCAAATATCTGTTTGCGAAAGCAGCACACTCCCACAAAATAAAAGTAGTGTACATATAATATCGTAATACATGTATATTGTTTTGTTCTTCATTTACAAAACAATTGGGGCAAAAGAATGCTGAGAAAAATAAACCAATAATAATTGCACGAATAATTGCTATTGCAAAATATCTGAGCTTTGGCAAAAATTTTCTGTTATTAATTACTGTCTTATTATTAGCAGTATAAATGGTCATTAAGTAAGATAATGAAGAATTGATGAAAAGTTATAACATAAGAAAAAATGAATTTTCTATGACATTTCAAATAGATAGTACCTATTACATTAATAAATGCCTGAAATTGTTTTCAATACCGTTTTGCTCTTTTCACTTTCCGCAACAATAATTAATGGTTCTTTTTTGGTTGATAATTCAAATTGATATTGACCTTGTGCTAAAATTCCATTGTGTAAGCTTTTAAACAATTGTCCATTTAACTTATAGCAGCTTAATTTTAATTTTAGTTGGCTTTCAGTTTTTAGTATAGCTTTATTACCAATAATTTCAATTGCGTAGTCAATGACTGTGTTATTAAAAACAGCAACAGGTTCTGGAATAATTTCTGGCGGCGGTAATTGATAAAATGATCCTCCATAAGCACCAATATCATTTGTTTGGTCACCCATTGCTGGCAATAAAACCTCCCCGTACTCTGTTGTTTGATCAAAATAAATACTGTCAGGGTCACCAGCATCAATACAAGGACTTTCTTCTGCAAGGATAAAACGAATAGTATCCATAAAGTTAGGAAGCGTATCTAAAATTTGATCTCCTTGAGAATAACCCGCTTCTATATTACAATAGCTTACTACTGGATTACCACTATATCGTTTTCTAATTTGAGGAAAACTCGTACCCGTATTTCCAAAAATTATACAATTTTTTATTGGGGAAGTATTTCCAGTAATGCATAAACCACCACCTGAAGCATCTGAATTATTATATACAATTGTATTATTTGTAATGTTAACATTTTGCCAATCAACATAAACTCCTCCGCCACCTCCAAAATCTCCAGCTGTATGATTATATGCCACCACATTATTTACAAAACTCATTCCATTACAAAATGCCATCATTATACCTCCAGCATATCTTCCATCATTACTTAATATGTAATTATTTGCAATATAAGGTTGGCCTGCTCCAGCTCTTATTCCTCCGCCACCAGCACCAGATACACTTGTTGTATTTGTACTAACATTGTTTCGTATAATGTTATTTATTATTGTAGGAGAGGATTTATTAATTACAATTCCTCCACCTGTTCTAAAATACAAACCTTCATCCTCATTATAAATTCGAGTGCCTGCTCCACCTGTTATAGTAAATCCTCTTAGCACTGCATTTTCTGATTCTTCATTTATAATAAGAACAACACTTGCCGTATCAGCATCAGTAGGTTGGCTGCCGTCAATAATTGTGTTTTGAATGGTTGAAAATTCTAAATCATATAAAAATTCTGAACTTAGATAAATGTCTTTACCTCTGAAATTTATATTTTCATAGTAAGTACCTTGTGCTACAATAATGGTATCTCCTATTGATGCGTAGTCAATTGATTCTTGTATCGAACTAAAATCTTCTGGTATATGATGAGTGTTTTGTCCCAAGGTTTTATGCTGTGTGCTAAATATGATTAAAAGAATTAAAATGATGTTAAAAGATTTTGCTTTCATGTTATTCTATTTATAACAAGGTAGAAAGTCAATGCCTTACATTAAATTTATTTTCATTGAAAGGGATAAAATGGCTTTTGAAAGGGATAAAATAATTTTAATTCCAAGGCTGCTTTTTTAGCATTTCCTTTATTAATGTTTTTCCCCTATTTATTTCTCCATCTGCAGCATCAACAATTCGCCATTCCATTGTATTTTTAAACAATGCTTGTGGTTCAACAAAAATGCAACGTAATTCACCAGGTTTATAATTACATCTTTTTTGAATAGATGCTAATAGTTGTTCGTTGTGTAAATGTCCATCACCAAAATTCCAACCTAATACAATACCTGCCACTAACTCACCATCGCGCCAAGTATAATCTTCTAAATCATCAACTGCATTAAGAATTACATTTTGAAGTAATCTACCCTGTAAATGCATCAATCTAAAAGCAATTACTTTACTTAAAGTTATGGTTGCTGTTTCTCTATCGTAAAATAAATCTAATTGCTTTAACCAAGTTTTAGAAGTCTTTTTAATATACTTATCCATCTTTTCTTCAGCTGAACCTTTAAACAAATAAATACTGTAAGGCCAATTGCCTGCATAATAGCGCATACTTAAAAGAAAGGAAATTTTATCGGGTTTTAAGTTGCCAATTATAGGTAGCACAATTGAAAAGGAAATTAGAAATATAATTAATGGTATAGACTGAATAGCAAACATTGGAACTGAAGCTTGATATCCAAACAATAGCAAAGCACCAAAAACCATTAAAAAATTCCACTCTAATGGTACACCCATAGGTACACTCGAAGTAATATGTAAATGGAATACCAACATTATTCCAATACCAATTAATGTTATTACTCCACCATTACCAAATATCAATAGCAGAGGAAATAAAAATTCTACCAAGGTTCCAATATGTGCGATTGATTTTGCTATGCCACTTGGTCGCAAATCTTTTGGGTAATTTTGGTACATCTTTTTCTTAAACCAATTCCATTTTATGAATGGATGATTGCTTATCATAACCGCAACAACTGATGGAAAGTGATGATTTAACTTAGAAAAAGCTGCGCCCCACCATATGCTTACCCAAACCCATTTTAATGCCGAAAGCGTATCTGGTATAAATAGAAAACAAATTAACGCCACCCAATAATGCTCAGCCCTTGCTGCTAAAAAAATTGTTTTATCTATAATACCTAATAAAGGAATTGTGATTGTAATTATAAGTATATAATTTACATTTACGGTTGAACTTATTAAAGACAAAACAAGCGTACCTAAAAGTAATACGTACAAAAGCACATCAAAAATACTCCGCTTATCTGCTTTTAAAAAACTAACTGTTTTAAACAAAGGTAGCTTTATTGTTCCTGGTCTGACAAAATGAAACAATGCAGAGAAGGGTGGAAAATACCTTCCTGTTAATGGTAAGCTACCGCAACCCAAACCAATTACTTCAAATAGAATACTCCAAATAATTGCTCTAAATAAAGCTTCTTTTTTAAACCACCACGCGCTTATACTTTCAAATGAACCTAATTCAGTAGAAAAAGAACAAAAGAGAAACCACATTGCGATATAGAAAACAATTTTGATTAGATAAACAAGGTAAATAGTAATTGGCGCACCGTAACCTTGTGTTGCCCATGCTTTACAAAGCATTTTTATCTTTATATCGGAGTCTTGCTTATTCCAATCTGATATTTCGAATGGAAGGGTTAATGGATTTAAAAAGCGCATTTAATCTTGCTTTAAGATAAGCAATTGCAAATGGCATTATTAATTTTTGTTTTTTGATAGGTAATTTTAAAATAACTATTGATATTAATCGGTTTAATTTGCAAAACGTTTAAATCCAACATTTAAAAAACTTAAGTTTTGGGAATTTGAAATTGTTCGGGATCGGTTGAATCGAAAAATATTTCAGCGGCAGTTAAATTTTTTATTTGAAAAGTATTTTTGTGTTGCTTCATCGTCTGACAAAAGTAATTGCTTTTCTCATTTAATTTTACTCTTCAACATTCCTTTAGTCTATTATTATTTAATTATTTAAAATTAATACTACTATTAAGGCTGTGTAAAAGAGGATAAATAGATTCATTATATTTTGCTTTCCATTTTACTAATACTTTCTTGACATTGATTAACAGTAAATTAATAGCATTATATATTGTTAATCATTGTTTTATGTGTTTATAAACAATTTTTTAATAGAAGAATATGTAATAAGTATTTTTAGATTTTATGTTTAGAATCCTCAGATTTCTGTAGACAATAATATAACTACTAATTCTATTTGTTAATTACATTATTATATATATCAATAGTGGGCTAATATTCTAGTTGATAAATATATATTGTGAAACATTTTCCTAACACATTCAACATTTTATAAGTAATTGTAAAACAATATAATACGTATTAAATATTGTTCTAAGTTATGATAACTTTTATATATGTTATTTACTTATAAAAACTCATCTCCATAACATATTTATGTACTGGCTCTGTCAAAAAATACTTAACTGATAAGCCTTCTTTTAATCGTTTTCTAATTTGAGATGCTGATATATTTAGAAGTGAAGTATCCATAATAGTTAAATCAGCTTCTTTTATTTCTTTTACGTGATATCCTGGTCTTGGATACACAATTATTGGATAGTCCTTAATTAAGAGGTCATAGTTTTTCCATTTATGTAGATGTTCTAAGTTATCACCACCCATTGTTAGGTGAAAGGAATGCTTTGGAAACTTTTCATTGAGGTAAACCAGCGTATCAATTGTATAAGAAGGCTTAGGCATAGTAAATTCAATATCACTTGATCTAAGTTGATCATTATCTTTGATGGCTTCATTAACCATGTGTAATCTATCTCTATCTGCTAATAATGATTTCTTTTCTTTAAAGGGACTTTGCGGTGAGACTATAAACCACAGCTGATCAATATGTGATAGCTCAACCACTGATTGAGCAACAATAAGATGTCCAACGTGTATTGGATTGAAGGAGCCAAAATATAAAGCAATTTGCATAATGTATTATATATCTTTATAATAAGGTAATATTTAAATTATTGTATCAGTATAATAATTTGTAGATAGTGTTTTTTTATAAACGCTCGTTTCACATAGGATCAGTTTTTATATAAACAATGTATTAATCCACTAGTACAATTAACTGGCGGTATTAGTAATACCAAATTTAGCACAAAATGTAGCATAAATTCGGGTTTAATGTTAGCAACCTTTTCGTTAAAAATACTCGGTGTAGCTTTGGCTATACGTGCGTTTTTTGCCTCAATCTTACCAAATTAAATTCAAAATTTTTATACAACATCTTATACTAAAATTGGTATAAGATGGTTTAGGATTAAGGTATCGCTGAGCGGTAATAGCTTATCAATATGTTAAAGAGCGTGTGGAATATTCAAAAAGGATTTAGTGTATGTCAAGTATTCTTAATAATGAATAATTGGTCATAAGGCTATTAAGCTTAATTTATGTTCCACGTGGAACATATTAGACAAGTTTTTGGGCGTTGTGTTTCGTGTTCCACGTGGAACAATTTTAATCTGCAGCGCAAAAGCACAATCTCTCGAAATCAAAATACTTATCTTTGCGAGCTAATAATCTATATGTTTCAAGAATATGATGTAATAGTTGTTGGCGGTGGACACGCAGGAAGTGAAGCAGCAGCTTCAGCAGCAAACCTTGGTTCAACCGTTTTGTTGATTACAATGAATATGCAAGTAATTGGGCAAATGAGTTGTAATCCAGCAATGGGTGGCGTAGCTAAAGGCCAAATTGTAAGAGAAGTTGATGCTTTAGGTGGTTATTCAGGTATTATTTCAGATGAGACAATGATTCAGTTTAGAATGCTAAACAGATCAAAAGGACCTGCTATGTGGAGCCCAAGATGTCAAAGCGATAGAATGCAGTTTGCCGCCAAATGGAGGTTGATGTTGGAACAAACCAAAAACCTTCACTTTTGGCAAGATATGGTGAATGGCTTATTAATTAAAGATGACCGTGTTTGTGGTGTTAAAACAAGCTTAGGCTTAGAAATTAAAGCTAAATCGGTTGTATTAACTAATGGTACCTTTTTAAATGGCTTAATACACGTAGGTGAAAAACAATTTGGCGGCGGTAGAATGGGTGAGAGAGCCGCAACAGGAATTACAGCTCAATTAATAGAATTAGGTTTTGAGCACGGCAGAATGAAAACAGGTACACCACCAAGAATTGATGGCAGAAGTTTAGACTATTCCAAAATGGAAGAACAAGAAGGCGATATAGCATCTGTCAGTCGCTTTTCTTATCTTAAAACAAAACCTTTAGAAAAACAACGTCCTTGTCATATTACTTATACAAACCCTGAAGTTCACGAAATCTTAAAAACTGGTTTTGAGCATTCACCAATGTTTAATGGTAGAATTCAAGGTATAGGTCCACGCTATTGTCCATCAATTGAAGATAAAATAAATCGCTTTGCTGATAGAGATAGACATCAATTATTTGTTGAGCCTGAAGGTTGGGATACGGTTGAAATATATGTAAATGGATTTTCATCTTCTTTACCTGAAGCCGTTCAATACAAAGCCTTACAGCTTGTTCCTGGCTTTGAAAATTGCAGAATGTTTAGGCCAGGTTACGCTATTGAATACGACTACTTCCCTCCTATTCAGCTTAGGCATAGTTTAGAAACTAAGTTGGTACACAATCTATTTTTTGCTGGACAAATAAATGGTACTACAGGTTATGAGGAGGCTGCTTGCCAAGGTTTAATGGCTGGCATTAATGCGCATTTAAAAATTAATGAAGAAGAAGCTTTTACGCTAAACAGAGATGAAGCTTATATAGGCGTTTTAATAGATGATTTAATAAATAAAGGTACTGAAGAACCTTACAGAATGTTTACTTCAAGAGCAGAGTTTAGAATATTATTAAGACAAGATAATGCTGATGTTCGCTTGACTGAGCTTGGTCATAAGATAGGTTTAGCCTCTGATACAAGGTTAGCACGTGTTTTGGAAAAGAAATCAAACGCGAAAGAAATAATAAGCTTTTTAGAAAAGACCTCTATAACGCCAGAGCAAGTCAATGGTTTATTAGAATCAGTAAATTCGTCAACTATAAACCAAAAAGTTAAAGTAAAAGGCATATTCTTGAGACCAAACATTGATTTTGATTTATTGAGAAAAGTAGACCACATTAATGAATTCTTATCAAATTTCGATCAAGAATCTTTGGAACAAGCTTCTATTAGTTTGAAATATGAAGGATATATAAATCGTGAACGTGAAAATGCGGAGAAAATGAAGCGTATTGAAAATATTAGGTTAAATGAAGCATTTGATTATAATAGTATTAAAGCGCTTTCAAATGAAGCGAAAGAAAAGTTAAGGAAAATTAAACCAAGCTCATTAGGGCAAGCAAGCCGAATAAGCGGCGTTTCACCTGCAGACATCTCTGTATTAATGGTACATTTAGGTAGATAGATGAATAATTGCATATATCTGAGTTTTATATTGCTGTTAGCTTTAGTTTTTAGCTATTGTGCAAGAGAATCTATGCCCAATGGCGGACCAAAAGACTTAACTCCCCCGCAAGTAGTTGGCGCGGAACCTGGTCAAAATGCTTTAAATTTTAGTAGCGATGTAATTAAGCTTGAATTTGATGAGTATGTTTCGCTCGAAGACATTGATAATCAATTGATTATATCGCCATATCTTGAGGAAAAACCGAAAATTTTTATGCGTGGTAAAAAGGTTATAATCAAGCTTCCAGAAAATTTAGACTTTAATACAACTTATTCAATAAATTTTGGAGAATCAATAAAAGATATAACTGAAAAGAATACAGCAAATGAGTTGACCTATGTTTTTTCTACTGGTGACTATATTGATACCTTAATGTTAAAAGGCCAGTTATTTGAAGCAAAAACAGGAAATACTTTGAAAAACTATCGGATTTACTTGTACAGAGGCTATGAAGACTCCGTTATTTTTAAATCAAAACCAAATTATATTGCAAGAACTACAGAAAACGGAATATTTAACTTCAAAAATTTAGCTTTCGACGATTATCAAATGTTTGCGCTTGAAGATAAAAATGGTGATTTAAAATACGATAAAGGTGCAGAAGGATTAGCTTTTTATCCTGAGTTAGTGAGTCCCGAAGACTCGATATATTTCACACATAAACTATTTCTTTTTCAAGAAGATAGAAAAACTCAGCTAGTCAATTCTTACACGAAGGATAGTGCTTTAATAAAATTGGTATTTAATAACGATGAACCAATTGCAATTAGTGATATACAAAATGCGAATACAACTTTCACTATAGAAAAAAACTTTACAAATGATACCTTGTATGTATTCTATGAATCAACTGTAGCAGAGGAATATCAGTTTGAAATATCATCAGAAGGTGAAATTATTGATACAGTAACATTTGAACCTGGATCAAATCTTAATTCAGATAGTACTTTCATATTAAAAACATACAAATCGCCATCTCAGCGGAATGATCCGAAAATTGATATAAATAAACCTTATCAATTCACTTCAGAATATCCTGTTAAGTCGTTGAATAAGAACTCAATTATAATAATCGAGGATTCCATACCAATCACTGACTTTAATGTCACAAATCAAGGCACTTTTATCAATATTGACTACAAGTGGGATGAAAACAGCTTGTATAGAATCAATTTTGAAGAAGCTGCTGTAGTGGATGTGCTCGGAAGAATAAATTTGCAAGATTCATTAATATTAAAAAGTTATGCAGTTGATGACTATGCTACAATTAATGTGTTATTATCAGAAGCAGATAGCCTAAATCAATATATCGCTCAGTTACTAACGCCTGAGAACAAGCTTATTTATGAAGGAAAGTTGGATAGCTTGAAAATATCTTACGAAAACATACTTCCTGGAGCTTATTCGATTAAAATAATCGAAGATTTAAACGGGAATGGAATATGGGATAATGGCATATATAATTACCAACAGCCAGAAAGGATAATTAGTTCAGGTATTAAGCCATTTAACGTAAAAGCAGGCCTTGATCTCGATTTAAACCTTGTTGTAAGGTAAATTATACCTATAATTAGCTTTAAACGGTATAAAACATTGGTATTTAATTAGTTAATGTAAATAATGTCCGATTTACACTTAATTGATAAAAATTTGTAAAAATCCAAGTAATATTATAGAAACGGATTAATAGGTATCAGCAATATTTCCACTTAATCGTACTTTGCTTTGCTATAGTTTTATTTTGCTTTATAATTAAGAATATTAAAAACAAAATTCAAAAATTTAACCGCACATAATATATTTTGACTGCTTATTAAAATTAAATTTGAGGTAATCGCATCTTATTTCACTGCCTTGATTTAACCACAATTATATAGGAATACCATCATTATATCAATAATTTATATAATATATATATGGTGTGTTTTGGTTGTTGTATTTTTATCTTTCAGCTAATTATTCCTAAAATGTTTAATTCAATTAATAATAATAAATATATTTAAAAGATTGACATAAAATATTTAAATATAATATTCCAATATTAGCTAACAATTGATAGTAATACTCTGTTAATAAATATAAAACAAAAAACTATTTATAAAAACAAAAATGGTGTCAATTCTATAATCAATAATAAATTAATATTATCATATAAATATTAGTAATAAGTTCGAGTCAATCTTAAAAACTTGACAAATAAATTTCAAAAATATAATGATAACTCATTCCTCATCTAACTTATATTTTATTTTTTCTGCAACAAGAATAAAGTCAATTATTATCCATTTATTTAAACAAAATACGCATTCAGAATTAATGAAATTATCCATCAAAATTCTCTAATTCAAATAGAGTTGTTGGAATTTGTTGCCGTTTTGATAACATAAATACGACAACCATTACTTATGACAGCATTCATATAAATATTATATCGAACAAAGAGTATATTTACGCTCAATAAGGATATTAAATTAATATGCCCAATATTTTAGGAATTGCTGCTTTTTATCATGATGCTGCCGCTACCATTATAATAGATGGTTCTATCATTGCTGCTGTGCAAGAAGAACGGTTTACTAGAATAAAGCATACGCCCGTTTTTCCAGTGCAGGCAATTGCTTATTGTCTTGAAGAAGCAGGTCTTACAATAAACCAATTAGATGCCGTGGTTTTTTATGACAAACCATTACTTACCTTTGAACGATTATTACAGACGTATTATGCTTTTGCCCCAAAAGGTATTGTTTCTTTTCTAAAATCAATTCCAGTTTGGTTAGAACAAAAATTGTTTCTGAAAAAACAAATTCGCGATGGACTAAAAGAAGTAATGACTTATGATGAAAAGAAACTCAAATTATTGTTTACAGAACATCATTTATCCCACGCAGCAAGTACATTTTATGTCTCACCATTTGAACACGCAGCCATACTTACAATAGATGGTGTTGGCGAATGGGCAACTGCGACAATTAGTGAAGGAAGAGGCAACAGAATAACAGTAAAAAAAGAACTCACATTTCCACATTCTGTAGGCTTATTGTATAGCGCTTTCACCTACTATTTAGGCTTTACTGTCAATTCTGGCGAATATAAATTGATGGGATTGGCACCATATGGAAAGCCAAATGCAAATCAAACCAAGTTATATATACAACAGATTAAGGAGCACCTTGTTTCTATAAAAGATGATGGCTCTATTTGGTTGGATCAATCGTATTTCAAATATGCAACAGGTTTAACAATGACCAACGACAGTAAATGGGAACAACTCTTTGAACTTAAAAGAAGAAACCCTGAATCTGAATTATTGCAAAAGCATTGTAATCTCGCTTATGCGATTCAGCAAGTGACTGAGGAAATAGTGCTAAAGATGGCTACTTTTGCTAAAACAGAAACTGGAGCATCCCAACTATGCTTAGCAGGAGGCGTTGCTTTAAATTGCGTTGCCAATGGTAAGCTTGTAAAAGAAAAACTTTTTAAAGACATTTACATACAACCTGCTTCAGGAGATGCAGGCGGTTCTTTAGGAGCAGCACTTGCCGCACATTATATGTATTTTGAAAATACCAGAGAGGTGAATCCAAACAAGGACAGTATGAAAGGCAGTTATTTAGGGCCGCTTTATTCTGACAAAGAAATAACAATCGTCAATAAACGACATAATGCAATAGCACAAAAAGAACCTGACTTTAATTTACTTACCAAAAAAGTTGCTGTAGAAATAGCACAAGGAGCAATAGTAGGATGGTTTCAAGGGCGTATGGAATTTGGTCCCAGAGCATTAGGTAACCGAAGTATTTTAGGAGATCCTTCAAATATTGACATGCAAAAAAAGCTAAATCTTAAGATAAAGAAAAGAGAAAGCTTCCGACCATTTGCCCCTTCCGTTTTGAATGCAGATGCGACTGACTTCTTTGATTTAGAAACAGATTCTCCTTATATGACACTTGTAGCTAATGTAAATAAGAATATTCAAAATGAAGTTCCTTCTAATTATCATGAATTACCTTTAACGGAAAAGTTGTATTGTACCAGAAGTTCTTTACAAGCTATTACTCATTTAGATTTTTCTGCAAGAATACAAACGGTTCATAAAGAAACAAATCTAAAATACTGGCAATTATTACAAGCAGTAAAAAATGAAACAGGGAAAGGTGTGCTCATTAACACCAGTTTTAATGTACGAGGAGAACCAATAGTATGCAGTCCAGCTGATGCTTATGCTTGTTTTATGAATACTGAAATGGATATCTTAGTCATTGAAAATTACATCTATTATAAAAAAGAACAACCAGCTTGGGACCATAAAGAGCGATGGACAAAAACATTTAAAAAAGATTAATATGGAAATACTTAAAGACCTTTGGTTATTTATGAAAGAACGTAAAAAGTTCTGGCTACTTCCTATGATTATTATATTGTTATTTTTAGGTGTCTTAATTGTTTTAGGCGGAAGTAGTGCCTTTGCTCCATTTATATATTCTATTTTTTAATATGTCATCAAAGAAAGAACTAAACCCAAATAAAACAATATTAACCATTGTCATTGGGTTCTTGGTGATTTACCTAATCACTCAATCTCAACATCAGTGGATGTTATGGCTCGCTGTAGCTGTTGGTATATTTGGTTTGCTTTCTCCGTATTTAGCGGTAAAAATTCAAAATGTTTGGATGGGTTTTGCTAAAGTATTAAGCTACATCATTCCTCCTGTATTATTATCAATTATATTTTTTGTAATTCTTTTTCCAATTGCGCTATTATCAAGATTTTTTGGAGAAAAGGACCCTTTGCAACTCAAAAAAACAGATAAAAGCCTTTTTAAAACAGTAGATAAAACTTTTATGAAAGATAGTTTTGAAAAGACTTGGTAACAGCATTTTACTTATACTTACTGCAAGCTATCCTTAGATTTTATATTGATTTCTTGAATATATTTTGACAGCACATCAGCAACAACTTTATTTCCCGCTGCTGTCCAATGTTGCTCATTACTATTGTACATAGGTGATTTTTCACTATCTGCTTTTTTCAATGCAGGTAATAAATCTACCATATTAATATTATGAGCTGCAGCAAAATTTAATAAAGTTGCATTTGGCAAATCATTTTGTAATTGTATTGAGGAATCGTAGGCTTTCAGCTGAAACCATAATTCATCTTCAACTTGCACCATAGAAGGAGCTAAGGCAAAAACAACAGGCGTATTATTCTCTTTTCCATATTGATGTATTTCTATAATAATTCGCTCCATCATGTCATATAATTCTTTCGAATCCTCAGTCATAGGATATCTACACGTATATAATTCAGGCGGCGTATATGAAGCATCATCAGCTTTTACTGTTTTTGATTTTATATTAGAGAAAGACTTTTTTACGAAACGATATAGATGTGACCTATAATAAAAGGGTAGCTCTTTCTTTGTTTTAAATTCTGTTGAAGGAGGTATAATCTTGGGAGTATTCTTTTCATCAAAAACAAAAGTTGGCCGTGGATATAACCAAGGAAATTTCCCCATATTATCTGTAAAATCATTTCGAAGGTAAATCATAAGCATTATAAGGTCAGGTTGTAATTTTGGATACCACTCCTTAAGTACTAAATACTCCTGCACTTGTCCATAGCCATTCACACCTAAATTATACACTGATGTATTGTTCAGTTGGTCTTCCATCACTTGAGTAAATACTTCTTCATCTTTTACTGAAATATTACTTACAAATGAATCTCCTAACACCATTATCTTTGTGCTTCCTTTTTTACTTTGAAAAGAAAAATCTCTAAACCCATCTTCATTCACTTGTAGCACGTGGTGAATACCTCCTTCGTATACAATTGTTCCTTTTTTATTAGGAATAAATACCCAACCCAATGTTTCGTCAAATTGAAACATAGCATCGTGTGCATTAATTTGGGGAAACAATAAGCGAATACATACTTCGCAAATGGCTAATACTACTATTGTTGACGCAACAAGAAGAAGTATGTTTTTTTTCATAATGACTGCACATCTATTAGGCTTTTTTATGCATAAAGATATTGTTTGAATGCACACCTCAGGTCAATCTAAAATAGCATTAAATATCAGTCGCTCAAAATAGCGAATCCATAGTTCTTCATCTACATCCTTATCAAAGGTAAATAATATAAATCTAACAAAATTTGAAAAAATGTTTATCGCAAGTTTTATCCAATAATTTACCGTAAAAATAAAAAAGGGTCTCTACTTGTAGAAACCCTTTAAATATTTTAATAGCATTATTAATTAAAACTTAACAAAACGAATTAGGTCTTTTGAAACAGCAGCCTCTTTTATTTCAAGATAATAAACACCTGTTGCTAAATCACTAGCATCAAAAGTTTCATTATAGTCGCCTTTAACATGCTCTTTTTGATTAAATATTTGCTTAACAATTTTGCCTTCGCTATTATATACAGACATACTTACTTTATTATCTGATAATGTTGTATAAGCAATACTTGTAAAATTTTTAACAGGGTTTGGTGAAATGCTTCCATATATAGAATTTGGAGCAATCAAACGCTTACTAGGTGGTGTTTCACAGCCAGGAATTATTCCCTCATAATTACCTGGTCTTACTCTTCTTACTGATGATGAATTATTTCTAAATGCATTTAAAACACTAGCTACTGTAGCGCCACCAGGTTGACTAATTGCTGTACCCATCCAGTTGCAAAGCGGATTGTTTGAATTATTATATTGCTCAACTGTTGTTCTAGAACCATAAGTAGTATAAAAGTCAAATTCATCAACTTTTGAATTACAATGGTAATTATAGCAGCTAGTAAAATTGACTGCTCCAAATTGGTTACCAACACCAGGGTTATAAATAGGGTTTATCACGTGCTCTACTGTAACAATAATTTCAGTTTCCTTTATTATTTCTTGTGAATAATCAATTGTAGAACCATCACTACAATTGTAGCTTATAGAAATAATAAAGTGTTCAATACCATCCTCTGGCATCCACTCATAGCTAACAAAACCACTTCCATCTCCAACAATTACTTCATTTTCAATGTTATTATCAGAATCTTCCGGAATTAAGTACGTAATAGAAACACTATATTCAACATCTCCAGCATCAAGCCATTCAAATAGTACCATATCTTCTAAAAAAATAGGTATGGACAAAAACTCAATCTCTGGGCAATCAATATTTTCTACACCTTCTTCTTCTCCTTCTTCCTCATACTCCTCAACTTGAGCTATTGTATTGATTGAAATAAGTAATGCTATAATGATAAATAATGCATTTAAGCTTGTAAGTTTTTTTGCTAAATAATTCATGTCTTAATATTTTATTGCTAATTTATGATTAAATGTAGCTAATGTAAATTACTTTTTCTATAGGATAATCCTTTAAAAACACATATTCACATATTATAAAACATTGTATTTCAGAGAGTTAAATTAAAAATAAATCCCAAATGCAAGACTTAAAGTTTACAAAAATATTGCAAAGTCTTTCAAAAAATGAATTGAAGAATTTTATAAATTTTGTCAATTCACCATACTTTAATAAAAATGACAAATTGGTGAAACTAGTAGACTTTTATCAAAAATATCATCCCACATTTAGCCATAAACACTTTTCTATTCAAAAAGCCAATCAACAAATATTAGAAACCACATCTTCAGATAATTCAGCTATAATAAAATTAGCCAGTAAAGCTCAAAAGCTGATAGAAACATTTATTTATTCAGAATTAGAAAACAATCAGCAAAAGGAATTAGAGCTTGCAAAATTTTATTTTCTAAGAGGTCATTCTAATTTCTTTACAAATAAGATAAACCAGTTAGATAAATTGAATTCAAAATCAAAATTTAAAGATGACTATGATTTGCAAAACCTTATTGATTTAAATATGCTTAAAAGAAATGCATACATTCAAAATAACGATTCAGGCAAAGGTGATGCTTTATTGATAATTATAGATGAATTACTGGAAGAAAAACAACAGCTTGAAAAACTAAGGCACATCATTTTAAAGTATAATAGAGCATCAGTAGTAAAATTTGAATTTGATAATTTAGAAGAAGAAAGGATTATTAATTATGCAAAATCAAAAGAATCAACAAACCATTGCTTTAAACTTTGGTTAGCTTTTTATGATGCATTTAAAGTTACAAATGAGCCTAATCTTTATCAAAACCTAAAATTAATTGCTTTTCAATTGTTTGATAAGCTTTCAAAGACAGATAAGTTTTCAGTTATAGGCATGCT
>Ga0114956_1000952_pt1 | contig 22271 bp, 21 predicted proteins | sample MaitaG_FD_87304 | JGI IMG/M metagenome (GOLD analysis project Ga0114956, IMG submission 87304) | Marine algal microbial communities from Maine, USA - Maine_Asex2 metaG | ecosystem: Host-associated > Algae > Red algae > Unclassified | place: Maine, USA | collected 2015-01-05
CGTCATCTCCGGCCACTACAAAGGTATCGTCATCTCCGGCCACTACAAAGGTATCGTCATCTCCGGCCACTACAAAGGTATCGTCATCTCCGGCCCGATCGGAGATCTAGATTCCCAATCGAGTTGGGAATGACGAACTGGTTAGGAATACCCGCCGAGGTCCGGCGTGTTAGCCACTAGCCTTAACCAAATCTATTGTGGTTGAATTTGGAAGCTTGCTAAAGATATCACCCGGAACTAATAACTTAGAACCTCGTATCCCACTTCCAATAATTACTTTTTCTATAGCTGCTATAGACTCATCTACTATCAAAGGCCAATCCTGCGGTAAGCCAATAGGAGTTATACCTCCATAAGCCATTCCAGTTAAATCTGTTGCTACTTCCATAGGTGCAAATGAAATTTTTCGTGCATTTAATTCACGCCTAACTACGCCGTTAATGTCTGCACGGTCAGTAGCGCGAATAAGACAAGCGGCAAACCATTCTCTATCCGATTTTTTTGCTTTAACAATTACACAATTCACCGAAACATCTAGACCAATCTCATAGACATCGCAGAACTTTGCAGTATCAGCTAAAGTACCATCAATCTCAGAAACCAACACTCCTTCAAGCCCATTGGCAGCAATGGACTTAGCCGTAGGTTCTGCAAGCAGCTCAGGGTTTTCTGTAGCATTAATAAAATTTAATGATCCAAATCTCATGGCCTCTCCTGTCTTATTATGCGGAGCAAAACAGGCCACAAAGCCCAACTTAATATATATTGCTCGCGGGGCAGGGCTCGAACCTGCAACCCCCGGCTTCAAAGGCCGGTGTTCTGCCAGTTGAACTACCCGCGAAGGATGCTCACATATCATAGCCTAGCAGAACAAAAAAACATTACATATCAATACTTTCGTCTGCTTGAGATAATTCGGCTTGCTATACGAGCAGATCTGTGATTGATAAGGTCCCCCAAAACCAAGATCCCCTGAATAAATCCTCTTGTGGGGTGGGTAAAAGAATGATTGCCAGCTACCATTTGGGAAGTCATGGGATCATTAATTAAAAAACGTCGAAAAAGAATGCGTAAGAAGAAACACAAAAAGCTTCTTAAAAAAACACGTGTTCAAAGACGAAATAAATAATTTCATATCCTGCTAAAGCTCTATTTGTGTTAGACCAAAGCAGATCGCAAGAATCTTATTTTAGATCCATCTTTTATTGATTTAGATCTTAATCTTTACTGTTTCGCAGGTTATACAATTTGGATCTTCAAATTGTCCTTCGACAAACCATGTAGAACCACTCCCAGCCAACCTTGGGGTTAAGCCTGATAAGTCAGCTAAATAACTTTTCCATTTAGCTAGCTCAGGTTCAACAGCTAAAGCCGCTGGTTCTAGATCATTGCCGTTTTGGCCTTTAGGCCCGCCAAGCTCATCCCACTTTTTAAACACCTCAGAGGTAGAACACTCAAGATCTGGAGGAGTTAACAAAGTAAAGCTTTTTGAAACATACTCTAAAGGTTGAACAACTTCGCCAATTCCAGACACTAAGGCCCGGCCGCCAATCATACAAAAAGGTACGTCCGCACCAATTCTTGATGCTGCTTCTAAATCTTTAAACTCAGCCCAACGCAATACTGCAGCAGCATCGCTAGAGCCTCCACCTAAGCCAGCTTTACTCGGGATGCTTTTTGTTAAAGAGATATGAGCCCGTTCTCCAGTCAGTTTCAGAGCTTGAAGAACTGTGTTACTTGAATCAATTGGCACATCGTTACTTGCCCCTATTACTTCTAAACCTGATTCGCCAGAAGTAATTTTTAACTCGTCATAATAACTAACAGTAACCATTTCTGAGGAAAGCAGATGATAGCCATCTTGTCTAACTCCAACGACTCTTAGAGAAAGCGTTAATTTGGCGGGAGCTAAAATTGTATCGGTAGGCACTAAACCATCTTACAGACAAGCAGCAAGTTTTTTCCAAGAATCTAAATCAAGGTTTTCGGCCCTTAGTGTTGGATCAATCCCAGAATCAGCAATCTCTGTTTCTGACAGATAGTTACCTAAACTTTTTCTCAACATTTTTCGTCTTTGTCCAAAACCAGATCTAACGAGTTTAGATACAGTTTTGAATTCTTCCTGACAACCAGCATCGGTTTTTCGAATAATTTTTATCAAAACAGAATCAACTCTGGGCCTTGGTAAAAATACTTCAGGAGGAACATTACCAACTACCTTTAAATCAGCCCAATATTGGGCAAGCACTGACGGGATCCCATAGATTTTCGACCCAGGACTTGCTACAAGACGATCCCCTGCTTCTTTTTGAACCATAACAATCCAACTGTCAAGCTTTGGCTCTGCGGCTAACAAATCAAGGATCATGGGTGTGGCAATGTTGTATGGCAGATTGGCCACAACTTTGTAGCTAGAACCATCCAAAAGATTCCAATCAAATTCCATAACATCTGAATTGATAATATTTACAGACGATTCAAACCCAGCATCAGCAATGACTGTGTTCAAAACAGGAATAATATATTTATCAATCTCGATTAGAGTAACTTCAGCCCCAGCATCACACAAACCTAAAGTTAATGACCCTAAGCCTGGCCCAATTTCGATTACACGATCGCCTGGGCTAATATTTGCCAGTCGAACAATTTTGTCAACCATAGATGGGTCACACAAAAAATTTTGACCTAAGGCTCTACTCGGAGCTAAATTATGATCAGCTAACAAATCTGAAATGATAGTTCTTGTAAGTCTCATACGGGAAGATTAAACAGTTCTTTAGAGTTTTGCATGGTTTGAGCAGCAAAAGCAGTCACATCAGCTTCTCTCAATGAGGCTACAAACTCCCCAACCACAGCCACGTTAGCTGGTACATTTTTTTGGCCACGCAAAGGCACAGGGGCAAGATACGGAGTGTCAGTCTCGACGACGATACGATCAGCTGGAACCATTTTTGCGGCTTCTTGAACATCGCCGGCGGCTGAAGGAAAAGTAACAATGCCGCTAAAAGAAATATACGCATCACGATCTAAACATTTTTTTGCTTCATCTACTCCACCGCTAAAGCAATGAAACACAGTTTTCTCAGGGATCCCTTGCTCATCGAGAATTGAGAAAGTATCATCCCATGCATTTCGAGTATGGATGATTAAAGTTTTGTTAGTTTTTTTAGCCAACTCAATTTGTGAGGCAAATACCTCTTTTTGAGCATCTCTTGGAGAATGGTCATAATGGTAATCCAAGCCGCACTCTCCTACTGCAATAATGTTTTTGTCTTTAAGAATTTCTTCTAAGTTAGAAATGCCATCTTTTGCCTCGTGGGGATGAACACCGGCAGAAGCCCAAACATTTTTGTTCTGTTCAGCAACTGAAATATTTGTTTGCCAATCTTTTATCGAGCAACCAATTGTAACTAGGTGACTAACCATGGAATTATTTGCTTGCTGAACTGCTTCGCCGATTTGATCCTCTAAATAGCCAAGATGACAATGTGTATCAAACCACATTATTCTTTAGCTTTCAAACGTGGGAACAGTGGTTCACCTGGGGTAACTTTTAGCTCGCCAGGGTAACCGCCCCAAGCTGCTGCTTCGGGCAGACCTTGCTCAATAGCTTGGCCAGATAAACCAATAGTCTCCCAGATTTTTTGACTAGCGTTAACTAATGCTGGGCTAGACAAGATGGCAGCTAAGCGGATTACCTCTAAGGCATCGCCTAATACAGCTTTGACCTCATCAGACTCTTCTTCCATCTTCCAAGGTTCAGTCTCCCCTAGATAAGCATTGGTCTCACGCAGCAAATGCCAAACAGCATCTAAAGCTATAGAAGGCGAGAAGTTCTCCCAAGCTGCAGCCGCTTTTACATAAGCTTCTTCAGCTATAACTCGCAATGGACTTTCATCTTGTGGAGCTGGCCCAATGCCACCACACTTTTTTGAAACAACAGTGGCCACTCGAGAAACAAGGTTTCCAAGAGTGTTAGCAAGGTCAGAGTTATAACGCTCAAGCATTTGCTCATAGCTAAACTCGCTATCAGGCCCGAATGAAACATCACGCAGAAAATGGTATCTGAACCCGTCAACACCAAACTCTTCAGTAAGATCTGATGGTTTGATTTGAGTTAAACCAGTTTTTGATAACTTCTTGCCACCTAATAATAAGAACCCATGAACGTTAACTTTTTTAGGAGGTTCTAACCCAGCAGCCATCAACATAGCAGGCCAGTAAACACAGTGGAAGCGCAAGATATCTTTACCAATAATATGATGAGAGTTAGCCCACCAGTCAGCGAATTCGGGTGAATCTGTTCCGTACCCAATGGCTGTTGTGTAATTTAATAAGGCATCATACCAGACATAAAAAACGTGATCTTTATCCCAGGGGACTTCTACACCCCAGTCAAGTGATTTTCTAGTAATCGAGACATCGTCTAAACCTTGTTCAACTATGCCTAGAGCTTCGCTAGCTTTACCAGCTGGAAATATAGGATCAGTCTTGTACCATTCCCTTAACCGGTCTTCAAATGCTGACAGCTTGAAAAAGTAATTGTCTTCTTCAAACCACTCCGCCGGACGCTCGTGCACCGGACAGTTGCCCTCGACTAAATCATCATCCGAATAATAGGCTTCACAGCCAACACAATAGTATCCTGCATAAGAGCCTTTCTCAATGTAGCCGTTGTCTTTAACAACAGTCAAAAACTTCTGTACAGCTTCATGATGGCGTGGCTCTGTAGTTCTTATAAATTGATCAGGTTCAACTTGAAGATGTTCCCAAGCTTCTTTAAAACGAGCGCTAGTTTCATCAGCCTGGGCCTGAGGAGTTAGACCCTTGGCCTCAGCCGATCTCTGGACTTTTAAGCCATGTTCGTCAGTACCTGTTAAAAAGAGTGTGTTGTCGCCTAAGAGCCTGTGCCAGCGGGCAACAGCATCTGCAGTTACTGTTGTATAAGCATGACCTATATGAGGCACATCGTTAACATAGTAAATCGGAGTCATTACATAAAAAGTTGACATTTATTCAGACTAACAGCCTGCACTAATGCCACACTTGAAAATACAAAGAAATTTCTTTATGTGTAGTGTGCACAAACGTAATTCCCGCACGGGAACTCTACGCGTTCCTGAGATGCGGAATCTCTACCTGAATACGTCATTCCGCACTCGATGCCGAATCTCTATCGGCTAAATATAGTTTCCCAGTCGTGGCTGGGAATGACGGTTCCAGATCGGGAATCACCGCTTGGTGTACATTTTCACTTTTAGAGAGGCTAAGACTATCAACCTCTTTTTGGAACTGTCTGACCCGTTGTCCGGATAACTCGTCAAAGGCTTTCTGGGCAGATTCGAGACCACGGCCCATTTTTTCTATAGGTTCAATAAATTTAGCCCATTCAATTTTTAATCTTTCAACAGTATTAAGAATTTCATCGCTCTGCTTAGAAACTAAATAGTTATCAACTGATTGTCTCACAACAGCCAAGACGGCAAACAAACTCGTCGGAGAACATAAAATTACTTTGCGTTTCAAAGAAAAATCAATCAAATCTGAATCGTGTTGATGCAAGAAACCGTAGACACTTTCGTTGGGAACAAAAAGAAGCACATAATGTAATGTTGTTCCTGGTGAGATGTAATCTCTGTCCGCTATTTCTTGAACACGTTGCCTAACATCGGACTTAAATTTCTTCACCGATAAAGTACGATCGCTATCAGATGCAGCCTCCAGAAAACGCAAATAGTTTGTTATTGGAAACTTTACATCCATATTTAACTCGCTGCCCTTAGGCATCAAAAATGTATAGTCGGGAATCCCACCAGAAACCATTTTTTTGTGTTTAACAAAATTGATTCCTTCTACAAAACCGGCAGAAACTAGAACATCTTCGGCCATTCGCTCACCCCACTGGCCACGAGCGCCCGGTGAAGCCAGAGCGTTAGACAACTGCTCTGTGGTTTTAGCTAAGTTATTTGAAACTTTAAACGCATGATTTAGAGTTGAGTCAAACTTGGCAGACTGGGCCAATCTCTCCGACCGAAGTGATGAAACCAACTCACTCATTCTTGATAACTCTGTTTTGACAGCAGCAACCTCAGAAGAGACCGCAGTGCGTTCACGCTCTAATACAAATTGGCCTGCTTGAAGCTGTTGACCAAGCTGGGAAGAAGCTTGTGACAGTGCTACAGACACATCAGGGTTTAAATCAGATCTATTAGATCTAGATCGGTAAACCGTGCATAAAACAATTCCGAATAAAAAACCCGAAAAAAGTCCAACCGCTAATGAGAATACGTCCATATTGGAATAGTAAACCAACACCCTGACATTTTAAGCCGAAAACAAAAATGGGGTTGTGCTCATAAGAACACAACCCCATTTTTATAAATGTTTAGAATGAATTAATTACTTCTGTACAAATTCAACTCTACGGTTAGCATCTCTATGCCCTTCCTCACCGTGAGGAACAGCAGGATCAGAAGATCCATAACCTTTAGCAGTTAGCTGAGCTGTTAAAGCATCAGAGTCATCGCCAGCTTGAGAAACAAGGTAAGTAATTACTGCTTCTGCACGGTTTTGACTTAAAGTGTCATTTCCAGCAGCAGGACCAATATTATTTGTGTGACCTTGAACTTCAAACTTCTGATCAGCATTTGCCAAGAAATATGGAAGTGCTTTTTCAGTTAAGCTTGTCTGGCTAGCAGCAGTTAGAACCGCTGAGCCTTCTTCAAACTCAATGATTTCAATGCCAAGTTGTTTTGTCAAAGATACTTCTTCTTCAACTTCTACAACTGAGATATTGTTAACAACGCTTTCGACGCCTTCAATATCTACAACAGCAGCTTCTGCAGCAGCTTTCGCTTCTTCAGTTTCAACTGTTCCAGTTAAAGTAACAACACCATCAGAATCAACAAATCCTGCAATGTCAGTTCCTTCAGCATCAGTTAAACCAGTGTCAACAAGAGCTTGTACAGCCAAAGTGTCTTCGTCGCGATCACCAGAAACGTTGATGTTATTAACTACGCTTTCAACATCGTCAACTTCCATAGCAGCAGTTTCAGCAGATTCTTTAACGTCATCTGTTTCAACTGTTCCAGTTAGAGTAACAACACCGTCTTGATCAACAGTTGCTTTTACAGCGTCACCTTCGATGTCAGCCAAAGCTGCATCAAGATCTGTTTGGACAGAAGCTACATCAATAGAAGATGCAGTTGTTACTTCTTCATCATCAGAAGATCCGCATTCATTCAAGACAAGCGCAAGAGCAGCTAGAAGTGCCAAAGCACCAAGAAGCCACCAAAACCATCCGTAAGACGAACCATTGTCATCATCTTGCATCTTTACTTTAGAAGTAGATGCAGCAGTTTTAGCAGTAGAAGTTTTAGCAGCTGCAGTTTTCTTAACACTCGCAGATGCCTTAGAAGAACTACTTCCTAAAAGGCCTTGCTTTTTAAGATCTGCTTTTTCAGCAGATAATAATGAAGCAACTCCAGCAGAATCAAGACCATCGTCTTTTTGACGCTTGCCTATAACTCCCATAACAACTGGCAAAAGCATTGGTAATAATTTACCAAACATGCCGCTTCCTAGACCGCTTCGAGAAGCAAGACTAGAAATTAGGTCGTCTTTTTTAGAACCAAATAGACCGTCAAGCATGCCGTCACCAGCATCTGTCTTTCCGCCTCCGAGGAAGCCGCCTAAATTGTCTAGAATTGAATTGTCTGCAGAATCTAACATTTCAGAAACTGCTTTTAACCCAGCTGGCTTAGAAGATTTGTCAGCCAAACCTTTTAGAAGCGCAGGAGTTGCAGCAGAAACTGCTTTTTTAGATTGTGCTTTGTCACCACCGATTAAATCGGCAACTTTATCTACGATTTCGCCCTTGCCTAAAAGAGTTGTAATCGATTCATATATGGATGGCATCAGCTACTGCCGTCCTTTCGTTTTAATTCATCTAACGAGACCGTCTCGAAGATGCCCTATCAAAGCTCCTGACATTCTATGCCGTATGCTAGAAAGGGTTCGGGAGAGATGATAGCAATCATTTCGAGCTTTGTTCAGCAAAACTTAGCAAATCAGAGCACGTGTCACATAAACGAAAGCTAAACAGCCACTTTAGTAATAAAAAGACTTATAAACTTAACACAAATATAAAGATTCAAAGCTTAAGAGCTAGCTCGTAGACTCTATTTTTTCGAACCTGAAACTCTTCAGTAATTTGTGAAACTGCTTGCTTTTTAGAGTTACCAGACGAAATGCGTTTATGTAATTCCAACAAGATTTGATCATCATTAACCTCAATATTCGGTTCAAAAGAGTCAAACACCAAAACAAACTCACCTTTATTTTTCGAGTCTTTAAAACTAATCGCCAGCTCAGAAATAGTCCCCCGGTAGGTTTCTTCATGAATTTTGGTTAATTCACGACATACCATACAATTACGATTGCCTGCACCTGCGAGTTCTAAAGCCAATAAAGTGTCTGCCACACGGTGAGGGGACTCAAAAACAATGACTACACAAGTTGAAGAGACAATTGAATCTATTCGTGAGGTTCGCTCTTTACCTTTTCTAGGCAAAAACCCTTCAAAAATAAATCTTGAGGATTGGAACCCACTTAAAGCCAACGCTGATGAAACAGCAGAAGGGCCCGGAATGATCTCAACTCTAAGCCCAAGCTCAGCAATATGGTTGATCACAAGCTGCCCCGGATCTGAAACCGTTGGCATACCAGCATCACTTGTAAGAACAAGATGTTTACCCTCAAGTAAATGTGCTGAAATAATATCTAACTTAGAAAGTTCAGTATCTTTATTTACTAAGATCATTGGTTTGCTTGGTATACCGAACGCCGTTAGCAACTTTGAACAACGACGAGAATCTTCACACAATATTATGTCTGCAGAAGTCAGCGATTGAACAAGCCGAGTTGAAGCATCACCTAAATTTCCGATTGGAGTACCAACAATTGAAAGTAATCCAGTTGAAAGACTATTTTCTAATTTCAATTTTTTGGCCAATCTGTAAATCCCACTGACTGAAAGCTCCAGCTTTAGCTTCTATAACTCCTTTTGAACGCCAGACAGGCAGTGTAATCCGGTTCGGATCTATTCTTAAAGTTCTAATAACAAGAGAATCGGCTGAGATAAAAGCTACATCCAAAGCAAACTTCATTCCAAAAGTATGTATAGATTTTGCTCCTTCAAAATAGATTGAACCATCAAAGGATTCGCGACCAATCAATCCACGCAATTTTGCTTTACTAGATGTTGGCACCTCAACAGAAGCCAGAACTGATTCATCTTGTCTAACTAACCAACCAATCCAATAATCTTGAATTTCATCAGACATCAGAACCCCCCAGTAGATAATTTTTGGCTATAACCAGGGGGTCTCTGCCAATTCTTTTTTGATTGAGACGTCTAGACAGGTACAAGCTAAGACCTCCGTGGAACGGCCCGAGCGGAGCAGATAAATAGAGGGGATCTACGATAATCAAAGATCCCCTTATACATTAAATCGTATTTCTACAACATCGCCGTCTTTGAACAAATAATCTTTGCCTTCTTGGCGGACTTTACCTTCATCCTTGGCTTTACCCCAAGAACCAGCCTCTAACAGCTCATCCCAATGGATTGTCTCTGCCCGAATGAAGCCACGCTCCATATCAGTATGAATCCTACCAGCACAAACAGGAGCAGCTGAGCCATCTCGATACGTCCAAGCACGGCTTTCTTTTTCACCAGTTGTGAAAAAAGTCCGAAGACCTAAGCGATGATACGCTTCATATGTAAAACGAGGTAAAGCTCCTTCACCAAGACCCAAAGCCTCTAACATTTCTGTTCTATCTTCTGCGTCAAGCTGAGCGGCTTCTGCTTCTAATTGTATGCAGCAACCAAACACAGGAGCCAACGACCCTAACTCTGCCTCAACAGGCTGAACTACAGTATCTAAGTCAGCTAACTGCTCTTCATCAACATTTACAATGGCTAGTACAGGTTTATTTGTTAGGAGATACATAGGTTTAATTAGTTCTAAATATTCTTCACTAAGATCAGCCCTGTATAAAGGTGTTCCTTTTTCTAAATAACCAAGAGCTGCTTCAATGGCTTCTACCTCGAGCAGTAAACTCTTATCGCCTTTTGCTGCTCTTCTTTTTTTATCTACCTGAGAACTAACCATTTCTAAATCTGCAAGAGTTAATTCTGTCTCAACAATAGCTAAATGTTCTAACGGATCATTGGGCCCGGGAACATCGTCATCAACAAAAGCTCTAAGTACAAAAACTATTGCATCAACTTCTCTAATCCCAGCAAGAAACTTATTCCCAAGACCCTCACCTTGACTTGCACCCTCGACTAAGCCACCAATATCATTAAACTCTACGCTGGCAGGGACTACTTTTTTTGAGCCGCTCATTTTAGCCAGAGCTTCCAAACGATGATCAAACACCTTTGCAACGCCGATATTAGGGTCAGTAGTAGCAAAAGCGTACGGAGCCGCTAACGCGCTCCCCCCAGTTAAAGCATTATATAACGACGATTTACCTGCATTGGGTAAACCAACAAATCCAAATTTCTCCATTTATATTAGACTAGTGGACTGAATAGCAGAAAATCTTTATACACTGAGAATGCTTAAATTTCTGATTTATCAGAACCAGTTCAAGATAGAGTGAAACCATGTCGAAGAGAAGAAAAAAGAAACGCTTAAACGCAAGACGAAAAAAAGCAAACCATGGTCGCAAGCCAACAGTTGGTAGAAACTAACAAAAAAGCAATACTCATCTTCGATGGTGATTGTGGTTTTTGTACTTCTTCAGCTAATTGGATTTCTTCAAATTCAGATAGATTTCAAATTAAACCTTGGCAATCATTAGACCTAAGCCTATTTGGGTTAACAGAAGACGAAGTCTCTTCAGCCGTTTACTGGATAGATGGCACAGACAAATATTCAGGCCATGTTGCGATAGGCAAATCGCTTCGGGCAAACAAAAATAGATTATTCCAAGCCCTTGGTTCTGTCCTATTATTCAAACCGTTTGGACCTATATTTATAATCGCATACAAGATACTCGCAAGATACCGGCACAAGCTACCCGGCTCAACCACTGCCTGTAAAATATAAAGTTCTCAAACTTCTCGAGGGTAATTTGAAGGTCTTGTAACTCTATTGTTTCAAACAATACGTCTATAGACAATTTTGGCTAGCATGTAGATTGTGGTACAAGCAAACTCACAACTTAAACTCCCTGATGCTCAGCCCATGATGATTCTATTAGGCAGCAACGACCCCAAAGAGGTTATCCATTTAGATGAGCTACTCATAAGTAAAGCTGAGAAAGTTGATATTCGTTCTGATGTAGTTTGGATAGAGGTAAACAATTGCCGTGAGTTCTTACGTCTAGCTATAAAAGAATTACCAAAACATATCCGGATAGCATTTTCACCAATAGGGACAAATCTTGAAACATTAATTCGTAGTGCAATGCTCGCTACAAATTTAGAACAAATAGCTGAACAATTTCAGATCGAAGACTCATCAAACGAAAAACTAGAATATGAAGTCAGATATCAACCAATCGTAAGGTTACAAAATAGATCTATTGTCGGATACGAAGCATTACTCAGAGCCAGATCTAACGGCGAGATCATCACAGCAGATGAACTGTTTGAACGGTCCAACAAAGGTGGCTGGCTCTCAGAGCTAGATCAGACGGGCAGACGCTTAGCCATAGAGGGCTTAGGGCCATGGCTTGGAGCAGGTCTAATATTCATGAACATCATGGCGCCTGAAGGCTCTTTTGACTTAACAGCGGCTAGACAAACAATCAGACACGCTGAGGACGTTGGTCTAGACACAGACCAGATTGTATTCGAGACATCTGAACGCCACAAATATGCAAATATAGATCTTGCTGCAGCTCAGCTAAATAAACTTAGAGACTCTGGAGTAAGGCTCGCCATCGATGACATGGGCGAAGGATATTCAAATCTAGTAGTAGCCACCAGCTTCAAACCAGATGTTCTTAAGCTTTCAGGAGAAATTATTGCAGCGTTGCCAAGCAAAGAAGCAATCGCTGCAGTTGAAGCTGTTGTATCTCTCGCCCACAACGCTGGCGCTTGGATTGTGGCAGAAAAGGTCGAAAGTGAAGCTCAAGCTGACGTCTTGAGATCTCTAGACGTTGATTGGGGCCAAGGCCATTTATTTGGTTCACCAAGTTACAAAACCCCTGGCAGCCTAAATTAGCCTTACAGCAATTCAGATTCACCAATCGCCAACTCTGCGAGTTGGGGGCAGGAATGTCGATTGTATCTAGATAAGACTAGCTAAAGAAGTTTCGGGTCTAGGGCCAAAATGCGAAATCACTTCGCCTGCAGCTATTGAACCTATCTTGCCTGCTTCTTGCAAACTGTAGTTATTTGTAATCCCAAATAAGACACCTGCCGCATATTGGTCACCAGCACCTGTGGTATCAACAATATCTATGCCCCCAATTGCAGGAATTTTTATTGTTTCAGATTCTGAAATAATGATTGAACCTTCAGCGCCTAAAGTTATGCATGCGATATCTGTGATATCTCGAAGCCGCTCCATAGATTCTTCTAACGAAGCTCCAAACAAAGTAGTCAGTTCAGCTTCATTTGCAAAGAGAATATCAACTGAATCTTCAACCAAAGAGAATACTTCATCGTGATGGCGCTCTATGCAGAAGGTATCAGACAACGAAAGCGATATTTTTTGACCTGCCTCTTTGTTTACAAGACTGATGGCTCTTCTAATAGCTTTTTTAGCAATAGGTCTATCCCATAGATATAACTCGCAGAAAATAATATTGCTTGCTTCTAAACCATCAGAATCAAAGTCATCACTAGAAAACTCATTTGCAATACCCAGGTGAGTATTCATAGTCCTTTGGGAATCTGGTGTGACTAAGATTATTGAAGTCCCAGTCGGCTGCGAGCATTCACTAGAACTGCCTAAAAAATCTATACCGGATAAATTCATGTCATTTGTGAAGACTTTTCCCAAAGAGTCTCCTGCAACTTTTCCAGCGAACGCTGCATTACCACCTAACGAAGCTATACCAGCCATACTGTTCGCTGCAGAGCCTCCGGGTGATCTTATATGATCTTTTGAGATACTCTCCAAAAGCAACGTCGACTGGTCTTGGTCAATTAGATTCATGGAACCTTTTACCAAACCTAAGCTTGAAAAAACTTTCTCATCAACTTCTGAAATGATATCAACAATTGCATTGCCAATTCCAAATACGCTGTATTGCCAATTCATATCATTCTCTTTTTTAATAACACTGTTGTAATTACAGATATGTTACATTAGCATCAAGATCGTAGTTATTGAAACACTTTTTAAAAGACGGAGGCCAAAAAATTAGAAGTTAACAGGTCGAGGTTCGAATGCGGTTTTGCGGACCGCGCGCTGACTTCCAAGTTCGGAAGAATTTTCTCACCCAAGGGCCCCGCCTGGTACCCTGCCATACTGCCTTCTAACAATTGACCTCCGTCGTAGCTTGACCCAAATTAAAGGGCCGGATTGAATCCTAGACGGACTTGCCTGTGGATCAAAACGGGGTAACTATTTTATTCTGTGGGTATCTAAAAAAATTTACCACGCTGAGCAATAAGCTGCATTATTTGGCTCACGGAAAGTGACACTAAACACAACATGGATCAACAAGTCAAGAAACTTAATTCAATTACAGAACTTGAAAACGAATTTCTGAAAGAACAAACTAATACCCCAGATACGACGTTGTCAATTAACATAGTCTCGTCTGTAAACGGATCACTGGCACTAGAAGGAAGCTCTAATAAACTCAGCACTAATTCAGACAGACACCTACTTAAGCTCTTAAGATCCAATCACGACGTGATCCTTGTTGGCGCTGAAACTGTCCGGGTTGAAAAATACCAAAGCCCTACTAGAGACAAAAACGGCAAACCCAAAATAGCAATAGTAAGCAAGAGCCTAGATATTCCAATTAAGCTAAAGGTATTTGACCCAGATTCTAAACCAATTATATATACAGATAGTTCGGCATCTACTAATAGCAAATTATCTGACAGAGCAGAAATAGTCGTAGCCCCAAAATTGGATATGAAATTCGTAGTAAACAATTTACGTGAAAAAGGTCATAAAAGAATCATTTGTGAGGGAGGAAACCAATTAATCTCTCAGTTAATTTCCTCAGGACTAGTTAATGAAATGTATATTACTATTTCACCCATGTGGGTAACGAATTCAAAGAAAAGTCTATTTAGCCAGGGAGAAGAACTGGTTAGTAAGATGAGATTAAAAAGAGTCTGGTCTTATGAAGACTATTTATTTTGCCACTACAAAAGACTCGACTGAAACGGGCACAACCAACTTCTGACCCGGCCAAATTCTTTCACCACCATTTAGTTCAGATATTTCATAAACTAGTTCTCTAGGGTCGCCGTCTGAATAATGATCTGCTATAGCCCAAAGAGAATCACCCTCCGCAACCGTATAGACCAAGCCATCTGCGACTTCAAATGTGTTTGATTCACCAAGTACATTCACATTCGCTGAATTGTTGTACTGAGCCGTTCTTAAACTCAGCAGCAGAACTACCAACGCTATTAGACCAATAACTGATGTTACAACAATTCGCAGATCTGCACGGACTTGCGAATCCTCTTGAATGTCTGGAACCAATCTAAGATGATTCTTTCTAGAACCAAGTTCTGAAGGTGTTGATGTATTTGTGTTTTGTATTAAAGCAAGCATATTTATATGATTCCCTATAGGTCTGACATTTTGACAGAGTTCGCTTCGTTTGGTCTATACCAAGTCCCAAACGAAGCGAACTTCCGTTCGTACCTTAACCGAACACAAGTTCGATTGCAACAAATTTATCGAACATATGTTGCCAAACATACATTCGATAGTCTACAATCTCAACAACTACTCCCCTATTGTGAGGACATTGTGAAGAACCATACTCTTTCAGACAGACAAAAATCAATTTTAGAATTTATCCAGAAACAAATGTCAGAAAGAGGTTTCCCTCCGTCTGTCAGAGAAATTGGAGCAGAGATTGGTCTCAGCTCACCGTCAACAGTTCACAATCACCTTGAACGCCTGCAAAAACTTGGTTTCTTACAAAAAGATCCTAGTACTCCTAGAGGCCTTAGGATTTCGTGGGACCCAATGAGTGGGGCATCTGAAGTTGAACGTCGACCTGCCCGCCATGTTCCTGTTGTAGGCGAAGTTGCAGCTGGGACCGATGTCTTAGCTCAAGAAAACATCGACGAGATGCTCCCCATCCCAGCTGACTTTGTTGGAGACGGTGATTTGTTTATGCTAAAAGTCAGAGGTGAATCTATGATTGACGCAGGGATCCTTGATGGTGATTTTGTCATAACAAAGGTTCAGAACACTGCTGTCAAAGGAGATATCGTTGTTGCAGGCATTCCCGGAGATGAAGCAACTGTCAAGACCTTCGACAAAAAGAACAAGAAGATTCATTTGATACCTTCAAATATAGCTCTTGACACAATGATTTTTGATCCCAAAGATGTAGAGATCTATGGCAAAGTAGTCACGGTTCTAAGAAAACTATAACCGAGCAGATCCCATGAAGAGAGGGATCAACCTTCAGTTGTAATTAATTTATGAAGGGAATGATAAGTTCGTTCTAAAGATTCTCTGTCGCAGTTTTCATCAGCTGAGTGAGAAACCAGTGAATCACCCGGACCAAAGTTTACTGCTGGCACACCAAGACCCGTGAATCTAGCAACATCGGTCCAGCCTAGTTTTGCTTTAACATCCAAGTTGTTTTCGTCAGCAAGCCTTCTAAACAATGGATGATCCATCTGTGGCAAACAAGCAGGTGAACCATCAACAATTTTGACAGTGTCCTTAGGCTCTAGATAAGGTGCAAGGAGTTCATTGACAAATGCTTCAGCTTGACTAGGGCTTCGATCTGGAGCGTATCTGTAGTGAACTCGTACCACAGCATGCTCAGGAACAACGTTACCCGCTACCCCACCCTCTATATGAACAGCTTGTATTGATTCGCAGAAGGTACAACCGTCAATTGTTGGGGTTCGAACTTTGAATGCTTCAAGTTCAAAAAGCACAGGAGCTAATCTATGTATGGCATTGCGGCCCATCCAAGGGCGGGCTGTGTGAGCTCGAGCGCCCCACAAGGTTATTTCAAATCGTAGAGTTCCCTGACAACCAGCTTCTAACGATGCTGCCGTTGGTTCACCCAAGATTGCACAATCTGCTTCTAGCAGATCTGGCCGCTCTGCAATTAGTTCAATGAGCCCGCTATAACGGTTGGCTACCTCTTCACGAGAATAGAAAACATAAGATAAATCGATAAGAGGTTCGCGGACGTTCCTAGCCAATTCCATAAAAACGGCTAAGCCACTTTTCATATCAGCAGATCCAAGGCCCCAGACAATGTCTCCGTCGATTCTAGACTTTTCGTTACCATTAACTGGAACAACAGTGTCACAATGGCCTGCAAGAATCATGCGTTTATCTCGGCCCAAGTTTGTACGGGCGACTACGTTGTCACCAATACGGGTTACTTCGAGATATTCCAATTTTTTGAATTCCGCTTCGATCCAGTCAACGAACTCAGCTTCTTCAAATGAAACTGACGGTCTATCAATCAAATCAGCGGTGAGAGCTAACAAATCATTCACGCACCGACAGCATAGCCTGAACGCTTGAATATAATGTGTTGCTCTTATAATTATTCACTGGATTACAAGATAATCAAGACATGAACTAAAATTGAAGAATTAAGATAGACTAACTTCTGGAGATTCGACGTCGGTATTGGTACTGACCAAGAAAGCCTTTTTAATAATTATGATCAAAAGTAACGCAACAAGTGTAAATGAATATCTGAATGAACTTCCTGCTGACCGCAAGAAAGAAATTTCAATAGTTCGCGCCCACATCATCAAGAGTCTGAACAAAGGTTTTGCAGAATCTATGAGCTGGGGCATGATAAATTATGAAGTCCCACTTAAGACTTTTGCCGAAACATATAATGGTAAACCACTAATGTTCGCAGCGTTGGCTTCTAAAAAGAACCACATGGCTTTATATCTAACTACTTTGTACACCAACCCAGAAACTAAAGATTGGTTACAGCACAAATTCGAAGAAGCTGGCCTAAAGTTGGATATGGGTGAATCTTGTATCCGATTCAAATCAGCTAACGATTTGCCACTAGAAGTAATAGGCGAACTGATTTCTAAAACAACAGTAGATTCTTTTGTCTCTTACTTCAAAAGAAAACGTAAGTAGCATTACCAGAGACTCTACTCAGTAAGCTCCCTCTGACTTTAATACTGCTGGAATAGTCTTAATTAGAATAGATAGATCAATCAACAAAGACCAGTTATCAACGTAGTAAAGATCAAGCCTTGTGTATTGTTCAAAGGTTGTCGAACTTCTTCCAGAAACTTGCCACATCCCGGTTATCCCAGGTTTAACCCTTAACCTTCCATATAGATCAAATTCCCAATCCTGCATTTCTGACTGTAACGCTGGTCGAGGTCCAACTAAACTCATCTCATTTTTCAAAACGTTAAATAGCTGTGGAAGTTCATCTAAAGAAGTTTTGCGTAAAAACTTTCCAATACCGGTGACTCTCGGATCATCCTTCATCTTAAATAATGGACCTGCACCTTCGTTAATTCCATCTAAATTTTTCAACAAATCTTCGGCATCAACTACCATTGTTCGAAATTTAAAAACATTAAATGGTTCAGCGTCTTTACCAACTCTTTCTTGTTTAAATAAGACTGGGCCACGAGAAGTAGCTTTGATAATTAAAGCTATACCTAATAATATTGGGCTAATACATAAAATAGCCAATCCTGAAATTGTTAAATCAAAAGTTCGCTTAGCCATATGGCGCCAACCGCTTCGATGCCTTGGTTCGATATATATTATTGGGAATTTCCCAAGTGTTCGCACTGTTAAACGATCAGGAGCAATATCAGCTAAAGTAGAGCTCAATTCAACGTGGATACCAGCTTCAACAAGATCGCGAACTAATCGGTTTGATGATTTCATATCAATTGCTGAGGCAGCGACAATTACGCTGTCTGCATTATTTAACCTTGCAGAACTCAAAACTATGGTAGTTAATTCATTTGGGTCTTGAGCAAGGCTTAGATCAACCTTTTCTACTACTTTATAACCTAGATATTTATGAGATTCTATCATCTCGGCAATGCTGCTGCCTTCATCATTACCACCGACTAATACTACTTTTCTTTGTAAAGTCCCACCACGGCGTTTTTTCTGGAACCAACGCCGAACTATCTCTCTTTCTAGTACTAATAACACAAGATTGATACATACGACAGAAATTAGGAGTGTGCGATTCAAGTCTAAATTAAGTAAATATACTACAACAATTAAACCTGTTGTTGCTTTGGAAATCGAGTTAACTAAGCGTCTGAATTCATCAGTTCTACGGGTATTAAATCTAGAAATATACAGTTTGTCTTTGGCAAACCAAGGTATATAGCTCAACACGAATCCAGAAAAAAGTAGGATTGATTTTGTATCAATACCTACAAAAGCTACGGCAATTAGCAACCCGATATTTGCAACGATTAGATCTAATAAGGCAAAGCGAAACCATGAAGGGAAAAAATTGCCTTCTTTTAGATCAAGGTTCTTTGAAGCCTGCTTAGCTACTTTTTTTCCTGATCTAACGTAGGTCACAATAATATAAACGGCTGAGAAGACAATTAAGTTACAAGTTTGCTCTAGATAGCCTACATATTTAGCAATTGTCTAAATTTTGTAGTTCTTCTGGACTATGAAATTCTTTTTTGATTAAATACGATTTAGGGCAGGTGCAATTGTTTCTTCAGGTTGAACTGCAGCAACTCTTATATAATCGGCTGATTGTTTCCCATAAAAATCACCCGGAGAAACCAACATTCCTACATCTTCAGCCAACTTCCTCGCGAAATCCCAACCATTTCCTTGTGGCGACTTAAGCCAAAGATAAAACGCTCCACCTGGAAGATCAGTTTCTATTCCCATTTTTTCAAAGACATTTTGTAAAAGCTGCAGGCGCTTTAAGTAAACATCTCTTTGAATCTCAACGTGCTCAGAATCTTGCATAGCGGCGATGGCAGCCAACATAACAGGGCCAGGCTGCATAAAGCCACTATGTTTGCGAACCTCACCAAGGTAATGTACAAGCTGAGGATCACCAGCATAAAAACCTGACCTTAAACCAGCAAAGTTAGAACGTTTAGACAAAGAATGAACAGCCAACACTCCGTCTGTTGCATAATTCAAAGCCGAATCAGGCTTACCGTCCCAGATAAATTCTATATAACATTCGTCGCTAACAATTAATACATTGTTAGCTCGACCCCATTCAACAACTGCCTCTAAATTATCTATTGCCCCAGATGGGTTACCCGGGCTGTTAACCCAAAGACACAGCGCCTGATCAATATCTGATTGTTTAATTGTTGCAAGATCTAAACACCAATTCTCGTCGAGGGCTACTGGAACTGGTTCACAGTTTGCAAGCGTAGCGCCCATTGCATAAGTTGGGTAGCTAACAGCCGGGTACAAAACTTTTGACTTTTCAGGATTCCTGAGCTTTAGCCAATGAGGAAGCCCTGCTACAAACTCTTTAGATCCAACTGTAGCTTTAACCATGTCTGCATTTATGTCGGTTCCAGAAAGCTTGTTTAACCAATCAGCTGCAGCTGAACAAAACTCTTTTGTCCCAGTCGATGGCGGATAAAGTCGAGCAGCCTCGGGATTATCCAAAAGATTCATAGTAAAAGAAGGAGGGGTATCAAATGGAACCCCTATAGAAAGGTTAATAATTCCACCATCATGAACGCTGGCAACTTTGGCTAAGTCTTTTAGTTGATCGTGAGGGTAAGGAGGAGGGTTGAAGCCTGTAATTTTTGACACAGATCAAGACTACCAAAAAATCATTATTATGAGATCCCTTAGTCTGACCGCTCGACCTTACCTTCGATGAACTCAGCTAATCTGGATGCTGAAGATTCTTCTAGATTTGCAATAACGGTTACACCTAGTTCAGTGTCTTCTTTTGAGACAATTTGGCCTTCTCTATGTACCAAAGCTATTATGTCGCCTCTAGCCCATGGAATAAATAGTTCGTAGGTTTCGCTGAAGCCTTTGATTCGTTCCGAAAGCTCAGCTAACATTTCTGGGATTCCGGCGCCGGTTAAGGCAGATACAGCTACCGCACCCGGGAACCGGTTGGCTAAGTATTCAACTTCTTCAGATGCATCTGATTTGTTAAATACTAAGATTGTTGGGATTTCGCCGGCATCAATTTCTTCTAGGACATTGTGTACTGCTTCGATGTGTGAGATTGGGTCTGCGCCTGCTCCGTCGACAACGTGAATTAGTAAATCTGCAGTCTTAGCGACTTCTAATGTTGATTTGAATGCTTCAACAAGTTGATGAGGTAGCTTCTTTACAAAACCGACTGTGTCAGTTAAAAGAATTTCTTCGCCACCTGGCATTTGATATTTTTTAGTTGTTGGATCAAGCGTAGCGAACAGACGGTCTTCAACCAAAATATCTGCGCTGGTTAAACATTTTAATAAAGAAGATTTACCGGCATTTGTGTAGCCGACGATAGATACTTTTTTATTTGCAGAATTCTGTCTTGCTTTACGCTGGTTGTCTCTACGAGTTTGGATTACTTTTAGCTGCTTTTCTAATTTGTGGACCCGACTGACTAGCCTTCGGCGGTCAACTTCTAGCTGAGTTTCACCTGGTCCTCTAGTTCCGATGCCACCACCCTGTTGACTGAAGTTTTTCTTTCCTCTTAGCCTGGGAAGGTTATATTTTAGCTGTGCAAGTTCGACTTGGGCTTTACCTTCAGATGTTGTTGCGTGTTGCGCAAAAATATCGAGGATTACGGCTGTTCTGTCTAGAGCAGTTCGTTTCAGAATTTTTTCGAGGTTAACTTGTTGGCCTGGAGATAGTTCGTTATCGAATACCACGGTGTCAGCGTCAGCGGCTAGACATGCTTGGAAAATTTCGGTTACTTTGCCTTTACCTACGTAGGTTGCGGGGTCTGGGGTTCTTCGTTTTTGAACAAGTCTATCTACCACGTCAGCGCCCGCTGTATCTATAAGTAGTTCTAACTCTTCTAATGAATCTTGGATGTCATCTTCTGTCTGATCTGATCCAAATACTCCGACTATAATTATTCTTTCACGGAAGTCCCGGTCGAGGAAGCCTTCTTCAACTGTTCCACCGAACTCTCCGAATGCTCCACGGTGGTCGGATAGAATTTCGCCGTGTTCGCCAAGAGATTCAACGGGTGTAAACTCGAATTCGTCTAGTTCATCATCAAAGTCTGGTTCAACATTTGTTTCTGAATTTTCAGAGATCATATCCATACCAGTGTTACATCCTTTAAGAGATCTTGCTCTTATTTTCTTGCCAGTATTTGTAAACTTTTTCTATTACTGCTTCGTCTGGAGCTTCGAACCATTTGATTCTTGGGTCTCTTCTGAACCAGCGTTGTTGGCGACGGGCAAACCGTTTAGTTCTTAGTTTTGCTGTTTCTACTGCTTCTTCTAAACTAGATTCACCATTTAGATGAGCTAGCAGTTCTTTATAGCCAAGGGCTTGTAATGCTGTGGGTGAAAGTTTTTGTTTAGCTAGTTGTTCTACTTCTTCTAAGAAGCCGTTTTCCATTTGGAAGTCGAATCTTTCTTCGATTCTTTGATCTAGCACTGCCCTATCGATTTCTAAGCCAACTTGTAGATATTTTGTTGGTGAGTAACTGTTTACTCCTGGACCAAACGATGAAAACTTTTCGCCCGAGCCAATCACTACTTCTAAAGCCCGTACGATTCGTCTGTGGTTGGTTGGTTCCATTTTTTCTGCGGCTTCAGGGTCTAGTTCTTTTAGCTGGCTCCATAGTTTGATTGAATCTGTTTGGGTTTCTAATTTTGCCCTGATGTCTGGATAATTTGGTGGCATCGTGTACTCGTCTACTACCGAGCGTACGTACAGGCCGGTGCCTCCAACGATGATTGGTATTTTTGAGCGGCTTTCTAAGTCTGCGAGCGTGTTATAAGCAAGTTGTTGAAACTCAGAGACTGTAAACCCGTCGGCTACGGTTGCTGTATCTATGAGATGGTGCGGGATTCCTTGTTGTTCTTCGGTGGAAACTTTTGCTGTGCCTATGTTCATCTCTTTATATACAGCCATTGCGTCTGC
>Ga0114956_1000955_pt1 | contig 22230 bp, 3 predicted proteins | sample MaitaG_FD_87304 | JGI IMG/M metagenome (GOLD analysis project Ga0114956, IMG submission 87304) | Marine algal microbial communities from Maine, USA - Maine_Asex2 metaG | ecosystem: Host-associated > Algae > Red algae > Unclassified | place: Maine, USA | collected 2015-01-05
CTTTTTAGGGGTTTAGAAAGAATTCGCCAATTCGCCAATTCGCCAATTCGCCAATTCGCCAATTCGCCAATTCGCCAATTCGCCAATTCGCCAATTCGCTATTCGTAGCGCAAAGATTCAATCGGATCCAATCTACTCGCTTTAATAGCTGGATAAATACCCGCAATAATGCCAACGAATAAACAGAAAATAATGCCACCAATCATCCAAGCCCAAGGAATAATAAACGGTCCCTGGATTAAAATAGAAACTACATTTCCTGCGATGATTCCAAGAATAATTCCCAATAATCCACCCAATTGGCAGACGGCAATAGACTCCCAAAGGAACTGCATTAAAATCGTCCGGTCTTTCGCTCCCAAAGCCTTGCTGACTCCAATTTCCCGCGTTCTTTCTGCCACCGTTACCAGCATAATATTCATTAAGCCAACCGCTGCTCCAATTAATGTAATCAGACCAATGATAATGGCAGCCCATTCCACATAATAGAGATTGTCAATAAATATCGCAGCCAATTTATCACTTCGATTCATTTCGAAATTACTTTCCTCTGAGAATTTTAATTTCCGAACCGAACGCATGGTTCCAGTAGCTTCTGAAATAGCCGTATCAAGCATGCTTGCATCGGCCACAGCAACCTGAACGCTGTAATTACTGCCAGCGGAGTTAAATCGAGTTCTACCATTTTGAAGACTCACAAAACAGGAGTTGCCAGTGTTGGTAATTCCACTTGAGCCTTTATCCTCTAAAATGCCGATTAACTGATATTTTTGATTGTTTATTGATATCATTTCTCCCGCTGCAGTACTGTGATCTTTGAAAAGAGTAGAAGCGATTTTTGAACCGATAATTGCAACTGAATTTCCTGCTCTGATTTCATTTTCGTTGAAATTTCTACCGTGTTCAATATTTAATTCCTGAACCTTTAAATAGTTTTCATCAATTGCTTTTACGAAAATACTGGGTGTGGTTTCTTTCGTTTTATGAGAGATTGTTGCCATCATCGCAGCCCGAAATGATATACTGGTTTTTGCTGGAAAATCGTATTGCTCTTTGAATAGTAAGGCTTCTTCAAAAGTGATTGCGGGTGCTAGTTTTTTTCGCTTTCGACGTCCATGCCCCACCTGCAATCCCGTTCCTTTCCGAACAATCGAAAAGGAATTGCCACCAAGTATAGACAGACTGCTCGACAAACGCTCTTTGATGGCATCAACAGAAGTTAAGATGCCCACCAAGGCCATGATTCCGATGGCGATAATTCCCAAGGTTAATCCCGATCGCAATTTGTTGCCAGCCATCGATCGAAGGGCCAGCCGAATGTTGTCTGTGATGCGCATTTCGCTACCAAGATAATTCATCAATTCAGATTGATCTTCCACTCTCAAGAATATGTCTCGACTTATCGACCAACTGTGCCGATTTATTCGTTTACAGTGTCGTTTGTACACTGATTAAAGCTGATTCTCAGTCAGTTGAAAGTCTAAGAACCCGTGCAGAACGAATTTGGAAACCTTATCTTTGTGGCTGCTTTAAAAACAATAACTAAAATCAAAGAATGGCATTTGACATCGATATGATAAAGGCGGTTTATGAGAGACTGCCCGAGCGATTAGAAAAGGCGCGTGCTAAGTTGGGACGCCCATTGACGCTGATTGAGAAAATCCTTTACTCTCACCTCGACCCTAAGCAGAAACTAGAAGACTTCCCTCGGGGAGCCTCTTATGTGGACTTTGGGCCAGATCGTGTTGCTATGCAAGATGCGACGGCTCAAATGGCTTTGCTGCAGTTTATGCAGGCTGGTAAGGCTAAAGTAGCCGTTCCCTCAACTGTGCACTGTGATCATTTGATTCAGGCCAAGACAGGAGCTGCTTCGGATCTGAAGACCGCCAACAAGGTCAATGGGGAAGTGTATGACTTCCTTTCTACCGTGTCTAATAAGTACGGCATTGGATTCTGGAAGCCGGGTGCAGGAATCATTCACCAAGTAGTATTGGAGAACTATGCATTCCCAGGAGGAATGATGATTGGAACCGATTCACACACTGTTAACGCAGGCGGTCTCGGTATGATCGCCATCGGAGTGGGTGGTGCTGATGCCGTTGATGTGATGGCAGGTATGCCTTGGGAATTGAAGATGCCTAAGCTCGTAGGAGTGAAGCTTACTGGAAAGATGAGCGGCTGGACAAGTGCCAAAGACGTTATTCTGAAAGTGGCGGGTATTGTTACCGCTAAAGGTGGTACTGGTAAGATTCTCGAATACTTCGGCCCTGGTGCTGAAAGCATTTCTTGTACTGGTAAAGGTACCATCTGTAATATGGGTGCTGAGATCGGAGCAACAACCTCTCTTTTTGGCTTCGATGATTCGATGAAGCGCTATTTGACTTCTACCGATCGCGCAGACGTAGCTGAATTGGCTAGTGGCGTAGCAGCTCACCTCACAGGTGACCCAGAAGTTTATGCCGACCCAAAGAAGTATTTTGATGAAGTGATTGAAATCGACTTGTCTAAGTTGGAGCCACACATCAATGGCCCCTACACACCAGACCTCGCAACACCGATTTCGCAGTTCGCAGCAGCAGTAAAGAAAAACGGATGGCCGGCGAAGTTGGAAGTAGGCTTGATTGGCTCTTGTACCAACTCTAGCTACGAAGACATCGATCGCGCGGCTTCTTTAGCCAAACAAGCAGTAGCCAAAGGAGTCAAGGCGAAGTCTGAATTTACCATCACACCGGGCTCTGAGCTCGTGCGTTACACCATCGAGCGAGATGGACAGCTGGACGTCTTTGAGAAGATTGGAGGAGTTGTGCTGGCAAATGCTTGTGGACCCTGTATTGGGCAATGGGCTCGCCATACCGATGATCCAGACAAAAAGAACTCGATCATCACTTCTTTCAACCGAAACTTCAGTAAGCGTAACGATGGAAATCCCAACACGCACTCGTTTGTGGCCTCTCCGGAGATCGTAACGGCAATGGCCTTGGCTGGAGATTTGACTTTCAACCCGCTGACCGATTCTCTTACCAATGGCAAAGGCGAGAAGGTAAAACTCGAAGAGCCTAGTGGTTATGAATTGCCTCCGAAAGGATTTGATGTGGAAGATCCGGGTTACCAAGAGCCTTTGAAGGACGGAAGTAAGGTGAAAATCACCGTAGATCCTACCTCAAAGCGTATCCAGTTACTCGATCCTTTCAAAGCATGGAATGGCAAAAACCTTACGGGAATGCCGGTGCTCATAAAGGCTTTAGGTAAGTGTACAACAGATCACATCTCCATGGCTGGACCATGGTTGCGTTTCCGTGGTCACCTCGATAACATTGCAGAAAACACCTACACAGGTGCAATCAACGCGTTCAACGAGAAAACCAACCACGTGAAAAATCAGCTCTCTGGCGAGTACGGAGAAGTGCCTGCAACAGCGAGAGCTTACAAAGCAGCTGGAGTACATTCAGTGGTCTTTGGAGATGAGAACCTCGGTGAAGGCTCTTCAAGAGAGCATGCAGCTATGCAGCCACGACACCTTGGGGTAATTGCGGTTATCGTTCGTTCGTTTGCACGAATTCACGAAACCAACCTGAAGAAGCAAGGAATGCTTGGTCTCACCTTCGCCAATAAAGCTGATTACGATAAGGTTCGAGAAGATGATCGGGTAGATATCCTAGGATTGCAGTTCTTCGCTCCTGGAGCCCCTTTGACTGTTGTATTGCATCACAGTGATGGTACTTTGGATCATTTCAAGGTCAACCACACCTACAATAAGGCTCAAATCGAATGGTTCCAAGCCGGTAGTGCACTCAATATGATCAAGAAACAGAACGCTTAGCGTTTTATTTAAACTTGATTAAAAATTAATTACGAGCCCCTCCATTGCTGGAGGGGCTTTTTTTAGTGCTGTTATGGCTTTTCATTCGATACTAAAAACAAATATGTTTTGGGGGCAGTGACAACCGCATATGGTTTCGGTCTTACATATGTCTTGCAGCGCAAAGGGCGTTTCAGTATCTCAGCTTATTGATTGGTAAAGTATAATACATATAGTATCAATTGCATTTGTTCTGATAGAAGGTGTATCAATTAGCTTACAGTCTGTATACAATTTGAACCAGATTGAAAAGTGAGCTAATAATTATGATTTACCTTTAAACAATAATAACTTGATAATAGACAAAAATTGACAGTATAAATAAATGATTGTCAGCTAGATGGAGCCAAGTGACAACTGTTAGGGGACGTTATCACAAATTTGGCATAGAAATTGGGCTGTTAATCCCGGGCAATTCTGTTGTCCATCGGAAGGTTTAACCGAGATCGATTCTTGTAGTGGAGGAAAGATCTAATAAACGGCTAAACAATCCAGAATTACTTTTATTAATAAAGAGGAGAATGCAGGTAGTGGGGCATTCTCTTCTTTTTAATCCTAAGCGAGTTGTTAGAAGCAAACTACATTACTTGTAGAATTTTATGGGCTAATTCTGAGCAGAGAAACTCTAATTCTTTGCAAAGTACATTCACCGCACAGCCAGTCTGGTTTGTCGTGGTCAATGCTGTATTATCTATTCTGATGCCATTGGTCGCTTGCGCTCAATGGTTTTTTTGTGCCCAAACCCCTTATCCCTCAACAAGTAAGCAGACACTCGGAGGTAATTTACCGAATCACATTTCGAAACAGATCTTCACCACGGAGATCGCAACAGGGAGAATCCAATAGATAAAATGATACAATCTTCCTGTAGAACAGAGTTCTACAGGATAACGCTGTTTACGTAGCAACACTTTCTGAGCAACGGCCAATCTCGCCCCCCTTATGGCCCCAGTTCACTACTCAGAAACCCCCTCAATGCTATTCAATATTTGACGTTGACAGCCATAAGTGTGTCTCTATATATAAATAAATTATAATTCAAATACCGAAAAGATATTTAAATAATTAAATCCAAATCAATGGGATTACAAAACAACTACTCAACAAGGTGGTGTAAGACAGGGATGTGCTGGCCTCAAGGCCGGCTGAAGCCTTTCTTGCTAAACCTGATGGTGGCATTTGCCATCATCGCTGTGACTGGGGTCGACCTCCAGGCACAGGTCTCGGGTACCGTCTTCCGCGATTTTACGACCAATGGGTCGTTAGATGGTGGTGATGTCGGTCTCGTGGGAATGACTGTTACAGCCACGGATGCCAACGGGAATACGGCAACCGATGTAACAGATTTTAATGGAGCTTACTCCATTGCTCTTGGCGGTTGCGCCGGACCAGTTCGTGTCGTTTTTGAAATCGACGCTTACAACGCCGCGCAACCTAGTGCTGCCTACCACATCTTTGATAGCTTCGCAGCTCAAGGAGGTGGAGGAACAGGAAACGCTTCTACTACTAGTGTAACTTTCGAAGACTGTGGGTCGACGAACGTGAACTATGGTGTAAGTACTCCTGAAGATTACTGTAACACGCAGCCAGACTTGGTTACCACTTGTTTTAACAATGGTGATCCTTTGTGTCCGGACTTCGATGGTCAGATCTTGGCAGATCCGGGGGATCCTGCTGCGATCATCAAGTTTGAGTATACAGATAGTGGTCCTGGTGCAAACTACGATTCTTACCCTCCAAGTGGTAACAACCTCCCAACTCGCCTTGCGCAGTCTGGAGATGTTGGTGCAACATGGGGTGTCGCTTACGATAACAACAACGATTGTTCTTTTGTAACCTCTGTTACTAAGCGTCACTCTGGTTACGGACCTCTTGGTACTGGTGGTATCTATAGTGTGTGTGACAATGGGGGAATCACTCAGTTTTTCGACGTTGGTACTTGTACGAACACAGGTTCTTTGAATCGTAATGATTTGACTTGCGATCGTCGTCAGCCGAATAATGATATTGATGGTTACCTCAACGCCGGTAAGGTGGGTTTGGGTGACATCGACATGTCAGAAGACGGAACTGAGCTTTGGGTAACTAACCTAAACACCAAGCAGTTGGTACGAATTCAAATTCGTAATACTCCTGGTGGAGCGCTCATCGCTCCTGGTTGTGGTAGCGTTACTACCTATAACATTCCAACTCCTTGTGGAGCTACTACTCGCCCTTGGGCAGTAGAGTGGTACCGTGGTCAGGTGTATGTAGGTGCTGTTTGTGAAGATGCATCAAACGCATATGTGTGGAAATTCGATCCGAATGGTGGTGCAAACCCATTCACACAAGTACTGCAATACCCATTGAACTACGCCAATAAAGGTGAAGGTGGTGGTGGTGACGGTGACCAGTGGTTGCCATGGTGTAATACCTTCTGTGATCAAAACGCAGGAGGATTTGTACTTTATCCACAACCTGTTCTAACGGACATCGAATTTGATGGTCGTGGAAACATGATCATGGGTTTCTTGGACAGAACTGGTTTCCAAACTGGTTATGCCAACACTTTCGATGGTGAGTTGCGTTCTGGTTTGGTAGCGGGTGATATCCGTATCGCTTACGAATTCAATGGGAACTTCTTCCCTGAGCAAGGTGGTAATCTGGTTGATCAAAATGGAAATGTTTTGTTGACGGGTGACAACCAAGGTGGAGCAGAAGGAACTGAGTTCTTCGATGATGGTGGTTGTTGTACGCACCGCGAAGTGAGCGCCGGTGGTTTGGAAGTAGTTCTCTCTGAAGGAGACGTACTCATGACTGGTGTTGACAACGTTGACAACTTGATCTGGGCAGGTGGTGTATCCTGGTTGGATTTGGAAGATGGTACTAAGAACGATGCATACGACGTTTACTACAATGCTGATAATGTAGCATTTGCTGGTAAGTCTGTTGGTATCGGTGATATCGAAGCACAATGTGGAATGGCACCTCTCGAGGTGGGTAACTTTGTGTGGATTGACACAAATGGAAACGGTATCCAGGATCCGGGTGAATTGCCTGTTGCTGGAGTAACTGTTGAAATCTACAAAAACGGAACAAACGTTGGTTCTACAACTACAGGACCTGACGGATCTTACTACTTCAATGATGGAAACGTTAACGGAGGTCTTCTCCCTAACATGGAATACAAAGTATGTATCCCTTCTGCTGAATTGAATGGTGGTACTTTAGACGGATTTGATATTACTACTGCTAACGCTGGTGGTAACGACCGTTTGGACAGTGATGCTGTTTTGGATGCTCAAGGTGATGCTTCTATCACTTTCACAACCGGAAACATTGGTGAGAATGATCACTCTTTGGACTTCGGTTTCGGAGAACAAGATCAGGGATGTGAAGCATTCACTGTTATCTCTCAGCCGGTTTGTGGTGTTTGTAACGGTGTAATCGAATTGAACACAAATCCAGATTTGATTGACAATACAAACCAGTGGTTCTTCGAATTGTTTGACAATCCTAACTTCACAGGTGAGCCAATCAAACTGAACGCTACTTTGAGCCCTCCTGATGTATTCGACCAATTGTGTCCTGGAACTTACTCTATCCGCGTTACTGGCTTGGCTGGTGACGTTGCTGGTTGTGAGCAACTCATTACACCTATCGTTCTCGAAGATCAGGCTGAAAACTTCAACCCTTCAGTTGTATCTACTTTGGATGCAGATTGTGGTGAAGAAAACGGTTCAATTACTGTAGACGCCGGAGAGCCTGGTAGCTACACCTACACGATCAACCCAGGTGGTACAATCATCGACGGTGGTCAAACAGCTGTGTTCCAAAACCTAGGTGCTGGTACATACACAATCAATATTGAAAGCGACCTTGGTTGCACTGCTTCTCTCGATGGTATCGAATTGGCAGGTCCTGGTCAACCTTCTATCTCATTTGGCGACGGTGGAACCGATTGCTTGGGTGAAGGTGGAGAAATTACTGCTACTGTAACTGGTGGCTCAGCTCCTTACGAGTTTGTATGGAGTTCAGGTCTTATCGAAACGACAAATGGAACTTCTACTGAATCAGGTCTTCAAGCTGGTACTTACAATGTTATTGTAACAGATGCCGAAGGTTGCGAAGTAACGGGTTCTGTAACATTGGGCGGTCCTACTCCTATCGCTGTGGCACTCGTTGGTAAAACCGATGAGACTTGTGCTGGTGGCGATGGTTCTGCTGAAATTACTGTAACAGGTGGTGCTGGAGACTTCACCATCGATTGGGAATTGAACGGAAGTGTTGTAGCGAATGGATTAACTGCTGGTAACCTAGCAGCTGGATTCTACGTGGTTACTGCTACTGACGGTGAAGGCTGTACTGCTATTTTGAATGTTGAAATTCTATCAGGTGCATTCTTCAACCCTACTGTTCAAGCTTCTACGGATGCAGATTGTGGTGAAACCAATGGTTCTATCACGGTAAATGCTGGTGCTGCCGGTGCTTACACGTACACCATTACTCCTACTGGAACTTCTGCAGATGGAAACGATACTTTTACATTCCAAAACCTTGGAGCTGGAACCTACACAATAGATGTAGAGTCTGCTGATGGGTGTACGGCTACTTTGACTGCTACTTTGGCGGGTCCTGGTCAGCCTGTTTTGACTGTTGCTGGAGATGCAGCTGACTGTTTGGGTCAAGGTGGAGGTGCTACTGCTACCGTTACTGGTGGTCAAGCTCCTTACGACTTCGTGTGGTCAACTGGATTCAACGAATCAACTGGTGGTACTTCTACCATCGCTGATCTTCAAACAGGTACTTACACTGTAATGGTGACAGATGCTGCTGGTTGTGAAGCGGAAGGTTCAATTACGGTTGGTGGTCAAATTCCTATCATCCTCGATGTTGTTGCTAAGACGGATGAGTCTTGTGATGGATCTAACGATGGTGCTGGTACTGTAATGGTAACTGGTGGAACTGGAACGGTAACCATCGAGTGGACGCTTGCTGGTGCTGTTGTAGCTACTGGTGCAAACCAAACTGGTTTGGCTCCTGGATTCTACACAGTAACTGCTACTGATGACGCTGGATGTTCTTCTACTGTAAATGTAGAAATCGGAGAAGGCGAAGGAGTTGCTCCTAGCTTGATCGCTAGCGACAACAACGCTGACAACTGTGAACCTGGAAACATTGTGTTGACTGTTATCGGAGCGGGTGCCGGTGCTACTTACGAGTGGTTCCAAGGAACTCCTCCGAACGGAACTTCTATTCCTGGTGCTACTGGATCAACTTACACCGTTGCTATGGAAGGAACCGCTACTTACTATGTAGTTGTTACCGATCCTGACGGTTGTACCGGTCCTTCTAACCCAGTTGAAGTGACACTCACTCCTTGTGAAGTGGATCTCGCTGTTACTAAAGATTGCTTGTTGGCTGCCGGTGCTGATGCACCAACTGTTGGTGATGAAATCGTTTTCATTATCACTGCTACCAACAACGGTCCTGGTGCTGATAGCGGAGTAACTGTTACAGAGCAACTTCCTGCTAGCTTGCAGTTTGTTTCTGCTACTACCACTAAAGGTGCTTATGCTGATCCAGTTTGGACCATCGGTGATTTACTCCCTGGTGAAACACAAGAATTGGAATTGACTGCTATCATTTTGGAAGCTGGTCAATCTGAAAACGTTGTTGTTATCTCGGGTACTGAAAATGATATCAATCCGAACAACGATGAAGATGCTAAAACGGTTGACGCTGAATTGATTGACTTAGAGCTTGAAAAAGTAGTACTGAGAAAGTGCTTCACAGCTAGTGGATCAACCAACGACTTCAATGTAACTGGTCAACCTACTATCGCTTCACAGCCTCAGTTCGGAACTGCTACTGTTAATGCTGACGGTTCAATTACTTACTGTGTAGATGACAATTACATCAATGGTGTTGATGATGACATGTTCACTTACACCATCAACGGTGTTACTGTTCCTGTTACGGTTGATATCATCGGAAGAGACAACCCAGAAGTATTCTGTGTGATCTCTGACCGTCGTGATGTGAACCCTTGGGTGACTGTTCTTCAGAATACTTTTGACGATCTCGGAAATGTAACAGGGCAAATCGATGTTACTCCTCCGCAGCCTACCTACAATGTAAATGTATTGGCCAACGATTGTAACTATGTGGCAGCTTCTGCCTCTATCGTTTCTGGACCTTCTAACGGTTCTGCAACAATTGCAAATGGTGTAATCGCTTACGAACCAGATTTGGATTTCCAAGGTTTGGACGTAATTACTTACAACTTGAGCAGCAACAATGGTGAAGACGATGAAACTGCTGAACTATTCATCCTTGTAGGAAACGTTACGGAGCCAGTTGTGCTTCCAGACTACATCTGCTACAAAGGATCTAAATTCAACGTAGGTGACGAATTGACTTACCGTATCCGTATCTGGAACGATGGTCCTTCTGTTGCTACAAATGTTGAAGTAGCTGATATCCTTCCTGGTGGATTGGATTATGTATCTAATGAAACTACTACTGGTATCTTCTCTGACGGAACAGGAATCTGGACCATCAATGAATTGGCTGTTGCCGATACGCAGTGGGTTGACATCACAGTAATCGCTGCTACACAAGGTGAGCACATCAACTGTGCTGAAGTATTTGACGTAGATCAGCAAGACATCGACTCTACTCCAAACAACAACGTGAACGTTGGAGTTGGACCAACAGACGGTGCAGAAGATGATCAATACTGTGTGGCTATCCGCGCTTGCGAAATTGACCTTGAGGTTGATAAAGTAGCTGACGGAACACTTTATGGTGTTGGTGACAACGTTACTTATACTGTTTCTGTAGTCAACTTCGGTCCTGATGCTGCAACGGGTGTTACATTGATTGACCGTTTGCCAGAAGGTTTGGCTTTCGTTTCTTCTGATGGAAACTACTCTGCTGCAACGGGTATCTGGAATGTTGGATTTGTTGGTGTAAACCAAACAAAAACTTTGACCATCGTTGCTACTGTATTGGTAGAAGGCGAAATCTGTAACTCTGCTGAGGTAGCAACTGCTAACCAGCCAGATGTTGATTCTGAGCCAGACAACGAGCCAGACTTCGAAAATGACAACGACACGGAAGATGATCAAGACAAAGTGGTTATCGGTGGTATCCAGTCTGACCTAGAATTGTACAAGACCGTTGACGCTGAATGTGTGAACGTCGGTGAAGAAGTTACTTTCACTGTTACTGTTGAAAACAACGGTGGTGCTGATGCAACAGGTGTTCAGGCAATGGACCAACTTCCAGCTTGTTTGGAGTTTGTTTCTGCTAACACTTCTGTGGGTACATACGCTGATGGTTCAGGTATCTGGAACATTGGTGAAATCGCTGCTGGTGAAGTTGAAACATTGACGATCACTGCTATCGTTCTTCAGGTTGAAGGATGTACGAATGCAGCACAGATCATTGCTTCTGATCAACCAGATCCAGATTCTGATCCTAACAACGGAGAGCCTGCTGAAGATGATCAGGATGCTGTTACTGTTGAAGGAAAAGCAATCGATCTTGAATTAGACAAATTGTGCAGCGATGGCGCTGTAAACGTTGGAGAACAAATGACTTACACGTTGACTTTGACTAACAACGGTCCTTCAGAAGCTACTAATGTAGTTGTGGCTGATCAGTTGCCAGGTCAAGTTTCTTACGTAAGCGCTTCGGCTGACAACGGAATTTACTCTGATAACACTGCTTCATGGACAATTCCTTCATTGCCTGCAGGTGAAACTGCAACTTTGGACATCGTAATTGTTGTGAATGAAGCTGGAACTATTGAGAACTCTGCTGAAGTAATCGCAGCTGACCAGCCTGATACTGATTCAGAGCCAGGAAACGCTGACGAAAACGAAGACGATCAAGCTTCTTGTGTACACGAAGGAATCCAAATCGATCTCGAATTGGATAAGACTGTAGACTTGACTGAAGTAAATGTTGGTGATCAAGTTACTTACACTATTGAAGTGTGTAACGAAGGTCCTTCTGATGCAACAGGTGTTCAGGTTTCTGACAACCTTCCTGCTCAGGTAGCATTCGTTTCTACTTCTGGTACTTACGATCCTGCAACTGGAATCGCTGAAATCGGCGCTATTGCTGCCGGTGCTTGTGCTTCTATCGACATCACTGTTGAAGTAGTGGAAGAGTCGGAAGAAATTTGCAACATCGCTGAAGTGGAAGCTGCTCCAGCCAGATATCGATTCTGAGCCAGGTAACGGTGTACCAATCGAAGACGATGAAGATAAAGTGGTTATCGGTGGTATCGCTGCCGACCTCGAATTGGTGAAATCAGTTGACCTCGGTCCTGATCAGTGTGTGAACTTGGGTGAGCCTTTCACTTGGATCATCACTGTTGAAAACCAAGGTGGTTCTAACGCTACTGGCGTTACCGTTTTGGATGAATTCCCTGCTTGTGTAGAATATGTTAGCTCTGACGCTTCTGTTGGTTCTTTGGATCCTGCTACAGGTATCTGGACAATCGGCGATATCGCTGTTGGACAAGCAGTAACGCTTGAAATCACAACCATCCTTATTGAAGCTGGTGAGTGTATCAACGTTGCTCAAATCAATTCTTCTGATCAAGCTGATATCGATTCTGATCCTGCTAACGATGATGGTGACCAGTCTGAGGATGACGAAGACAGCGCTGCCGTTGAAGGAAAGCAAATTGACCTCGAATTAGTGAAGTCTGTTGATGCTGACACAGTAGGTGTTGGTCAACAGTTTACTTATACTGTTGAATTGGTGAACCAAGGACCATCTGATGGTACTGGTATCGAAGTAACTGATAACCTGCCTGCAGGTGTTGAGTTTGTTTCTGCTACCTCAACTCGCGGATTCTACAACGCCACCTCTGGTGTTTGGTCTGTTGGAAACTTGGCTGTAGGGGAAACAGTAGAATTGATGATTACTGTTGAAGCTACTGATCCACAAGATCCTACTATCAACATTGCTCAAGTATCTGCTGCTGATCAGCCAGATATCGATTCTGAGCCGAACAACGACGACGGTGACCAGTCAGAGGATGAGGAAGACAACGCTCCTGTAGTGATTGTTGGAACCATCGATCTCGAATTGGACAAAACTGTTGACGCTACGGTTGTAAACTTGGGTGACCAAGTAACTTGGACCATCTCTTTGACAAACCAAGGACCTTCTATCGCTACAGGTGTTGTAGTATCGGATGAGCTTCCTGCTGGTTTGGCATTCATCTCTGCTAGCTCTACCATCGGAACATTTACTGCTCCTGATTGGAATGTTGGTACTTTGAATGTTGGTCAAACGGTAACATTGGACATCTTGACAGAAGTAACAGCAGCTGGTGACATCACCAACGTTGCGGAAGTTACTGAGCACAATGAAAATGACATTGACTCTGATCCAGATAACGATGACGGTGATCAGTCTGAGGACGACGAAGACAACGCTATGATTACTGCAGAGCAAATCGACCTCGAGTTGGTGAAGTCTGTTGACGTTGATACCATCAACACAGGTGATCCTGTAGTATGGACAATCGAAGTAGTAAACCAAGGTCCTTCTGATGGAACAGGAATTCAGGTAACTGATGAATTGCCTCCATGTGTGTCTTACGATAGCTTCACTTCAACTCAAGGTTCTTACAACCCTGGAAACGGAGTTTGGAACATTGGTTCTTTGGCTGTTGGAGCAACTGCTACATTGACATTGAATACAACTGGTACATTGGTAACAGGTAGCTGTTTGAACATCGCTGAAATCTCAGCGGCTGATCAGCCAGATATCGACTCTGAGCCGAACAACGACGATGGTGACCAATCTGAGGATGAGGAAGACAACGCTGAAATTTTTGTTCAGGGTTTGATCGATCTTTCCTTGATCAAAGATGTTGACCAGAACTTGGTGAACGTTGGAGACATCGTTGAATGGTCTGTAGATGTAACCAACCAGGGTCCCGGTGTTGCAACTAGCGTAGAAGTAACGGATGATCTTCCTTTGGGTCTTACATTGATTGCCATGTCATCTCAGGTGAGTGTGGGTTCTTTCGATGAAGCTTCTGGAGTGTGGACCATCGGTACATTGAACGTTGGACAGACTGTTACTTTGACTTATGAAACATCTGTTGATGCTGCCGGAATGATTGAGAACGTTGCGGAAGTAACGAACCACGATCAAGACGACATCGATTCTGATCCAGATAACGATGACGGCGACCAGTCTGAGGATGACGAAGACAATGAAGTAATCGGCGGTGAGTTGATCGACCTTGAGTTGACCAAGACTACTGAAGCCTCTGTTGTTACTGTTGGTGATCCTTTCACTTATGTAATCGAATTGAGTAACCAAGGACCATCTGATGGTACTGGAATTACTGTTGTTGACAACTTGCCGAACTGTGTTGAGTTTGATACTTACACCTCTTCTACAGGTTTCTATAACGCTGTAACTGGAATTTGGACAGTTGGTAACATGGCTGTTGATCAAGTGGAAACACTAGAGATCACAGTAATCGCTACTGACGAATCTGACAACTGTTTCAACGCAGCACAAGTGGCGACTGCTGATCAGCCAGATATCGATTCTGATCCAGGAAATGACGATGGCGACCAATCGGAAGATGAAGAGGACGGAGTTCCTGTAGTAATCAACGGATTGATTGACCTTGAAATCTTGAAAGTTGTTGACCGTTCTGTTGTGAACGTTGGCGAAGATGTAGAGTGGACAATCACTTTGACAAACAATGGTCCTTCTGTTGCTACAGGTGTTGTAGCTTCTGATGAGTTGCCAGCTGGTTTGACTTTCGTAAGCGCTAACACCAACCAAGGTACTTTCTCTGCTCCACTATGGAATGTAGGAACGCTACAGGTTGGACAAACGGCTACATTAACGATCATCACAACGGTTGATGCTCCAGGTGAGATTATCAATGTTGTTGAAGTAACTGAGCACGATCAAGTAGATATCGACTCTGAGCCAGGTAACGATGACGGAGATCAGTCGGAAGACGACGAGGATCCTGAACCAGTTACTGGTGAGCAAGTAGATCTTGAATTGACTAAGACTGCTGATGCTACTGTTGTGAATGTAGGTGACCAGTTCACTTATACTGTTGAATTGACCAACCAAGGTCCTGCAACTGCTACTTCTGTTGAAGTATTTGATGCACTTCCTGGAGAGGTTGCATTCATCAGCTCTAACCCATCACAGGGTACTTATGGTGGAAACATCTGGAATGTTGGAACTTTGGCTCCTGGCCAAACTGAGACTTTGGAAATTTTGGTAGAGGTGCTGGCTCCTGGAGACTTCATCAACACTGCTCAGGTTTCTAATGTTGATCAAGTAGATATCGACTCTACTCCTGGTAACAACGATCCTACTGAAGATGATCAAGATGACGTACCTGTAACGGGTGCTCAGGTTGACATCGAATTGGAGAAAACTTCTGACGCAACTGTTATCAACTTGGGCGACAACTTCACATACACGATCGAAGTGTGTAACGAAGGTCCTTCTGATGCAACAGGTGTTGAAGTAACTGACAACCTTCCTGCTGAAGTAGCATTCGTAGCTGCAACTCCTGCCGCTTACGATCCTACAACAGGCGTTTGGACTATCGGTGACTTGGCTGCCGGTGCTTGCACTAGCCTCGATATCGAAGTAACTGTTATTGCTGAAGCTGACATGATCTTTAACGAAGCTGAAGTAACTAATACTGATCAGCCAGATATTGATTCTGAGCCAGACAACGATGACGATACAGAAGACGATCAAGACGACGTAACTGTAGGTGGAATTGCTGCTGACCTCGAATTGAGTAAGGTAGTAAGCGACACTTGTGTGAACGTTGGTGAGCAAGTAACATTCACATTGAATGTGGAGAACAACGGTGGCTCTAACGCTACGAATGTTCAGGTAACTGACTTGTTGCCTGCTGGATTGACTTTCGTTTCTGCTAACCCAACATTGGGTACTTACGATCCAGCAACTGGATTGTGGGACATCGGTGAAATTTACGCTGGTGAGTCGGAAGAATTGTTGATCACTGTAGTTCTTGAAGGTGTTGGTCCATATACAAACACTGCTGAAATTACTGCTGTAGATCAGGCTGATCCTGATTCTGCTCCTGCTAACGATGATGGCGACCAGTCAGAGGATGACGAGGACGCTGTTACTGTTGAAGCTAAGTTGATCGACTTGGATGTACAGAAAGACATCGACGTTACTGTTGTAAATGTTGGTGACAATGTTACATACACGATCGTGGTTTCTAACCAAGGTCCTTCTGATGCAACTGGTGTTGAATTGTTGGACATCTTGCCTGCTGAAGTTTCTTACGTTTCTTCTCAGTCTCCTGATGGATTCTACAACCCAACTACTTCTACTTGGATGATTGGTGATATTCCTGTTGGCGGTTCTACTACTTTGACTATGGTTGTTGAAGTAATCGCTCCTGGAGTTGACATCTTGAACGTTGCTGAAATTTCTGCAGCTGACCAGCCAGATATCGATTCTGAGCCAGGTAACGATGACGGTGACCAGTCTGAAGACGATGAAGATCCTGTAGTGTTTGAAGCACAGCAGATCGATCTTGAATTGGAGAAGACAGTTGACATGACGCAGATCAATGTAGGTGACGTAGTTACTTATACTGTAACAGTAAACAACGAAGGTCCTTCTGATGCGACTGGAGTTGAAGTATTGGACGAATTGCCTGCTGGTTTGATCTTCGTTTCTTCTACAGGAAATTACGATGCTGCTAGCGGAATCTGGACTGTAGGTTCAATTCCTGTAGGTGGTGCTGTTTCTATCGACATCCTTGCAGAAGTAACAGGTGTTGGTCCTTACACGAACTTCGCTGAAGTATTTGCTGCTGACCAGCCAGATGTTGATTCTGAGCCAGACAGTGGTGATTTGGGTGAAGACGATGAGGACGAAGTAACTATTGGTGGCATCGAGGTTGACCTCGAAATCGACAAAGACATCTTCGAAGAATGTGTGAACGTGGGTGATGAAGTAACATTCTTCATTACTATCGAAAACAATGGTCCTGCTAACGCTACTGGCGTTACTGTTTTGGATGAACTTCCTGCAGGTTTGACTTTCGTTTCTGACAACGCTTCTGTTGGTACTTACGATGCCGCTTCTGGTATCTGGACCATCGGTGAGATTTCTGTTGGAGAGGAAGAAGTATTGGAAATCACAGTAACTGTTGACGGAGTTGGTCCATACACGAACTACGCTGAGGTTGAAACTGTTGATCAGCCAGATGCTGACTCTACTCCTGGAAACGCTGATGGCGCTCCTTCTGTAGAAGATGATGCTGATTTTGCTTCTATCGAGGCTAAGTTGGTTGACATCGCTTTGACGAAAGACATTGTTGATGGAAACGCTAGTCCTTACTTCGTAGGTGACGAGTTGACTTACACCATCGTAGTAACCAACCAGGGACCTTCTGATGCAACAGGTGTTGTAGTTCAGGATGATCTTCCTGCTGGAGTAACTTATGTTTCTAACAGCACAACTGCTGGTTCTTTCAACGCCACTTCTGGTGTTTGGACGATCGGTAACTTGCCTGTAGGTGGAACAGTTACTTTGGATATGACTGTTGAAGTGAATGAAGGCGGTACTTGGCAGAACGTTGCAGAAGTAATTGCAACGGACCAGCCAGATATTGATTCTACTCCGAACAACGATGACGGTGACCAGTCTGAGGATGAAGAAGATGAAGAGACCATCGAGGTAATCGATGACATCGATCTTGACTTGACTAAGACTGCTGACGCTACTGTTGTAAACGTTGGTGATAAATTCACTTACACTATTGAGTTGACGAACCAAGGACCTGCTACTGGTACTTCAATTGAAGTATTCGACGCATTGCCTGGTTCTGTAGCCTTTGATAGCGCTACTCCTTCTCAAGGTGCTTATAGCGGAAACTTGTGGACTGTGGGTACTATGCTCGCTGGACAGACTGAAACTTTGGAAATCACGGTAACTGTATTGGCTCCGGGTGAGTTCATCAACGTTGCTCAAGTTTCTAATGCTGATCAGGATGACATCGACTCTACTCCTGGAAACAACGATCCAACAGAGGATGATCAAGATGAAGTACCAGTTACTGGCGCTCAAATCGATCTTGACCTCGAAAAGACTTCTGATGCTACTACTATCAACTTGGGTGATGAGTTTACTTACACCATCGAGTTGTGTAACGACGGTCCATCTGATGCGACTGGTGTTGCTGTAACTGACAACCTTCCTGCTGAAGTAACATTTGTAAGCGCTTCTGGCGATTACGACGCTGCTACTGGTATCTGGAATGTTGGAGCTTTGGCAAATGGAGCTTGTACTACTTTGGACATCATTGTTCAAGTAACTACTGAGTCTGATGAAATCGTTAACAGTGCTGAGGTTTCAGCTGCTGACCAGCCAGATGTTGATTCTGAGCCAGGAAATGACGATCCAACTGAAGACGATCAGGATGATGTTGTTGTAGGTGGAATTGCTGCTGACCTCGAGTTGAGTAAAGTAGTAAGCGACACATTGGTGAACGTTGGCGATCAAGTAACATTTACGATCTCTGTTGAAAACAACGGTGGTGCGAATGCTACAAGCGTTGAAGTAACTGATTTGCTACCTGCTGGTTTGACTTACGTTTCAAACAACCCAACGCTTGGTATTTATGACCCAGCTACTGGAGTTTGGACAATCGGTGAAATCTACAACGGAGAGTCTGAGTCTATTGATATCGTTGTTGTGGTTTCAGGTGTTGGTCCATATACCAACGTTGCTGAAATTACGAACGTTGATCAAACAGATCCGGATTCAGATCCTAACAACGATGATGGTGACCAGTCAGAGGATGACGAGGACGCTGTTACTGTTGGTGGTGAGCTTATCGACTTGGCTGTAACGAAAGACATCGACGCTACTGTTGTAAACGTTGGTGATCAGGTTACATACACGATTGTAGTAACGAACCAAGGACCATCTAATGCTACTGGTGTTGAATTGATGGACATTCTTCCTTTGGAAGTGGTGTACGTTTCTTCTCAGTCTCCTGATGGATTCTATAACCCAACCACTTCATTGTGGACAATTGGTGATATCCCTGTAGGTGGATCAACTTCTTTGACAATCACTGTTGAAGTTTTGGCTCCTGGTGTCGACATCCTGAACGTAGCTGAAATTTCTGCTGCTGATCAGCCTGATATCGACTCTACTCCTGGAAACGACGATGGCGACCAGTCTGAGGACGATGAAGATCCTGTAGTGTTTGAAGCACAGCAGATCGATCTCGAACTCGAGAAGACGGTTGACATGACTCAAATCAATGTAGGTGATGTTGTTACTTACACACTTACTGTGAACAATGAAGGTCCATCTGATGCGACTGGAGTTGAAGTACTCGACGAACTTCAAAATGGTTTGATCTTCGTTTCTTCTACTGGAAACTATGACGCTGTTACTGGAATCTGGACGGTAGGTTCAATTCCTGTTGGCGGTGTTGTTACGATCGACATCCTTGCGGAAGTAACGGGTGAAGGTCCTTATACAAACTTTGCTGAAGTATTCGCAGCTGACCAGCCAGATACAGATTCTGAGCCAGACAGTGGTGACTTGGGTGAAGATGACGAAGACGAGGTAACTATCGGAGGAATCCTAGTGGACCTTGAAATCGACAAAGACATCGACGTAGAATGTGTGAACGTTGGAGAGGATGTAACATTCTTCATCAACATTGAGAACAACGGTCCTGCTAACGCTACTGGTGTTACTGTTTTGGATCAGCTTCCTGCTGGATTGGCATTCGTTGCGTACAACGCTTCTGTTGGTACTTACGATGACGCTTCAGGAATCTGGACAATCGGTGAGATCTACGTTGGTGAGTCGGAGCAATTGGAAATTACAGTAACTGTTACAGGAGTTGGTCCTTATACTAACTACGCTGAAGTAGAAACTGTTGATCAGCCAGATGCTGACTCTACTCCTGGAAACGCTGATGGCGCTCCAAGTACTGAGGATGATTCTGATTCTGCTGACATCGAAGGTAAGTTGGTTGACATCGCTTTGACTAAGTCATTGGCGAGCGACCAAGATCCTTACTTCATCGGTGACATCGCAACATTCATTATCGAAGTAACCAACCAAGGACCATCAGATGCAACAGGTGTTGCTGTAACTGATAATCTTCCTGCTGGTTTGGATTACGTTGGTTCTACTGCTTCTCACGGTTCATACAACAATGTAACTGGTGACTGGATGATTGGTAACCTTCCTGTAGGTGGAATTGCTACGCTCGAGATGGAAGTAGAAGTTGTTGCTGGTGGTAACTGGGAAAACATTGCTCAGGTAACTGCTACTGACCAGCCAGATATTGATTCTGAGCCGGCTAACGATGATGGTGACCAGTCTGAGGATGACGAGGACGATGAAATCATCCGCGTTGAAGATCGCATCGATCTTGAATTGACGAAAGTTTCTGATGCTGCTCAAGTGAATGTTGGAGATGACTTCACATACACCATTGAGATCAGTAACCAAGGACCTGCTACTGCTACTGGTGTTACCGTATTCGACGCATTGCCTGGCAATGTATCTTATGTTACTTCTTCAGCTACTACAGGGACTTACTCTGCAGGTAGTGGAATTTGGAACATCGGCGAATTGGCTGTAGGTGGTACTGCAACTTTGGATATCACAGTTACTGCTGTCGCTCCTGGATCATTCACAAACGTTGCTCAGGTAGCGTCTGCGGATCAGGAAGACATCGACTCTGCTCCAAACAATGACGATCCAGCTGAGGATGATCAGGATGATGTTCCTGTGACTGCTGACCAGATTGATCTTGAATTGCAGAAGACTGCTGATGCTACTTCTGTAAATGTGGGTGATCAAATCACCTTTACATTGGACTTGAACAACGAAGGTCCTTCTGATGCAACGGGTGTTGTTGTTACTGACAACTTACCTGCTGGATTGACATTCGTATCATCTACTGGTTCTTACAACGCATCTACTGGAGAGTGGACTGTTGGAAGTTTGGTAGCTGGTGGTGCAACTAGCATCGACATCGTAGTTGAAGTAACGGGTGAAGGACCATTCACCAACTTTGCTGAAGTATCTGCTGCTGATCAGCCTGACGTTGACTCTGAGCCAGCTTCTGGCGATTTAGGAGAAGATGATGAGGATGAGATCACTGTAGGTGGTATCGAAGTTGACCTCGAATTGGACAAAGATGTTGACCAGACTTTGGTGAACGTTGGAGACCAAGTAACCTTCACATTGAATATCGAGAACAACGGTCCTGCTAATGCAACAGGTGTAACTGTCTCTGACAACTTGCCTGCTGGATTGGATTTCGTGAGCTACAACTCTAGCCTCGGAACTTATGATGCTACAACTGGTATCTGGACAATTGGTGAAATTTCTTCTGGAGAATTCGAAACCATTGAGATCCTTGTTACTGTAACTGGTCCTGGACCATACACGAACATCGCTCAGGTTGCGACTGTAGATCAACCAGACGTTGATTCTACTCCTGGAAATGATGATCCTGCTGAGGATGACCAAGACGAGGCAACTGTTGGTGCTGAGTTGGTTGACATCGCATTGGAGAAAGTAGCTTCTGCTACTGCTGTTAATGTTGGTGAAGACTTTACTTACACCATTCTTGTAACGAACCAAGGTCCTTCTGATGCAACAGGTGTTACTGTTTCTGATAACCTGCCAACTGGTGTTAGCTATGTAAGCAACAGCCCATCACAGGGTGTTTACACGAACGGTACTGGTGAGTGGATCATTGGTAGCTTGCCAGTAGGTGCTTCTGCAACATTGCAGATCACTGTTACTGCTGAAGCTGCTGGTGAAGTGTTGAACGTTGCTCAGGTAACTTCTCACGATCAGCCAGACATTGATTCAGATCCTAACAATGACGACGGTGATCAGTCTGAGGATGATGAGGACAGCGCTCCTATCTCTATCAGTATTGAAACGGTTGACATCGACTTGATCAAAGTGGTAGACGCTGACATGGTATTCTTGGGTGATGAAGTAACATTCACCATCACAGTATCTAACCAAGGTCCTGCTGACGGAACTGGAGTAACTGTATTCGACGAGCTTCCAAGCCAGTTGACTTACGTTTCTTCTTCTGCTACTACAGGATCTTACTCTGACGGTACTTCAATCTGGGCCATCGGAATGTTGCCTGCAGGTGCTACTGAAACGTTGACTATTACTGCTACTGTTGATGCGATCGGAACTTGGACTAACGTAGCCCAAGTAAGCGGTCACAACGAGCAGGATATCGATTCTACTCCGAACAACGACGACGGCGATCAGTCTGAGGATGACGAAGACAACGCTGCTGTTAC
>Ga0114956_1000958_pt1 | contig 22223 bp, 13 predicted proteins | sample MaitaG_FD_87304 | JGI IMG/M metagenome (GOLD analysis project Ga0114956, IMG submission 87304) | Marine algal microbial communities from Maine, USA - Maine_Asex2 metaG | ecosystem: Host-associated > Algae > Red algae > Unclassified | place: Maine, USA | collected 2015-01-05
ATTGTATCATTTGATTTCGCCACGTCTGTAATTCCAGGTTGGCATACAACGATATTCCCACCTTACTTTGTTGCGGGTGCAGTATTTTCAGGATTTGCAATGGTAAACACGCTTCTCATTATTATGAGAAAAGTGTGTAATCTTGAAGATTATATTACAGTTCAACATATAGAATTAATGAATATTGTAATTATGATTACAGGTTCTATAGTAGGTGTAGCCTATATTACGGAGTTATTTATTGCGTGGTATTCTGGTGTTGAATATGAGCAATATGCCTTCTTAAACAGAGCAACTGGACCTTACTGGTGGGCTTACTGGTCAATGATGTGTTGTAACGTATTCTCTCCACAGTTTATGTGGTTCAAGAAATTAAGAACAAGCATTATGTTCTCATTCTTCATCTCTATTGTTGTAAACATTGGTATGTGGTTTGAACGTTTTGTAATTATAGTTACCTCTTTACATAGAGATTATTTGCCATCCTCTTGGACAATGTTCTCACCAACATTTGTTGATATCGGAATCTTTATCGGAACAATAGGTTTCTTCTTTGTACTATTCTTACTGTACTCACGTACATTCCCAGTTATAGCACAAGCAGAAGTTAAAACGATTTTAAAATCTTCGGGAGAACGTTATAAGCGGATCAGAGAAAGTGGAGATACTTTAGTAGGTACAGGAGCAGATGATAGAACATCTAATTTTAAGTTGCCTGAAGAAACTACAGCATCAAAACCACTGCAGGATGATGAAGAAAAATTAGGAAACTTATTACAAGGTGTAGGTAGGTTTGATGCAGAAGTACAAACAGCAGATGACTTAAAAGTGATTAGCGGTATTGGTCCAAAAATGGAAGAGGTACTAAATACATTAGGAATCTATACTTACGCTCAAGTAAGTAAAATGACAAAAAGAGAATACGACTTGTTAGATGAAATCACAGGGTCTTTCCCAGGAAGAGCAGAACGAGATGATTGGTCAGGACAAGCTAAAAATTTATTAAATAACTAATATAGTTTATGGAAGCTTCAAAAGTAATTCATGCTATTTATACAGATGATGATATTTTAATGTCAGCCGTGAAAAAGGTGAAGGCAGAGAAACATCACATTGAAGAAATCTATACTCCTTTTCCGGTTCATGGACTAGATAAGGTTATGGGATTAGCGCCTACAAGGCTGGCAATTACTGCATTTATGTATGGTTGCGTTGGTTTAACGGTAGCCATTGTAATGATGAATTTTATAATGATTAAAGATTGGCCACAAGATATTGGTGGTAAACCAAGCTTTAGTTATATAGAAAATATGCCAGCATTTGTGCCAATTATGTTTGAGCTTACGGTATTTTTTGCAGCGCATTTAATGGTAATTACATTTTATTTAAGAAGTAGAATGTGGCCGTTTAAGAAGGCTGAAAATCCAGATCCAAGAACAACAGACGACCATTTTCTAATGGAGATTGCTATTCATAATAATGAAGATGCGTTAATGAATCTTTTAAAGGAAACAGGAGCTGCAGAAATAAATATTGTAGATAAAGAAGATGCACATTAATATGAAGACATCATTAAAGTATATCGTAGTATTGGTTCTAGTTGTGGGCTTTGTGTCTTGCCAAAAGAACTCAAGACCAAACTATCAATACATGCCAAATATGTATGAGCCTGTTGGTTATGAAGCTTATCAAGAATCGGACGCTTTTCCTGATGGAGTAGAAGCACTTTTACCTGCAGAAGGTACTATCCCAAGAGGAGATTTTATGCCTTTTGCAATTGAAAACACTATCGAAGGTTATGAGTTTGCAAAAGCAAATTTAACAAGCCCATTAGATGCAACACAAGTTGATGCAGCTGTGGCTGGACCATTGTACACTATCTACTGTGCAATTTGTCATGGTAATAAAGGTGCAGGTGACGGAACTTTAGCAAAGAAAGAGTTGATTATTCCTGGTAGCTATGCAGATAAAGATCTAACAATAGGAAGTATTTACCATACGATTTATTATGGTAAAAACTCTATGGGTTCTTATGCTAACCAACTTAGTGAAAACGAACGTTGGCAAGTAGCAGCTTTTGTAAAGCAATTAAAGGCAGATTTAGATAAATAAGATTTAGATAAAGATTATATAAATGGAATATAAAATTTCAAATCGATTAAGAATAGGTGCCATCATAATGATAGTCTTAGGATTATTGTGCGTTACTTATGGCTTTATGGATTCTCATGGCTATACCGAAGAGAATATTACCGAGCGATTGGCTGCAGAGCATAGTGCTCATGGCGAGGGTCATGCTACTGAAGTGCATGGTGAAGAATCGCATGGTGAGTCAGATTCTCATGCAGAAGAACATCATGGAGGAGAGCACGGTGAAGCTGCAGCTCACGCAGAAGAAGGTCACGGAGATGAGGCACATGGAGCAGAAGCAGCTCATGCAGAAGGTCATGAAATGACGCATGAAGAGCACGTATTACATCAAATTCATAATAGACCTTATTCAGCATTATATATTGCAGCATTCTTCTTTTTTATGATTGCTTTAGGTGTATTAGCATTTTATGCGGTTCAATATGCCTCGCAAGCAGGTTGGTCGCCAGTATTATTTAGAGTTATGGAAGGGATTACCTCTTACGTGCTTTGGGGAGGATTGATTGTATTGGCAATTGCATATTTTGCTGGTAAGCATATCTTTATTTGGATGGACCCAGATGTTGTTGCTCATGATGCTATAATACAAGGAAAGGAAAGTTGGTTAAATAAACCTTGGTTTTTAATAAGAGGCTTAATCTTTTTAGGTGGTTGGTCACTGTACCGTTATTTTTCAAGAAAATTCTCATTGGCACAAGATGAAGCTGATGACAATAGAAACTTTAAAAAGAACTTCAGAATTTCTGCAGCATTCTTGGTATTCTTTATCTATACGGAGTCTATGATGTCTTGGGATTGGATAATGAGTGTAGATCCGCATTGGTTTAGTACCTTATTTGGATGGTATGTTTTAGCTGGTATGCTGGTTTGCGGTGTCACTACAATTGCTATGATTGCGATGTATTTAAAGTCTAAAGGTTTATTAGAACATGTTAATGATAGTCATATTCACGATTTAGCGAAATTCATGTTTGGATTTAGTATTTTCTGGACGTATTTATGGTTCTCACAATTCATGTTAATATGGTATTCTAATATACCTGAAGAAGTAACCTATTTTGTAACACGTATTGAAGATTACAACTTACCATTCTTTGGCATGGTGGCGATGAATTTTATATTCCCATTATTACTATTAATGAATAGTGATTACAAACGAATCAACTGGTTTGTTATTATGGCAGGTATTGTGATTCTTTGTGGGCACTACGTGGATATATTTAATATGATTATGCCTGCTACTGTAGGTGATAGATGGTTTATAGGAATTCCGGAAATAGGATCTTTATTATTGGTTGGTGGTTTATTTTTGCTTATTGTATTTACAGCGCTGAGCAAAGCACCATTGTTGGCAAAACGAAATCCATTTATGAAGGAAAGTGAACATTTCCATTATTAATTTTAAAAAAGAACACAGACGATAATGACTGCTTTATTAACGATTATAATTGTACTTTTTGTAGCTGTAGCGATATGGCAACTGATAAAGATTTTTGATTTGGCTCAAGTAGGTAAAACTACATCACTTGTTGCCGATGATAGAGATAATAAGATAAATGGTTATATGATGATGGTCTTCTTGGCTTTCATCTACATTGTTACCATTTTGAGCTTTTGGTATTTAGGAGATTTACCGTTAGTGTCTAATGCAGCATCAGAGCATGGTCCCGAGTTAGATAATTTAATGATTATCTCTATGCTCCTTATTTTTATAGTACAGACGGTTACACAGTACTTATTGCATTACTACGCGTTTAAGTATAGAGGAGAGACAGGGAAAAAGGCCTTGTTTTACGCAGATAACAATACCTTGGAGTTTATATGGACAATCATTCCAACAATTGTGTTGGCAGCACTTATAATCTACGGATTATTTACATGGAATGACATTATGAACATTAATGAAGATGAAGACCCAATGGTTATCGAATTATATGCAAAACAGTTTCAATGGACTGCAAGATATGGTGGTGAGGATAATGTTTTGGGTAAAGCTAATGTTAGGTTAATTGATATAGATAAAGCTAATATTCTTGGAGTTGCGGAAGACGATCCTAACGCGCAAGATGATGTTGTCGTATCAGAATTGCATCTACCTGTTGGGCAGCAAGTAGTGTTTAAAATGCGTTCTCAAGATGTATTACATTCTGCCTACATGCCACACTTTAGAGCTCAAATGAACTGTGTACCTGGTATGGTAACCCAATTTGGATTTACACCAACGATTACAACGGAGGATATGCGTAACAGTCCTGATATGATAGATAAGGTTCAAAATATCAACCAAATCAGAATAGAAAAGAGTAAAGCATTAACTGCTGAGGGCGAACAACCTTTAGACCCTTATGAGTTCGATTACTTATTATTATGTAATAAAATTTGTGGTAAATCGCACTACAATATGCAAATGAAGATTATAGTAGAAACGCAAGAGGAATTTGATGCATGGATGGCGGAGCAAAAGTCGTTTCCAGATTCTTTAAATAAATAAAAAAATCATTTTTAAGCAATAGATAAAGAGATTATGTCAGCAACATTAGATACACACGGTCACGACGATCACGACGTACATCATCACAAAGAAACTTTTGTAACTAAATATATATTTAGTCAAGATCATAAAATGATTGCAAAACAGTACCTAATAACAGGTACTATAATGGGTGTTATAGGTGTTTTAATGTCTATAATGTTCCGTATGCAAATCGCATGGCCAGAAAAACCTAACGTTTTGTTTGAAGCTTTGTTAGGCAAATGGGCACCAGATGGTGTTATGGATGCAGATATTTATTTGGCATTAGTTACCATACATGGTACCATTATGGTATTCTTTGTTTTAACAGCAGGTTTAAGTGGTACATTTAGTAATCTTTTAATTCCGTTGCAAATTGGTGCTAGAGATATGGCTTCAGGATTTCTTAATATGATATCGTATTGGTTATTCTTCGTATCGAGTGTTATCATGGTGATATCATTATTTGTAGAAGCCGGACCAGCAGCAGCAGGTTGGACCATATATCCTCCATTATCAGCCTTACCTATGGCTCAAGGTGGTTCAGGTATGGGTATGACGCTTTGGTTAGTGTCTATGGCAATATTTATAGCATCATCCTTACTAGGATCGTTAAATTATATTGTTACCATTATTAACTTACGTACAAAAGGGATGTCAATGACGAGATTGCCTTTAACAATCTGGGCATTTTTTGTGACGGCAATTCTTGGTGTTATTTCGTTTCCTGTATTACTATCTGCAGCTTTATTACTGATAATGGATAGAAGTTTTGGTACATCCTTCTTCTTATCAGATATATTTATTCAAGGAGAAGTACTACACTATCAAGGTGGTTCGCCTGTATTGTTTGAGCATTTATTTTGGTTCTTAGGACATCCTGAAGTTTACATTGTAATCTTACCAGCTATGGGATTAGTTTCCGAAATCATGGCCACGAATTCACGAAAACCAATATTTGGTTACAGAGCAATGATAATGTCTATTTTAGCGATTGGATTTTTATCAACTATAGTTTGGGGTCACCACATGTTTATTTCTGGTATGAATCCATTCTTGGGATCTGTCTTTACATTTACAACATTATTAATTGCAATACCCTCAGCTGTAAAAGCCTTTAACTGGATAACTACCATTTGGAAAGGAAATCTGCAGCTAAATCCTGCCATGTTATTTTCAATTGGTTTTGTTTCAACATTCATAACAGGAGGTCTCACAGGTATCATTCTAGGAGATAGTGCTCTAGATATTAACGTACACGATACGTATTTTGTAGTAGCTCACTTTCACTTAGTTATGGGTATTTCTGCACTCTATGGTATGTTTGCAGGTATTTATCATTGGTTTCCTAAAATGTTTGGTCGTATGCTAAACAAAAATTTAGGGTATCTACATTTCTGGGTAACTGCAATTTGTGCTTACGGAGTATTTTTTCCAATGCACTTTATAGGTATGGCAGGTTTACCAAGGCGTTACTATACCAACTCTAATTTTCCGTTGTTTGATGATACTGCGAATGCTAATGTTATCATCACTATGTTCGCTATTGTAGGTGGTTTATTTCAATTGGTATATTTATGGAACTTCTTTTATTCTATTTTCTATGGAAAGAAAACAACAAAGAACCCTTGGAAATCTACAACTTTAGAATGGACAACAGAGGTGAAGCATATACATGGTAACTGGGAAGGAGCAATTCCTCACGTACACAGATGGCCTTATGATTACAGCAATCCATTCCACGATGTAGATTTTATACCTCAGAATGTACCAATGAAAGAAGGAGAAGAGGAATTACATCACTAAAATACGCGCGAAAGCAAGTATCACATAAAAAACAAAAAGACCTTTGGAATGAAATAAAATTCCAAAGGTCTTTTTCATTATATTTGACTAATAACAAATACAACCTGCAAGATTTACAAAACATTGTTATTTGGAAGATAATACACCCAGTTGAATAAGATTATTGTCCACTTGAGGGGACTTTAGGGGTGTAGCATGTACTAAAACAGTAGTTGATCAAATTCTTCTAAATATTAATGTTTCTAAAAATTGAGAGATTAAATTAATGAGATTCCCGCTTTCACGGGAAATACTATGAACGAAAATCTAAATCCAAATAACGAAAACTTCAGTCCAGAAGAATTAGACGTAGAAAGGAAATTAAGACCACTCACGTTTGATGACTTTACAGGTCAGGATCAAGTTTTAGAGAATTTATTGGTGTTCGTACAAGCAGCAAATCTAAGAGAAGAAGCTTTAGACCACACTTTATTTCACGGTCCTCCAGGCTTAGGCAAAACAACATTAGCACATATTTTGGCAAACGAACTAGATGTAGGTATCAAAGTGACTTCAGGTCCTGTTTTAGATAAGCCAGGTGACTTAGCAGGTTTGTTAACTAACTTAGATGATCGAGATGTTCTGTTTATAGATGAAATTCACCGATTAAGTCCAATCGTAGAAGAGTATTTATACTCAGCAATGGAAGATTATAAAATTGACATCATGATTGAGTCTGGTCCCAATGCCAGAACCGTTCAGCTCAATTTAAATCCATTTACGTTGATTGGAGCAACAACGCGTTCAGGATTATTAACCGCGCCAATGCGAGCTAGATTTGGAATTCAAAGTCGTTTACAATATTATAAAACAGAATTGTTGACAACAATAGTACAACGAAGCGCATCAATTCTAAATATGCCAATAACTATGGAAGCGGCAATTGAAATTGCGGGAAGAAGTAGAGGAACTCCTCGTATAGCGAATGCACTTCTAAGACGCGTTAGAGATTTTGCCCAGATTAAGGGTAACGGAAGTATAGATATTGAGATTGCTAAGTTTGCATTAAAAGCACTTAACGTAGATGCGTATGGTTTGGATGAAATGGATAATAAAATCCTTACCACTATAATAGAAAAATTTAAAGGCGGACCTGTAGGCATCAGTACTATCGCAACAGCAGTGAGTGAAAGTACAGAGACTATTGAAGAAGTTTATGAACCTTTTTTGATTCAACAAGGTTTTATAATGCGCACACCAAGAGGAAGAGAAGTTACGGAACAAGCCTATAAACATTTAGGTAAAATAAAAGGACCTACTCAAGGAGGACTTTTTTAACGTAATTAGTTAGCCACTACTTTTTATCGAAAAAAATAGCACTTTACATCCACTCAACTAATATTTGGTTCTTTTAACTAAATTGAAAGACTAATCTGATTCCGTATTTTAAATTTGTGGTAATAAAGCCCACAAGTAATGAAAAACCTGCTATTAAAGTCAATACTAATATTGGCTGCCTTAATTTTAAATTCTTGCTATTCAGACAAGGATGATTACGAAACAGTTTCTAATTCTATCGAATTTGAAAACCGTTTAATTGAATTGTACGGATCAAAAACAGCGTTAATACAACCGTTAGAAACAGATTATTCAGCTATTCCAAGTGATTTAAATAACCCGATAACCGAAGCGAAAGTAGAATTAGGAAAGTTGCTATATCATGAAACAATGATTGCAAGTGATGCTAATAATACTGAAGGTATGTATACCTATTCTTGTGCGAGTTGTCATCATGCAGACGCAGGATTTCAAAGTGGATTGAAACAAGGGATAGGTGATGGAGGATTAGGCTTTGGTACTAAAGGAGAAGGCCGAATTAAAAATACAATGTATGCAGAATCTGATTTAGATGTACAGCCTATAAGAACACCAACAACATTAAATGTAGCTTTTCAACAAGTCATGTTATGGAATGGACAATTTGGTGCCGTTGGCCCAAATGAAGGTACGCAATCGCAATGGACAGTTGGTACGCCAATCGCAAATAATAATTTAGGTTTTGAAGGAGTTGAAATCCAAGCTATAGCTGGCATGGATGTGCATCGTTTAGTTATAGAGTCTAATGAAGTTATAAACTCATCTTACAAAAACTTCTTTGATGATGCATTTTCAGAAATTAATGAAAGTGAGCGCTATACTAAGTTAAATGCTGCGTTAGCAATTGCAGCGTACGAAAGAACTTTATTACCTAATCAATCTCCTTTTCAAAAGTGGTTAAGAGGTGATGCGAATGCAATGGATGCAGATGAAATTGAAGGAGGTAGATTATTTTTTGAAAAAGGGCAATGTTTCAGCTGTCATTCAGGTCCTGGACTAAACGATGCTAATTTCCATGCGTTGGGAATGAAGGATTTAGAAGGCTTAGAAGTATTAACGGCTGTTGATAATAGAACTAAAAAAGGTAGAGGAGGTTTTACAGGTAATTCTGATGAAGATTATCAATTTAAAACACCTCAATTATATAATTTAAAAGATGTCGGATTTTTTGGACATGGAGGAAGCTTTCAAACCGTTAAAGACGTTGTCGCTTATAAAAATGAGGCAATTCCGGAAAATAATGGAGTGCCTCAAAATAATTTATCAGAACTTTTTGTACCACTTAATCTTACTGAAGTTGAGATGGATTTAATTACATTATTCATTGAGAAGTCGCTTTACGATAATAACCTTCAACGTTATGTGCCAGAAAGTTTACCCTCTGGAAATTGTTTTCCTAATGCAGATTATATGTCTTCTTCAGATTTAGGTTGTAATTAAAATGTTTTATTACGCCATTTTGAGCACAGTAGAAATACTTCATTTAAAAACATTATTGTAGTTTAGTTTTTTTAAAACTAGATTGACTAAGCAAAAAAATACGGAGATCATTAAAGCCGAAGCTAAACGCCTTGGCTTTTTGTCTTGTGGAGTAAGTAAAGCAGAGTTTTTAGAAATAGAAGCACCACGACTTGAAAAATGGCTGAAAAATAACGCACATGGTGAAATGCGTTATATGGAAAACCACTTCGATAAAAGACTAGATCCAACTTTATTAGTAGAAGGTTCAAAAAGTGTGGTTTCTTTATTGCTTAATTATTATCCTTCCGAATTTCAAACTGAAGAGTCTTATAAGCTATCTAAATACGCTTACGGAACGGATTACCATTTCGTTATAAAAGACAAATTAAAAGAACTCTTACACTTTATTCGAGATGAAATAGGAGACGTTCATGGTCGCGCCTTTGTAGATTCTGCACCAGTATTAGATAAAGCTTGGGCTGCAAAATCTGGTTTAGGTTGGATTGGCAAACACTCTAACTTATTAACGCAACAAATTGGTTCTTTTTATTTTATAGCTGAACTCATTATCGATCTAGAATTAGATTACGACACACCAGTAACTGACCATTGCGGCACATGCACAGCCTGTATCGATGCTTGCCCTACAGAAGCCATCACAGAACCGTATGTGGTTGATGGCAGTAAATGTATTTCTTATTTTACCATAGAACTCAAAGAAAATCTTCCAACAGAATTTAGAGGAAAATTTAACGATTGGATGTTTGGTTGCGATATCTGCCAAGATGTTTGTCCTTGGAACAAGTTTTCAAAATCGCATAATGAACCTTTGTTTAATCCACACCCAGAATTATTAGATATGACCAAAAAAGATTGGGAAGAAATTACAGAGGACACCTTTAGAAAAGTGTTTAAAAAATCTGCTGTGAAGCGGACAAAATTTTCTGGTTTGGAGCGGAATATTAAGTTTTTAAAAGATTAAACTTTTGTTAAAGCAAAATTTGATAAGACGTACTTCTCCCATCACCTTTTACCTCAAAAACACCTAGACTAAGTAAATTCTGTAAATCTCTAGTCGCAGTAGGTTTAGAGGTGTGTGCAATTCTAATATATTTTTTGGCAGTCATTCCGCCTTCAAAACCTTTTGGGCCTTCTTCTAACATTCGGTTGATGACTTTTAGTTGTCTGTCATTTAGTTGATTTTGATAATGGTCAAACAGTTTTGCTTTCTTTAAAGTAAAGTCAATCAACGCTTCTGATGCATCTTGAGCGTTCAAGATAACATCTATAAAGTAGATTAACCAAGGTGTAATTTCATTGCTGCGTAGCGCATTTTTTAAAGCCTCGTAATAATTTTTCCGCTTAGCATCAATTGCAGCTGAAAGACTCAAAAGTACAGGATAGCCAACCGTTTGAGACAATGCTTTTTCTGAAATGGCTCTGCCGATACGACCATTACCATCTTCAAATGGATGTAAAGTTTCAAAATAAAGATGCGAAATTGCCGAGCGAATTGGGGCATGGATTATGGGATTTGTAGATTTTGGTGCAGTTTTATTAAACCAGTTTATAAAATCAGACATCTCTTCAGGTACTTGTTGTGATAGAGGAGCTTCAAAATGAACGGTTGGTTTATCAATCCTTCCAGATACGACTTGCATAGGTTCTTTATACGTTCGCCATTTACCAACGTTAAGATTCGTAGCTATTGGAAAGACCATTTGATGCCATACAAATAACTGTTCTTTAGTAAGTATTTTTGCATAAGTGTTTTGAACATCAATGATGAGTTTAGCCATTCCTTTGGCATTTTCATCTTATATTCTTTTATCCACTTGAAGCCCAAGATTATTTTTAATGGATGACATTACATCATCACGACTTAAATATTCTCCTTCAATCTCTGAGGTTTTTAAGGCTTCTGTAACTAGGGTCTCTATTGTAGATTGCAAATGGTCTTCTTTAGGTAACGCCTTTAAGAGACCACTAATTCGACCGGACTTTTCTGCAAAAGCATAAAGTTGCTTTTCTATTTTAGAAACATCATACCTAAAGTTAGGCCAATCATTTTGTTGCCAATTATACATTTTGAGCCGATTACAATTATTATTCGGCTCAAATATTATAAAAAAATGAGCCGAATAGTGAATTTGATCGACTCATTTATAGTTTTTTAATCTTTAATTTGAGTTATTGAATATGATCAAAACCGATTGGGAAGAAATTACAGAGGACACCTTTAGAAAAGTGTTTAAAAAATCTGCTGTGAAGCGGACAAAATTTTCTGGGTTGGAACGTAATATTCGGTTTTTGAAATAAATAATTGTCCCCTTGAGGGTACTTTAGGGGTGTTTTTAGACTAATCTAATCTTCAATAATTTCTTCTTTCAGTTGATAATTTGGATGACCAGTTTGCCAAAACACAAAAGAAAACACATTTCCCCATTCCTCATAGACTTTCATTTCAGAAGAGTTGCCCTCGTGTCCGGCATCAAAATCAGCATATAATAAAACTGGTTTCTTTAAAAGATTAGTATTTTGTAATCTTGCAGCAAATTTGCCAGATTCCCATGGTACTACTCTTGGGTCATTCATACCAACAGTTAAGTAAGTTGCAGGATAATCAGTACTATCTTTAATATGTAAATAAGGATCCATTTCTATTAATGCCATAGCTTCGGTAGAATCTTTCATAGTTCCAAACTCTTTAATATTAGAGCCACCTCCACCAGGTTGTGTTTCCATACGTGTAGGGTTAAGTACACCAACTTCTGAGACAACAGCAGCAAATAAATCTGGTCGATCAGTCATTGCTCTCCCAACTAAAATACCACCTGCACTACTACTATATATTGCTGTTTTATCTTTCGATGTATATTTTTGATTAATCATATATTCAACACAAGCAATTAAATCTTTCCAAGAATTTGGTTTAGTTGTCTTAAAACCACTTGTTCTCCAGGACTCTCCTTTCTCACCTCCACCTCGAACATGAGGAATACATAATACTCCACCTTCTTCTACAAATTTCAAAAATAATGGTGAAAAGAAAGGGCTTATATCATCACCGTAAAAACCATAACCATAGAAGAAAGAAGGATTGTTTCCGTCCATTTCAATATCTTTTCTATGAATTATTGACAATGGCACTTTTTCACCATCATGGGAACTAACCATAACCTCCTTTGCAACTATATTTTCGAATTCTTGATATTCAATTTTTGATGATAAATTATCTTCCTTAAAAGTGTTTAATTTATAATTGTATTTATAGCGATCGTTAGATGACACCCAACCACTTAATGACACCCAAATATCGTTATTGTATGCTGATTTAGAAGAAATTCTAATTTTCCCTGATTTTTTAGGGACTTCAATTTTTTCTGTCGTACCATCTTGGATTTTATATAGACTAGCTTCGATTCCGTATTTAGTGGTCGTCACATAAACAACATCTTTATTTATTTTATAAGAGTCAATAACTTCATCTTTTTTAGCAGAGAATAAAATTTTAGGATTATCAAAATTTAAAGTATTAATATTTATATATGCTAATTCATAGTTTTCAGAATTTTTACTAGTAAGGAAATAATATATATCACCAACAAGTATTCCTTTATTGGTCCTTATTTTTTGCTCTTTTTTATAAAAGGGTTTCCAATCTAATTCTCCACTTTTAATATTTTCTATTTTGGCATAATAGGCATCCCAAAATTTATCTACTCCAGCTATATAGCTTATTATATATTTTTCGTGCTGAGAATCAATGTCAGGGCAAGGATGCTCAGAAGCTTTAATATTAAATTGAGGATGTGTTTTATTTCCAAAAATATAATTTATTTGCTCAGGGTTTTGACCTAATTTATATAATACGGCCTGATTATTTTTTCTAAAATCATTATGGTTAGGGTTTGGTTGAGGAAAATATAAATAAGTAAAACCACTATTGTCCGGAAGCCATTTAACACCTAGAAATGATGCAGGCCAAGCATTATTTAATATTACAGGCAATCTTTCTTTAGTTTTAGTATCAATAATAATGAGTTCAGAAACTTCTTTACCTGAATAACTTAGAGAGACTACGACATAGTTGTCGTTCCAACTAGGTCTAATATAATTTATTGTATAATCGTTTTCAGAATCCGGGTAAAAGGTTTTAGGATCAAATAAGAATGTTTCATTGTCCCAAGAAACAGTATTTTGATATAATTTATAATAAGATTCACCTAGATTCTTTTTTAAATAAAAACGATTGTTTTGATCTGATAGAAAGTGTCGCTTAATATTATAAGATTTTCTGTTATCAATTTCATAAGTAGCTTTAATCAAAGAATCTCTTCCGTTAATTCGCTCTAAGTATGATTGAGTATACTGAGTTTGGTCTTTGTACCAATTTGTAATTGTAGAATCTTGCGTGTTTTCAATGTTACGATAAGGATCATAGATTAGTTTTCCGAAAAGGGTATCTGTAACCTTGGCACCCTCTATATAAGGTGGATTATAATTTAAAGCTATTTCTGATTCTTGTTTGCAGGTTAATAAGGTAATTAAAACTATAAGTAGGCACATGATTTTTTTCATGCTATAAAACTATGAAAAAATAAATGACACTATATATACATCATTTAAAAGTTCAATTTTAAGATTGGGTTATTTAGCAGAATCATTGGGTATGACTAAAAAAGATTTGGAAGTGATTACAGAAGATACGTTTAAAAAAGTCTTCAAAAAATCTGCTGTGAAGCGGACAAAATTTTCTGGGTTGGAACGTAATATTAAGTTTATAAAAGACTAAATTATAGTTCATTCATTCCGTATCTTCGCGTCTTAATCCAACTAGATTATGAGCAAACAAAGTAAACGCATAGAAGCTTTATTATATCACGCTAAACCAACTCCAGGAAAGATAAAGGTAGTGCCAACGAAAAAGTACGCTTCCCAAAGAGATTTATCCTTAGCCTATTCGCCAGGTGTTGCAGAGCCTTGTTTAGAAATTGCCAAGGATATAGATAACGTTTATAAATATACAGCCAAAGGAAATTTGGTTGCTGTAATTTCTAACGGAACAGCAGTTTTAGGTTTAGGAAACATTGGGCCTGAAGCCTCCAAACCTGTAATGGAAGGAAAAGGATTGCTCTTTAAAATCTTTGCAGATATAGATGTGTTTGATATTGAAGTGGATACAGAAGATGTAGATGCTTTTATCGAAACCGTAAAAAATATAGCTCCAACATTTGGTGGTATTAATCTTGAAGACATTAAAGCACCTGAAGCGTTTGAAATTGAACGTCGTTTAAAGGAAGAATTAGATATTCCTGTAATGCACGACGATCAGCATGGTACAGCAATAATTTCTGCTGCAGCTTTATTAAATGCTTTGGAGCTAACAAAGAAAAAAATTGATAAAGTTAACATTGTTGTTAGTGGAGCTGGAGCTGCGGCAATTTCATGCACGCGATTGTATCAAGCATTTGGTGCAAAGCGTGAAAATATTGTAATGTTAGATAGTAAAGGCGTTATAAGAAATGATAGAGATAATTTAACGTCGCAAAAAGCCGAGTTTGCTACACATCGTAAAATAGATACTTTAGATGAAGCTATGAAGAAAGCAGACGTATTTATAGGTCTGTCGCAACCAGATATTGTAAGTCCGGAGATGCTAAAATCTATGGCTAAAAATCCAATCGTCTTTGCAATGGCCAATCCGGTTCCAGAAATTGCTTACCAGCTCGCCATAGATACTCGAGATGACATTATTATGGCAACAGGTCGTAGTGACCATCCTAACCAAGTAAACAATGTTTTGGGATTCCCATTTATTTTCAGAGGTGCTTTAGATGTAAGAGCAACAAAAATTAATGAAGCTATGAAAATGGCAGCGGTGAAAGCCTTGTCTAAACTAGCAAAAGAGCCAGTGCCAGAACAAGTAAATATTGCGTACTCTGAAACAAAGTTAACGTTTGGCAAAGATTACATTATCCCAAAACCTTTTGATCCAAGATTAATAGCAGAAATACCACCTGCAGTGGCTAAGGCTGCAATGGAAAGTGGAGTTGCAAAAGAACCAATTGAGGATTGGGATCGTTATAGAAATGCTTTGTTAGAGCGTTTAGGTTCTGATAATAAGTTAATTAGATTACTGTCAAATAGAGCCAGAAACAACATGAAACGTGTTGTGTTCGCTGAAGCAGATCAATTAGATGTTTTAAAAGCAGCACAAATTGCACATGATGAAGGTATTGCTTTCCCCATACTTTTAGGTAGAAAAGACACTATTTTATCCTTAATGGAAAGCATTGAATTTAATGCAAGTGAAGGTGTGGAAATTATAGATCCAAAATCGGATGAAGAGTTATCTAGAAAAAACAAATATGCAGATGCCTATTGGAATCAGAAGAAACGGAAAGGAGTAACACGTTATGCAGCTCAAAAAATAATGCGCGAGCGTAATTATTTTGCAGCAATGATGGTAAATTGTGGTGATGCAGATGCCTTAATTTCTGGGTATTCCACAAGTTACCCAAATGTGGTTAAGCCTATGTTAGCACTTATTGGTATGGCTAAAGGTGTCACTAGAATTGCGACGACTAATATAATGATGACGCAAAGAGGACCAATGTTCTTGAGTGATACAGCAATTAATATAAATCCTAATGCAGAAGATTTAGCAAAAATTGCATATATGACCTCTAAAGTTGCAAAGATGATTGGTATAGATCCTGTTATTGCCATGACCTCATATTCAAATTTTGGCTCATCAGATAATCCTAATGCCAAAAAAGTGAGAGATGCAGTAGCCTATCTTCATGAGACCTATCCAGATATGACTGTTGACGGAGACGTTCAAATAGATTTTGCTTTAAATTCTAAATTACTCCAAGATAATTTCCCGTTTTCTAAATTAGCAGGAAAAAAAGTGAATACTTTAATATTTCCCAATTTAGATTCGGCGAATATTACCTATAAATTGTTAAAAGAACTAAATAAAGCAGAATCTATTGGTCCGATAATGATTGGTATGGATAAACCAGTTCATATTCTTCAACTTGGTGCTAGTGTAGATGAAATAGTAAATATGGTTACTGTGGCTGTGGTCGATGCTCAAGAACGTGAAAAACGTCAGCAAAAGAAGTAGATCCGTTAGTTTTAAATACAACGATTATTTGTAAATAATTTTATTACATTTGGGTTTCTAACTATTTGCTATAAATGATTACTCACTTAGAGGGAAAACTTGTTGAAAAAAATCCTACAGATATCGTAATAGATTGCAATGGTGTAGGCTATTTTATAAATATATCTCTTCATACGTTTTCTCAAATTCCAGACAGAGAACATCTAAAATTATACACGTACCTTCAAGTAAGAGAAGATTCGCATAGTTTATACGGATTTTCTAGTAAAACAGAGCGCGAAATATTCAAATTGCTAATTTCTGTTAGTGGTATTGGAGCGAATACAGCACGCACAATGCTAAGTTCTCTATCTCCAGAACAAGTAAAAGAAGGTATTGCTAGTGGTGATGTCGCCTTAATACAAAGTGTTAAGGGTATTGGATTAAAAACGGCACAACGGGTTATTATAGATTTAAAGGATAAAGTGTTAAAAGTCTATGGGATAGACGAACTTTCTTTAATACCAAACAATACGCATAAAGATGAAGCGTTATCTGCTTTAGATGTTTTAGGATTTAACAAAAAACAATCAGAAAAGGTCGTTGACAGAATTTTACAAGCCCAACCAGATGCCCTTGTAGAGCAAATTATAAAAGAAGCTCTAAAAAACTTATAATGCAATTGAATAAAACCAACTATACTCAAATTAAATCACTTCGTTTTTATTGCGTATTAGCTTTTATAATGCTGATAAGTGTTTCTGCATATGCACAAGAAACAGAACAAGAACAAGATTCTACAAAAACAACATTTGCTTTTGGTAGTTTAAAAATGCCAAATCCAAATAGTATTGTCTCAAAATACACATACGATCCTATTTTAGACCGTTACATCTACACAGAAAAAATAGGAGGTTTTAATATCAATTATCCACTTATTTTAACTCCAGAGGAGTTTCAAAGATTAGTACTTCAAGAAAAATTAAAGGATTATTACAAACGAATGGCAGATGCTGCTGCTGGGCAAAAAGAAGGCACAGAAGAGGATCAGAAAAATTTATTGCCAGAATTCTATGTCAATTCAGGCTTATTTGAAACCATTTTTGGCGGTAATACTATCAATGTAATTCCGCAAGGATCGGTTGAGGTAGATTTAGGTGTATTGTTTTCTAAACAAGATAATCCATCGTTTTCACCAAGAAATAGAACCAATTTCACATTCGATTTTGATCAGAGAATAAGTTTAAGCTTATTGGGTAAAGTAGGTACAAGGCTTCAAGTAACAGCAAACTATGATACTGAAGCGACTTTTGATTTTCAACAAGTTGTAAAGTTAGAATATACACCAACCGAAGATGATATCGTTCGTAAGATTGAGGTTGGTAATGTAAATATGCCGTTAAACAGTTCTTTAATCACTGGAGCACAAAGTCTTTTTGGTGTAAAAACAGAATTGCAATTTGGTAAAACCAGAGTTACGGCCGTATTTTCTGAACAACAATCACAGTCTAGATCGGTGACTGCGCAAGGTGGAGGAACGGTTGAAGAATTTCAGTTTTTTGCTAGAGATTATGATGAAAATAGACACTATTATTTAGCACATTATTTTAGAGACACTTACAATAAGGCCTTACTAAATTATCCTTTTATTGACAATGGAGGACTTCAGATTACAAGAGTGGAAGTTTGGGTAACGAATAGAAACAATCAGACAGAAAATGTTAGAAACATTGTAGCATTTCAAGACTTAGGAGAATCTGAAGCTGATAATATAGGATTGCAACCTTTACCAGGAGGATTTGTAAATAATCCTGGAGCACTTCCAAATAATGAAAACAACGATTTTGACCCAACAAATATTGGAGGTCCTGGCTCTTTACTTACAGATGCAGTTAGAAATATTACTAATGTGGAGTCTGGTGTCCAAATCCCAGTTAATGAAGGTTTTGATTATGGAAAATTAGAAGCTGCAAGAAAGTTACGAGAAGGTCAAGACTATGTGTTAAATACAGATTTAGGATATATTTCTTTAAATCAACGTTTGCTAAATGATGAAGTTTTAGCAGTTGCATTTCAATATACTCGTGGTGGAGAAGTGTTTCAGGTTGGTGAATTTGCAAATGATGGTGTAGATGCGACGCAAGTTGATGAAGGAGTTACAGGGAACCAAATCATAAACAACCAAAGTTTAGTCCTTAAAATGTTAAAGAGTGCTGTGACCTCAGTTGAGCAGCCTATTTGGGATTTAATGATGAAAAATATCTACGATACAGGTGCGTTTCAACTAAGTCAAGAAGATTTTAGATTAAACATATTTTATACGGAAGCATCTGCTTTAAACTACATAAATCCAGTAGAAAACACCTCATTTCCCTTGTACGATAACAATACACCTGGTACTACAGCAGATGATACCGTTATTCAAGAAACACCTTTGATACGATTATTTCATTTAGATAAATTAAATTTTAACAACGATCCACAAGAGGGAGGAGATGGATTTTTTGATTATGTAGAAGGTAAAACAGTTTTAAGTCAAAACGGAAAAATTATTTTTACTAAAGTAGAACCTTTTGGACGTTACTTATTTGATGTTTTAGATGATGATGCTAACCCAAATAATAATGATACGGATTACGAACAAGACACCTACACTAACTTAAATCAAGAAAAATACGTTTACGATTTACTTTACAAATCAACTAAAACTGAAGCTTTAGATGAAGCTGAAAAGAACAAGTTTGAAATTAAAGGCCGTTTTAAAAGTAGTGGAGGAGACGGAGGTATTCCTATAGGAGCATTTAACGTACCAAGAGGTTCTGTGAGAGTTACGGCTGGTGGTCGTTTACTAGTAGAAGGTATAGATTATACTGTAAATTATCAATTAGGTCGTGTAGAAATACTGGATGAAGCTTTAAAAGCATCTAATACACCAATTAATGTTTCGGTAGAAAACAATGCTGTTTTTGGACAACAAACGAGACGTTTTACAGGCATAAACATTGAGCACGAGTTTAATGAGAATTTTGTACTTGGAGCCACGTTATTAAATCTTAATGAGCGCCCAATTACTCAAAAAGCGAATTTTAATTCAGAACCCATAAACAATACCATTTTTGGTCTTAATGGTAACTACTCTACAGAGGTACCATTTTTAACACGCTTGGCAAACAAATTACCAAATATAGATACAGATGTGCCATCAAATCTTTCACTGAGAGGGGAGTTTGCTTATTTGGCACCTGGAGCACCAAATGGGACCGATTTTAATGGCGAAGCTACTGCATATATCGATGATTTTGAAGGCACGCAAGGTGCTATCAATTTACTGAGTCCATTGTCTTGGACTTTGGCGAGTAGACCTCTAGAATTACCTGGAATAACAGGAGATAATAATAATGGGCAATCTAATGGTTTTGGGCGAGCTGCTTTAAACTGGTACACTATCGATCCTATATTTTACAGTAATCAAAGACCTGATGGCATTACAGATGATGATGTTTCAAACTTATACACAAGACGTGTTTTTATAGAAGAAATTTTTCCACAGGTAGATATTGTCCAGGGACAAACCTCAGTGATCAATACATTAGATTTAGCCTATTATCCAACGGAGCGTGGACCCTATAATTTTGACCCTTCTGCAGCAAATGGTGCTGCCTTAAATGCGAATCAGAGTTGGGCTGGTATTACAAGACAAATTACATCAACTGATTTTGAACAAGCCAATGTTGAGTATATAGAGTTTTGGGTACAAGATCCCTTTTTAGATAACCCAACAAGTCAAGGTGGAAAGTTATTTGTTAATCTTGGAAACATTTCAGAAGATGTTATAAAAGACGGAAGGAAACAATTTGAAAACGGATTACCTGAAAACGGAGATATATCAGTTCTAGAACCTACAGATTATAATACGGTAGTACCTCAAAACCAATCATTGATATACACTTTTGCAACGACAGGTCAAGAAAGAGCTAACCAAGACGTTGGATTTGATGGATATGATGATGCTGAAGAAATTTTGGAATTTGGAAATCAATTTGGTGAAGATCCTTCAAACGATAATTATACGTACTATTTAAATACTGATGGAAATTTATTTGACCGTTACAAACAATATAATGGTTTGGAAGGAAACACACCAGATGTATTTACAGACACCAATAGAGGATCTACCACGCAACCAGATGTAGAAGACATTAACCGTGATAATACCATGAATACGATTAATAGTTATTTTGAGTATGAGGTTGAAATGACTCCAGCTAACCTTAACATCAATAACCCTCAAATTAACGACGTTAAGTTAAGATCAGTAACATTACCTAATGGCGACCAAAGAGATGTAAGTTGGTATCAGTTTAGATTGCCAATTAATGAAGCTACTACTGCAGTTAATGGTATTACAGATATAAGATCAATCCGTTTTGCAAGACTGTATTTAAGGGATTTTAATGAAAATACAGTATTACGATTTGCTACGCTAGATTTAGTAAGAAGTGATTGGAGACGTTACACTTTAGATTTAGATAGTAATACCACAAATAATAGTGCCAATGCAGAGTTTAATGTTGGTATAATTGGCGTGCAGGAAAATGATGGTGATTATGTGATTCCGCCAGGCGTGAGACGAGAAGAGTTAAATAACAATAACAATGTAATTAGACAAAATGAGCAGTCTTTAGTATTACAAGCTTGTGAATTAGAACCTACAGATTCTCGTGGTGTATTTAAAAATATTAATGTAGATATGCGACAGTATAAAAAGCTGCGTATGTTTTTACATGCTGAAGCCCAAGAAGGAGAAATTTTAGAACCTGGTGAATTAGTCGGTTTTATTAGAATGGGTAATGACTTTACACAAAACTACTATCAGATAGAAGTGCCTTTATTACCAACAGATTTTGCTACCGGATCTATTGAAGAGCAAATTTGGCCAGATCAGAATGAAATAAATATTCCACTCGAGTTTTTACAGAAAATAAAAGCACTTGGTATTTCTGCTGGTACTTTGGGAGATGTTGATGCAACGTATTATAATGTCGTTGATGGTGTTCTTAATGAGACCGCTTTAGTAAATGCAGATGTGCCTTACGATGATATTCAAACAAGTCCAAAACAACAACGTGTCGCTGTAAAAGGAAATCCAAACTTTGGAAACATTAGAGTATTAATGGTTGGTGTTAAAAACTCAGGCAGTTCTAGAAATAACGTAAATGCTTGTGGTGAAGTTTGGTTTAATGAATTAAGAATGTCTGACTTAGAAAATGAAGGAGGTTGGGCAGCCGTAGTCAGTATGGATTCTAATATTGCAGATTTTGCAAATATTAGTGCAACTGGCAGACAAAGTACTATTGGTTTTGGTGGTATTGAGCAAGGACCAAGTGAGCGTAGTTTAGAAGATGTAAAGCAGTACGATGTTGTTACTAATGTGCAGTTAGGACAATTATTACCGAAAAAATGGGGAGTTCAAATACCATTTAATTATGCGCAAAGTGAAGAATTAGTAACGCCAAAATTTGACGGACTGTATAACGATTTAACTTTAGAATCGAGAATAGATGCTGCAGCTTCTAATGAGGAACAAGAGCGCATAAGAACACAATCTGAAGATTATACAAAACGTAAAAGCATCAATTTTATTGGTGTGAGAAAACAGAAAATGGGAGATGCCAAGAAGCGTTTTTATGATGTAGAAAACCTAACCTTCAATTATTCTTATAATAAGATTGAACATCGAGATTTTGAAATTGAAAACGCTTTAGATCAAAACATTAGAGCAGGTGTAAACTATAATTATGCATTTGAACCTTTAAGGATTGA
>Ga0114956_1000962_pt1 | contig 22201 bp, 16 predicted proteins | sample MaitaG_FD_87304 | JGI IMG/M metagenome (GOLD analysis project Ga0114956, IMG submission 87304) | Marine algal microbial communities from Maine, USA - Maine_Asex2 metaG | ecosystem: Host-associated > Algae > Red algae > Unclassified | place: Maine, USA | collected 2015-01-05
TCAGCCTTCCCATGAAGGCTGAGCACATCATTGGAGGAGAACTGAGCTACGAGTGCCTCGGCGGAAACGACTTCAAAATTACGCTGGCTTTGTACCGCGATTGCAACTGTCCTCCTGGGACAAATTGTGCGGACTATTTTGATCCGGAGTCTTACCTTTTTGTAACGGATGAAAATGGTGAGTACATCAACGTTTCCACTTTGGGAAACGAGTATTACATTCCTATTTTCTTCAACGAAACCACTGATGAGATCGAAATTCAAATTGAAGCCGATGATCTCGTTTGTCCAGAAGCCTTGCCTTCGCTTTGTGTAAAGCGTGGAATCTATGAGACCTTTGTCTCACTGCCGCCCCGTGAAGGAGGCTACCAAATTGTTTGGCAGCGCTGTTGCAGAAATGCAAGCATTCTCAATATTGCCGACCCAAATGGCACTGGTGCTACTTACGAAACAACAATTCCACACGATGGTCCTGGAGGATGCGACAACAGTTCACCTTTCTTCAATGAATTACCGCCGGTATTGATCTGTGCGAATGAGTTTTTCTTTTTCGATTTTTCAACCACTGATATAGATGGTGATTCATTGATTTATTCACTCTGTACTCCTTACGATGGAGCAGAAGAAACTTGCCCCTTCATCACACCATTCAACAGCCCAGATTGTGAAAATGGCCCTTTCCCTTATGACTTTGAACCATTGGAGTTCTTGCCCCCTTACAGCTTCGACAATCCATTGAACGGAACGGATATTTTCTCCGTCATGCAATTGGATTCATCTCGTGGATTTTTAACGGGCATCCCTCAATTAGGAGGACAGTTTGTCGTTGGAGTTTGTGTTTCGGAATACCGAGATGGAGTCTTTCTGGGAACAACTGCCAGAGATTTTCAATTCAACGTGGTCTATTGTCAAATTACTGGCGATTGTGATTGCGTAGTTTCCATTCCAGATGATGATGCCATTCAAATTGACACGGATGTTTGGGAGATCACGATGTACGATCAATTCTCCTATTTCTTCAACAATCAAAGCATCAATGCTGAAGATTATTTCTGGGATTTCGACGCTTCTGGAGCTACTAGCGAATCAACCAATCCGTTTTTTACATTTCCCGAATATGGTTCTTACGAGGTTAGCCTCTTGGCCATCAATGAAGGTTGTGTTGATACCAGCTATCTCATAGTTAACATCATCAACCCGCTCGACACCATTTTTACCGTGGATACCATGCAGGTGATAGATACAACGGTCATCATCGATACGATGGTTATTGTAGACACCATGCAAGTGATCGATACCTTGCAAGTGATTGACACCATGCAAGTGATCGATACCATGCAAGTCATTGATACGATGCAAGTGATCGATACGATGGTGATCACAGATACCATGCAAGTGATTGATACCATGCAAGTGATCGACACCATGCAGGTGATTGATACCATGCAAGTCATCGACACCATGCAAGTGATTGATACGATGGTGATAACCGATACCATGCAAGTGATCGATACCATGGAAGTGATTGACACCATGCAAGTGATCGATACCATGCAGGTGATTGACACCATGCAAGTGATTGACACTATGCAGGTAATTGACACGATGATGATTGGAGATTCTATGGTAATTGATACCATGGAAGTGATTGACACCATGGACGTAATTGATACCATGCAGGTGATCGATACCATGCAAGTGATCGACACCATGGAGATCATCGACACAATGCAAGTAATCGATACCACCGATGTCATCATTGATACCATGGAAGTGATTGACACTATGCAGATGATTGATACCATGCAAGTGATCGACACCATGGAAGTCATCGATACGATGATGGTGATCGACACGAGCGATATCATTATTGATACCATGGAAGTGATTGATACCATGCAGGTCATCGATACCATGCAAGTCATCGACACGATGATGGTCATTGATACCATGATGGTCATTGACACCACAGAACTCATCATTGATACCACTACCACCATTGACACAGTTATGGTGATTGATACAACTTGGGCGAATGACACCACGGGCATGAGCGACACCGTAGGTATGAGCGTAATTGAATGGACTTCGGAAATTCAAACGAAAGTTTATCCGAACCCTGCCAATGCAGAGTTGTTCATAGAATTCGATGGTCCATTTGATTTGGGAGAAGCGGAATTGATGATTTACTCGGCTCACGGCCAACTGCTTAAAACCGTTCAGTTGTCAGACGCCAACAGAACGCACAGTATCGATGTACAAACATTGCCATCTGGGATGTATTTCTACATGGCTACTTTCGAGAACGGTCTTAGCAAGAGTGGAAAAGTGATGATTGAGAAATAAAAACCTCAATAATTAATTAAATACTAAAGCGGTTCGAGGTTTTCTCGGGCCGCTTTTTTTATGCCCATAGTTTCTCTCACGGGAATAGTTAAAGGTTGTAGATACAAGTCGTTCGCGTTGCGACCTGCTCACGTCGGAGTAACCCGTTCACGTCTATAATGATGCTCAGGTCTTGCTATTTTTGGCATCCGAATGTTTGAAATGGTAATATTGATTTCTGTTGAAGACAATAGCATTCGCCATCACCAGCAGACCAACCCTGCCTAACGCAATCCCAGCTCGCCTTTTTTCTAAGATGCTCCCACGAAACAGTACCCATCACTAAACGGCCAGCCATCCGCTAGAAGCAACACCATCAGACAACCCAAACTACCCCAAGACCTACCGAGCGGAGAGCTAACTCACGCGATTCTAGCAAGCCCTTACACGAACCGACGGAGCGGAGAGCAAACTTCATATACAGGCCAAGCGCTGAGATCTTTCACGCGATTTTGGCAGTTTTCAAAAAATACGGATCAAGCTCCCCACAACCGACCGTTTAGTGAACTAACTCACGCGATTTTATTCCACAAAATCTGTGAAAATCTGTGCATTAATCTGAGTAATCTGTGGTGAAAAGTGCAGAGAATTCGTCTTACGAGATCGATTGGGGTCTTACAAGTATGCAGCCATCGAAATCGTTTAGGAATAAATCAGTCCCAGCGGGACGGCATTTGTAAGTGATGGGTGCTAACCCATCGTAGCCCCATCGGACAACCCAAACCAGAGGAAATACCAAGAAATAGCTCCGTAAGGAGCGGCACCAACCACCGAAAGAGCGACCTCGCGGAGGTCGAAACCAACACCATTAAACGATCTAACCTAGAGTGACCGCTGTGCGGTTAAAGGCCAGTCGAATTTGCAAGTTTTGTGGGAAATTAAATAGGGAGTATTAGGAGTCGAAAACTAGCTGTATTAACTAACAACTAACAACAAAAGGCATAGCCAACTAAAACCTATAAACAACGATTTCAATCAAAGCAACAAACCCTAAAATAGTATTAAGCCAGTAATTTCTCAACATACTGACGCTCACCCTTCAAGATTTGCTCAATTTGCTCGCGAGTAATAACACGCACCTTAGAATGATGCAAAGTCTTTAAAATCTTTTCGACCTTGTCTTGGTGATTTCCGTTTGCCTTGGCCGAGCCTAGTTGATCGTATCCGCTCTGCAATCTTAAAACAAGCTCAACTTGCTCTTCCGAAAGATGCTGCTTCATGCTGATTGGCAATGCGCGATGAGCAAATAATGTAGCTTCGGATACTTTGTAGAATTTTTGTGGAGCAGGAGACTCAATCTTCTTTGGGGCCTGCTTTGTTGTTTGAATGGCCGTCTTTTTAGACCCAGCCATCATGCCCTCATAGCTAACAGCGTCTCTTTGTTCACTCTTAAAAACAGGTGGAGCCGCATCCATTTCTGGCGCAGTGGTTTTGCGAATCTTTAATCCTTCCTTGATCTCATCTTGCTTCTGTGGAACCGTTAGCTTCCACGCAAAATAGGCAATAATGGCTATGAGAATAGCCACCACTATTAATAAAAACATAATCATAAGCTGGGCAAACTTTCAGCAAATTTAAGTAAATGATTAACCCCTTGCTTCAAAATGTGCATAAAATGAAAGCAATTTTTAGAAAAAGCCGATTTTTCATATTAAAAATCAAAAATATTTAACCGGGAGGCTAAAATCGCTACCTGATTTCATCAATAATTAAAAGTTCTTTTGTGTAAAGCGTTGCAGAGGAAGGTGAATCTTGAAAAATGAAAGCCCCTCTGCTTTAGGGGTGCAGGAGGGCTTCCAATGGGATAGTAAGGTTCTTTGGAGAACCACACAAACTAAGGTAAAGAGTGACTCTACCTGATAATGCATACGGTTCTTACTGAAAACGGTTTCGCTTTCAGAGATTTTTTTTAGCCTAAATTTTAACGTTTTCAAACGCCAGCAGACTTCAAAAAAATAAATTCAGAAACTTGAGTTTTGTTTAACCCTCTGGATGAAGAGATTGCTGGCGTGCTAGTAGAAGATCTTCCGCCTCTTCGTGATCTGGATCGGGTACGCAACAATCAACAGGACAAACAGCAGCGCACTGCGGCTCCTCGTGAAATCCTTTGCATTCTGTACACTTGTCCGTTACGATGAAGTAGTAATCATCCTCTACCGCTTCCAAGCGTTCTTCTACGGCGACTTCTCGTCCGTCAAGTAGCTTTAAAGAGCCTGAAATGGAGGTGCCATCAGAGACTGCCCAGTTCACACCACCTTCGTAGATCGCGTTGTTTGGGCATTCTGGTTCACATGCTCCGCAATTGATGCACTCATCAGTGATGATGATCGCCATAGTTTTACTTTCTTTGATTCCTAATTCGGCTGGCAAGATAAGGGCCACGCCTTTCTTATTCAATCCTTATTATCAATCTGAACGTAGATAGAGTGGAAAAAGTTTGTGAAATGCTTCGATCAAGAGTAAAATCGCTTGATCAACTGAAGAATCAGCTTCTAAATGAGCTGGAAGACGAAAATTCAGGGCTCCGGTTTGCCATGCTGAAATCGGAACAACACAACCGATGGTTCACTCAACTGTCTATTCGGCAGTCCATAGAAGCCATTTGTCATCAATTCCTAGATCAAGACAAGCTGCTCGCCTTTATCGAGCCTTATTCAATACAAGAACCAACAAGCCCACAGAAGATCGGCTTGGTGCTGGCTGGTAATCTGCCACTCGTCGGCTTTCACGATGTTCTTTGCTGCTTGCTGAGTATGCACATTCCCATGATCAAGTTGTCTTCCAAAGACAAATTCTTGATTCCTTACTTCTTGAAAGAATGGGCGAAAATTGAGGGTTCTTCCAATGATTCAGATTCGCAGGCCTTTAAGGTCGTCGAACGTTTGGCTGGCTTCGATGCAATCATAGCTACCGGCAGCAATAATTCAGGCCGGTATTTCGAGTTCTACTTCGGAAAGTATCCCAATATCATTCGAAAGAACCGATCCTCTTTGGCGATCCTAGATGGCTCTGAATCGAAAGAGGAAATTCAATCGCTCGCCCACGATTGTTTCGATTACTTCGGACTGGGTTGTCGTTCGGTTTCGAAATTGTATTTCCCGCGTGACTATTCGATTCCCAGTCTCTTGGATCAACTCGAAGAATGGAAACCGCTCATGCAGCACCACAAATACAAGAACAATTACGATTACAACCGAGCCATTCTGCTGTTGAACGAAACACCACACTTTGCCTCAGACTATTTAATGATGCAGGAAAACGAAGCTATTTCTTCGCCAGTGAGCATCATTTACTTCGAATATTATGATGATATCGATGCCCTCACACAAAAACTGCAGCCAAGAAAGGAAGAGATTCAATGTTTGGTTTCGAAGGCCGAGTTGAAGGGCTTTCAAATCGTGCAACCAGGTCAGGCACAAAAGCCCGCTTTAGATGACTTTGCTGATGGAGTGGATTCGATAGAATTTCTCCTCTCACTCTAGTTGGGTGTTGATTGAATGAAAACCCGTGATGTGCCGATACGATTAAATGATAGGGGATAGAAATGCCAAACAGCATCTTGATTTGGAGCTGTAGGTTTTTTATTTTGAAAGAGTGAATCTGCTGAATTTATGAGGCAGCAAACATCTGTTTCAATGCATTCCAAAGGGCTTTTTTGTTCTCTTGATTGTCGAGATCTGACAATCCATGCGAAAACAAGACTTCTTGGTCAGCCAATTGGTAACGTCGATAAGGATAGGCCTCACATTGAATGCCCAATTGAGAAGATGAGCAACCAAAGGAAATGGTCTGTTTGATGGCTGAATTTCTTAAGTAATTGTTGAGCTTGAATTCCTTAGAGTGTTGAACAACAATGTATTGACTGGAGTCAAATTGGACCGCTCCCAGTATTTTGGCAAGCAGCATGGCTTGTTCTGCTGTTGCTGCTTGATTCAGTACAATCAACAGTTTTTTTTCTCGGTCTTCCGCGGAAATAATAAGGTCTTTTAACGCACTTTCGTGAACTAAATAGTGCGGTTTGCGGTATAAATAGTAGAGCTCGGCCATGTATCAATGAAGATGAAACTCCGAATATAAGCTGGTTTTCCTGCTTTTGACGGCTCAAATCGTTACTTTTGTGGCCCAATTCGGATGGCAGCCCGATTTATTTACCTAACTATTCTACCATGAGCACAACTATGAATTTAACGAGGGTGGAGAAATCCAGAATTACAGAAGTGGATTTTGAGAACATTCCATTTGGAAAGGTTTTTACAGATCACATGTTCGTGATGAACTACCGTAATGGCAGTTGGGACGATGGTGAGATACTGCCATTCAAGGATTTAAGCTTGAACCCAGCCACTATGGCCTTGCACTATGGCCAGGCTATTTTTGAAGGAATGAAGGCGGAACTAAGTGCAGAAGGTGAAGCCTTGATGTTTCGACCTGAACTCAATGCAGAACGTTTCAACCGATCGGCTGATCGCATGTGCATGCCTACAGTACCTGTAGAGAAATACATTACTAGCATCAAAGAAGTCGTAGATCTCGATCGTGCATGGATTCCAACAAAAGAAGGATCTTGCCTTTACATCCGACCATTCATGTTTGCCTCTTCACCCTACATCGGTGTAAAAGAATCGGAAGAATACAAGTTTGTCATTTTCTGCTGCCCAGTCGGTCCTTACTACTCTAAGCCAGTGAGCGTTTTCATTGAAGACACTTACGCACGTGCTTGCAAAGGTGGTGTTGGTTTTGCCAAGGCCGCTGGAAACTACGGCGGCTCATTGTATCCCGCTCGGTTGGCAAAAGAATTGGGTTACGATCAAGTCTTGTGGACCGATGCAGTGGAACATGAGTACGTTCAAGAAATTGGAACAATGAATGTGTTCTTCGTTCTCGATGGAAAAATCGTGACTCCAGCTACCAACGACAATATTCTTGAGGGAACTACCCGAAAGACGGTAATCGAGTTGTATGCGAAGGAAGGGCGAACGGTAGAAGAAAGACCGATATCTGTTACGGAACTGGTGGAAGCTTACGAAGCTGGAAAATTGGAAGATGCTTGGGGTTGTGGTACAGCCGCAGCAATCATTCCAATGGCCGCCTTGGGCAATCGTAAAATTCGAATGGAATTGAAGCCTGCGGAAGAACGCAGCGAGTGGAAGAAAATCAAAGAAACATTGATCTCTTACAAAAGAGGCCAAGTGGAAGATACCAACAACTGGTTGCTTCGCTTCTAGAGGACTTCTGAATACAAAAGACCCACCTAAACACAAGGATTAAAATTACTGAGTGGAAGGCTCTTTGAGTCTTCCATTTTTTTTTGGACTAACTGATTCCCATCGTCTCGCTATCTTTGGATTCCTAACTGTACGGCAAGCTGTGGCTATGAAAGAAAAATTCCCAATTAGCATCAAAACGATGCAAGGTTTTGAAGATCTCCTGGCGGAGGAACTCAGAGTATTAGGTGTAGACAATATTCAAATAGGCCGCCGAATTGTGCATTGTGAGGGCGATTGGAAAACCGTCTATAAATGCAATCTTGAGTTGAGAACAGCGCTACGTGTTCTTCTTCCTTTGTCAAAAGGAACCGTTAATAAAGCCCAAGATTTATACGATTTAGCGGCTGCCACCGATTGGTCTCCTTTTTTAGAGACCGGTGGGACTTTGATGATCGATACTCAAGTGCGTTCTAAGGTTTTCAACGATACTCGTTTCGCAGCCCTCAAAGTAAAAGACGCCATTGTTGATAGCTATCGCGAAAAGTACGGTCGACGACCTACCATAGAATTCAAAAATCCTCAACTACGGGTTTACGTTTACCTCAATGACACCGAATGTGAAATTTCGGTAGATAGCTCAGGTAATTCGCTTCACAAAAGAGGTTACCGAACACAAACCAATGCTGCCCCACTCAATGAAGTACTTGCGGCTGGTATGATTTTGAGAAGTGGATGGGATCACCAGAAAGATTTTATCAACCCGATGTGTGGTTCTGGTACTTTGCTCGTTGAAGCTGGTATGATGGCAGCCAATATTTCACCCGGGCGATTTCGGGACAATTTTGGCTTCCAACAATGGGAGAATTTCCGTTCGGTTTGGTGGCGCCAAATCAAAGAAGCGGCCCGCGAAAGAGAACGTGATATTCCAGCGCGAATGCTTGGTTTTGATGTAAACAAGACCGCCATGCAAATGAGCGGAAATCACTTGAGAATGGCTGGGGTGGGTTCGAAAGTCGAGCTGCAGCAAATAGCCATGGAAGATTACGATCCCAAAATAGCAGAAGGTGCAACCGTGATCATTAACCCGCCCTACAGTTTTCGAATGGGAAAGGACGATATCATGGAGTTCTATAAGATGATTGGCGATAACCTGAAAACGAAATACCAGGGTTGCTCTGCTTGGATCATCAGTGCAAACCTAGAAGCTTTGAAAAACCTTGGTTTAAAGCCTACTCAAAGGGAAGTCTTGTTCAATGGGCCACTCGAAGCTCGCTTCAACCGCTACGATCTCTATGCGGGCTCTAAGAAGGCCCCACGAAGAATTCAACCGAGCGAACAGCCGTAAAAGATGATTCTTTCTTTTCCAAAGGATTCACCCCAAAACTCCGCACATTTCGGATTGAATTTTGATTTACCTCCGATGGCCGATTGAAATGTCGATGATGGAAAATATGAGCTGGATTTACTTCTTTGACCTCGTTGGGACTTTTGTGTTTGCCATTAGCGGTGTGCTCACTGCAATAGACAAGAAATTCGACCTCGTTGGCTCGATGATTATTGGATTGGTAACTGCCGTTGGTGGAGGAACGTTTCGTGATATTTTGATCGGGAAAACTCCTGCTGGTTGGATGACAGACATCAATTATCTCTTCGTCATTTTATTGGCTGTTCTGGTTTCTTACTTTTTCAAAGAGCGTATTTTAAAACTGCGGAAAGGCATGTTTGCCTTCGATACTTTGGGCATCGGCCTGTTCACCATTCTGGGACTACAAAAGACCTTGGGTGTTGGTTTGTCTGTTCCCATAGCCTTACTCATGGGCGTTGTTTCGGCTGTTTTTGGAGGAGTCATTCGAGATGTCTTAACCAATGAAATACCATTGGTTTTTCGACGTGAGATTTATGCAACGGCTTGTCTGTTTGGAGGTTTGGTCTTTCTAGTAATGGAGCATTTCAGTTCAACTGCAACAATCAATATGTCAGTTTCCATTTCGGTGGTAGTGGTAATTCGTTATCTCGCTGTGAAAAACAATTGGTCCCTTAATTTCAGTGAATAGCTTTCAGACGCTCAAAATGCTAAAAGCCAAAGTCTATTGCTCAGTCTTGAGCCAGACGCATGATTGACTGTACAATGTCCGCTGGCCCATCTGGGAAGTAAGTCGACAATGCCCAATCTGGATAGGAAACGGTTGGAGCCACCTTGGTTTCAATTTCTATCAACAACTGGCCATCATCTTGCTTGATGAATGTATAGGAGCCTCTGTTGTAGGTCACTCTCTTTACGCCTTGCATCGGATAGAGATCGGGAGCTGCTTGACCAGAAAAGATCACTTCATCACCCGCTTTATTTACCTGCTTATTCATTTCAAAAACGCAATCGTAATCTTTCATGGGCCAAGTAGCATCGAAGTAGTAATAGATGAGCGCAGACCCATTTGCTCGCTCTTCAATTAATTCACTTCTTGCAGCACCTGACAAGAAAAAACGGTGCATCTCAATGTTCGATACGACCTCCGAGCAACGCCCAATCTCCACATCACCAACCGCTGTAGCAGTGTACTCAAGAAACTTCACTGTAGATCCATTTATTTGTTCTCGCACAATTCTGCTCTTTACTAAAATGTCATCTTCTGAGACCGTTGCAACTTCCCAAGTATCTAGTTCGTTTTCAGAGCCTTGATAAGGGAAAAGTAGAAAGCTGATGAAGAGAAGAGTGATTTTCATAGTTGGCCGATTGAGCTTGAATGGACACAAAAATAGAGTTCTTATTGAAGCAGATCCTCTATCCGTACTTCTTAACGCATTCCTTGAAGGATAAATTACGGAATTCTCGATCGAGTTAGATTTAGATCACTTGCTTTAAAAATTATTTAAGAGGTCTGATCATACATTGATAATGAAGAAACAAGGGCTCGGCCTCTTAGGGATAAAGAAAAGAGCGATTTGCTGAACTCCAAAGAATTCTAGCCTTTTGATCCAGAATTACTGGCGGTGGTCTCGGCAATCGGACTTAAAGCGGCTATTTCTCTTTAGAGCTGCTTTTGAAATGAAGGAAAAGCAGAGCTTTTCAACAGCATAGCTATACCTTTGCATCGAATTAGAAAACTTTTTGATGACATTTCACGAGATGAAAATTTCCTCTTTTCTGATAAAGCCCTTGAAGGCTAACGGAATTGAGAAACCCACTCCCATTCAAGATCAGGCCATTCCTGCTATTTTAAATCACAAAGACGTCCTGGGAATTGCACAAACTGGTTCTGGTAAGACCTTGAGCTATGTTCTTCCTGTCCTGACGAACTTGAAGGGAAAGACTTCATCTAGAAGTCGCTACATCAGTGTTTTGGTGTTGGTTCCAACGCGTGAGTTGGCGGTTCAAGTGCACAATGTATTTCATGAATATGCGGAATTTTTGCCCTTCAATTGTCGATCAATGGCCGTGCACGGTGGTAGCTCTATCAACCCTCAGATGAAAGCCATGCGAGATGTAAATATCCTTGTGGCTACTCCGGGTAGATTGATCGACTTGCTAGAAATGGGTGCCTTGAAATTGGAGGCTTTGCGTGTGCTCATTTTGGATGAGGCCGACAAAATGCTCAACATGGGCTTCAAGATGGAAATGCGAGAGATCTTTTCGCAACTTCCGACACACCGTCAAAACTTGCTCTTCTCCGCCACACTGAGCCCTGAAGTGCAGAACATTGAAGAGATCATCTTGAAAGAGCCGCTCATCATTCGTGCGGAAGTTGAGGAAGAAAGCCTGGATTTGATCCAACAGCAAGCCTTCTTTACCAGTCCAGAAAGGAAGGGCCCGCTGTTGCGCTATCTCATTAAGATTCACAACATGCAGCAAGTGCTCATCTTTACCTCCTCTATTTATCAGGCAGACTTGGTGGCGGATAAGCTGAACAAAAACGGCATCCAGGCTCTGGCCATTCACGGAAAGAAAAGCCAATCGGCCAGAAATAATGCACTGGAGAGCTTCAAAACCAGCAAAGTGCAAGCTCTTGTAGCAACGGATTTGCTCGCAAGGGGAATTGACATCGCATTCTTGCCTTTTGTCATCAACTACGAATTGCCTCGTTCTCCTAAAGTCTTCATTCACCGAATAGGGCGAACGGGCCGGGCAGAAAACCCTGGCGAAGCCATGACCTTGCTGGTAGAAGATGATCTACACCACTTTAAGGTGATTCAAAAGAAAATGAAAAAACAGGTAGAACTGATCGATACCAGCGAACTGGATTTTCAAATCAAGAAGTGATTTCCTTAGAGAGATTTGCCCTTTAGTTCAACAATTATTAGTGACGAATTATTCGGCACATTTTTGGCATCAAAAGATACTGGAGAAAGTTGCGGGACTTGACTAGCAAGTAGATAGCATGAATGAAGGTTCATATAAGATGTGAAGTACAATTTGTTTTTTTTTCACGCCCCGCTCCCTGGCAGAGCTATGGTAAATTGGTTTTTATGTATCTGAGTACAAGGTCCTTCTTGGAAAATATTTTAAACGGTATTCCCGATCCGGTATTTGTAAAAGATTCTGAGCATAGGTGGATTTTGGTTAACCAGGCTTTTTGTGCACTCTTGAATCGAAATTGTGATGAGTTGATTGGAAAGTCGGATTTTGATTTTTTCCCAGAGAAAGAAGCGCAAATTTTCCGGGAGAAAGATCGATTGGTCTTTGATTCGGGAGCCGAAAACATCAACGAAGAAGATTTTACAGATGGACAAGGTGAGCTTCGCACAATCTCTACTAAAAAGACCTTGGTCAAAGATGAAAATGGAGATCGATTTATAGTTGGCGTTATTCGTGATGTTACCGAAAAACGAGAGCTAATTGAAGGACTCAAAAGCAGCAATGCACTTTTAGAAAATTTTGCCAACATGGTTTCCCATGATCTTCTGGCACCCTTGCGAACATTAACGGGATTTAGCGATTTATTGGCAGCCTCTGCCACCGATAAGCTGAATGAAACTGAAAAGCGCTACCTGAAAATGATCGAAGGTTCGGCGATTAGAATGGGTGATTTGGTGGAAAATTTATGGCGATTTTCTCGGGTGAACGATCAAGAAATTGAAATTACTGAAATCGAAACTCGTGATCTCTTGAAAGAGACTATTGCCGATTTGGGCAATGAATTAGAAAAAACCGAATACGAATTTAGCAACGATACTTATCCAAAAAGAATCAAAGGTGATCGCAAACTTCTGAAAATGCTTTTGCGAAATTTGTTGTCAAACTCCATCAAATTTCGATCACCAGACCGGAAATTATTGATCCATATTTCATCGGAAGCTACAGAGGATTTTTTCAAATTTTCAATCAAAGACAATGGAATCGGCATTGCTGCAGAAGATTTAGAAAGAATCTTTAAAATGTTTATCAAGTTGAATTCTAGTCGAAGTTTTGATGGTTCTGGCGTTGGATTGGCTTTGTGTGAGCTCATCGTAAAACAACATCAAGGCTCCATTGCCGCCGAGTCTGAATTGGGAAAGGGCACAACCATCAACTTCTCCATCAAGAACTTGCCTTCTGAACCCTTCAGCTAATCCCTCACAAATTGCTGGTGTTATTTCTTCTTTTCTAGCCAACTGCTTGGATCGCCAGAGATACTATGTTTGATTCACGCGATTTTATCAACAGCCCGACAGGACGCCTTTCATCAGAAGTATTGCAAGCTGAAGCGTTATCAAAAGAGCATGACTGACTGTGTAGATATGGGTACTCTTTGGTGGGAATGAAATCTTACAAGAAGCGAGCAGGTAGTTCCGATAGGCGTTTTTTTTATGCGAGTATCTGGCGGAAGCTATATCTTCAACAGAAATCATTGTAGCTCAGGTAAATGGCAAAATTCGCAAACTATTTTATTGAGGAAAAGAAGGGATTTTCCAATCGCAATATCTTGCGTTTCTACCGTTGGGGTTGGGGTTTGATGCTTCGTTGATGTCGGTAGATTGGCAATAAGGCTTTTGAAAACCCTAAATGCTGTTAATAGCTGGGATACTGATGAATCGATTCCATACGAAGTTCATTCATTCGTAATTTAGCGGTATGAAGATCAAAGGATTACTGAAGGTTCTGATTTTTCTGGCTTTTGTTATGAGTGCTATGAGTGTGCTCAATGCTCAAGCGCCTGAGAAACCCAGTTCGGCTGACATTTACCATAAGCTCAAGAAACTCAATGTCTTGGGCACCGCTTTATATGTGGCAGCACATCCGGACGACGAGAACACGCGGATGATTTCCTACTTGGCCAACGAAGAGTGCGTTGCAACAGCCTATTTGTCGTTGACTCGTGGAGATGGAGGACAGAACTTGATTGGTACTGAGATTCGTGAGTTATTGGGAGTGATTCGCACCCAAGAACTTCTTTCTGCCCGCCGTATCGACGGTGGAGAACAGTTTTTCTCTCGTGCCAATGACTTTGGCTATAGTAAAACACCCGATGAGACTTTCAATATTTGGGATCGAGAACAAGTGCTGGCAGATGCCGTTTGGACGATTCGTAAGTTTCGACCCGATGTCATCATCAATCGATTCTCAACTGAGCCAGGTCGTACGCACGGTCATCACACGGCATCTGCCATCATCGGTTTGGAGGCTTTCGAGGCTGCGGCTGATCCGGCTCGTTTTCCGGAACAACTCAAGTTCGTAGAGGTTTGGCAAGCAAAACGCATCATGTTGAATGCAAGTTGGTGGTTTTACGGAAGTCGTGAAGCTTTTGAAAAGAGTGGAGACAAAGAGGAGATGATTACAGTGGATGTTGGAACGTACAATCCTTTGTTGGGCTTGTCCTATACTGAACTGGCTGCTCTCAGTAGAAGCCAGCATAAATGCCAAGCCATGGGTTCTTCTGGATCAAGAGGGGAGCAAATCGAATACCTCAAGCATTTACAAGGAGAGAAAGCGACGGAAGGTATTTTTGATGGCATCGATCTTTCTTGGAATCGTTTAAAAGGCGGTGCTGAAATTGAAACAGGTTTGCAACAAATCATGGAGAATTTCCAATGGGAAAACCCGGGAGTCTCAGTGGCAGATTTGGTGTCATTGCGCAAGAAAATTAACAAGCTTTCAGATGCTTATTGGAAGTCTAGAAAGTTGCAAGAAATTGATGATCTGATTACTGCCTGCGCCGGACTTTACTTAGAAGTGAAAGCCGATACTTGGTCGGCAGTTAATGGTACTGAATTGAATTTAGAGGTGGAAGCGGTGAACCGATCGGAGGCAAAAATCAAATTGCTAAATGTGGATTTTTTCGGTCATTCAGATACGACATTGAATGCAACATTGGACCGAAATCAAGGTCTGAGTTTTTCGACCAAAAGAAATATTCCTTCCAGCCTTCCATTTTCACAACCCTACTGGCTCGAGGAAGAGGGAACGCTGGGTATGTTTCGAGTAGACGATCAATCGCTGAGAGGATTGCCAGAAAATGACCCCGCTTTAATGGCAGATTTTCACGTAGAAATTGACGGAGAGAAAATAGCTCTTCGTCGACAGCTGGTTTACAAGTGGACCGATGATGAAAAAGGAGAACTTTATCGACCTTTCGCCATTACTCCAGCTGCGACTATTAATTTTCCCGAAGACGTTTACATTTTTGCAGGTGAGCAATCGCAGCAAGTTGAAGTCACCGTTCGTTCGGGAATTGAGAACTTGGAGGGGAAACTGAAAGCGGATTTGCCGCCGATGTGGATTTGTGAGCCGGCCATGCACGAAGTTGCCATTGAAAGCAAAGAAGGAGAATCTACTTTTGTGTTCGAAATTACCCCGCCCCCCGGGCAGGAGCAAGTAGATATTAAAATGCGATTGGAAACAAAAGAGGGACGAGCTGATCGTGCCATGGAATTAATACAATACGATCACATTCCAACTCAAACAGTATTTCCTGAAGCGAGTGCGCAAATGGTCAAAATAGACATTAAAAAAGCGGGTGAGAAAATTGGCTACCTAAGGGGAGCTGGAGATATTGTTCCAGAAAGTTTGGAGCAAATTGGTTACTCTGTGTCGATCTTGGATCCGGGAAGCATAGACTTATCCGTTTTGAAGAATTACGATGCCATCGTAGTGGGAGTGAGGGCGTACAACAAAGTAGATCGCATTAAATTCATCCACCCTTTGCTCATGCAATATGTGGAGGAAGGCGGAACCCTACTCTGTCAATACAACACGACTTACTCATTGCTGTCAGACGAGGTTGCTCCGTATCCACTGAAGATTTCAAGAGATCGAGTTACCGTAGAACAAGCGGAGATGCGCATTCTCGCTCCCGATCATTCTGTTTTGCATTTTCCCAACAAGATCACCCAAAAGGACTTTGATGGATGGGTGCAAGAACGAGGACTTTATTTCCCCAACGAGTGGGATGAAAATTACACCGCCATCTTTTCAGCCAACGATCCCGGAGAAACTCCTAAGGATGGATCGCTACTGGTAGCTGAGTACGGTAAGGGACATTTCGCTTATTGCACCTTGTCTCTTTTTCGCGAATTACCTGCGGGTGTTCCAGGAGCTTATCGTCTCTTGGCTAATTTAGTGTCACTTGGAAAAGGCGAATAATGAGCGATTACAATAAAGAGCAAGGCGAAGAATTTTCCAGAAATGAATTCGACCGAATAGCAGACGAAGCAGCAAAGGAAGGCGCTTACATTCCGGAATTGGACGAGGATGAAAAACCACCGGTTTTCTCATCCTGGAACATGATGTATGCTTTCGTTATCGCAAACATGCTTTTGATGACTGTCCTTCTTTTTCTCATTACCAAACATTACCAATGAGCCCCATAGATTGGATTGTTCTTTTTGGAACCCTCATTTCCATTGTAGGTTACGGTGCTTGGAAAACTCGGGGTAGTAAAAACCTGGAAGGCTACTTGCTGGGCAATAAGGAAATGCAATGGTGGACCATCGGTTTGTCCATCATGGCTACGCAAGCCTCCGCCATTACCTTTTTATCCACTCCGGGATTGGGTTATGAATCTGGTTTGCAATTCTTGCAATTTTACCTCGGCTTACCCATTGCAATGGTGCTATTGTCGGTCACCTTTGTGCCGCTCTACTACAAATTAAAAGTCTACACCGCTTATGAGTTTCTAGAGAGCCGATTCGATGTGAAGAATCGGCTGCTGGCGGCCATTTTGTTTTTGGTCCAGCGTGGACTTGCTGCGGGCTTAACCATTTTTGCCCCAGCAATTATCTTGTCTTCCGTGCTGGGTTTGAATCTTGCCTTTACCAACATCATGGTGGGAGTTTTGGTGATCATCTATACTGTTTCTGGTGGAACAAGAGCCGTGGCGCTTACCCAAAAATTACAAATGGGTGTTATCATGCTCGGCATGTTTCTCGCCTTTTTTATTTTGATTTGGAAACTACCTGAAAATTTGACCTTCTTCAAAGCGGTTGATTTAGCGGGATCGATGGGCAAAATGAAAGGCCTTGATTTTAGCTTTGATCTCAGAGATCGCTACAATGTTTTTACCGCCTTTACCGCCGGTATTTTTCTGTTCATGTCTTACTTTGGGACGGATCAATCTCAAGTAGCAAGATATTTAGGAGGTAAGTCGATCAAAGAGAGTAGAACCGGATTAATGTTCAATGGTTTGCTGAAGGTGCCTATGCAGTTTTTCATTTTGATGATCGGCATTATGGTTTTTGTTTTTTATCAATTCGAAAAACCACCTTTGTATTTTAACAACGTGGCCTGGGAGCAATTAGAAAGTACAGAGTGGGAGGCGAAACGAAATCTTCAAGACGAATACGACGATGTCTTTGAGATCAAAAGATCTGCTGCTTTGGCATTTACTGACAACCCTTCGGAGGCAAACAGAAAGACGCTCTTGAAGCAAAATACAAGGGAAAAAGAGTTGCGTTCTCAGGCCCGGGATCTGGTCAATAAGCATTCAGCTAAAAAGGTAAAAGATACCAATTACATTTTTATCAGCTTCATCATGAAATACCTTCCAACTGGGCTAGTTGGACTTCTCTTGGCGGTAATTTTCTCGGCTTCTATGTCGTCAACAAGTAGTGAATTGAATGCACTTTCTTCTACCACGACCATTGATATTTACAAGCGAATCTTTAAAAAAGACGGCAGCGATGAGCACTACTTGAAGGCTTCGAAGGTTTTCACTTTGATGTGGGGATTGATTGCGATTTCATTTGCACTGGTGGCCCATCTGGCAGACAATCTGGTGGAGTTGGTGAACATCATCGGATCAATTTTTTATGGTACGATTCTCGGCATTTTTGTCGTCGCTTTTTACCTAAAGAGCATCTCCGGCAACGCTGTTTTTCGAGCTGCCATCATCGCTCAAATCTCTGTCATCGTCATCTTTCTCACAGTAGACATTGCTTACCTCTGGCTCAACCTGATTGGTTGTTCGATTGTGGTACTATTGGCCATGCTGTTTGAAGTTGGAATGGAAAAAACCCGCCCTATTGAGAACTAGATGAGTCTTTATTTCGTTTATACCATTAGATGCCCTGATGTAACTACAAAAGTGTAACTGAAGCGTTAGGGACGAAAGCATGGTTGATACCATTGACAATGCTGGGAACTTTTAAGATATGATTTGGAATGAAATTGATGGATTGCTTTTCGAAGGAGAGCACAGGTCTGGACTCGATCTAATGATCTTTGCGCAGGAGCAGGTCTACGAGGCAAAGGAAGGCAAAGACAATTGGAAAATTGCCATATGGAGTTTTGTGCTTGAATGGTTGGATCCCAACACGGATAGCATAGAGCAAGCCAGTTCTGGCTCAACGGGTGAGGCGAAAGTGATCAGCTTGAAGAAGCAAGCCATGCTCAATAGCGCTCAAAATACGCTTGGATACTTGAAAATTCCAGAGGGTCGAAAAGTTCTCTTGGCTATTTCAGCCGAATACATCGGAGGTAAAATGATGATTCTGAGAGCTATGTTGGGGAAGCATGAACTCTTCTACGTTAAGCCACAAAAAAACCCCTTCGAGAACTTCCAAGAGGAGGACGACATGGCGCTGATGGCCGTGGTTCCCTATCAACTAAAGGAGATGCTCAAATCGCCGGTTGGCTTAGATGGACTTTCAACGGTCCTACACGTTTTGGTGGGTGGTGCACCCGTTGATGATGAACTGCTGCAAGAACTGCCCGATCCTTTTCCTTTCATTCATGCCACTTACGGCATGACTGAGACTTCTAGTCACGTGGCATTACAGCCGCTCAATCATGCTGAACCCGGTTTCTTTAAGCTGCTCTCTGGAATCAAAGGAAATGTGGATGCTCGTGGTTGTTTGATCATTGATGCGCCCGACTTGTATTGCGAAGATTTAGCCACCAATGATCTGGTGGTTTTCCGCACGTCCGATGAGTTTCAAGTGATGGGTCGTTACGACAACATCATCAATTCAGGTGGAGTGAAAATAAGTCCAGAAAAGCTCGAAGACCAATTACGGAGAGTCATCCGTCGGCCTTTCTTCGTTTCATGGTTGCCCAGCGAGAAGTTCGGACAAGAAATTATGTTGATCATTGAAGGAGTAGTCGATCAAGAATTGGTCATGGAAACGGTCAACTTCATGAACTCTGAATTTGCCAAATTTGAAAAAGCCAAAGCCATCAGCTTTGTGAAGAAATTTGCGCGAACTCAAACGGGTAAAATACGTCGAGAAGCTACCCGAAAACGGGTCCTTAAAAAATAGGATTTTAAATTTCTCAGTTGAGTGCTTTGTAAAAGGTGCTCACAGATTTGAACACTATTGGAATTTACAAACACTTCGGAAAACCAAGCAACTAGCGCTTCTCTGCATCGCAGAATGCTGAGAGTGAGCTCTTTGGCTAATGTGCGCACCTGAGGGAGTTTGCATTTCGGTTATCGGTAGTGGGGTGGGAATTTGAGTGTCGCTTATGCTTGGAGCTTTCGATCGACTCCCCTGACTGGAGCTGCAGCTCCAGAATGTTACACCGCGGGAGAAAATCTCCCGCTCTCAACTTAAATGTTACTTAATTCCGCGAGTGTTGTTGTCGAAATAAATAGTGCATATGTCCAAAGAGAAAAGTAAGGATATAAGAGAAGCAGATGCTGAATATGGTGTTGATTCAAGATATGCTTCACGGGAAGAAAGATTGACGGCAGGCAAAGCTTTAATGAGAGCTAGACTCGAAAGGCTAAAAAGTCTTTCAGAAGATCAAATTATCACAGCTCAAAGTAATGTGAGGTATAGCAAAACTGATCTAACAGCTTAAAGCTTATTGCTTACAGCTTTCCAACTCTAGCAATAAGCCTCAACGACTCGTTCAAATCACGAGCTAACAACTAAAAGCTAATAACTAACAACTCAAACCAACTCAAACCAACTCAAAGCGACGAGGAAGTTTCTTCACCTTTAGCAAGTGTGCAGAATGTCGATGCACCATCGTTAAAACATGGTCCATGTCACTCTTGTATTCCATCCAATAGTCCGGATGTAATTTCCCAATGAGTTGATAAAGTTTGTAGACCATCTGAACAACGCGGGAGTCTAGAGAGGTCTTGGGACTGCCTAACAAGTGCGGAAATCGATTCAATAACTCTTTCACCAAATGCAAGTGCAAGTTGATGTACATCTCCAAATCTTTGGTGATACGCTGGAATATCTCCATCTCCTTACTGATAAGGTTTAGTTTGACTACAACTTGGCGATTCTCTGGTTTGTCAGGATTGATGCGATCAAAGAGCTCCTCTATCCGTTCGCGAATCTGTTGATCGAGTTCCGCTTTGCCCGGATAACCTAGGTAATCGTAACTGAGTTTTAGGTACGCTTCTTCGTCTTTCCGGGCCATTGCGAAAATGATCCGGTCTTTTTCTTTTGCTGAAAGGTTTGAGATGCCCTCCTTAAAATCCTCACTGAGTGTTCCCATGACAGAGTGATAACAACCTTATTGGTCAATTTGTTAAGACTAATTTCGAATATAAGAAGAGTTTTACACAGCACATATGCGACAAATGCGACTTTCATTTCAACAACACCTGTATCTTGGTGCAAGCAAAGAACGAATCACCTGAGCATTAACTCACATAGACTGTTTGAACCCGTCATCCCCGAGATAGAGGACTGGCCGATTTACCTCCTCAGCGCCAATAAGGAAGAGCTGATTAAGGATGTAGTCGCTGCCTCTATGGAAAAATTTGAAAATTGGGCGGGCGAGGAGTCTGTTATGGAGGAAGAATTGGCCAAAGCGGTCTTTTTGGAGAACATTCGACTCAAACAAAACGGCTGGAAGGTCGACACCGAGGAAGAAAAGGAGTTCTGGGATGCTGCTCGGAAGCGCTTGCTACAGCGCTCTACGATGAAACACCTCACTGATGGTGGCGATCAACAACGCTACGACAAGGAGATATTCCGTGAGATCATGGAGCTTTATGCACGCGAAATCGTGGGCAACTTCGAAAAAAGCACCTACAATTTTGCCAGTAAGGCACTGCCAGTGAGCTTTCATCGCATGCTCAACACAGCTTCTCAACGCAATTTTCGACGATTGTGGAGTGGGAGTAAATTTAAACTCTCAGATCGAATCAAGCCTAGGGGGTACATCGACGAGATACGCCAGCTTGCTACCAAGGGAACCGTTATTTTGTTGCCTACGCATCACAGTAACCTCGATTCCCTGCTCATCGGGTGGGTCATTCATTGTTTGGGACTGCCTGCTTTTACTTACGGAGCCGGCTTGAACCTCTTCAACAATCCCGTGATGCGCTACTTCTTCGGAAGATTGGGTGCCTACAAGCTGGACCGACGGAAGAAGAACCAGATTTACCTGCAAACCCTTAAGGCTTACTCGCAGACTGTTATCGAAAAAGGTTGTCACTCATTGTTTTATCCCGGCGGAACCCGTTCGCGGTCAGGGCAATTGGAAACCCACCTAAAATTGGGTCTGGTAGGAACTGCCATGGAGGCACAACGCAAACATTTTGCGGAAGTGGAGAATCCAGACGATGCGCGACGAATTTTTGTAGTGCCTTTGGTGCTCAGTTACCATTTCATCTTCGAAGCCGAAAGTTTAATAGAAGGTTATTTAAAAGCTGAAGGGAAAGAGCGCTTTTTTACCGGCCGAGATTCTATACCGTCCACTGCTCGTACGCTGAAATTTATTTGGAAATTCTTTTCCTCTCAATCTGAAATTTATTTGAGCTTGGGTAAGCCAATGGATTTATTTGGTAATGATGTCGATGAAAAGGGATTGAGTATTGACAAGCAAGGAGAGCGAATTAGTATTCGCGATTACTTTGTGAGTGAAGGGGAATTGAAGTCCGATGATCAACGCGATATGGTGTATACGCAGATGTTGGGTAAAAAAGTCATCGAACGGTTCTATGAAAATCACTTGATACTTTCGAGCTACGTGGTAGCTTTTGTGGCTTTTAAAATTCTAGAACGAAAACACAGACGTTTGGATCTTTATGGTCTCATGCGCTTGCAAAGAGAAGACCGGGTAATTCCGATAGAGAAATTTCGTAGTATGACCGCTAAAGTGGTGGAGATATTGAAGGAAATGGAAAGTAGTCAGGAATTATGCTTGAGTGAAAAATTGCACGGTTCACTCGATGAGATGATTGAATATGGTTTGAAGAATTTGGGTGTTTATCATCACGATAAAGCTTTGAA
>Ga0114956_1000963_pt1 | contig 22197 bp, 18 predicted proteins | sample MaitaG_FD_87304 | JGI IMG/M metagenome (GOLD analysis project Ga0114956, IMG submission 87304) | Marine algal microbial communities from Maine, USA - Maine_Asex2 metaG | ecosystem: Host-associated > Algae > Red algae > Unclassified | place: Maine, USA | collected 2015-01-05
AAAAAGACATAAAAAAAGACATAAATAGAGCAGAACAAAAAAGATCTGAGCTTACCAGCTCTTTGTCTGAACAAGGATATGTTACCGATAAATCGCTAATTTCCAGTTTGTTTTTACTGAACGAGCTTGGCAAACCGCTGCTGATCGAAGGCGAAGCGGGCGTCGGAAAAACCGAAATTGCAAAATGCCTGGCTCAGGCAAACAATCGCGTACTTATTCGGCTGCAGTGTTATGAGGGCCTTGATGCTCAGCATGCTTTATACGACTGGGATTATCAGCGACAACTACTCGCGATTCAAATGACTGGTACGGCTACCTCACAAACAAACCACAAAGACCATACAGCTCAACTTAAAAACACTTTATACAGCGAAGACTTTTTGTTAAAGCGTCCGCTTTTTGCAGCCATTGCATCAGAGCAGCCAGTGGTCTTGCTGATAGATGAAATAGACCGTGCAGATCAAGAGTTCGAGGCGCTATTACTGGAGGTGCTATCCGATTTTCAAATCAGTGTGCCGGAGTTAGGAACATTCAAGGCACGCTCACAACCGGCTGTCATTCTCACATCGAACGGTATCAGAGAGCTTAGCGATGCATTACGAAGACGATGCCTGTATCACTACATTGATTATCCAGATGTTCAAAAAGAACAACAGATTATTAAAGCAAGACTACCGGGCATCGACGAAAATCTAACTAAACAAGTCGTTTCTTATGTACAAAAACTTCGAACTGTTGGCCTGCGAAAAACACCAGGGGTTGCCGAATCTATAGATTGGGCCAGTGCACTGATGTCCATTGGTATAATCGATCTGCACAGCGAACCCTTGCTGACTGAAAGCACTCTTTCTTGTCTGATAAAAACCCGGAACGATCTGGAACTACTCAAGCACGAGCATGCTGCCTTATATACCGACGAGTCTGCTGATCGACACTCGCCCGAAAACCAGTAACAGCACCATCCCATTGAGCCAGTCTTTAAATAAAATTCCCAGTATTAGTAATCGCATACTGGATTTTGGGCGATTTCTTCGTGCCAATGCGTACCCTGCAAATCCGAGCAGTATTCGGGATGCATTGCAGGTAGCCGCAACTCATTCCTTGCATGACCATTACTTGCTTCAAGCAGGTTTCAGAGCGTGTTTCTGTAAAACGCCGGAACAATGGAGAAACTTTGACAAACTGTTCGTCGTATTCTGGTCAGGACAAATAACATTCGATGAATCTGAATCCCATAGTGATGTCCGAGGCAAGGTTACCGAGTCCAGCCATCAACAGCGTATGGTTGGTCTGGCAGGTACCTCCAGTGAAAAACAACAGGAAGTGAATGTTTATGGTTCTGGAGATTTCACTGCTCTGTCGCTGGCTGATTTCAGATTCGTATTTAATCCACATGAAAAGAAACTGATTGATCAGTATGTAGACGAGCTCGGCCAACGTTGTCGAAGGAGATATATAAAAAAAACCAGGCTGTCGAATTCAGGTTCACGCGTTGCAATACAACAATCAATTAAACAATCCTTACGCTATCAAGGGGCAGTATTTCAGCTTCGTTTTCATGTAAAGAAAAAGAGACTTCCAAGTTTTGTATTGCTGTTGGATATAAGTCAGTCTATGGATGTTTACGCCAGATTATTTCTACGATTCACTCGAAAGTTACTAACGGTTTTCGAGAGCTCTCATGCATTCGCATTCAACATCGAATTGATCAATCTTGGCAAAGGCTTCTATTCCCTCGAAGAATCAGACTTTGAACATACTATAAATACGGCATCACAGGGTTGGGTAGGCGGTACCCGCATTGCGAAATCATTTCAAACGTTTAACGAATCCCATCTAAACACTCTAGTGAAGTCACAAACAACTGTGCTTGTATTCAGTGATGGTTGCGACACTGACAAACCAGAGGTTCTTGCAGAGCAAGTGAATATAATGTCGCGACGAGCCAGACGTGTTATCTGGGTAAATCCATTGCTTGGTCGCTTTCCAGAAGGCCACCCCGACCCTCGAATGGACCCGGTTCGCCCGTATATAACCCACTACCTTAGTGCGCACAACTTACCGAGTCTGTTGAAATTACAGCGCGTACTGTTAAGCTAACGTAGCTTACGCTTCAGTGACTGGTCAAAAGCCGCCTGGGTGACAACTGATTCTTGTCAATACCGGCATCGACAAAATCTTTTGGTAGCTGATTTGTGGTAAGAATCGCAGCACTGGCACGAGCAAGGGACGCTGACATCATAATGCCGTATCCGCCCTGGCCTGCAAGCCAGAAAAAATCCTCAACCGTATTATCGAATCCGACTACCGGAGTTCCATCTGTTACAAAATTACGCAAACCAGCCCAGCTGTGCGCAACACGTGTAACTTCTATTGTTGTTTCCTTTTCAAGCCAATCTACCAGTACAGCGATGTCCATTTCATCCGGTTGAATATCCTGCGCCTTAACAGGGGTTTCATCACCAGGAGATACCATGAGCTTTCCAGATTCGGGTTTGAAGTAATTATCAACACTGTGAAAACGCGTTGCCGGAATGAGTCTGTTGCCAACGTTGTTCGGCAAGTCAACCAATATGGCCGTTCTACGCTTCGGTTCTAGTTCGATAGTTGATGCAGAGGCCATGACTCCTACTTCATCAGCCCAGGCACCGGCAGCATTCACAAGAACACGGCCGCGAACATGCGCCTGATCTGATGCTAGTTCCCAGTGTGATGAATTCCTGACAATAGACGTCACTCGCGTATTGGTCAGCAACGTACCACCACGTTGTTTGAAGCCATGTAGAAATCCCTGATGAAGCGAACCAACATCCATATCGAATACACCTTCTTCATAGATACCTCCACCAACACGCTCAGCAAGAAGAAACGGCACCATGTTAAGTGTTTGCTGTTGAGTCAAACCGGTAAAGTTCTCTCCAGCACTATCAGGCAATGTCTGTAGTGTTTGTTCTGCATCGGCTGGGAAAACCTCCAACATGCCACGAGGAGAAAGTAATGACTGTTCTGTGAAGCCGTCTGGTGGTTGATTTAGAAACGGCAAACTAAGTTGACTGATAGCGCGTACCAGATCAGGGCCGTAGTTTGGTGTGTATAAAGCCGCAGAACGGCCCGTACTATGGTAGCCGGCATGCGATTCGGCTTCAAGAATAGCGACCTTACCATGTAATGCCAACTCATAGCCTGCAGCAGCGCCTGAAATACCACCACCAATTATAATAAATTCATAGTTCATCGGACCATACGCAATTTAGTCAATGCGACCCCGGCTATTAAATGCTGGGGATGACAGCTCACCAATCCAGATAGCCTCATTTTCTAATGTTTCAGTATTCTCAGGAGATTGGTAAACAATTCGGAAAAACTCTGAATCAGATAGCGTGCGCATATCGAATGGCACACCAGCCTCGTTTTGAATGTACCATCGCGGATCGCCTGGATTCACATTCAGCGAGTACGCCTCACCACTTTCCAGCGACAAGTAATTCGGCTCTAATTGACCGTTGCAATCATTTAGCGCCTGTTTGTATTTACTACTGTGAATCAAACGGGGCTCAATCATAAATCCGCAGTCATTACCGGGATTGTTAAGCACAAGTGGACTATCAGAAACATTTTCAACTCGGATTGTTAAAGTTGTATTTGGCTCTCGTTCCAATTGTGGTTGCCGTTCATCTTGTTCTTCGCGATTACCGGGTTCGTTTTCGTTTTCGTTTTCGTTTTCGTTTTCGGGAAATGATAACTCGATTCCCAAAGAGCTCCAGCGGTAACCGGTAACGACAGCAACGCCATTCCTGCCTAGTGCAACTTCAACTTCCATTGGCACTTGCAAACCTCCCCGAAGTCCTTGCTTGTTTTCGATCTCAACACCAGCACCCTGTTCAACAAACAACTGCTCTATTCCGAATTTCAAACTATTTAATGTAAAACGATTGATCGAAAAACGGTTGTTAAGTAAACGGGAATCTATACGACCGCGGATAAACAGGCCTGACTCTGGTTTCTTATTCGTCAGATAGGCTACATCATAAATATCACGAGTTGGGCTAGATAATACTGCGTATACCTTCTCGCCACGAACCGGCAGGAAATCGGATGGCGACCATTTAACGGATAAATTATTGATATCGTTCATCCGGTAGCGCAAACGAACATAATCACCACGAAACAGATCACGTGGATCAATAGGTGCCGTGCGTAGATAAATACGCTGGCCGTTTTGGACAACAGACTCCCGACCAAAAACCATTCCACCCAAAACCAGCACCTGTGCAACGATGCACAATCCAATCAGCAGCCTACGCATGTGACTGGTCTCCAGTGCTAGCGTTCAGGTTAGATTCTGATGTTGATCTATGACCTGAGCTGTGCGAAGACTGCTTTGCATAGATATATCCAACAAAAAACAATATAGCGCCAACCACCAGAAATACCAGCGAGCGCATAAGCAGACTTTGAAACAAATCATTAAAGCGCCAGAACACCAATAATGCCAAAGTGATGCAACCAATGGCCACGAGCTGCCAGTTAAGTTCCTCTGTACCTATGATGATGAGTAAAACACAGTGCAATGCCAGCAGCGCGTTCAGCAGTAAAACACCAGTGGACACATTATTGTTGAATACACCCACAAGCAGCAGGCCCATCAAGACAATAGCAATTAGAACTAATATCAATTCAGCAAATTTAATCAGCGCTATTCCGACCTTGCGCATGTGAAAAGTGAGCAAAATCCAGCACATCAAAGAAAATACCATCATGGAAATCGAGATAATAAATAGTGACCCTTCCGGTAAACTCTCTATCAGTCTTTCAGTAATAAACTCAAATGTTATGATGAACAACAGTAAACCATAGGCTGTAATTCCAATAACCCTTAATACATCGGCACTACCAGGAAACGCACTGTATCGAGCCAGACGGGCAATGCAAATGTGCAGCAAAGCAACGGCGAATAAAACAAAATACACATTACCGTCGTCGATTATTTGCACGACATTGACAAAGCATATAACCAGCGATGCTATCAATGAAGCAAACAACAATGTACGAGATTTCAGCACCCAGGCAAGCGTAAGTACACCGAAAACCAATACGATTAAGCTCGGAAAATGCAAGCTACTGAAATCCAGTGACTCGGCAAGCCCCCACGCAAGCAGCAGCACTGTTGCGATCAAACCCTGAATTATCGATGGTAAGGTCCAGGCAAGCATTAACGCTCCTGAACCCCATAAAGCAAACGCAGTTGGGTAGTGTTCATCTACATGATAAATCTGAGCAATGAGCCAAATACCAGCACCAAACATCATGGTTCCTAAAACGTGAAAACCTTCTGTGAGATTTCTGTTATTGCCATTGCTTGACGAAAAATAAACCGCCAGAAGATGCGAAGTGAGCAATGCTGAAAAAATAAGCGCAAGTTTTGCGTATTTATGCAGCTCATTCCAGTTGTAGGCAAAGAATAGAATAATACCCAGTCCAAAAATGACAGCGCCTATCGCTGTTAGCAGGAATAAGCCCCACGACATACCAGACGTGGCTGGATAACGCGCCTTGAGCTGATTAGCTTGTTCAGCGCTGACAAGCCCGTCAGTCACCCATTGAGTGATTTCTTGAGACAACCAATTATTGTGACGATTTGAAGCCAATTGAATTCCAGTTTACGCAGGCCCACAAGAACTATACGATAAATATTCAGTCCATTACAGTCGCACTTTCGGCCTATATCCAGCGCCATGTAACCGAGAGTTTAAGATACATCATTTACTGTCCAAGGCAGCTTTTAACGACAGCGCTAACGCAGACGGCGTTTCCGATTGGTTTGGTTTACGATCATTCTTTCCTGTCTTATCGGTTCTCACAGCTTTGGCTCTGTTCGAACTGTTTTGATTACCCGATCGTGGTGGCTTACTTGAGTTTTTCGCATCACGCGTAAGAGACGACGTTCCGCGAGCATTTGCCTGATCTTCAGCATTGTCGGTTAAACGCATAGACAGAGCAATTCGCTTACGCTGAACATCCACACTCATGACTTTTACTTTTACAATGTCTCCCGCTTTAACAACAGAGCGAGGGTCTTTGATAAAAGTATTTGCCATAGCGGATATATGCACCAAGCCATCCTGATGAACACCTACGTCAACAAACGCACCAAACGCTGTTACGTTAGTCACTTGCCCTTCTAGAACCTGGTCAGCTTTCAGATCTGCTACCGACTCAACACCTTCGGAAAAATTAACTGTTTTAAATTCAGGACGTGGATCGCGACCTGGCTTATCAAGCTCCAGAAAAATATCTCGAACCGTAGGCTCACCAAACTGATCATCAGTAAATTGGTCGGGCTTTAATGAACCAAGGTAGCTACTATCGCCAATCACCTCGTTTAAATCGCGTCCGGCATGTTCCACAATTCGCTTTACCACCGGATAGCTTTCAGGGTGAACACCGGACGCATCCAAAGGGTTCGTACCACTGGGTATGCGTAAAAAGCCAGCGCACTGCTCAAACGCTTTTGGCCCGAGTCTGGGCACTTTTTTCAATTGCGCTCGGGTTTTGAACGCTCCGTGTTCATCGCGATAAGCAACGATGTTGTCTGCAAGTGCAGGAGTGAGCCCTGCTACGTGCGAAAGTAGCGCAGCAGATGCCGTATCCAGATTTACACCAACTGCATTTACACAATCTTCAACTGTTGATTCCAGACTGCGTGCAAGCGCGGACTGCGAAACATCATGCTGATACTGCCCAACACCGATGGCTTTGGGATCTATCTTCACTAATTCAGCCAATGGATCCTGCAATCTTCTCGCTATGGATACTGCCCCTCGAATCGTTACATCTAATTCCGGGAATTCATCCTCTGCAATCTTGGAGGCTGAATATACAGATGCTCCGGCCTCGGACACCAACACTTTTGTTAAACCAGGCATACCTGCTACTGAGATAATTTCTTCGGCTAATTTTTCTGTCTCTCGACTAGCGGTTCCATTGCCAATAGCAATAAGTTCAACTTCGAATTGCTTACACAATGAAACTAGTGCTTTAAGGGCAGCATCCCATTGTTTTTGTGGAGGATGAGGATAAATTGTAGCGTGTTCTAATACTTTACCATTTGCATCAATCACCGTAACCTTCACTCCAGAACGAAACCCCGGGTCCAGACCGAGCGTTGGGCGCGCACCTGCAGGAGCTGACAACAGCAAATCCTGCAAGTTTGCTGCGAAAACACTAATAGCTTCTGCATCGGCTTTGATTTTCAAGGCCGTAAACATTTCTGTTTCCAAGTGAAGCGACAATTTCACTTTCCAAACCCATGAGACCACCTGCTCTCGCCAGTCATCTGCTGGTAATTTTTTATTCGCAAAGCCAAGATAACCAGCAACCGAATTGATAAATCCAATGTCGTTAAACTCTTCTGAATCTTTGAGCAGTAGACGGAGCGATAAAATTCCATCGCTGCGGCCGCGAAACATGGCCAGAGCCCGATGACCGGGAACCTTTGCAAAGGGCTCCTGGTGATCGAAATAATCCTGAAACTTTTCACCTTCGGACGCTTTTTTAGCAATAACGGTTGAACACAACCACGACTGATTAGTGATAAGTTCACGCAACCGAGCAATAAGACGTGCATCTTCTGCGAAGCGCTCTACCAGGATAGATCGTGCACCGTCCAATGCTGCTTTCTCATCGGCCACACCAGTATCAGCGTTTATATAGGCCAATGCACGAGTTGCGGGACTTTCTTGCGGTGTATTCCAAAGCAAGTCTGCCAGTGGTTCAAGACCCGCCTCTATTGCAATCTGGCCTTTGGTGCGGCGCTTCTTTTTGTATGGCAGGTATAAATCTTCTAACGCAGACTTAGTGTCAACAGACATGATGCGGGCACGTAGTGCATCATCTAACTTACCTTGCTCATCAATAGAGGCAAGGATACTCGTTCGTCGTTCATCGAAATCACGCAAGTAGATAAGCCGCTGTTCAAGCTCGCGAAGTTGTGTGTCAGTCAGTCCGCCAGTTGCTTCTTTTCGATAGCGCGAAATAAATGGCACAGTTGCTCCACCATCAAGTAGTTCAACAGCAATACTGACTTGTTTGGTGGATGCATTAATGGTTTCTGCAATGCGTTGATGCAGGTTCGTATTGTTTATTATCGTGTTCACTTTTTTAGCCCGCAGTAAAATAAGACTCGACCGCTTTAACAGAATCACGCTCAGCCATAGCACTATGATGTGCCTTTACTTTTGGATATCTATTGATATCGACACCATCACCTTCCAGCCAGCTGGAGATCCGATAAAGATACGGGTCGCTGATACTAAAGGTTTTGCCATGTACCCAAGGTCCACGCAACATTTCCTTCTCTATAAAATCAATACATACAGCCATCGTTTTCGGTACATTCTCTCGCATGGCTTTTATCGCAGATTCGTCATTTACCCAGCGCTCGCCTCTTTGCTTGTGCGCATGAGCCACATGCACGGTGGAACATAAATAACTATTGAAGGAATGAATCTGTGCTTGATCGAATGGATCGTGTGGCAGTGCGAGTGCCGATTCATGTGCTTGCTGAGCGATATAGGTTAGAATCGCAGGCGTCTCAGTTAATACGCCGCGATCAAGCACCAATGAGGGTACACGGGCCTTTGGATTAACTTTCAAATAGTCTCCGCTTTTCTGCTGGTTTTGAGAAAAATCCACCTCAACCAGATCGTATTTAAGTCCAGACTCTTCCAAAGCGATGTGTGAGGCCACACCGATACTCTGTTGTGATGTGTAGAACTTTATGCTCATAACCGTTAACCTCGACTGGAAATATGTACGCAGCTGACATAAGAACATATTTTTGTAAGCGAGAGACCACAAAAATATTGCATCGATAGTAATTTTAACTAATTATATGAAAATACATTACCCGAGTTTGTATCTTTTGATTTCCTTGCTAACGCCGCTATGTGCGTACAGCCAGTCAGATAACTTCAGCTTGGAAAGTAAACCAGTCTGGGAAGCCGGTATCGGCGGCGGATATATCAATAGCGTTGACTACCCGGGATCAAAAGACCCTAATATTGCGCAGTTCGCATTGCCGTTTTTCATCTATCGAACTGAAATATTTCGAGTCGGTGAGGGGGGCGTCGGTGCGGTGGCGGTTGAGGAGCCTCGTCTAAAACTTGATGTGTCATTCGGCGGAGCACTGAACGCAGAACCCGAACCGGACTCGGTTCGTACCGGGTTGCCAGATCTTGATTTTCTCTTCGAATTCGGGCCAAGACTACAAATCAAACTGTTCGAGAAGCAATGGGACACAGAGTCACAAAGCCGACTGGACTGGGATAGCAAAGTTCGCGCGGTGATTGGCACTGATTTTAAAAGCGCGAAAGCCCGCGGATTTGTATTTTCAACTGGTCTTGCATATAGACAGCGTGCAATCGCCGGTAACAAAATTGATTTTATCGTGAATGCAGACATTACCTTCGCTGATCAGCGTTACAACGACTATCTCTACACTGTGTTGCCTGAGTTTGTGACACCGCAAAGGGCTTCTTACAAAGCCAATCCGGGCTACGTCGAATCGCGGGTTTTTCTTGGACTCGCTATTCGCCCAATTCCCAGCTTGAGAATTTTTACCGGTATGGCTTTGTTCAGTTACGCTAATTCTGCAAACGAATCCAGCCCTTTGTTTGAGACCGACACAAGTACTCAATATGCACTTGGGTTCGCCTGGATACCTTTACGCAGCAAAAAAACGATTAAAGTCTTTAGCTCAGAATAACAATGCTGTTTCAGGTTGCAGCAGCTAAAATTCTGTTAAAGGTTTCGCTTGGACGCATAATGGCTTCGGTAAGTGCGGTGTCGGCGTGATAGTAGCCACCGATATCGACAGGCTTACCCTGAACAGAATTAAGTTCAGCAACAATAACCTGTTCTCTTTCGACTAACTGATCGAACAGCGGTTTGAAGTGCTCAGCCAATTCACTATCGTCGGTTTGTTTAGTCAACTCCTCAGCCCAGTACATGCAAAGATAAAAATGACTACCGCGATTGTCCAGCTGCCCTACTTTACGCGACGGAGACTTGTCATTATCAAGTAAGCGACCAGTCGCAGCGTCGAGTGTTGTAGCCAAGATGCCTGCTTTTTCATTGTTTTGTTTGATTCCGAGATCTTCCATCGATACAGCTAACGCCAGAAACTCGCCAAGCGAATCCCAACGTAAATGATTTTCCTCTATAAGTTGCTGAACGTGTTTTGGAGCGGAGCCACCTGCACCGGTTTCAAACAGTCCACCACCTGCCATTAGCGGCACTACAGAGAGCATTTTTGCACTGGTGCCTAATTCGAGTATTGGGAAAAGATCTGTTAAGTAGTCACGCAGAATATTCCCGGTTGCAGATATGGTATCCAGACCCCTTGCAACTCGTTCCAGTGTATAACGCATAGCTCGTACTTGCGACATAATCTGAATATCCAGCCCGTCAGTATCGTGCTCCCTTAAGTATGTCTCGACTTTATTGATAAGCTCATTCTCGTGTGGGCGATATGGGTCCAACCAGAACACAACAGGCGTATTCGATTCTCGTGCACGCCGCACAGCCAGTTTCACCCAGTCACGAATGGGCGCATCTTTGGTTTGGCACATGCGAAAAATATCGCCCTTCTCAACTCTTGCCTCAAGCAGCACTTCGCCAGTATCAGTGTCGGTTATGCGAGCTGACCCTGCGCCAGATGCTTCAAATGTTTTATCGTGCGATCCGTACTCTTCCGCTTTTTGGGCCATTAGACCAACATTTGGCACAGTCCCCATAGTGGCAGGGTCGAAGTTACCGTGCCACTTGCAGAAATTAATAATTTCCTGATAGATACGAGCGAATGTGGATTCAGGGATAACAGCTTTACAGTCATAGAGGTTTCCATCCCCACCCCACATTTGACCTCCGGATCGGATCATTGCAGGCATCGAGGCATCGACAATGACATCACTGGGTGAATGAAAATTAGTAATGCCTTTGTCAGAATTTACCATGGCCAGGCGCGGACGACGTACTTTGCAGGCCTGTAGATCACGCTCTATCTCTTCACGCTGAGATGCCGGTAGTTCGGCAATTTTCTCGTACAGTGTTGCCATACCGTTGTTGACATTGATGCCAAGCTCGTCGAAGAGTTCGCCATGTTTATCAAATGCTTCCTTGTAATATATCTTCACTGCGTGCCCAAAAACGATTGGGTGCGACACCTTCATCATGGTTGCTTTCACATGCAATGAAAATAGAATGCCTGATTCTCGGCAATCTTCCATTTCGCGCTCGTAAAAATCACACAACTCCGTCTTACTCATGAACATCAGATCAACCACTTCACCCAACAGAAGTGGAATTTCTGGCTTGAGCACTTCGACATCACCGCTATCAGTGACCAGTTCCATTTTTACGGTGCGAGCTTTGTTTAATGTAATGGATTGCTCACCGTGATAAAAATCTCCAGTGTGCATATGTGACACGTGCGTTTTGGACCATTGCTTCCACTCACCCATGCTATGTGGATTCTTCTTAGCATAATTCTTAACGGCTTTCGGTGCACGCCTGTCAGAATTGCCCTCACGCAATACCGGGTTTACAGCACTACCCAGTACTTTGTTATAACGCTTTTGCAGCTCCAGATCGTTATCGTTCTGCGGGTCGTCAGGATAGTCTGGCAACGCATACCCTTTTGCTTGTAATTCAGCGATGCACAACCTTAGTTGTTGAACCGATGCGCTAATGTTCGGTAACTTTATAATATTGGTGTCAGCATCTTGAGTTAACCGGCCAAGCTCGGCCAGATTATTCGGAACTTGTTGCTCTTGCGTGAGATAATCAGGAAATTCAGCCAATACGCGCGCAGCCACTGAGATATCGCTGACATCAACGCCGATGCCTGCCTGCGCAGCAAATGTTCGGATTATTGGCAGTAGCGAAGCCGTGGCGAGCAGCGGGGCTTCATCAGTAAGCGTGTAAATAATCTTGTGTTTGAGATCGGACATTTGGGTTGATTCCTTAAAACTGTGCTTTTCGGGTATCGACCCGATTTTAACTTTCTCAGACCCCCAATTGTAGCCTCCGTTCAAACTAACTGTCGTGATTTACGTAATTTAATTACAGTCTAATTGCGCAAATATCTCAAAAACCGCCGCATTCTCGCGCCTGTACGAAATGAGCTGTGTTTTCTCAGTCAGTTGTCAGCCTCAGAGGCAACAATCCAGTCCTTGCCAGCCATTTTCAGGTAGCCGGAGGCTCAAATTGCGAATTCTCATTATTGAAGACGATCAAGTCACTGCTCAATTCCTGTGCAAGGGTTTAACACAAGCCGGCCATAGCGCAGTTGTGGCAAATACTGGAACCATTGGACTAGACCTTGCGTTGAACGACAATTTCGACGCGGTCCTGATCGATCCAACGCTGCCTGAATTTGATGGGCTAAGCATAATCACCAGAATGCGCAACCAGAGCAATCAGGTTCCAGTGCTAATTCTCAGCGCTAAATGCGGCATTGATGATCTAGTCACCGGGCTTAACCACGGTGGAGATGACTACCTTACAAAACCGTTTTCATTTTCTGAATTGCTTGCCCGACTCAATGCTTTACTAAGGCGATCTTGCATAACACAGAGAACCACAAGGCACGTGGTGCATGATCTTGAACTTGATGTACTCAAACACACAGTACTTCGTTCAGGAAAAAAAATATATTTGCAGCCAAGGGAATTTGCGCTACTCCGATATCTTATGGCAAACACTGGCAACATCGTTTCAAAAACCATGATTATGGAGCGAGTCTGGAATTACCAATTTGACCCAAATACGAATGTTGTTGAAGCGAGAATCTGTAAATTGCGTAAAAAAATCGACAAGCATTATGAAGTACCACTTATTCATACGGTTCGCGGCGCGGGTTACGTATTGCGTTCTGACATTAACCTTTCCAATTCATGAAGCTACGATGATCAATCGGTGAAGATAGGACAAGCGTCCAATCTATACCAACAATTGCGTTACCCGACGATAGTCACTTGGTGGTACACCCACGTTTGCACTAAAAAATCGTGTAAAACTGGCTTGCGTTGCGAAACCCAGATCAAGACCAATTGACGTTATCGCATCAGTGGTATTGATTAACCTATCAATTGCTGCATCCATGCGCAGTATGTTTAGATAAATGTTAGGCGTAACGCCAGTATGTTCCCGAAATAGTTTAAAGAACTGTGCTCTGGACAATCCAGCCTCGCCAGCTACTTCAAGAATAATCTGTTCATCGAAGGGTTTAACCTGCATCAGTTTGACCGACTTCTGAATACGGCGATCAGGGATGCTCGTTTTGCCAGCGTTGCTCTTCGCGATGCCAGACGAATGCTCCCAGGACTGATCGAGACAAGCTTGAGTCAGTTTGCACAAATGTCCCTCGATTAAATGCAGATCATCGTCCCAGATAAGTTGTTTGGTAACGAGCCGCATCATACTTTTTATGCCCGAGTTAATCTCAATGGTGTTCGAACCAAACAACAGACTTTGATCAGGTTTTTTTGCCGCTTTTACAAACCATTTTGGGCTGATGTAGAGGATAAGCAAGAGCGCAGATTCCTTGCTTTCGTTGTAACTTACATCATATATATGAAGAGGACTGACAGCTAATGCGGTGTCACCAACCACTTCGATCGAATTTCCAGAGACGTTGAAAGTCGCGCACTGTCCACGCAAATGAAATACAAGATGTCCCTCACGATGAGCATGAGGCACCATCGACCGATTTTGCTCGTATATACAAGCTCTGCCAAATTTCCCGTGATGAGCTGCAATTGCGCGATTCACACATTGATCCTTCAAGCAAACCTTAAAAGCTGATCTGAAATTTTACTAATTTTCAGGTACAGCAATTATTCGTTGTTATTGTACTTTTCCGTTGGATAGTATCAGACTAAGCCGAACAGGTCCTAAACCAGATGTTTCAGCCAATACCAAACCATACCGGTCTGGTATATCGTCATCACCTATTAATATAGCAATATCAGGTTACGTCTCTATTATGAAAATTGTCCTTGGCACTATGACTTTCAGCGATCAAGTCGATCAATCTACGGCATGCAGTATGCTCGACATGTTTAGAGCCACTCAACATCACGAAGTCGATACTGCCTACGTTTATAACAAAGGAGAAACCGAAAAGTTACTGGGTCTGTTAAATAAAAACGGAGTTCTTCACGATACTGCATTGGCAGGCAAGGCAAACCCAGCTGTCGGTGGTGGGTTAACTGCTCAATCAGTCACGATGCAATTAACTGAATCACTTGCCAGACTAAAACAGGATGCGTTTGATTTGTTCTATTTGCATATGCCTGACCTAAAAACGCCAATCAGTCGCACTCTGGCCTGCATTGACGAACACTACCGTCAAGGGAAATTCAAACGTTTTGGTCTGAGCAATTATGCAGCCTGGCAAGTGGCGGAAATTGTCGAGTTGTGCAATCAGAATGATTGGGTACAACCAACTGTTTACCAAGGCATGTATAACGCGCTGACGCGAGATGTTGAACGTGAACTTCTACCATGCCTTGCCAACTACAACATAAGCTTCTACGTTTATAACCCGCTGGCCGGTGGCATGTTGACGGGAAAACACACCTCAGTTGATGCAAGCCCACAGAGAGGAAGATTTGCAAGCTTCGACAGCTACCAGGACAGGTACTGGAAACCAGACATGTTTACCATGGTGAGCTCATTCGCAAAAGCTTGCGAAGCCAACGATATTGTTCCGGCAAACGCCGCACTTCGATGGCTGATTCATCACAGCGATATTACCAACAATGCTGATCACGCAATCATTCTTGGTGCGAGTAGTACGGAACATTTAAAACAGAATCTTGCTGCTTGCGAGCAAGGGCCATTACCTGATGCAGTGTTGCAAGCGCTGGACGATGGTTGGCAGCAGGTTCGACCAGTTTGTATCAAATATTTCAGGCCTTGAATGCAGAATTCTCACCTTAACGCTACGTTATGTCAGTTAACTGTTAAGGGCACAGCGCTTATGACTGCCATGACAGCGATTAAAACATGGGGTACTAATTACGGTTAATTTGCACTTGCCGCCTGTATCAAGCTAGGCGTTGTCCGCATATTTGCGAATAGGTCCAGACCAGTATTTTCTTGCACCAACTGAAATACAAATCAGTGCCGGAAATACAAAAATGTTCCGGCCGCCCATCGAAAAGTAAATTGCAGTAATAATAAACGACAATACGGAAAACGCGATCAGGTAACGCTTATCAGTCTTGTTCAACACAGGCAGACCTGAGTTCGGTTCCGCTTTGCCATCGGCGCGTACACCTGTTGAATTAGTAAAAGAGTATTTTTTAGCCCGAGCTTTGACTCGTCTGGTTCTTGAACTTTTTGTCATTTTATCGACCTGAACGCAAAACTATTAATCCTGTGACAACGCAGGATTAGTGCCAAGCTGGTAGCAAACTGCAATGCCCACATGCCTACCTTATCGATACCGAGCTGCTACGCCGTCTCCTGCGAATCAAGTAACATTAGAACAGTGTAAACTTTGACAATCGATGTGATCGGAACACTATGAACAAACCATTCTCACCATCGGCTGATAGAAACAAAGCGCCAATATTGAACGTGCTCCGGCAGGAATTAACCTCCGGCCAAATGGTGCTTGAGATAGGGTCTGGCACGGGCCAACACGCCTGTTATTTCGCAGCGGCGTTATCGACGATTACCTGGCAACCAACTGAGCTTGAACAAAATATTGCCGGTATTCGTAGCTGGATTTCTGAAAAGGAATTAAGCAATATTCTGGAACCGTTGGTGCTGGATGTTGATACTCAACCCTGGCCAGTGTCGACTGCGCAAATCTGTTTTACCTGCAACACTTTTCACATTGTCAGTATGCATTCGGTTCAATCGATTTTCGCAGGTAGCAAAACCGTACTGAAGCAGGGTGGAAAGTTATGTGTGTACGGGCCATTTTCAATTGATGGGCAGCACACAAGTGCAGGCAACGAACAATTTGATCAGCAGCTGCGTGCAGATGACCGTGCAAGTGGTATTAGAGATCTGACAAGGCTGGATGAACTAGCACAGCAAAATGGATACAGCGCTGCTCGCAAAATAGCTATGCCAGCCAACAACTTTTTAGTAGTGTGGGAAACAGCGGCAAGTCAGCGTTAACTGCTGGAGTTTAACTCAAAATGTGTATTGTTCTGTCAGCAACCAAATGCCCTGCGCTCTTTCCATAGTTAACCATATGATCAGAGGCTGCATGCGCTTTCAGGTCATTTATACTATCCCATTTTTCTACGACCATAAATGAATCTGGTCCGAGTGCTGTTTGCATATCACCAGCCTCGTCGACATCGGTCACCGGCTGATACTCAACGCATCCATTCTCAGCATGTACCAAAGGCACTATTTTTGAAAAAGCCTCCAGCAGCTCCGAACGTTTTCCCGGCTGTGCAGTGATAATAGCTATAACGTGAATCATGTTAGAACCTCTTGATAGTATTCTTTAGTTATTATTCTTTGGGTCGTTTGCCACCATAATACATGTACCAATGCTATTCAACGACCAAACCGGGCCATATCGAAGACGCAGCTGACTATTGCGATAGAATATCTCAGCGACGAAAGCCGAGACCCTGAAACGTGAAATCTGACGTGAACAAGCTCTTAAAGAAGAATCAAAAGCTAAACCAACTGGATGGTGTAAAAGTGACTAGCCATGTGCAACGCGAGAGCGGCGACTGGCATATAAACACGATAATGATTGAAGGGTTTGATGTTGCCTTCAAATACAATAGAAAGAAGCCGTATCGCAGCCTTGAAGGTGCATCGGTGAACCTTACCTACTACCCGCAAATAGAAAAAGTTGCAGGGATGGATATTGAAACAATGAAAGTGGTGCGGATTCGCAGAACCTGAAGAGCAACTGCCAGTAACTTTTTGAAAAGTCACTGGCAGATTACATCACTCTTTGAGTACATCAGTTGCCATACCACTTATCTGGCATTAACCCACTAACCCTCCATCGTCACGAGTTACCGCTATAATCGCCGAGCGCGGTGTCGAATTTTCACCGCCGTCCGGCCAGTGTCCTTCGCCACGTTCACCCGGGTGCTGAATGCCAACAAACATCGTACGCCGATCTGGACTCCACGTTAAACCAGTAACCTCAGCCTGCAGTGGCCCAGTTAAAAATCGACGAATTTCGCCAGTCGTCGGATCTCCTAACAGCATTTGATTATTTCCCTGACCAGCAAAGTCTTTCTCGTTCGAGTAATTGCCATCTGTCTGAATCCATAGCATGCCGTTTGAATCAAACTTCAAGCCGTCCGGGGAATTAAACATATTTCCTGCCGTAACGTTATCAGAACCGCCGTTCAGATCAGAGTGCACTGACGGATTGCCTGCCAGTACATACAAATCCCAGGCAAACGAACTGCTGGTATGGTCAGCAGAATCCGGACGCCAACGAACAATCTGGCCGTACTTATTCGCTTCGCGTGGGTTAGGTCCACCTACAGGCGTCTCATCACCACCGGCATTCGTTTCAACGCCACGATTCTTGTTGTTGGTCAAACAGCAATACACTTCAGCTGCTTTGGGATTCGCGCTTACCCATTCTGGACGATCCATAGTCGTTGCACCAACTGCTGATGCAGCCTGACGTGTATGAATGCAGACCTCCGCCATGTCAGCCATGCCTGTAGCTTCAGGAGATAGCTCCAACCACTCACCGGTTCCGTCATCATTGAATTTTGCAGCGTACAGTTTGCCTTCTTCGAGCAATGAGTCAGTTTCAGCTCCGGGCGCGTACACACCATCGGATACGTACCGGTATAGAAATTCGCCACGCTCATCGTCTCCCAGATACACAACTATATGTCCGTCTCCGTTGACGACCACTTCTGCGTTTTCATGCTTGAAGCGTCCAAGAGCGGTACGTTTTTTGGGGCGACTGGTAGGATCTGTGACATCCACTTCAGTGATGTACCCGTGTCGATTGTACTCGTTGGCTTCTTTTGCCAAATCAAAGCGATCGTCTATCTTATGCCATTCATAGCCTCGACCCTTTGGTGAAATACCATAGCGTTTCATCTCGTCTGATACTGGGTGCTCTTGATCTTCCGTAGCGAAGTAGCCATTGAAATTCTCCTCACAGGCTAAGTAGGTTCCCCACGGTGTTGAACCATTACCACAGTTATTAAACGTACCGCGCGCTACCAGTCCGCCTGGATCTGCATTGGTTTTCATTAATGCGTGACCAGCCGCTGGTCCGGTAATATCCATCTTTACATCGGGCGTTACACGGCGGTTAAACGGACTGTCTTTAACAATGGACCACGTGCCGTAGTTTTGCTGAATTTCCGCAACGGTTAAACCGTGAGCATTCATACCTTTCAGTATGTCATCGTCATTTTCGGCTTTGCCTTCCTCGCGATTTCCCCATATGACACCTCTATTGCAGTACTCGTTGTTGGCAATGAGTATGAATTTGTTGCCATGAGCATAGACTTCCATACCATCGTTGTTGTCGCCAAACGCTCGCGCCTGACTTGCACCTGTACCTCGCGTGCCATGATCAAAATCTGGCGCATCTGACCACAACGGGTCTCCCCATTTCGCTAAAACAGTTGCCGTATAACCGGGTGGTACAGTGATATTATCGGCCGTGCTAGCAGCAATTGCTTCAAACGCAAAACGAGAGTCCGCGGCAATGGCCTGAGTGGGCATCAGCGTGCTACCGAATGCGGCGACGCCACCAAAAGCCACAACGCCTTTGAGTAGATCGCGGCGAGATAATGCACGATCTACGATACGATCAAAATCGTTTTCATCTGGTTTTGGATTAATATATTCGTCGAACTCGTCGAACGACATGTCATCTGGATTTTTCATACAGCTACCTCCGGGTAATTTTATTTTTACGGAAGACTGCAATTCGGAATGTAACTGGTGATCCCAACGCAGCAGTTTTCCTGAGTGATGAGACTATCACTAGATGACCGATGAGCCAACTGTTCCTTGCAGGTTTTCGATCCTATAAAAAAAATAAAACGGTCGAATACAAGAAATCATCGCCATACATAGCAATCTTAAAAAAGATTCGACAGTAATATTCCCAAGCTCAAGCGCTGTTGAAAGTGATCATAATCAACCAGTGAATCTCCATAACCGTTGAAGTACTGAACCACACCACGAAACCTGCCAAACATTGGAAAACTCATCGAAAGCTGTGCTGCACCTTTTCCAGTGGAGAAATTGCCTCGAAGTCTGGCTGAGTATTCGAATCGTTCCCCTCGCGCCCCCAGCAGTAATTCACCATGCCCCATAAAATCCAGGATGTCTGGGTTGTCGTCTCCATCAGGACTGTTAGGTGTGCTCTTTGCTTTTTCGGGTAGCCGATACCAGGGCCTGATAAAACCGAAGTAGTTGCCTTTCTCCACAAGCAGGCCAGTATATAAACGGTTCCAGCTACGTGAAAATCCTTGTATTTGACCATTGGACTGATGCTCCAGGCCGAATACAGTGCTCGTCGTTGTACCAAACGGGCTCCAAAGCAAAGGCACAAAATAGAAAATCTCAGGCTGATAATTCGTTTCGCGAAACGGACTGGAAACATCCTCCGAATACAACTGCCACCAAGCCTCCAGTGTAAAACCCAGAAATAGCGCGTCATCGCTTATTAAAAGATCTTTTTCGTTGAGCTGCACCTTTAAACTTAGTTGAAACTTGACTTCTTCGGAACGAAGAAATTGACCAATATCCTCCCCAAACGTCTCACTAACCCCATCGTATAATCCGGTATTAATATTAGATGTGTAACTAATGGGGAAAACGAAGTTTTGTTTGTGTGTTGAAACCACGTAGGGGTTAAACGCCGAGCGTCGTTCGTCTTCAAGCCTGTCAGTCAACACGCCTTCATCTACGGTCTGTTCTTGCCCTGTTTGTACCTCTGCGGCAGGCGTCTCGTTCGCCAATGAGATACTGATGCTCTGACACACCAGTATCAGCAGCAGCATCGCGTTCAAATAAGAACGCCATAGCATCGACTCTGAGCAGCACCGATTGGAACAAAATTTCATGTTTATTTTTGGTGCGCTCATCGGCTCTGTTTTTGACCTAGCTTATAACTAATGAATAATCCAACGCTGGTCTGTAACTCATTTCCTCTGGTATCAACCAGCGATGAATCGGTAAGCTCGTCGCCTAGATGCTCCACAGAGAATGTGCTGAGCACCGAAAGCGATCGGCTTAACGGGAGAATGACGACACCGTTTAGACCCACCGCAACGATTCCGCTATCTGGACGATACGAATCAAGTCCACTGATCGCGGATTGCTCCGCTGTGACCCCGACCAGCGATTCCATGGTTGCCTGATCGCCAAGTCGAAGTCTCACGCCAATCGAGGTGATCAAGGGTGGCCCTTTGGTTGATACAACCGCTGAGCGGCGAACGCCGACAGACGCCCTTGTTTGTACATCGTTTGTATACGTCTGTTGCAGTCTTGCATTGAATGACCAGGCACCTACTTTGGTTTGTGTAAATGCGCGCAAAGTCACCGCAGTATCTGTCTTGCCGAGACCGATGAGATCATCGGTATTCTTGCCAGCAACACGTAAGGGGTTGCTGCCGTCGGTGTCTCTTCCCAAAAATGGCGCGACCGCCAAACCCCATTGCCAGCTCTGCTCCGGGTTGAAGGTATATTGTATGCCTTCGATAAAACCAATTGACCAATGCGCACCATCGGTCGCTTTTATCGACGGCGCTAAAATAACCTGACTGGCATCATCACCTAAGTAATTCGGCACGTGTAAAAATCCTGCGCCAACCGTATACTCCCAGACAGGCTCCTCATTGTGCTCACTGTGGGCTAACACAGATTCACATACCACAAGACTTGTCACAACTGCCAATACGGCAGTTGTGTTGTAAGATCTACGCATGCTAAACCTTTGTGGTTGCAGTTGCACTGGGCTTATTTGCACCTAACGTATTCACCAACATTCGACGCAATCGATCTTTGAGTGAGTTAATCACACTGAACAGTGAAGGTACGAATAGCAACGACAATAAGGTTGATACTAATAATCCTCCTATAACAGCGATGGCCATCGGTGCGCGAAATTCTCCACCCGTACCAAACGCAAGCGCACTGGGTACCATACCGGCTGTCATCGCAATCGTTGTCATCACAATTGGACGTGCTCTCTTGTGACCCGCATCAATCATGGCTTCCGCCTTGGGAATGCCTTCTTTCATCGCATCCAACGCAAATTCAACGAGCATGATCGCGTTCTTGGTGACAATACCCATCAACATTAAAAAGCCAATAACGACTGGTAAGCTGATCGCATTGTTTGTCAGATACAGGGCAAAGATGGCCCCGCCAATGGCAAGCGGTAGTGACAGGAGGATGGTAATCGGTGTGATAAAGCTACCAAACAGCAGCACAAGAACAACATAAACCAGTAAGATGCCTGCGCCCATCGCCAGAGCAAAACTACTAAATACATCGCCCATCACTTCTGCATCCCCTGCTTGCTGAATACTGGTGCCTGTAGGCATATCGTTCACCAAAGGCAAAGCGTAAATCGCTTCAATTGCATCGCCCAGTGGCACGCCAGAAGACAGATCAGCTTCAACGGTAACAAGCACTTTGCGATCACTACGGGACACTTCACCAGGCCCTTCCGAGAATGCGACGTTTGCGACCGCGCCGAGGGGGACTGGCGTTCCCGTATTAGTAGGAATACGCAAATTGGCCATTTCAAACAGATTTTCTCTTACAGATTCTTTCATGCGAACACTGATGTCAAGTTGACGATCACCAGCGTTAAACTTCGCCAGGTTATCGCCGACATCACCAATGGTCGCAACACTAATCGTCGACGCAAGAGCGCTTGCGGTAACGCCAAGTTCTGCGGCAATGTCACTCTTAGGGGTTATTTGAATTTCAGGTTGAGTGACCGATGCAGATGTCGTAACGTTTCTGATTTCATCAAGTTGTCGCATTTCGGCAGCAAGTGATCGCGCAGCTTCGCGTACATCATCACCGTTATCGCCCAATACGGATATCTGCACATCGCGAGTACCACCAGCGTTCAAATACGTTAATTTGACATCAGGGGTATCACTTAAACGTTGCTCGATAACCCGTTGCAGA
>Ga0114956_1000965_pt1 | contig 22174 bp, 17 predicted proteins | sample MaitaG_FD_87304 | JGI IMG/M metagenome (GOLD analysis project Ga0114956, IMG submission 87304) | Marine algal microbial communities from Maine, USA - Maine_Asex2 metaG | ecosystem: Host-associated > Algae > Red algae > Unclassified | place: Maine, USA | collected 2015-01-05
ATGGTGCAGTGGATGGATCGAAACACCGATACGTTTACGCAGATGGGTGGTGAGGGTGTCCCATGGACGAGTATCAGTCACTACACTGACGAGAAGCATCGGTTCGTCAATCTCGGTGACGGTACGTATTTTCACTCCGGGCTATTGGCTATCCGCGCCTCAAAGGCTGCGGGTGTCAACATTACCTACAAGGTGCTTTATAACGATGCCGTGGCGATGACCGGTGGCCAGACGGTAGACGGTGAGTTATCGGCGACAATGATTGCTCATCAACTTCATGCAGAAGGCATCGCGCCGATCTATCTGATAAGCGACGAGCCTGAACTGTATACAAAGGATGAACTGCCGGCTGGTGTCCAAATAATGCACCGTGACGAACTCGATCAGGTGCAACGAAAGCTCCGTGAGCTGCCGGGATGCAATGCCATTGTGTACGCACAAACCTGCGCTGCCGAGAAACGCCGTAGACGCAAGCGTGGATTGATGCCGGACCCGTCCAAGCGCGTCATGATCAACAGCGCCGTCTGTGAAGGCTGCGGTGATTGTTCCATTCAGTCCAACTGTGTGTCTATTGAGCCATTGGATACTCCAATGGGGCGCAAGCGCAAGATCAACCAGTCATCGTGCAACAAGGATTACTCGTGTGTGAGTGGTTTTTGCCCCTCGTTCGTCACAGTGGACGGTGCAACACTGCAAAAGAATACGCTACCGGTACAAGACATCATGAGCGAGGTGCTACCGGAACCCACGCTTCCCGAACTGGGTGATACTGCCTGGAACATAGCCGTGACCGGTGTGGGTGGTACAGGTGTGTTGACTATTGGTGCCTTGCTCGGCATGGCGGCGCATGTCGATGGCAATGCGTCGATGATTCTGGATATGGCCGGACTTGCACAAAAAGGCGGTGCAGTGTTGAGTCATGTCAAACTGGCGCGTTCAGCATCCATGGTCACGAGTCCGCATATCGTAGCGGGTAGTGCGGATCTTTTACTGGCTGCTGATGCGGTGGTGGCTGCATCACGTGACGGTATTACATTGTGTGATTCAAATAGAACGGCTGCCATTGTGAATACAACAACGGCACCTGTGGCCAGTTTTGTCCAGCATCGTGATATCAATTTCCAGTACAGCGCGGTAGAAGCGCGCATTGCAAAATCCGTCAAGGACAGCACACACTTCCAGGCGTTCGGGCAGGTTGCCGAAGGCAAGCTGGGCGATACCATCGCCACCAACATAATGATGCTGGGATATGCCTGGCAAAGCGGTCTATTGCCTTTGAGTTTCAACGCACTGGATACAGCCATAGCCTTGAATGGGGTTGCCGTAGACGCCAACAGGCTGGCCTTCCACTGGGGGCGCAAGCTGTGTATTGATTCAAGCCAGTTCAGGATCGATCAGGCGTCGACAGGGAGTTCGCCATCATTGGAGCAGCTTGATGATCTGATCGCACATCGTAGCGAACATCTTGAACGCTACCAGAATAAGTCACTGGCGTTCAAATACCGGCAGCGCGTTGACATTTTCCGCACGCATTGTCAGCAGCTTGATCTTGACGACTCGTTGACGCGCACGATAGCTATCGAGTACGCCCGCGTGCTGGCCTACAAAGATGAATACGAGGTAGCCCGGCTATATTCATTGCCGGCCTTTCGGCAGCAGCTCCAGGATACATTCTCAGGCGACTACTCTTTCAAGGTGCATCTGGCGCCGCCTCTGCTCAGTAAACCAGGATTGGACGGGCGAGTACAAAAACGCGCGTTTGGAAACTGGGTACTCAAGCTGTTCAGTGTGCTTCAGCATGGGAAAATACTGCGCGGGACACCGCTGGATATGTTCGGTTACACTGCAGAGAGGCGGCGCGAGCGTGACTGGATTAAGCGCTACGAAGACGATATGGATGCGGTGCAGGTCCAACTGAGCAAGAGTACGGTGGCAGCATCCTTGACGTTGTTGCAAATACCGTCGCAAATCCGCGGATTTGGTGTGGTAAAACTCGAGGCCATGGAGAGAGCTGATGCAACAAGAGCGTTGGCGCTGGATGCACTGAAGAACCCGGATGCTGTGCTGCACAGGCATGCGGCTTGATAAACGGGATACAGGTTGATTGCTTATGTTTGATTCAGGAATGCGCTTTGGGTTGGGTGAGGATGTCGACGCCTTGCGTGAAAGCGTTGCACGTTTTGCCCGCGAGAAAATTGCACCGCGTGCTGAGCAGATTGATCGCAGCAACGAGTTTCCAATGGATCTGTGGGAGGCGATGGGTGAGCTTGGCCTGCACGGCATAACGGTACCGGAGGCGCTAGGTGGGCTGGGGATGGGCTATGTTGCACATTGTGTGGCTATTGAAGAGATAAGCCGTGCCAGTGCATCGGTAGGGTTGTCTTACGGAGCGCATTCCAATCTTTGCATCAATCAGATAACCCGCAACGGTAGCGATGCCCAGAAAGCGCGTTTTCTGCCCGATCTTATTGCCGGCAAGGCGGTGGGTGCATTGGCCATGTCTGAGCCGGGTGCCGGTTCAGATGTGGTGTCTATGAAGCTGTCGGCAAAGCTCGATGGTGATCACTATGTGCTCAATGGCAATAAGATGTGGATTACCAATGGCCCCGACGCCAGCACGTTAGTGGTGTATGCCAAAACAGACCCTTCAGCAGGGTCGAAAGGCATTACCGCCTTCCTGATTGAACGCGGCATGCCCGGATTCACAACGGCACAAAAGCTGGACAAGCTGGGTATGCGTGGCTCGAATACCTGTGAGCTGGTGTTCGACAATTGCCGAGTGCCTGCGCAGAACATACTGGGTGCTGAAGGTCGCGGTGTGAATGTGCTGATGTCCGGTCTGGACTACGAACGTGTGGTACTGGCCGCAGGCCCACTGGGCATCATGGCGGCCTGTCTGGATGTGGTCATGCCCTATGTGCACGAGCGCAAGCAGTTTGGCCAGGCTATTGGTGAGTTTCAGCTCATGCAGGGCAAACTGGCCGACATGTATTCAACTACCAGTGCGTGCCGCTCCTATGTGTATGCCGTTGCGGCGGCTTGTGATCGCGGCGAAACAACCCGCAAGGATGCCGCTGGGTGCATTCTTTACGCAGCCGAAAAGGCAACGTGGTGTGCGCTGGAAGCTATTCAGACATTAGGCGGTAACGGTTATGTCAATGACTACCCGACAGGGCGTCTACTGCGAGATGCCAAGCTATATGAAATTGGCGCAGGCACCAGTGAGATACGACGCATGCTGATCGGCCGCGAGCTGTTTACGGAGACTGTGTGAAACTGAATTCCACGGTTAATCGCAGTAGCGATGAGTGTCTGCGCAACCGGCAGACATTGCTCGATGCCATCGCGAAGGTGGAACAGACTGCTAAACGTCTTCAGCAGGGTGGCAGTGAACGATCGCGCGAACGCCATGAATCGCGCGGTAAACTACTACCCCGTGACCGCATTGCAGCGCTTATAGATCCCGGAACGGCCTTTCTTGAAATTGGTTTGTTTGCGGCAGTGGGGCAATATGACGATGAAGTCCCGTGTGCCGGGGTCATTGCAGGCATAGCACCGGTGTGTGGGCGTGATTGCATGATTATCTGCAACGATGCCACGGTTAAGGGCGGAACCTATTTTCCACTGACCGTCAAAAAACATCTTCGAGCGCAGGCCATAGCCGAGCAGAACGTGTTGCCCTGTATCTATCTGGTAGACAGTGGTGGCGCGAACCTGCCCAATCAGGATGAAGTATTTCCTGATAGAGAGCACTTTGGTCGCATCTTTTTCAATCAGGCATCCATGTCGGCCAAGGGTATCGCACAGATCGCCGTGGTCATGGGATCGTGTACTGCTGGCGGCGCCTACGTGCCGGCGATGTCTGATCAAGCCATTATCGTGCGAGAGCAGGGCACCATCTTTCTGGCAGGCCCACCATTGGTGAAGGCGGCAACCGGTGAAGAGGTCAGTGCAGAAACGCTCGGTGGGGGGGATACACACACGCGTCTGTCAGGTGTGGCTGATCATCTGGCTGATGATGACGCTCATGCACTGGCACTGGCGCGCGATTGTATTGCCTCACTCAATCAACGCAAGCCTGACACCGTTGTGCTCAAGCCTGTTGTGCCACCGCTGATTGATGCAGAAGACATACTGGGAATGATTCCGGCCGACACGAAAAAAGCGTACGACGTACACGACGTTATCGCGTGCATTGTCGATGGCTCTGAGTTCGATGAATTCAAGGCGTTGTATGGCTCCACGCTGGTCACTGGATTTGCTCATGTGCACGGGATGCCTGTAGGCATTATCGCCAACAACGGTGTGCTGTTTTCAGAGTCTGCATTGAAAGGCGCTCACTTCATAGAGTTGTGTTGCCAGCGCAAAATACCGTTGGTTTTTTTGCAGAACATCACAGGCTTCATGGTAGGGCAGGATGCCGAGGCGGGTGGTATTGCCAAGAACGGTGCGAAGCTTGTCATGGCTGTGAGTAATGCAGCGGTACCGAAGGTAACGATCATCATCGGTGGCTCGTATGGAGCTGGTAACTACGGCATGTGCGGGCGAGCCTATGATCCGAGGTTTCTGTGGATGTGGCCGAATGCACGCATCTCTGTCATGGGCGGAGAGCAGGCGGCCGATGTGTTGGCATCCGTTAAGGAGGCCGGTATCAAGCGTCAGGGACTGCCATTTGGCGACGCAGAGAGGAGCGCCTTGCGCCAGCCTTTCGTCGATCAGTTTGATGCGCAGTCGCAACCTCTGTATGCATCGTCGCGCTTGTGGGATGACGGTGTCATCGATCCACGGTGCACACGAGAAGTATTGGCGCTGAGTTTGTCGATCAGTCTGAACGCGCCCATACCCGATACTCGCTTTGGTGTGTTCAGGATGTAAGGGCTAATGAAATCATTACTGATTGCCAATCGCGGTGAGATAGCCTGCCGCGTTATCAAAAGCGCCAGATCTCAGGGTATTCGTACGGTCGCCGTGTACTCCGATGCAGATAAACGGGCCTTGCATGTACAGCTGGCGGATGAGGCTGTGTACATAGGGGAATCTGCAGCCACACAAAGCTACTTGAGTGTCGAGCGCATCATCAAAGCGGCGCAAGCGAGTGGCGCTGATGCTATTCACCCCGGGTATGGATTCTTGTCGGAAAACCCCGCTTTGGTGGAAGCCTGCGAGTCGGCTGGCATTGTGTTCGTCGGTCCTTCTGCACAAGCCATGCGTGCCATGGGATTAAAAGATGCGGCCAAACGTTTGATGGAGCAGGCGGGTGTTCCTGTCGTGCCGGGTTATCACGGTGAGTCGCAGGAGCCTTCAGAGCTACAGGCGCACGCGGCACGCATGGGTTATCCGGTATTGATCAAGGCGCGCGCCGGCGGTGGCGGCAAAGGCATGCGCAAAGTCGATTCAGCAGCCGACTTCCAGACAGCCTTGCAATCGGCCCAGCGCGAGGCAAGCGCAAGCTTTGGTGATGCTTGTGTGTTGATCGAAAAATACATCCTTCAACCGCGTCATATTGAAGTGCAGATATTCGGCGACAAGCAGGGCAACGTGGTGCATTTGTTTGAGCGTGATTGTTCACTGCAGCGTCGTCATCAGAAAGTCATAGAGGAAGCGCCAGCACCGGGAATGAGCGTGGCGGTTCGTCAGGCCATGACCGATGCTGCTGTTGCTGCAGCCAAAGCAATCAACTATCACGGTGCCGGTACTGTGGAATTCATCGTGGATGGTAGTCAGGCGCTGCGTGCCGATGGCTTCTGGTTCATGGAGATGAATACTCGGTTGCAGGTAGAGCATCCTGTCACCGAAGCTATTACGGGTGTCGATCTGGTGGATTGGCAGTTGCAGATCGCAGCTGGTTTTGCGCTGCCATTGACGCAAGATCAATTGCATATCAATGGCCATGCGGTAGAAGCACGGCTGTATGCCGAGAATCCACGGGCAGGGTTCCTGCCGGCAACCGGCAAACTTGAAAGGCTGGCATTCTCGAGTGCCGGACGCGTCGACACCGGTGTGGTGCAGGGTGATGAAGTCTTGTCCTTTTATGACCCGCTACTGGCAAAACTGATTGCGCACGCAGACACGCGAACCCGTGCCTTTTCCCAATTGGGCTCGCAGCTGGCCGATTCTGTGGTGATGGGGACGCAGACCAATCGAGAGTTCCTCTGGCAGCTGGTGTCTCATCCCGGCGTGTTGGCCTGTGAGTTTGATACCACGTTCATTGATGTCCATCTAGCCGAGCTGACCAATACCGCACAGGTACCAATGTTGGCTGCAATGGTGTGTGCAGAGCTTGCCGCACCGGGTTTTTTCCCCGCCAATGCCGATGCCTCAGGGCGATCCATACAAGGCGTTCAAACCGGTCACGTTGCTCAAACGTTGGGTGCATGGCAGCTCTGGGGGCCAGTGAGTCGGAACCTGAGCCTGCAGATCGAAGAGGATTTCTACACATTCACACTGCAGCAGGACATCGGGGCGGACGGTGCAAAGGCCTGGCGGATCAGTGCTACCAACATGCCGGAGTTCCCGGCCGAAGGCATTCTCGTGACGGGTCGTGCCTCATCGAGCCATAATGCTCAGGTGCTGGTAGATGATCAATTCGTTCATGTTCAGCATGGCCCCTTTGCATTGACTGTTCGTAAACCTGCAATCGGTCAGGGCGACGCCACGGCTGCTGCGGTGGATTCAATCAGTTCGCCTATGCCAGGTAGGGTGGTGGCTATTCACTGCGCAGTAGGAGACTCGGTAAAGGCCGGCCAGCCCGTGATCAGTGTCGAGGCAATGAAAATGGAACAGGAGCTGTGCTCAGGTCGTGACGGGAGAATTGAGCTCATTGCGGTTCAGGTGGGTGAGCAAGTCACTAGTGGCAGTGAACTGGTTCGACTGGAGGTATTGGCCGCTCCGGATGCGTCATGAAATTGGCTATTAGTGCGCGCCGGGTTTGTGGCCGGCTCGCAGAAAACATCTTCTTCCGGCATCGCTATTGCACGCTGACAGGTAGGGCAGAAACAGTGAATCACCCCATAGGTGTTACAACACTGGCGAGGTGTTAGTTCCACTGTTATACTCCCAGCACTTAGCAGCGGCGAACTCCCTTTGTGGCCCTTTCGGGTTAGCAAACAGTAGCGGTGCTGCAACCGGTTAACTTTATCTGATCGGTTGAGTCAGTCATGGATTTTCTAAAAGGCTCCTCATGGAGCCTTTTTCTTTGGTCGAGTATCTGCCGGTGCAACAAGCGTCGGTACGGTGTTCAGCAGGATGTTAATCGGATTTTTTCAGGCATATGCAGAGAGCCAGTGCGCAAGTAGTCAGTGTCATCGAGCCGGTTGTTACCGGGCTGGGTTACGAGCTGGTGGGCGCAGAATTTGGTCAGGCGGAAAATGGCGTTACGCTCCGGGTCTACATAGACAAGCCGGAAGGTATCCTCATGGAAGATTGTGCGGCGGTCAGTCGCCAGCTCAATGCCGTGCTGGATGTGGAAGATACGATCAAGAGTGCCTATTTACTGGAAGTATCATCCCCAGGTGTGGATCGCCCCTTGTTTACAGAGGAGCATTTCGCTGCCCAGAAGGGCGAGGAAGTGCGGGTTCGCATGGGTGAGGCGGTCAGTGGCAGGCGCAATTTCAAAGGCAAGCTGGTGCTTGTCGGAGACGGTATTGCTACCATCGAAGTGGATGGTATCGATTACGAACTGCCGGTCAGGGATATCGAGCAGGCCCACGTAAAGGGGCGTTTGCCATAAATGCGCGCACTACGAATCAAACAATTTTTAATCTGGAGTGCTCTGATGCACTTAAGAATTGAGGCTCACGAATAATGAGTAAAGATATCCTGCTGGTCGTGGACGCTGTGTCCAACGAAAAAGGTGTTGACGAGGGCATAATTTTCGAAGCCCTCGAAGCAGCATTGGCATCAGCAACCCGCAAACGGCACGGTGGCGACATCGAAGTGCGCGTAAAAATCGACCGTAGCACAGGCGATTACCTGACCTATCGCTGCTGGGAAATCATCGAGGACGACGCGGAAATGGAATTTCCATTGCGTCAGATGACGCTGTCGGCAGCTCAGTACGATGCGCCCGAGCTTGAGCTAGGCGGCTTTGTGGAAGAGGAAATCGAATCGGTGGATTTTGGCCGAATTGCTGCTCAGACTGCCAAGCAGGTTATTGTCCAGAAAGTACGCGAAGCCGAACGTGAGCGCGTCGTCGATGCTTACCGAGGTCGAGTGGGTGAGTTGGTCATGGGTATCGTCAAGCGCCTTGAGCGTGGTGGCGTTTATCTGGATCTGGGTAGCAACGCAGAAGCTTATATTTCGCGTGAAGACATGATTCCGAGGGAAGCAGTAAGGCCGGGGGACAGATTGCGCGGTTACTTGAGAGAAGTGCGTAGCGAGCCTCGTGGCCCCCAGCTCTTCGTCACACGTACAGCGCCCGAATTCCTGATTGAACTGTTCAAGCTCGAAGTGCCTGAAGTCGGCCAGGGCATCATCGTGATCAACGGTGCTGCTCGTGATCCGAGCGCCAGAGCCAAAATTGCGGTGTCATCGCTCGATCCGCGTCTGGATCCGGTAGGTGCCTGTGTAGGCATGCGGGGTTCTCGCGTACAAACCGTATCGAATGAGCTTGCAGGTGAGCGAATAGATATTATATTGCACAACGATAATCCGGCACAGTTCGTCATTAACGCCATGGCGCCCGCTGAAGTCAAAGGCATCGTGGTAGACGAAGACAAAGGCAGCATGGATATCGCGGTCGAGAGCGAAAAATTGTCATTAGCCATTGGTCGAGGCGGACAGAACGTGCGTCTGGCCTCTGAACTGACTGGCTGGACGCTCAACGTCATGGATGAGTCTGCGGCAGAAGAGAAGAGCGAAGAAGAGTCTAAAGTGACGTTACAGGTGTTCGTCGAGCAGCTTGATGTCGACGAGGAAGTGGCACTTATTCTTGTTCAGGAAGGCTTCACGACAGTTGAGGAAGTGGCGTATGTTCCTCGCGATGAATTGCTCGATATCGACGAATTCGAAGAAGAGATCGTTGACGAATTGCGCAGTCGCGCTCAGGATGCGCTGCTGACGAAGGCGATTGCTACCGAAGAAAAGCTTGACGGAAATACGCCGACGCCTGAACTGATCGCAATGGAAGGCATGACTGAAGAGCTGGCTAACGAGATGGCGTCACACGCTATCTTGACTGTGGACGATCTGGCCGATCAGTCAGTTGACGACCTGATGGTCGTGCAAGGTATCACTGAAGAATTGGCCGCCACACTCATCATGAAGGCTCGAGAGAGCTGGTTTGCTGAGGCGGAAGCTGAAGAACAGGCCGCCGCGCAAAGCAAGTAAGCAAAGTAGATAAGCAGTACCTTCCGGGCAACCGGTCGTACAGGAAAATACAAGAGAAGCTATGGCTGAAGTAACAGTAAAACAGCTCGCGCAAGTTGTTGGTACACCGATCGATAAGTTGCTCGTGCAACTCTCCGATGCCGGTATTGCCAAGACTGGCGAGAACGACATGATTTCGGATTCGGAAAAGCTGTCGCTGCTCACTCACCTGCGAGAATCACGCGGGCAGGCTGCATCGGGTGGCGCATCGAAAAAGATCACGTTGAAACGCAAGCGTGTCAGCGAGCTGAAAACCGATGCATCCGGACGCCGTAAGGTCAACGTGGAAGTGCGCGCCAGGCGTACCTATGTAAAGCCAGAGGATGAAGCCGCTGAAGCACCTGTTGCAGCTGACGAAGCTGTGCCAGCGGCGGAAGCGGTAGAAGCGCCTCCGCTTGTAGACGTAGCAGCGCCGGCACCTGTCGCGACAACAGCAGAAGAGGCTGCCGCGAGTGCTGAAGCCGCAGATCAGGTTGCTGCACAGGTGGCACGTCAGGCTCAGCAGGACGCTGAGGCAGCCGCTGCCAAATCTGTAGAAGAGGCTGAAAAAGCGTCAGCTGCGGAACCCGCCCCGGAAGAAGCAGCTGTCGCCGAAGCACCTGCGACTAAATCCACCGGCGATGCGGCGGCTGACGCCGAGCGTCAAGCCGAAGCGCAAGTAGCGGCTGCAGCGGCAAGTGCTGCAGCATCGGTGGCGGCTGAAGTAGAGAGAGCTGCTGGTGCAACTCCTGCGGCACCGGCCAAGCCTGCAGCACCCGTTTCGCCTGAGGAGGCGGCTCGTAAAGCGCGTGATGCGGAGAAGCGTCTTGAAGGCGAGACGCAGGCACGGGCAGCTGCCGAGCGTATGGCAGAAAAGCAGGTTGCTGCTGAGAAGCGTCGAGAAACCTCTGAGAACGCGAAGCGCGATTCAGAGCGCAAGGAACAGGAACGAGTTGCTGCTGAATTGCAACGTCGTGCTGCGATGGAAGCCCAACAGGCTGCCAGCAGTAACGATCGCGGTAATGCGAGAGGCGCAGACAAGCCGAAGAGCAAAGGTCGTGGCAAAGGCGGCGGCGGTGGCGGAGGAGGTGGCGATACACGCTACGGTCGTAACCAGCTGCACGTGGCCAAAGGTAAGTCGGGTCGTCGTAAAGGCAAGGCGCGTCGTGCATTGCCAGCCAATTTTGAAGCCAAGCATGGTTTCGAAAGGCCCACTGCACCGGTTATCCGTGATGTCGATGTGCCAGAAACCATCACCGTAGCCGAATTGGCTAACAAGATGGCAGTGAAGGCAGCTGAAGTCATCAAGGCGATGATGACCATGGGTGTCATGGCCACCATCAACCAGATACTGGATCAGGATACGGCCATTCTCGTTGTTGAAGAGATGGGTCACAAGGCAGTACCGATGAGTGCTGATGATGTTGAAGCAGCATTGGCAGCATTGGTTGCAGGTGCTCGCGAAGGCGATGCAGAGCCGCGGCCTCCGGTAGTGACAATCATGGGTCACGTTGACCACGGCAAGACCTCACTGCTCGATTACATCCGGTCAGCCCGCGTGGCCTCAGGCGAGGCGGGTGGTATCACCCAGCATATCGGTGCCTACCAGGCCGAAACTGAAAACGGCGACATCACGTTTCTCGATACGCCGGGACACGCAGCGTTCACGTCAATGCGTGCACGTGGTGCAGATGCCACCGATATTGTTGTGCTGGTAGTGGCAGCCGATGATGGCGTCATGCCGCAGACTATCGAGGGTATACAGCACGCGCGGTCTGCGAATGTGCCGCTAATCATTGCTGTCAACAAGATGGATAAGGAAGGTGCTGATCCGGAGCGTGTTCGTAACGAACTCTCACAGCACGATGTCATCTCGGAAGAGTGGGGTGGCGATACGCAGTTCGTACCATTGTCAGCATTAACGGGTGATGGTGTTGATCAATTGCTGGAAGCGCTGATTCTGCAAGCCGAAGTACTCGAGCTGGCAGCTGTGCCTGAAGGAAATGCCTCAGGCGTAGTTATCGAAGCCACTCTGGACAAAGGTAAGGGACCTGTCGCCACCATTCTTGTTCAGGAAGGTGCGCTCAAGCGCGGCGACAGTTTCATCTGCGGACAGGTAACCGGCCGTGTGCGAGCCATGTTTGATGAAAACGGCAAGGCTGTTGAGTCTGCTGGTCCGTCTACACCGGTACAGGTACTGGGACTTTCATCAACCCCCAACGCTGGCGACGAAATGCTGGTAGCTGCTGATGAGAAGAGTGCACGTGAGCTTGCCGAACTTCGCTTTGGTAAGCAACGCGATGCACGTCTGGCCTCACGCAGACCAGCAAGATTCGAAGACGTCTTCTCACAGATCAAGGGCAGCGTGCCAGTGGTCAATTTCGTTGTAAAAGCGGATGTGAAAGGCAGCTACGAAGCTATCAGGGATTCACTGGAAAAACTCAGCACCGATGAGGTTGAAGTTCGCATCGTGGGTGGTGGAGTCGGTGGTATCAACGAATCTGATGCCAATCTGGCCTCGGCTTCAGACGCCATACTGGTCGGATTTAACGTTCGTGCCGATAGTGCAGCGCGTCGACTGGTGCAGGAACAGGAAACTGATCTGCGCTACTACAGCGTTATCTATGAACTGATCGATCTTGCGAAGATGCTTGCCGGTGGATTGCTGGCACCTGAAGTACGCGAGCGCATTATCGGTAACGCTAAAGTTGGCGAAGTGTTTACTTCACCGAAGTTTGGCTTGATCGCGGGTTGTATGGTGATAGACGGAGTCGTCCGGAAAGACGAGCCCATCCGTGTACTGCGTGACAACGTGGTTATCTACGAAGGCGAGCTTGAGTCACTGCGACGCTTCAAGGACGACGTCAAGGAAGTGCGTATGGGAACCGAGTGTGGTATCGGCGTGAAAAACTACACTGATGTTAAACCGGATGATGTGATCGAAGTATTCGAGCGCACTGAAGTTGCCAGGACGCTATAAAGATTGATGTCGACTGTAGTCAAGGAGTTATAAGTACTCGTGCCGAGTGATTATCCGCGAAGCCATCGCGTTGCCGATTTTATTCAACGCGAGTTGTCCGGGCTGATCCGTACGGAACTGAAGGATCCCAGAGTCTCACCGATGCTGACGGTAGCATCGGTTGAGGTCTCTCGGGATCTGTCAGTCGCCAAAATCTACTATTCGTTGTTTGATCCGGAAGAACGTGCTGAAACACAGGAAGCGCTGGTGCGGGCCTCGGGGTTTCTGCGCCGCCAGCTGGCCCGTCAGATGAACACACGCTCAGTACCGCAGCTGCGTTTTTTCTATGATGATTCCGCCGAGAAGGGGGCATACATGTCATCGTTGATCGCTGATGCCGTGGCAACCAACTCCACGAATGATGACGAACAGGCCGATGGTGTTCAAGCCGATAACGCTCAGTTGAATGGCGACGAACCAGGTTCCTCTTCTGCCAGCAAAAACGATTGATTCAATGGCTGCCCTGTTGACCTTGCCGGTCGTACATGCCGTTTTCCTGTTGAGTTAGGTCATTGGGTCGTCGACATAAAAAGGGCCGTCCGGTTCACGGAATTCTGTTGCTGGATAAGCCGTCCGGCGGCAGCTCAAATCATGCATTACAACGGGCTAAACGTGCGTTTGATGCCAGTAAGGCCGGTCACACAGGCAGTCTGGACCCGCTAGCCACTGGCATGTTGCCCATCTGTTTTGGCGAAGCCACCAAGCTCAGTGCATTTTTGCTAGACGCCGACAAGGGCTATGAGACTACCCTGAAGCTGGGCATCACAACCCATTCAGCGGATTCTGACGGCGAAGTACGCGAGACGCGACCTGTGCCCGAAGACCTGAATCTAGAGCAATTCGAGGCCATTTGCGCAAAATTTCGAGGTCCTCAAGACCAGATACCGCCGATGGTGTCAGCGATCAAGATTGACGGCAAGCGACTCTACAAACTGGCTCGGGAAGGCAAGGAGGTAGAACGCAAGCCTCGCGCTGTCAATATCAAGGAGCTTGAGGTGCTGTCGTTTGGAGGTTCTACCGCCAGGCTGGTCGTTAAATGCTCCAAGGGAACCTACATACGATCGCTGGTCACCGACATTGGTGAGGCGATCGGTTGCGGCGCCCACGTCACACAGCTGCGACGCACCTTCGTGTCACCGTTTGAACAGCGCCCCATGATCGATATCGAGACGGTCGAGAGTCTCAAAGACTCCCCCAGTGTGCTCGACAGCCTGCTGTTACCGCTCGACGCGGGTCTTGGGCACCTAGCCGCTGTCACCATCAGCCCTAGTGGGGTGGCGACATTCCACCGAGGCCAATCCCCTGATTGTCAGCTAACCCGGCAAGCGTCGAATTCTGAACCTTCGTTGTGCCGGGTTTACGACGAGAACGATAATCTGATCGGGCTCGGTGAGCTCGAAGAATCTGGCGAACAAGTCGCACCTCGTCGAGTGCTTCAATTCACCTGAGCTGGTACAATTCGCGGCTATCTGTACACCAACCGGCGATACTCGCCGGGTTATTCAAGTTTCACCCAACCATACTATTCTGGAGTATCACTTTTAATGTCTTGCTTAAGCGCTGAACGAAAGGCGGAAATCGTCAAAGAACACCAAACAGACTCTACAGACACAGGGTCACCAGAAGTACAAGTTGCATTGCTGTCTGCGCGAATATCTCACCTGACTGAACATTTCAAAGAACACAAGCACGACCACCACTCACGCCGTGGTTTGCTGAGAATGGTTAACCAGCGACGCAAGTTGCTTGACTACCTTCACCGAAAAGACGCTTCCCGCTATCAGAACCTGATCAAGCGACTGGGCCTGCGCCGCTAAACAGCGAGCCGCAACCACATCGAAGCTTTCTCCCTTTTTCTCAGGAATCCTTTGTGACCATACATTCAAAAACATTTCAGTTCGGCAGCGAGACTGTCACGCTACAGACAGGCGAAATCGCCCGTCAGGCTAGTTGTGCGATTGTTGCCAGCATGGGCGACACCGTTGTCCTCGTTACAGCCGTCGGCCGGAAAGAGGCCAAGCCAGGCCAGAACTTCTTTCCACTGACGATCAACTACCAGGAAAAGACTTACGCTGCGGGCAAGATCCCCGGCGGCTTTTTCAAGCGTGAGGGTCGACCCAGCGAATCAGAAACTCTGATCTGCCGCTTGATCGACCGTCCATTGCGTCCTTTGTTTCCCAAAGGCTTCATGAACGAGGTGCAGGTTATTGCCACGGTCATGTCTTTAGACCCTGAAATCAGTGCAGACATTCCTGCGCTGATCGGTGCTTCTGCGGCCCTGGCTTGCTCCGGTATGCCTTTCGCAGGTCCGGTAGGCGCCGCCAAGGTGGGTTACATCGATGGCGAATACGTGCTGAACCCGTCTGTATCGCAGATGGAAGAATCACAACTCGACCTCGTTGTTGCCGGCACTGACACAGCAGTTCTGATGGTTGAATCAGAAGCTGATCAGCTCTCAGAAGAAACCATGCTCGGTGCGGTCATGTTCGGCCATGAGCAACTGCAAACAGCGGTAACTGCTATCAAGGCACTCGCTGCTGACGTGAACGCTACGCCATGGGATTGGTCTGCTCCTGAAGCCGATGCAACACTGGCTGAAAAAGTCGACGGTGCTTCGCGCGCCGCATTAACAGCCGCCTATCAGGTCGCTGACAAGATGGAACGTCAGGATGCAGTCTCTGCAGCCAAGCACAGTGCTGTTGATGCACTCGCAGCCGCTGATGGCGAAGATGGCTACAGCTCAGGTGACGTCAAGGATGCTTTCGGCAAGCTTGAAAAATCCATTGTTCGTCGTCGTATTATTGCTGGCGAGCCGCGTATCGATGGTCGTACCACCGATACCGTACGTCCTATCTCGGTTCACACCGGTATCCTGCCACGTACTCACGGTTCAGCTGTGTTCACACGCGGTGAGACTCAGGCCATTGTTGCGGCCACTCTGGGTACCACTCGCGACGCTCAGATCATTGATGCGTTAAGTGGTGAGACTCGCATGGCGTTCATGCTGCACTACAACTTTCCTCCGTATTCGGTGGGTGAGACCGGTTTTGTCGGTTCACCGAAACGCCGCGAAATCGGACACGGAAAACTGGCCAAGCGTGGCGTACAAGCGGTTATGCCTTCTGATGAAGACTTCCCGTACACCATTCGTGTGGTATCGGAAATCACAGAGTCAAACGGTTCAAGCTCAATGGCTTCTGTTTGCGGAACAAGCCTTGCGTTGATGGATGCGGGTGTACCGTTGAAAGCGCCGGTTGCCGGTATTGCAATGGGTCTTATCAAGGAAGATGACGGCTACGCAGTTCTGTCTGACATCCTCGGTGATGAAGATCATCTTGGCGACATGGACTTCAAGGTTGCAGGTTCAGAGAATGGTGTTACTGCTCTGCAGATGGACATCAAGATTCAGGGCATCACGAAAGAGATCATGGAGAAAGCGCTTGAGCAAGCCAAAGGCGGCCGGCTCTGGATTCTCGGTGAGATGGCGAAAGTTCTGGCAGAGCCGCGTAGCGACCTGTCTGAGCATGCTCCACGTTTCATCACCATCAAGATCAACCCTGAGAAGATCGCAGCGGTAATCGGTAAAGGCGGCGCGGTTATCCGTGCACTGACTGAAGAGACAGGCGCTACTATCGATATCGGTGATGATGGCTTGATCAAGATCGCGTCCAGCGATAGAACAGCGGGTGAAGAGGCTCGACGTCGTATCGAACTGATCACAGCTGATATCGAAGTGGGCACTATCTACGAAGGCAAGGTTCAGAAGATCATGGACTTCGGTGCTTTTGTTAACATTCTGCCTGGCAAAGATGGTCTGGTACACATCTCTCAGATCTCTGAGCAGCGTGTACAGAACGTTGCCGACGAGCTGTCCGAAGGACAAGTGGTCAAGGTCAAGGTACTGGAAGTGGACAAGCAAGGCCGCATTCGTCTCAGCATGAAAGCCGTAGAAGAGGGCGAAGCCGTTTCTGGCTAAGTTCTAGTCATTCCTGCGCCCAGTCTGTCATTCCCGCGAAGGCGGGAATCCAAGTGCATCCACACTATGGATCCCCGCTTTCGCGGGGATGACGAATCGTTGCAGTGATTGATGTTATAAGTTCTGACAAACCAACCGCCATCGAACCGATGCCAACGTTGTCACCAAACCAACAGCGAGTTGATGCGGCTTATATGGCTCAGGCATTGCAGCTTGCGCGGCAGGCAGGTGAGCTAGGGGAAGTGCCTGTGGGTGCTGTAGTAGTTCTGAATGGGCACATACTGGGCACAGGCATGAATCGCTGCGTCATCGATCACGACCCCTCAGCGCATGCCGAAGTACTTGCCTTGCGCGATGCAGGTAAGCAGGCAGGCAGTTACCGTCTGGACAAAGCCACGTTATATGTCACCCTCGAACCTTGCCTGATGTGCTGCGGTGCATTGTTACAGGCGCGGATTGCACGCTTGGTGTTTGGTGCACGAGAGCCTAAAACCGGCGGTGTAGTCAGTATCCACGAAGCATTGCGGTTGCCCGGGGTGGATCATCACGTGGCTATAGCTGAAGGTGTTCAGGCTGCTGACTCTATAGCGCTACTCACCGAGTTTTTCCAACGGCGTCGTTAGACTTTGTAACGAAATCGGGCGTAGAAAATGCACGGGCTACCAGTTTGCACGGAGTATTTACGTGAATTTCAGATATCTTCTCCTGACCGCTGCGGTAATTCTTACTGGCTGTGGGGGTGGTAGTAGCGGCGATGGCGTAGGCTCGGAAGCTGAATTAGGCGCAGCCATATCGATGACTGAGCCTGCACCTTTCCCTGCTTTTTCAGACGATCAGGCGACGCTTCTGACACAAAACGCAGCGCGAGAAAGCGTCATAGTGACTGAATCGGGATTGCAGTATGAAGTACTGATACCAGCCGATGGGCCCAAGCCGTCCGCCGATAGCCATGTCACGGTTCACTATAGAGGTACGTTAACCAACGGCACCGATTTCGACAGCTCCTTTGATCGAGGTGAACCTTCAGTCTTCAAGTTAAGCAATACTATTCAAGGCTGGGTGGAAGGCGTGCAGCTTATGAGCGTTGGCAGTCGATACCGGTTCGTTGTACCCTCGGAGCTGGCGTACGGGGCGAGTGGAGCAGGTGAAGTCATAGGCCCTGATCAGGCATTGATCTTTGTTGTGCAGCTGATGGAGATCAATTCGATTTGACTGAGTAGTTTTTATGAGTTCAACCAGACTTTTCCAGCCTGTTGAGTTGCCATGCGGCACGGTGCTGAAGAACCGCCTTGTTAAGTCCGCCATGTCAGACTCACTGGGTGATGGTTGTGGCAATCCCACTGATGCACAGCTCAGATTGTACGAACGGTGGGCAGAGGGTGGTGTTGCCGCATCCATTGTAGGAGAGGTGCAGGGTTCACCGCATTTCGCTGAGAAGCCAGGGAATCTGGTGCTTCGGACAGATTCCGACCTGGAACGCTTCACCGCCCTTGCGCAGAAGGGAGCTACCAATGGGTCGACACTCTGGTTGCAGCTTGGGCATGCAGGAGCCATGGCTCATGCCCCCATCAGTTATCCCAAAGGCCCCAGCGCGATTGATGTTCCGGGCTTAAACTGCGCAGCTCTCAGTTTGGATGAAGTGCGTGCTCTTCCCGCCGAATTTGCACAAACAGCAAAGCTTGCTGAGAACCTTGGCTTCGGTGGAGTGCAAATTCACGCAGCGCATGGATTTCTGCTTAGCCAGTTTCTCTCACCTTTGTTTAACCAGCGTAAAGATCAGTATGGAGGTTCAGTCAACGCACGAATGCAGCTGTTGCTGGATGTGGTGGCAGAGGTACGCGAAGCAGTAAGCCCCGGGTTCGTCGTTGCCATCAAACTCAACTCCACCGATCAGCTCGAAAACGGACTCCAGGAAGAAGATGCACTTGCCGTTGTTGCAGCCCTTGATAGTACAAGGGTGGATCTGATCGACATCAGTGGAGGTACCTACTTCCCGGGAGCGAAATCTGCCTCAGACAGTGTGGCGGGAGGGCCTTATTTTCTGGATTTCATGGCACGCGCCCGTCAAGTCACGAGCAAGCTACTCATGCTAACCGGTGGTTTTAAAACGAAATATCAGGCTGAGACTGCAGTGACATCAGGCTGTGTCGATATAGTGGGCCTGGCACGTGCCCTTGTGCTCGATACGCAGCTTCCCAATAAATGGCAATCCGAGACGTCCAGTGATCCCGAATTTCCACGCTTTGTATCACCGCCCGAGGGCGGTATAACGGCGTGGTATACAATGCGTCTCACTGAGTTGGGCGAAGATCGGGAGTCGGCAGCGGTGCCAGATCTGGAGTTGGCTGTAACGGCGTATGAACAGCGTGACAACGATCGTGACGTTAAATGGAATCAACGGTTTAATTGCTGATTCAAGTCAGTGCCTGCCAGCAACGTTCGCTAGTACTCTGGTGAGATTACGCCTACGCATCACGTTGTTTGTTGATCAGGCCAGTACAGGCGCATCGGATTGTCAATCAGAAGCTTGTGTTGATGCTGCACTGTTGGCGCGATATGCGGAATGAAGTCGACTAACTGGCTATCATCTGGTGTTTGGTCAGCAAGGTACGGGTGTGGCCAATCGGTGCCCCAGAGTACTCGGTCAGAGAAGTCTTCGACAATGCATCTGGCAAAGGGCACGACATCTGAATAGCTTGTGCGTTTGCTATCAGGCGTAACCGCACCGGTTAGTGAAAGGCGCTCTGGACAACTGATCTTGCACCACACTCGCTCATTATCGTCCATGAATCGTCGAAATCGCTCAAAGTCTGGCCCAGTGACGTCTTTGCTAACATCTGGACGTCCTATGTGATCGACCACTAGGTCAGTTGGCAGATCGTTAAAGAACGATTCCAAATCGACAAGGTCTGGTCCGTCAAAGTGGATAACAGTATGCCAGCCGAGTGGTGCAATACGCTCCGCGATACTCAGAAGATCTGCCTTCGGTACCGGGTCTACCAGACGTGATACAAAGTTGAATCGTGCGCCGCGCACACCCGCTTCGTGCATGGCCGCAAGCGTAGTATCAGTGACATCGGCTGGAAGCGTCGCTACACCACGTGCCTGTCCGCCAGACGCACGACACGCATTGACCATCGCTCCATTGTCAGTGCCGTGACAGGCGGCCTGCACGATGACATTTCGTTTAAAGCCGAGCTCATTGCGTAGCGTGAATAGCTGTTCTGCCGATGCATCTTGAGGTGTGTACTTGCGCTCAGCTGCGAAAGGGTAAAGGGTCACAGGGCCGAACACATGACTATGCGTATCAATAGAGCCTGGTGGGGGTTTGAAAGTGGGTTGTGCTGGCATTGTTGGAGTATAGCGTACCTTCATCGGCAAGAATGACCACTATAAAGCAGACTGTATCGCCACGTGCTTCGGCGTCGTGCTGCAATCCATCACTGCCCAGTAGTTCATCCACGGCAAGCCGTACTGCTAAAGAAAGCAGTTCAGTGCAAGCCTGATGAGACGGTCGTGTTTTCATGGATATCATGGCCGTCCAAAGAGGCGCGTGATACCGGAATGCAAGGCGTGATGAGTGACCCTGTCACGGAGGAAAATCCGATGCCGTTCGATGGCAAGCGAATGATTTTTGGTGGGTTCCACACGGTACTTGAAATATGAACATCGCTAAGGCGGCTTGGAGCACGTAACATCCACTCGACCAATCAAGACTATCCACACCAATGCGCTACTGCTCATTACTGCTGTAAAGTAATACCCTCAACCATCTAATCACTGCAGAGGGAACACGATATGGAACTACCAACGCTTACTGAAATGGGTATCAACAATCCAGCGGAGATTACCCGGTACACTTTGCGCCAGAAAGGCCCGCGGCGTGACGTACTCAAGATCCACTACCGCCGACTGAAGGGGTCGTTGCGGCCCGTGAGTCGTACCTACGAGTTCGGGCGTGCGCAGAACACCGTTATCAGCGACAGTGGTGCGCCAGAGTATGAAAATGAGCACGATCCTTCACCTATCCTGCAGGCTGCGATTGGCGAACTGGATATGTTACTGGGTGACAAGCAACCAGAGCTGAAGGTACAGCTGGAAAACGAGCTTGAAAGTCTGAAGCAATTGATGGAGTCAGCACCTGCTAACGAACAGATTTCGACCAGACTGGCTTCATTGGAATCAATAATCAGCAAGCTCTGAGACCTTCTGAGTGCAACGGCGCGTTCGTGCGCAAAACACGTATCTAACTGCAACAGTTGTCTGTAATACCGAGGCTGTGGGGTAATCTGCTTTGACAATACGGTGTTGTTTTGCGTTACAACCCTCTTGATGCTGGAACAAGCGCACACCAGACTCAGTGACAGACTGCGGCTCTCTGAGCTTGGTGTGCAATATAGCTGAGAAGATTTTCAACGCCCGCAAAGCTAACGGGATTCAGCCTTAGTGCTCAATGCGACCACTAAATACGCTTGGTTACTGCGTCAAGTTGTTTTCTGATCCAGTTGATCCTCGATCCAGAGCTTCTGTATCAATACCATCATGACAACGGCAAGCGGGGTGGCGAACAATAACCCGAGTAGGCCAAGTGCGGTCCCGAAGGCTAGTTGAACAATGATGATGATAGCAGGCGGTAGGGCTACGACGCGCTGCTGAATGAGTGGCGTGACAATGTAGCTCTCAATGATCTGCACCAAGGCGTACAGTCCGACGACATAGACAGCCATCGTTGGACTCTGGCCCAGACCGAGTAAAATGGCCGGTATGGCAGAGACAACCGGTCCAATGTTGGGCACGAACGATAAAAGTCCTGACAATGCACCGAGCGTACCGGCAGATGGCACACCGAGTAGCCATAGGCCCAGCCAGGTTAAGGTACCGACAACCATCATGGAGGCTAGGCGACCGACGAGCCACCAGCGAAGTGAGCTTGCGAGTGCCGATAGTATCGTCTGTGACCGTGCTCTGTGGCGAGGCGGAATTACGGCCAGTAGCGCTCCGGTGTAGGACTGCGGACTCAGCGCAGCGTAAATAGCTATCACACCGATGACGAAGATACTGATCAACGCGCCGCCCATGGCTGACAAAGCGCCGAGTGCCGTCGAAAACAGATCACCGAGCTTTCCGAGCAGACCCATCCCGGGCTCAAGGTTGGATACTTTCTGTGAGGTGGTATCGACTAATTGCGATAGTGACGGGTGCGTGGCAACATAGTTGCGCGCGCTCTCCATCGCAGCGGGTAATTCGTCGCGCAGCTGTATCAGGCTATCGATAAAATCCGGACCCATGGACCAGCCAGCTGCACCTGAGAGAACGAAAAAGAGGACACAGACGATGGCTACCGCTGCACTTTTTGGCAACGGTACTCGCTTAGCTAACGCTGCGCCAGAACCATGGAGTGCAACCGCAAGCAGCACACCGCCAAAGCTCAACAACCATACGTCGGCAAGCTGCCCCAGCAATAGGCCGAACAGGATGACCAGTGTCGTCACACCAATGGCGAAGATGATATGAGAGCGAGTAGTTTGAGAATTCATGGTAAGCAAGACTTCTCTGTTGCTGAGGATGGGTGCAGGCTGCGTCTTAAAACAGAGAAGACGTTGGCCGGAGTGGTCTGGCACCGGAACGGTCGTTGAACCATACCGTTTATTTGTTACCTTACCTTGGCAGAGCGCCTATATGTCCTGGTATTGAAAAAACGAGAAACACGCGATCTGCAGCCATCGGCCTCAGTGCACTAGGGCATCGCATCCCGACTCATTCTGACTATCTCTGATCAGTCGAAACGGTAAGCACTTTAATACGTCAATAATTCACCGTTTAATCACTGAAGC
>Ga0114956_1000966_pt1 | contig 22166 bp, 8 predicted proteins | sample MaitaG_FD_87304 | JGI IMG/M metagenome (GOLD analysis project Ga0114956, IMG submission 87304) | Marine algal microbial communities from Maine, USA - Maine_Asex2 metaG | ecosystem: Host-associated > Algae > Red algae > Unclassified | place: Maine, USA | collected 2015-01-05
CGTTAAGGCATCAAGACTTGATCCGATCGAGTCTCTGCGTTACGAATAGCGTAAAGCGCCCAAAAGTGTAATCCACCACTGATTCAAACCAAGATATTGAGCGCGCTCAGCGAATCCCTCCATGCCTCTCTGTGTAATCTCCGTGTCAACTCCGTGCAACAACCCCACTCACACCCACACACCCCCTATGAGCGCCAGCGAATCCTCCGTGCCTCCGCGTTTCCGTGGTGACTACCCTCACCACCCAGGCACAAAATTAATCCCAAAATTCCACCCTGCATCCTTAATCAGAGGCTTTGCATAATAAGGTTCGAGAATAATGGCGCCAAATAAATTAACCCGCATCGATATGCCCGCGCTAGAAATTACTTTTGGTTTAAGGGCGTCTTCATCCTCCCCAAATTGATTGTTTTCATACCAAGTGACTCCTGTGTCATAAAATAGATTTAAATCCGTAAACAGGAATTTACTCTTGATTAGTGACAATTGCTCGGGGCCCGTAAATGGCAATCGAATTTCTAAATTACCGACGGCAATTTTTGATCCCTGAATTTGATTTATCCCAAGGCCAAATACCTCATTCGAATTTCCCAGCGCAATATTATTGTAGCCCCGCACCAATGTCGGATCAATGCTATACAAATAACCCAGCCCCCGATTATTCTGATCAGACCCATACCTCGCATAATGTAGACCACGTACACTAACATTAAATTTATCGAACCAGAAATATTTGCGAGCATCAATCAATAGCGATGTATACTGAAATTCACCAAAATATTGATCCACACCGATGCGGTACCGATACCCGGACATCGGAGCGGTGAGGCCAAAAAAAGAATTATCCCCCACGTAAGCCGCATTGAGACTGTACATATTGAACCCCGCAAATGGACGGTCTCCCTTCTCACGTTCCTGCGCGATAAGCCGTCCGAACTGATCGTAAAAATTATCGAAAGTGGTACTGCTCGAGCTATACCTCGAAAAACCTGCTCCTCCCTCTACCCGGGTAGTGGTCGAAAATGGCAATTGAACAAAAAAGCGTGCATCGTCCCGAAATATTCGCGAAACATTTATTTCCCAATTTTCTGCCAGCGTCGACACACCATTATTAAAGCGCACTGTGTCAATGCCTTGAAAAGATGCTCCCCCAAATCGAAAAGGAATGTGAGAAAAGGACGCTCCATAACCCACCTTCCCTTTGGTGTTGACCCACATAAATTGTCCGCCTAAATCCTGAATTTCCCCATTGAGGGCAACGGTGCTGTATATTTTATTGTTACCAAGTATATCGCTAAAGAGAAAACTCACACCTCCCACCAGACCCGTACTGGTGCCGAAGGTAGAACTCGTGCCAACCCCAATGCCACCGCCGCCATTGACATAGTCGAGCTTAAATTTTGATTTGTATTTCTCTCCCACCAGAGCGTCAGCTCCCAAGGGCGTCCTTTGGTCCAAACTATATAGCGCAGGATTTACAATGTCTGCCTCGTTGCTCATGCCAGGTGGTAGCAAGGCCGCCTCGTAGGTGACATCCTGCGGATCAACCGGAGTTACTTTCAGGCTTTCAGGTCGTGCCTTGTAGATGTCATAATTTCTGCCGTAGTAGTGACTGTAGAGCATGGTCGTACCCTTTTTCGAGACCGTCAGAGCGGGAGAGTACATCGTAATACCACTTACCCCGGTGAGCACATTGGTGAGCTGATGGAGAGAATCCGTAGCAGCCCGGTAGCGGTACACATTGCGAAAACCATCGCGATCGGATAGAAAGTAGAGATTTTCATCCTCATCATAGGTAGGATTCATGTTGTTTGCGCCAGGAAATATATCCAGATGCTCAATCTCACCCGTCGCAATATCCATCGTAGCAAGATTATGCTTCCACGCACCATGCACTCGCCCAGTACGCATGCTCATCTCATCGGTTGTAAAGACAATGGTATTTCCATCGTATGCATACGACGGTTGCAATTCCGAATATTCATTATCGGTAAGTTGAGTCACTTCTTGTGTACGCACATTTACCGAAAACAAGTCCGGCTGCCCTTCGACCAATCCATTTACAATAATTGTTTTTCCATCGGGAGACCAGGTCGGATTATTAAACGCAGGTACACCTTTCAATTCAAATTCATCAAGGCGTTTTCCGGTTTCTGCCTCATTAATAACCAGCTGATTTTTTCCTTTGGCAAAAACCACAAACGCAAATTCTTTGCTATTTGGCGACCATGTGCCGGAAGATTCCATAAAATCCAGATGATCGATACTGCCACTCCTCGTTTTACTTTCAATTTTTGAAATTATTTCTCCACTGCGTACATCTGCAAGAAAAAGATCCGTGGTGAAAATGCTTCGCTCGGACAGGTAAACCATATACCGCCCATTGGGACTAATCGAGGGAGAAAGGTTGAGCCTTCCAGAATTTTCTTCAGAAAGAAATTTACGTCCTTCGGGTTTGTCCTTTAGATTGCCCAACATGGGCTTATAATAATTATTTATCGCATCGACCCACATATCGGATAGGTCTTCTAGTTTAATACCCAATGTCGCAGCGACTGCTGCCTCAATGCCATACTTGGCGGTATTCATAAATAGCGGTTTAATGATTTCGTCTCCATAGAGTCCTGTGAGAAAAGACCAAAATGCCTGCCCATATCGATAGGGAAAATAATTGGGGCTGGTCGATAATTCTTTCAGCGTAGGCACATCGTCATTGAGTACTGCATTGCGCATCCACATGGCAGTGTGTGCATCGATACGGCCGATCGAAAGGTACTCAGCCATCCCTTCCACAATCCACAAAGGTAGTTTGGAGAGTGATTCCAGACCAGTGCTGTCGCTTCCCTGCAGCAGCATATGAAACTGAAATGCATGCACCAGTTCGTGTCCCAATACTTGAAATGTCTTTTGATTGGCGATTGCGATCGGCTGCACCACTCGATTCTTAAATGCCTCTGTCACGCCACCCGTCGAGGGGCCAATATTACCAGAGATAGCATTGGTCTGCTGAAAGTCTGCATGATTGCTGTATAGGATGAGTGGGTTGCGCTTGTCAAACGTATCTCTGAGTATATTCTCGTGCAAATCATACCATGCCTCAGTCCACTGAGCTAGCTTCTCGGTACTTGCCGGGTCGGTGAGATAGTGATAGAGGTCAAAGTGCGGAGTCTGCAACACCTTAAAATCAAAGTCGGTGTAGCGAGGTTTATTTTTGCCAAAATATTGAGCGCTGGCAGCAGTGCTGCTCATGATCATAGCGCAAAGGATTAGGATGCTGAGATTGATGAGCTTCATTTGTTTACTATTTGGTGCATTGATATTAACACTTGGTGATCGTCAGAAAATGCCCTTTCCAAGTTAAATGATTCTTAAAATAAATCGAATTTCGTGCCGAAATAATTGGTTCATATCCATGCAATTGAAAGATGTAATCTTACATGGGAATTGGTTTGGTATTTAGTGCCAACCATCTTGAAAATGCGACATCAGCACGGTATCTTTACCTTGAATGACATACGATAATTTTACAATCAAGGCCCAAGAGGCGATTTTCAAGGGACAGCAAATTGCTGGCAGTCTCGAGCAGCAGCAGGTAGACACTCCTCATCTTTTGTTGGCCATATTGCAGACCGACGAGCAGGTATCTGAATATCTACTTAAGAAAATCGGACTCGACACGACAATGCTCAAGGCAAAGCTTGGGGAGGAGGTCAAGAAATATCCCAAGGTAGAGGGTACAGGCAAACAGTTTCTTACCACCGATGCCAATCAGGCACTTAGTCGGGCCAAGAAAAAGATGAAGTCTTTTGGAGATGAGTTTATCTCCGTCGAGCTGATGCTGCTGGGCATCGTGACAGGTACCAAAGATCGAGGATCGAAGCTTCTACGTGAGATGGGTGCCCAAGATTCAGACCTGACCAAGGCCATCGAAGATCTCCGTAAGGGCCGCAAGATTACCGACCAGCAAAGCGACAACGAGTACAACGCGCTCAAGAAATATGCGATCAATCTCAACGCCCGCGCAGAATCTGGCGAGCTCGATCCCATCATCGGCCGAGATGAGGAGATCAGGAGGATCATGCACATTCTCTCCCGTCGCAAGAAAAACAACCCCATCCTCGTGGGGGAAGCAGGGGTAGGTAAGACGGCAATCGTAGAGGGCATTGCCTGGAGAATTGTCAAACAGGATGTGCCCGAAAACCTGCGATCGAAAGGCATCTATGTGCTTGATCTTGCCTCGCTGGTGGCCGGAGCTAAATACAAAGGAGAATTTGAGGAACGCATCAAGGCAGTGATCAAAGAAGTGAAAGCTTCTGCCGGGGAGGTCATCTTATTTATTGATGAAATTCATACTCTGATTGGTGCGGGTGGTGGCCAAGGTGGCATGGATGCTGCAAATATCCTCAAGCCCGCTTTGGCCAGAGGAGAATTGCGCACCATAGGAGCAACCACCAATGACGAATACCAAAAATATTTTGAGAAAGACAAGGCATTGGTGCGCAGGTTTCAGACGGTTTTTATTGAAGAGCCACCCGTTGAGGATACCATTTCCATATTGCGAGGCATTCAGGAGCGCTATGAAGTCTACCACAAGATTGATATCCTAGATGAAGCTTTGATTGCAGCGGCCGAACTCTCGCATCGATACATTACGGAGCGGAAGCTGCCCGACAAAGCCATTGACCTGATCGATGAGGCGGCTGCACGATTGCGCCTGGAGCTCGACTCGGTACCAGAAGAGATCGACGAGTGGGATCGCAAGGTGATGCAACTCGAGATAGAACGAGAGGCGCTCAAGCGCGAAAAAGACAGCGGCAAACTGACCGAAATCAGTGAGCAGATTGCCAATGCCAAAGAGTCGAGAGACAGCCTGCGTGCTCGGTGGGAAAACGAACGCTCGGTGGTAGACAAAGTGCAGTCAATCAAGAAAAAAATTGAAGAGCTTGACATCGAGGCCTCTAAGGCGGAGCGCGAAAGTAAATACGACATTGTCGCAAAGCTGCGCTACGGCGAGATCAAAGACCAGGAAAAACTGCTCGCCGAAGCTGAAAAAGAACTGGAAAATCTGCCCGATGATAAGCGATTCACCAACGAAGAGGTGACCGCGAATGACATCGCAGAAGTAGTCTCTCGCTGGACAGGCATACCGGTTCAGAAAATGGTGCAGAGCGAAAAAGACAAATTGCTGAAGCTGGAAGATGTGATTGGAGAGCGCCTCATTGGCCAACATGAAGCGGTGCGTGCGGTATCTGATGCAGTGCGACGAAGCCGTGCAGGTCTTCAAGACCCCAAACGGCCGATCGGATCTTTCATCTTTCTGGGACCCACGGGTGTGGGTAAAACAGAACTCGCTAAAACCCTTGCCGAAGTACTATTTGACGACGAGAAAGCCATCACACGCATTGACATGAGCGAGTATCAGGAGCGCCACTCCGTATCGCGACTCGTGGGCGCCCCTCCTGGCTATGTGGGATATGATGAGGGAGGACAATTGACTGAGGCGGTAAGGCGCAGACCTTACAGCATTGTCTTGCTCGACGAGATTGAAAAAGCCCACCCGGATACTTTCAACATTTTGCTTCAGGTGCTGGATGACGGCCGACTTACTGACAACAGAGGTCGGGAAGCCAATTTTAAGAACACGATCATCATCATGACTTCCAACATGGGCGCTCCCACGATCTTAGAAAATTTTGAAGACCTCGAAAATGTGGGTGATGAGCATCGAGAGGATATCCTGGAAGCCACGAAAGAGGAAGTCTTTGATATCCTCAAGCAGGAATTACGGCCTGAATTCCTCAATCGTATTGATGAAAAAATCATGTTCTTGCCACTCACTCGTGATGAGATCAAGCAGATATCGCGACTTGTTTTGAAAGGAGTAAAGAAAAATCTCCAACGCCAAGAACTTTCGATCGAGCTCAATGAAGATGCGTACGAGTTGATTGCAGAACTCGGATACGATCCCCAATTTGGAGCCCGGCCACTCAAGCGTGTCATTCAGAAAGAGCTGGTCAATGAGCTATCAAAACGAGTGCTCGGCGGATACTTCAATCCTGGAGACATCATCCATGTGGGAGTAGAGGGACGAAAGATCATTTTTGATGAAAAGCCGATCACCGACAAGGGCGTTGAAGCGGATCCAGAAGCCGACGAAAAAAAGAAGACCCGGCGCAGTCGCAAACGTAAGAAAGATGTCGAAAATCTAGAGCAGGCCACCAAAGACGTGGAAGATGCAGCGCAGCAACTCAAGACACAAGAAGGTGCCGAAGGAGGGTAACAAAAGACAGGATTACTCGCCTGTTGGAATTTCCAACCCTGCCCCCCAACGATTCAAAGTGGGGCATTTTTCTGACATCATCGGATCAATCTTTACAAACGTCGACTGAATCTTCTCTTCCAGCCATTCATTCATGTGTGACGATCTTTGTTGCTCGATGGCTGCCTGCTTTATCTTCGTGTAATCTTGCTTGAGATTGGCTCGATGTGGATCAGTACGCGATTGCAGCTGTACGATGCGAAAGGCAACTTCACCCTGGGGATTGGTAAATTTGAAAGGAGAGGACAACTCACCCACCTCCATGCTGTCGATGGTAAAGAATATCTCAGGGTCTTCCAGTTCTGAAGCTTCAAAGAAGGTGTCTCCCGATCGGTTATTAATCATGCGCCCACCGTTGTTGTAGCTCTGCTCTTTGTCATTGCTAAATTTTTTGACGGCGATGGTAAAATCCATTGTGTCGGCACGAATCACAGTACGGATGGAATCAAGCTTGTTTCGGGCAAGCTCCAGGTCATCTTCCGTAATTTCAGGACGGATCAAAATGTGGCGGGCGTGAATCATGTTGCCTCGTCGCTCAATCAATTCGATCAGGTGGAAACCGAAGTCAGACTCAACAAGCTCTGACAGCTCACCCTCTTCAAGATTGTATGCGGCTGCTTCAAATTCTGGCACAAAGGTACCTCGGCGCTGCATCCCTAAATCGCCACCAACTCGACCAGAACCAAGATCATCTGAGTATTTGGTTGCAAGCTCGGCAAAAGTTGCGCTGTCTGTTTCAATCTGGTTTTTGATCGAAGTCAGCTTATCGATGGCCTTTTGACGCTCGATTTCGTTGATCTCCGGCCGTACGACAATTTCGCCGATCTCGACTTCTGAGCTGAAATATGGGAGGCTGTCTTCAGGAATGAGATCAAAGTACGCTTTCACTTCAGACGGTGTGATCGTGGTGCCAGCGAGCACCTGAGACTGCATGCGCTCTGCCGTCATCTGCTCACGCTGACCCTCACGCATCTCATTGCGCACGGCCGCCACCCCTTTGCCATAGTATTCTTCAAATTGCTGTATGTCATTGTTCATCAATCCCAGGATGTAATCGATACGCTGATCCAATTGAGATTCAATCTCATCTTCAGAGACAAAGACACTATCGAGTTTGGCTTGATTGTTCAGAAGCTTCGTGAGCATTATTTTCTCCATCATACCACATTTGGCCTCCTCGGGCTGCCCGCCAGTGCGCTCAGCTTCATAGGCATATTGCCCTTCTACCTCTGAAAGCAAGACTAATTCATCACCGACGGTCGCAATGACCTTGTCGATAATAAGTTCCTGTGCGGATAGTGTGATGGTGGTAAACATCAGACCAAGTAAGACATGTATTGCTTTCACCGTGTGTATATTTTAATGCGTTTTTGCGAAGAAGCGCGATGATAAAGATCTTCTTTTATTTTTTCTAGCAATTCCAGCTTCCTCTTATGCAGGATTACCTTGCTGGCTTGCTCTTTAATAAAGGTTAACGGGGCAAACTCTTCTTCGTCGCGATCTTCGAGTATTTTAAGGAAATAATAAGATTCGTCGTTGCTAATCTTGAAGGTCTTACTGTCCCGAATGAGCTCTTCATCGACCGTGCCGGGAGGCATTTCTGCCTGGATGAGATCCAAACGATGCCAGACACTGTCGTTAAGATAAAAAGTACGTGCATGGTCGTTGCACAGGGTGAGCAGCCGCTGATGCTCCTCCTCTTCGTCAGTGGTCCAGAGTGATTCGATCTCACCTCTTATTTCGGCGTCTATACTATCTAAACGGATGAATCGACATCGCACGATCACCGATTCCAAGATGTACTGCGATTTGTGTTCCTGGTAGTAGCTTTGCAATTCGTCTGCAGCAATCGTGGTATCAAGCAAATTCTCCACCAACATCTTTTCGTATTGATGGCGTATCATCGACTCGCGATAGTCCTGCACCAAGTCTTCCAGGGCCAGATCTGCGGGTAGATTCTGTTCGGCTTCGACCATCATCAGACTTTCTCTGATCCACCCTTCTACATACGCATTGCGAAACAATACACTATCTGCAGAGGAAGCACCCTCTGGAATCACTTGATCTGCTGCAGATTGATAAAGCCTCTTGTTGAATACCTCGGCCAATAAGGTATCTCCGGAGTCTTGCCGGGGTTGACAATGAACTAAGAAAATTGCCGCCAGCAAAATGGCAAGCAGGCGAGGTATCAAGGTTTTCTATTTAATGATCGAATTCAGTACTTGGTCATTGATCTCAACATCATATTCCTTGTCAAGATCATCAATCCATTGCTTTTCTAAATAGTCCTGATAGTCCGCGATGATGTAACCCCGAGCCTCATCGAGTGTCTTTGGTTGTGGTGCCAGAATTTTTTCCACTCGCTTTACGATGACCCGATCACGAGCTTCATCGACCACCTGCTCACTGAGTGATCCTGCTTTCCATGCCAGATCCGGATCCATCTCATCTTTGTCAATTGTCGCTGAGTTAATCTGTATAAGCTCGCGCTTCTTGTTAAATTTCTTGATGAGCTTTGCACCTTTACCCGAAGGCAATTTAGCTGAGATTTTCTTCAAAACAGCAGGTTCTGTCGTATTGATCGTAATGGTCTGTATCACGGCTCGCTCAGGCCACAAATAATTTTGTTTGTGACTGCGATAAAACGCCTCTAGCCCAACGGTGTCTTGCGAGGCCTTGTCCCAAACCTTCATTTTCGTAGCTTCAAAAAGTAAAATTCCTTCTGAATATTCGCGCATCAGGGCCTTGAAATCTGGGTACTTTTCATCGAGCTGACTTTCCTCGTATTCCAGCAGCGCTTCTTCTTCGTATTTGTCAAACAAGGTGCCGATGGCCTCGAGCGGCTGCTCAATGCGATTGAGTCTGAGGCGTTCTGCCGAGTTTGTAGAGAGGTATTGTAAAAAGTCTGAAACGTTCTGTTTGGTCGCTCCGATGGTAAATAAGTCCTGATCGGTAAACGCTGTTGGAGCCTTCCATTGATAGGTGCGAAAGTCTTCGCCAATTTCCTGCAAGAAGAGCTGGCGGTCCCACTCATGGGCTTCATATTCGTTTTCGTCTCGAATGCGATCTACCATCGACTCTTCGGCAATTTGAAAGCGGCTCCCCTTCTTAATCTTCGCCTCCAGTGCCCTGCGCATCTCATTGAGCGGAGCCACCGGTCTGTGACTGACTCTCTGAATAATGTGCCACCCAATTTTGGTGTGAACGGGTACCGAAAAATCGCCATCCTCTTTCAAGCGAAAAGCCGTACTCTCGAAGGCACTCTCATAGGTGTTTATCCCAAACGAACCCAAATAGCCTCCATTGGGAGCGGTCTTCTTATCTTCCGATGCATTGCGCGCCAACTCTTCAAAGTCAGCACCGTCTAAAAGCTGCTCATGCAATGCATCAATCCGCGACTTGGCATCTTTATTCGGTGCGGTACGAACCAAAATTTGACGCACTTCGATTTCTCCCCGTGCAGCTCGCCGTGCATTGACCTTGACGACATGATAACCAATCTTAGAGCGAATGGGTCGCGAATAGGTATTGCTCGGCAGCGTATAAATCGCATTTTCAAGTTCATAAAATCCATCAGGCATCATGGCTGTCATGTAGCCCACGTTTCCCTTGTTTTCATTGACCGATTCGTCGTCTGAATGGAGTATGGCCAGTTTTTCAAAATCAGCGCCCTCGCGCAGCTGCTCTAGCACGTCAAGGGCTTTTGCATAAGCCGTTTCCTCTTCTTTCTCACTCGCTCCCAACCCAATTCGAAACAGAATGTGGCTAAAACTCACATCCTCTTGCATGCGTTGATGCACCTCATCCACCAGGCGATCGAGCACTTCCTTATCATTGAGGTAGGTGCTGGCGAGCTGTTTTCTGTATCCAGCAAGTTCCTGTTGCAAGGACACAATGGTATCTAGTTGCATATCCCGCGCCTTCTGAACTTTGAGTTTAAATTTTCGATAGAGTTCGAGATACTCCATCACCGATGCCTTGGAATAATCGGCTTTGTCGCGATTGGTCTTTTCGTAGATGTAGACAAACTCGCTCAGTGGTATCTGATGGTCCTCAACGGTAAAGAGAATGTCCTCTTGCCCTTGCGCAAAGAGGCAGGTGCAAAATAACGTGATTGCAGAAAGGGCGAAAATTCGCTTCATGAGATGTTGTTCAGAGACTATTTTAAGATCGTAAAAATACGAATTTGCCATTCGAATTACTCTTGTGTATAAACTCGTCGTACACGAGCAGAAATATTTGTAAAAACCTCGTATGGAATAGTGTCGGCTGCGGTAGCCAATGCAGTGACTGGCAGCTCTTTTCCAAATATGATCACTCTAGAACCCACAGCTATCCCATCCAAACCAGTCACATCAATCATGGCCATGTCCATGCATACATTGCCTACGATCGGTGCCATCTGGCCGTTAACTAAAACGGAATAACGTCTGTTGCCTGCTTTTCGTATCAATCCATCGGCATATCCAATACCAATGGTCGCAAGTCGCATATCCTGGGTGGCAATTTCACTCCGGCCATAGCCGATGCTCGTACCGGCCGATATGCGCTTGAGTTGTGAGATCTCGCAGCTAAGTGTATGCACGGGCTCCAGCTCGACCCCAAGGATTCCGATTCCGTATATACCAATTCCAAGGCGCACCATATCCCCCTGAAATTGAGGAAAGCGCACGATGCCATTGCTGTTCAAAATGTGCAATGCCGGATCTCCTTGCAGTACCGACTTAAGCTTTTGCGCCACCTTCAAAAAGTCCGCGCATTGTCGATGAGAAAAGTCATCCTGGTCTGCGTCATCGGCCGCAGCAAGGTGGCTGAAAATCGATTTTACTTCCAGCCAGGGACTGCTTTGCAAGAGACCGGTCAGCTGCTCTATCTCATTGGGCACAAAGCCCAGACGCGCCATCCCGGTATCGAGTTTGATGTGTATGCCGAGGGCCTGCCTCTGCTGCTCAGCACTTCTTGCCAGACGCTCGCACTGAACCAAACTATACACTTCGGGCTCTAACTGATGCTCAAAGAGCAGAGACCATTGCACTTGCTCGGGGTTAAGCACTAGAATGGGCAGGGTGATACCAGCCTTGCGCAATTCTACCCCTTCATCCGCATAGGCCACTGCCAGGTAATCAATGTGACGTGACGAAAGAAACCTCGCCACCGGAATGGCTCCCGTGCCATAAGCGGCCGCCTTAACCATCACCATTACTTTGGTTGCTGGTTCGAAAAATTGCTCAAACCACTTTATGTTGCGCGCCATCGCCGCCAAATCGACTTCCAGCACGGCTCCGTGCGATTGGAGATTGAGGCGCATTGAGATCTCCTCAAAGCCAAAAGAGCGGGCCCCTTTGAGCAAGATAAACTCGTCTCTGAAGCCAAAGGATGGGAGGTCCTCGATAAACGTTTTCGTAGTGGGGAAGTGATGTCCCCGTACCCATTCCGGCAATACCTTTATGAGCGATGCACTCTCCTTCCCAATCCCAATGACCTGGCTGAATCCATGTGCGGTGGTGAGTTTGGCGATTTCGCGATGCAATGCATCGATGCCAGTGATCTGCTCAAAGTCAGAAATGATCAGCGTTTTGCTCAGAAGCGGAAATCGTACCGCCAGAGACATGGCAACCCTCAGTGACTCAATGTCGGCATTGTAGCCATCGTCGATGATGGTGCAGTTGTTCAGACCTGCGATGGTCTGAAGTCTCATTCGCATGCGTTGCAGGGTTCCAAACCTCTGCACTATTTCTGGCTTACCCATTTTCAGATGGAGGAGCAGGCACAGACAATGGATGGCATTTTCGACTGAAGATGCATCTTCAAAAGGAATCTCAATCGAGCCTTGCGCATCCCGGTAACCGTATATTATTTTAGTACAGCGCTCGCCTTGTCTCACTTCCTCTATGAAAAGATCCGCATCTTTATCGTGCCTTGACCAACAGACAATGGGCCGACCCAGCTCGGTAAGATGCTTGTAAATAGAATGGTGATCACGGCAGCAGATGATCGCTGCGCAATGCGAAAACAAACGGGCTTTCTCCCTGATTTTCTCCTCCAGCGATGAAAATCCGGATTGATGGGCTGAGCCAATGTTGGTAAAAAGCCCTATGTCAGGATCAATGATCGTCTGCAGGAATTCCATTTCACCAGGTCGAGAAATACCCGCTTCAAAAATAGCCAGTTCAGATGTGTCTTGCAGGCCAAGCACCGAGAGCGGCACTCCAATCTGAGAGTTATAGCTTTTGGGCGACCTGCTCACGGTCATTTCAGATTCCAGCAGATGCCCCAGCCATTCTTTCACGATGGTTTTTCCGTTGCTGCCTGTGATCGAAATGATCGGTATTTTAAATCGTGCTCGCCAGCTCGTCGCCAGTTTTTGCAGCGCCCTCAGGGCATCTGGAACGAGCATAAAATGTCCCTCCGGATACGACTGCCAGGAGATCGTCTGCTTTGATACGATAAAGCATCTTACCCCACTACCATATAAGCTATCAATAAAATCATGGCCATCTCGACGGGCTCCTCGCAAAGCAAAAAAGGCAGAACGTTGAGCATGGTGCAACTGCCGGCTATCCACCACCGCATGATGGATGCGGAGATCGCTTTGACTGCCATTTCCCAGCAGTCTAGCTCCGCAGAATTCTGCTACTTCGCTGATGGTCAAATCCATAATCTAACTACAAGTCAAATCCGATATCTCGGCGACAGTATTTTTCCTTAAAATCCAATAGGTCAGCGTTTGCGTACGACTTTGCCAATGCCTCTTGCAGCCCACTGCCCAGAGATGTCACTGCCAATACCCTCCCTCCATTGGTGACAACCTCCGCATCCTCGATTTTTGTGCCAGCGTGAAATATGGTGCTGCCCATGACTTTTTCCAGGCCGGAGATCGCTTTGCCTTTCTCGTATGCTTCGGGATATCCTCCTGACACCATCACAATGCTCGTGGCATATCGATCTTCGATTTCGACTTCGTAATGCTCCAGGCGTTGGTCACAAATGGCCAGACAGAGCTCGAGAAAATCGCTCTTGAGTCGCGGCATCACCGATTGCGTTTCCGGATCGCCCATGCGACAGTTGTATTCGATCACGTAGGGTTCACCCTCCACTTCGATTAGACCTATGAAAAGGAAACCTTGGTAATCCAGACCATCTGAGATGATGCCTTGCACGGAGGGGTGTACCACCTGGCGCATCACCTTCTCCCGCATGGTTTCATCGACAAAAGGCACTGGGGAGACAGATCCCATTCCTCCCGTATTTAGTCCGGTATCTCCTTCGCCAATGCGCTTATAATCTTTGGCCATTGGCAATACTTGATGGCTTGATCCATCGACCGCCACAAATACAGAAAACTCGAGCCCTTTTAGAAATTGCTCTACGACGACCTTGGCGCTGGCGTCACCAAATTTTCCATCCAGCATTGCTGTAAATTCCCTTTTTGCTTCTGCTCGATCTGTACAGATCAAAACCCCTTTGCCGGCTGCAAGGCCATCTGCCTTAAGTACAATGGGCAAAGCATGCTGATCCAAATAAGCCAGTCCCGCTGCCAGATCGCTCGCCTCAAACTCACGGTAAGCGGCCGTGGGAATCTGGTGACGCCGCATAAAGTCTTTGGCAAATGATTTGGATCCCTCCAATTGTGCGCCAGACCTACCCGGGCCCACTACCTTAAGCTCAGGAAGTGCTTGGGCCAACTGATCGACCAGACCAGCCACCAAGGGCACTTCTGGTCCCACCAGAATCAAATCGATCGCATGTTGCTTTACCGCAGCCACCACCTCTGATGGATTGGCCATGTCCAGTGCGATGTTCCTACCGAGCGTACTTGTACCTGCATTGCCCGGTGCAATGTAGAGTGCTCCAAGCTTGGGACTTTGCTTGAGTTTCCAGGAAAACGCATGCTCACGACCACCCGATCCCAGCACCAATACATTCATAATTTCATTCAAATTTGAGAATAAAAATAGGCATATATATTGAAGACCTAAATCTCACATAAAGCTGTCAATCAATTATTTAAATGTTATAAAAATTTATAATTGGTATGACTTTTGCATTTCTTTCCGTGAGTTAATCAAAATGTTGAGGTATGATCGCATACATCAAAGGGAACATCACCTTTAAGAATCCCGCCTACCTCTATGTAGAGGCATCGGGCATAGGGTATCATGTAAACATCAGCCTGAGTACTTACTCGCAGATTGAAAAATCTGAGAACGTAAAATTGCTCACGCATTTGGTCGTCAAAGAAGACAGCCACACACTCTATGGCTTTGCCGAGCCAGAGGAACGCACACTTTTTGTGCAGCTCATTTCTGTCTCAGGGGTAGGCCCTACCACAGCGATGGTCATCCTTTCATCACTCACGAGCGATCAAATCCGAGATGCCATTTTGATGGAAGACGAGGCATCTTTTAAAAGAGTAAAGGGCATCGGAGCCAAGACCGCCAAGCAGATCATCCTTGACCTTAAGAGCAAGGTCGCCAAAGGAGGACCGAGCGATTTAACACAGATCCATACAGACAATACTTCAAAAAAGGAGGCGTTATCAGCATTGTTGGCATTGGGATTCAATCAATCTAAGGTTCTTCAGGTCTTACAAAAAGTTAGTAAAACAAATCCAGAGATTCAGGATGTAGAAGGACTCGTCAAGGCATCTCTCAAGGCATTATCCTCATAGCAAAACCGACTCAAAATTATTTGTGGACAAACACATGCTCAGTAGCAAAAGAAATATGAGAATTCTACGTTTATCATCAATACCTCAAGTCACAGATTGGCCCACGCTGCAATTAAGATGATACGAACACAACAGCTGCTTATCGGCTCGGTACTATTTTTCGTTTTGCTTACCGTCATGGAGGCAGTAGCGAAGGATTTGCCTAATCCCTACCGAGCCCAGCCGCAATCTGTTGAAAATCAAGACACCATCCCCCTCAAGGATCGCACCGGTGCATTTACTGACGAGCATCCGTACAATCCATTTGATCTCAACGACCCCTCAATCATTGACAAGAACATCGAGTATGACCCGGATGGAGGTGGCTACTTCATCAATGAAAAAATCGGGGATGACTATTTTCGCAATCCCAGCTATCTCAGCTTTGAAGAGTATCTGGAGTGGAAGGCTGAGCAACAAGATCGCAACTACTTTCAGCGCCTGGCCGGTGTCTCATCAGCTGGCGGACAAGTGGGAGCAGACATCGATCCGGTACGAAAATTTGACATTAGCAAGAGTCTCATCGATCGGCTCTTTGGTGGCACGGAGGTAGATCTAGCGCCCAAAGGCAACATCGATCTCACCTTTGGGTGGGACTATCAAAATGTCCAAAATCCGATCCTTCAGGAGCGTCAGCAACGCAATGGCCAATTTGATTTTGACATGGCTATCCGAATGAACATGGACGGCTCGATCGGAGAAAAATTAAAACTCAATACCAACTACAATACCCAAGCCACTTTTGATTTCGACCGGCAACTAAAACTTGAGTACGATAGCGAACTATTCAGCGACGATGATATACTCAAGAAAATCGAAGCTGGAAATGTGAGCCTTCCCCTAAAGAGTACACTAATTCAAGGCACCCAAGCTCTTTTTGGAGTCAAGGCAGATATGCAGTTTGGCAAGCTCAGGCTCACCACTGTGCTGTCACAGCAAAATTCAGAACAAGAGCAAATCCAGATTGAAAAAGGAGCTCAGCTGCAAGAGTTTCAGATCAGTACTGATCAATACGACGAAAACCGTCACTTTTTTCTCTCTCACTACAATCGAGAGATTTTTGATGCTTCATTGCGCAATCTGCCACAGATAGCTAGCCTTTTCAAGGTCACTAAAGTAGAAGTGTGGGTGACCAATGAGCGGAGAGAGACGCAAAATACTCGCAACATTATGGCCCTCGCAGATCTGGGCGAATATTCTCGCATCACCAACAACAACCCCAACTTCCAAACTCCCAACCGGATGATCAATCGGGACATTTCCGGCCAGCGAGAACTGCCCGACAATACCTCAAATGATATTTATGCAGCCATCAGCAAAGACGCAATGGCGCGCGATGTAGTTACCTCAGCCTCGGCCCTGGCATCATCCAGCTATCGCTTTGTCGGCTCACAAGATTTTGAGAAAGTACGTGCGCGACAGTTACGTGGCTCTGAATATACCCTACATCCAGAATTGGGTTTTATCTCCATCAACACGGTTTTGCAACCAGACCAGATCTTGGGCATCGCGTACGAGTATACGTACAATGGCAAAAAATATCAAGTGGGCGAATTGTCGACCGATTTTCCAAATGAAACGGAAAACGAGGATATCCTCTATGTTAAACTGCTCAAGGCAACCACACAACGCATCGATGTACCCGCTTGGGATCTGATGATGAAAAATGTGTATTCCATCGGAGCTTTTAATGTTGCTCGAGAAGACTTTTATCTCGACATCTTTTACGAAGATCCAGGCAAAGGAGAAAAACGCTTTTTGCCGACGGGCGAACTGGCCAGCGTTCCACTACTGCGCCTCATGAACTTGGATAATCTCAACGAACTGGGAGATCCTCAGCCTGACGGAGCATTTGATTTTGTGCCAGGAAGGACCATCTTCCTCAATACCGGCAAGATCATGTTTCCTGTTTTGGAGCCTTTTGGATCGTCGCTGGCCAATCAATTTAGTGACCCGGCCGAAGCAGCCGAATATACCTTTCAGCAGCTCTACGACAGCTCTGTTTTTATCGCACAAGAATACAATGACTTAAATCGCTTCTCCATTCGTGCACGATTTAAGAGCAGTGCATCTAATGAATATTCGCTGGGAGCTTTTAATGTCCCCGAAGGATCGGTCCGAGTCACCGCTGGTGGACAGCGTCTGGAAGAAGGTCGTGACTACGATGTCGACTACAACCTGGGAAAAGTGAGGATCATCAATGAGGCGTACATCAATTCGAGTATTCCGATCAATGTGAGCTTTGAAAACAACGCCCTGTTCAGTTTCAATCGAAAAACCATGATTGGTCTGCGGGCAGACTACGAGGTCAATAAAAACTTAAATATCGGAGGTACCTATATGCACCTCTTCGAACGTCCCTTTACGCAAAAAGTAAATATCGGCGAAGACCCCATTAATAATAAGGTGATCGGATTGGATCTTAACTACAGCAAAGACTCCCCCTGGCTCACACGACTCGTTGACAAGATCCCCCTGATCAGTACCAAAGCCAAATCAAATGTCTCGTTTGTCGCCGAAGTAGCCGTGCTGAAACCGGGTCACTCAAAAGCCATCGACCAGAATAAACAAGACAAGGGTGGGGTCTTATTTATTGATGATTTTGAAGGCAGTGCAGTGGGCATTGATTTGCGTACTCCGACGACTGAATGGATATTGGCCAGTACCCCTCAAGACGATAACCTGGGTAACAATAGTTTGTTTCCGGAATCAGCGCTCGCAGATAGCCGCCTGTCTGGCATAAACCGGGCACGCATAAATTGGTACCGCATTGAGACACGCGTTCGGCAGGATGCAGGAGCTGAGGATGCATTTACACGTCGGGTAGACCAAAACGAGATTTTCCCCAACCTGGGCAGACAATTTGCCGTAAACAACAACCTGCAGACTTTCGACATTCATTTCGATCCCACCAAGCGTGGACCTTACAACTATGATGTACCGGGGGGAACTGAGTACAGCGCCGGCCTTCGCAATGACAATGGCGAGCTAAACAACCCGGAAGAGCGTTGGGGGGGCATCATGCGTGAGATACGCAACACAGACTTTCAACAAGCAAACATTGAGTACATCGAGTTTTGGATGCTGAATCCATACACCACGAAAGCAGATGGCTCGTTCCTGGGCGATGATGGCAAGATGTTTCTCAACTTGGGTAATATCTCGGAAGATGTACTGCGTGATTCTCGCTTGTTTTATGAAAACGGACTTCCTACCTCCACAAGCGTCGCACCAGTCGATACGACCTCTTGGGGCCGGGTCCCTATTGTACAAGATATCACCCAAGCATTCTCGATAGATCAAGAAGAGCGTACCCAGCAAGATGTTGGCTTCGACGGCCTCAACGATGAGGGAGAACGCTTATTCTTTGACGACTATCTCAATGCACTCAGAGCGCAGTTAACACCTGATGTAATGGCCGATATTGAGGACGACCCATCGGGCGACAACTTTCAGCATTACCGTCAGTATCCCGATGAGACTGGTATTTTTGAGCGTTACTCAAGGTTTAATAATGTCGAGGGCAACTCCATGGCAGCGACAGGCAGCTCTGTGCAGGATCTGCAATCCAGCTCAAACTTACCCGATCGCGAAGATCTCAATGATGACAATACCCTTAATGAAACAGAGGCTTACTACCAGTATGAGATTCCAATCGAGCACGATGGCATGGGAGGCCTCTCCCTTAGTGAATTTATCACTGATACTGTAAGTCCATCAACCCGACCAGATGACGTATGGTACCGCTTTCAGATTCCTATCGAGCGATACGAAACCGCGGTCGGTAGCATCCAGGATTTTCGATCGATCAGATTTGCCCGGCTTTACCTGACCGGATTTTCTGAAGCGGTCACATTGCGCTTTGCCAAGTTTGACCTGGTACGCAACCAATGGCGTAAATACAATCGAGATCTGAAAAATCCTGGCATTAGTGAGAGCGACAACAGTCGTGGCAATCTCAATTTTGATGTAAGCGCCGTGAGTATTGAAGAGAACAGCGATAAAATACCTTTCAATTATGCTTTGCCACAGGGTGTATTGCGAGAACAAGGGATCGGAACATTCAATAATATCTTGCGCAACGAACAATCGCTTGCACTGAATATGTGCAATCTCAATGACGGTGATGCCGTGGCCATCTACAAGAACATCAATGAAGATTTTCGAAATTACGAGCGTCTGCGCATGTTCGTTCACGCGGAGGAATCAACACCGGAAATAATCGATACCGGTGAGATGACACTGTTTATTCGAATGGGCAGTGATTTTACTCGAAATTATTATGAGTATGAAATCCCATTGGAGATGTCGCAAATCGTAGAAGGAGATCCAGCTTCAGCAAGGAATCCCGATGTAGTGTGGCCCGCAAGAAATAACATAGATTTTCCGCTTGAGATTTTTCGCGATCTTAAAGTAAATCGCAATAACTCGAACACATCATTGCTCAATGTCTTTGAGGGCGATGATGTCGATGAGAACACCGGTGCAGTCAATAAGGTTCGCATTATTGGTAATCCCAATCTGGGTTTGATCAAGGGTATTATGCTGGGGGTGCGCAATACCACCGACGATGGGCGTGACAAATGTGCAGAGGTCTGGGTAAATGAGTTGCGGCTCAATGGGCTGAATGAAAGTGGGGGAGCAGCAGGACTAGCCCGTCTTGATCTTCAACTAGCTGACTTTGGTCGATTGAGTCTCAGTGGTAATTACAGCAGTATCGGATGGGGTGCACTCGATCAAAAAGTGGCCGAACGTAGCCTCGAAGAAGTGGTCCAATTTGATGCAGCAGCCAATTTGGAACTGGGCAAATTTTTTGGTGAAAAATCGGGTTTGAAAATTCCTTTTTACGCTCAGTATTCGCAGACATCGATTAATCCAAAATTCGATCCATACGATCTTGACATTGAGCTCAAAGACAAATTAAATTCAACACCGGACAAAACAGTACGTGATTCTTTGCGCAATCAAGCCGTTGATTTCACCTCGATTAAGAGCTACAGTTTTACTAATGTCCGCAAGGAGCGAACTGGTCGGGCGAAAACGCCCAAGCCCTGGGATATTTCTAATTTTAGTTTCACCTATGCTCGCTCCGAAATTGAACATCGAGATCCCATCATCGAGAGCGACAAAACCGATCAGCATCGCGGTGCCGTCGACTATGCATACACGGCAAAACCCATTTACATCCAGCCCTTTAAAAACCTCATTAAAAAAGATAAGCTCATTAAGTTTATTACTGAGCTGAATTTTAATCCCATTCCCAATAGTTTTGCATTCAATACATCGCTCGACCGACAGCGCATCGTAAAAAAATATCGCTTTTCTGAACCTGACTTTAGCACATGGGTGACTAAGAAATTTGTCTGGGAGCGCAACTATAACCTCAACTGGGATTTTACCAAGTCGCTCAAATTTCGATTTAATGCTTTAAATAATTCGGTTATCGATGAGCTCAATGAACGCGACCCCGGCTTTAGCCGTGAGGCAAACAAGGATCTCATTTGGAACAACCTGGGCAACCTCGGCCGTACCAAAGATTATACCCACGACATAAATCTAAGTTACACCGTTCCGCTACAGCACTTTCCGGTACTTGATTTTGCCCAAATACGTGGTCAGTACCAAGCCAGCTATTCCTGGAATGCGGCCGCGCTCAATGTAGACTCTTTGGGCAATGTGATTCAGAATACCGCAAATCGCCAAGTAACGGGTGAGCTTGATTTTGTCAAGCTGTATAACAAGGTTCCTTACCTTAAAAAAATCAACGGGTCAGCAAGAGCTGGCTCAAATACTCGGAATCGACAACTGCCCAGTCGGAATGAAAAGAAAGAAGATAGAGACGCTAAAAAAGAAAGAGAACCAGGGGCATTGGAAAAAATCATTTTCAGACCCTTGATGATGTTGCGCAAAGCGAGGGTAACCTACTCGGAAAATCTTGGATCCGTGATTCCAGGATTTAAGCCAACCACACGATTTCTTGGTTTGGACAACAATTGGCAAGCACCTGGCACCAAATTTATTTTAGGGTTTCAGCCCGATGATCAATGGTTTCAGGATGCCGTAAAACCAGAAAATGATTGGATCACTGACAATATTTTTCTCAACCAAGAAGTATTTCTGACCAAAGCAAAAAAATGGAATGCAGCCTTGAGTATTGAGCCGTTTCGGGATTTTAGGCTGGAAGTAAATTGGGACTATAATTTTGTGGAAAATCATTCTGAGTTTTTTAAAGTGAATGAAATAGGTACGCCTCACCAAAGACTCGCTCCGAGAGATGTAGGTTCATATACTGTGAGCTACTTCAGTCTTAAAACGCTATTTGACGAAGACATTGAGAAATTATTTACCAATTTTGAAAACACCCGCGAGGTCATCTCGCAGCGCATTGGGCAGCAGGGTACGGTTCATACTGAAGATGGAGATAAATTTACCGAAGGCTTCGGGCGTCTGCAGCGTGATGTACTTATTCCTGCATTTATTGCATCGTATACCGGCACTGATCCCAAGGACGTAAAGCTCAATGTATTTGACATTGTACCTAAACCCAATTGGCAACTGACCTACAATGGGCTCAATAAAGTGCCCTTTTTCAAAGACATCTTCCAGAGCTTTAGCCTCACACACGGATACCGCAATGCCTTATCCGTCAATAGTTACAATACTGACTATGATTACGTACCTGGTGACAAGGGGCTAAATACCAACGACATCACGGGCAACTTTTACAGCCGCTTTGAAATTCCGGCAATAAGCATCACCGAGGCTTTTCAACCACTATTGGGACTAAATGTTAAGACACGCAATGACATGTCGATTCGGGTGGACATGAATAAATCACGTACACTTGATTTGAGTTTTACTGACAATCAACTGAATGAAAATCGACAGACGAACTATGTGTTGGGATTTGGCTACAAAATCCAAAACGTGTTTATTCCATTCTTATACAGCAAGGCCAAACGCAAGCAGCGTACCCGCAAGAGCCAGAAAAAAGAAGCCAATGAAGATGCACAAGCTCCGGGCCGACAAAAGCAGGTCAATGGAAATGAGTTGGAGTTTCGCTTTGACTTTTCATTTAGCGACAATGCCTCTTTGATTCATCGTTTTGATACAGACATAGAGCCAGAAGCATCTCGC
>Ga0114956_1000967_pt1 | contig 22163 bp, 22 predicted proteins | sample MaitaG_FD_87304 | JGI IMG/M metagenome (GOLD analysis project Ga0114956, IMG submission 87304) | Marine algal microbial communities from Maine, USA - Maine_Asex2 metaG | ecosystem: Host-associated > Algae > Red algae > Unclassified | place: Maine, USA | collected 2015-01-05
ATTTCTACCGGTGAAATTAATGCGATGTATACAAAAATTTCACAGGGTAAAACTATGGACGAATATCTTTACGGTGACCTTACTAAGGCAGAATATATTAACGAGTTCAAGAAAAGAAAGTTCAAATAAAGGATGGAATAAAAGCGTTAATTATTACAATATTGATTCGTTTTAGGTGTTAATATGGTGTATATTTACATCAATATTAAATATTTAATTATGGCAAGACAAAGTATTTCCTTAACAAGGCCAAATGATGATTGGTTGAAATCATTGGTTGACAGCGAAGAATATTCCAGCAAGAGTGAAGTTGTAAATGACCTGATTCGTCGAGAAAGAGAAAAACAAAGAGAAATAGATTGGATTCGTGCTAAGCTAATTAAAGCTGAGCAAAGTGGTTTTACTGAATTGACAGCTTCTGAAATTTTGCAACAAGCCAAAAAGCAAGATGCTTAATGGCCAACTACAGAATAAGTAAAGAAGCCAAAGATGATTTGATTCGTATCTATCGATACGGGGTTATCCAATTTGGAGAGGTTCAAGCAGAACGATATTTCCATGCATTATACGAACAGTTCGAATTGATTTCATTTAATCCAGAACATTATCAAGCTTTAGATTACATTAAATTCGGATATCGAAGATGTCCTTATAAGGCCGACAATATCTATTTTCGAGTTGAAAAAGGGAGTGTTGAAATAATGGCTATAGTAGGTCGCCAGGACATTGGTGCTAAACTTTGAAAGTATAAATAAACGATGAAATACCCTGACGTTTTAGATGAAGATTCTGTAGGTAGTTACCCAGCTTTGGTTAATGCTGGCGGAGGATTCGTTTGGGATGAAGTTTTAGAATATCGAGTATGGTGCCACCCTGAAGAAGGAGCAGATGATTTAGAAGATGGTGATGACTATTTTTATGCCTTTGTTAATTATGATGAGGCGCTTTTGTTTTCAAACAAAACCAAAGGTGCGGAACCGCCAATTGCTTTGATATGGCAAGAGGAGCATATTAATGAAGCAGATCCTGGAAACTATGTGCACGTAAAAGGGGATAGATTGACAGAATGGCCAGTAGAGTTTTTAAAAAGACCTAAACGCACGGAAAATACGATTCCAAATTTCTTATCACCAGATGCCCCAAGTAATAAGTTAGATATTTTAAGAGGATTAGCTTAACAACATAGTAGAAGGTTTACTTTTATCAAAGTTCAAATAAAGGATTCCTTTTTCAACCGAGTTAATCCAAGTAATTCGTTTGGTGATGGTGCGAATAATAACTATATTGCACCATATTTATAATTTTATGCAAACTACTAGAAAGTCAATAACATTTACGGACCAACAGGATAGCTGGATAAAGCTTAGGGTTGAAAAAGGGGATTTTACTAATGATAGTGAATATATCCGTGATTTGGTAAGAAAGGACCAAGCGGAGAATATGAAACTTTTAGAATTAAAGCAAGCCATTGATGAGGGGCTGCAAAGTGGTAGAAGCCCCCTAAAAATTCGAGATATAATCAAGAAGGTGGATAATGGGGAACTATAATTTATCCACTAGAGCTCAATTTGATATTGTTGGTATCTATAAACATGGCATCAAGTTTTTTGGCTCAGAGCAAGCTTTAGATTATTTAACTCAATTAGAAAGTTTTTTGGAAGAATTAGCCGAACGTCCTGAATTGGCTAGAGATGCTTCTCCAATAGCTAACGCTTTGAAATTTTACAATTTCAAAGGTCATGTTATCTATTATTCATTTGATGATCATGAGGAAATATTCGTGGTTAGGATACTCGGCAAAAGAATGAATTTTGAAGAACATCTCTAAAGTTCAAATAAAGGATTGTTTGAAATCGGAGTTTCGAGCTTGATTTCGCCAATATCGAATCTTAGTTATATAGGTTTGGGTATCATCATTGATGAAATCCTATTGTTGTAAAACATTTGAATGAACTCGAAAAAATATCATAGAATCTTAAATATTCCACTTCAAGAAAAAGATGATTCACAGATTATTTTTGGTGGGGTAATGATTTTAGTAGTTGGTGGAGTGGTTAGTATTTTACATATTGACTTTGAATTTCGTATTGTCATTCAATTAATACTTGTGTTTTTATCTACGGCTTGGGCTGTTCATCGCGCAGAAATTTTGAACCGAAATAAAATAGTTTGGGGAATTTTAGGGTTCATTTTTCCTCCAATTGCTTTGATTATCCTTGGTCTTTTGGAAACTAAAATTGGTGTAGGACCAATTAAAAAAATAATTAACGAGTACAGAAAAAAATATGAAGAGAAAACATCGAATATCGAACTGCCAGAAAAGGCTGGAGTCCAAGTAAAATCAAAAATTTACAGCGAGCTTTCAATTCAATTAAAAAAAGATATTTCAAATAAGTTTACGGAATTGAATATCCAACCTGATATCGCGAGTGAACCAAGTGAAACTTCTTCACCTAGCAGATTTACTATATGGATTGGTGGTCTTATTGCCTCATTATCTTCAAATAGTACTAAAGGACAAGAAAGTAATTTAAACAAGGCACGGAATGGATACGTATTTAACTTTGTTATAGTAATTATTATTATTGCTGTTTTGGTTTATGTAATCACTAAATCCTAGTGAATAAAAAGGTGTTACAACATAACCACTTATGAAAAGCTTTCGTGGAAAACCAAAGTTCAAATAAAGGATTTAAATAAATTTGGGTGTTCTAATTGTGCAAGTCGCACTTGCACAAACTAAAAGTTCAAATAAAGGATTATTAATTTCCTACATTAGAGGAACACATGTCAAAGAAATATACTTACTATTAACTATATCGAATTGTCAGCTGCAAAAAAGGAAAAATCAACAGAATGAAGAACAAGAAAATCTTGCCGCCAGGTCAGAAAGTATCAAGTATTTTCCCGCGGTTCGGACTTCCGCAATATGCAAATCGTTTCCCAAAAAATATAGATAGCATAGGGTTTTCGATAGGAGGCGATTTGGATGAATTCGAAATATCTGAAGAATTGAATTCGCTATCAAGAACAACTCAGGTTTCTGATTTTCATTGTGTAACAACATGGAGCAAGTTGAATCTCAATTGGAGCGGGTACAAGTTCAATGATTTTTATACAACATTGATTTTACCAAAAGTAGCTAATGATATTTCTTTTGTTATTCTAAGGGCACAAGATGGATATAAAACAAGTTTGCCATTAATTGATTTACTTAAAAAAAATGTCTTGCTCGCTGATCAACTAGATAATCAGCCACTCACTATAGAGCATGGCGCACCGATCAGGATTGTTGCACCCGACCATTATGGTTACAAAAGTCTAAAGCACATAAATCGCATAGAGTTTTATGCAGAAAAGCAAATTGTAAAACAGGGTTATTTAAGTTTTATGGATCATCCAAGAGCACGGGTTGCTCGAGAGGAAAGGGCTAGCAAAGGACCTGGAATCTTATTTCGTTGGTTATATAAATTTGGAATTAAAGGTACAATAAGAGAATTTGACAAGGCAATTGAAGAGTATAGAGCAAAAATGCAAACTACGGAGAGCGATTAAAATGGAAGCTAACATTATATATCAAATCATCGGATCTAGAATCATACTGCGCTTCATGAACTAACCGTTACAAAGTTCAAATAAAGGATACTTCAATATTTGCAAGATTTCCCAATTATCATTAATTTGCATCAATAATATTAATATTGGTTCATTATGGCAGTAATAAGAAAATCAATCACATTTACGGAACAACAGGAGGCTTATGTAAAAAGCTTAATTGAACAGGGTTTTTACACGAATGACAGCGAATATGTCAGAGACATTATTCGTAAAGACCAAGAGCGAAGAAAGCGTATAGTAGACTTGAACGAGGCGCTGATCGAGGGAATGGAAAGCGGACCATCAGATGCCACAATAGATAGTATTTGGGAAGAAGCTATAAACGAGCACAATGCCGAAAAATAGTTATGTAATAAGTGTCAAGGCAATTAGCGATTTTAAGTTCATTGCCAAATACACCATTTGGGAATTCGGACAGAGTCAATCTTTGAAATATGCAAATGGCCTGAAGAGGGCTTTAGGAGAATTAGCAAATAACCCTGAGTTGGGCAGGAGGTATGTCGCCGTCAAAAATAAAATGTTGTTGCGCTATAGGTACAAATCACATGTAATTTTTTATTATCTCTTAAGTGACGGAATTTTCATAGTAAGAGTCCTTGGAGGTAAAATGGACTTTCCAAAACACTTAAAGTAAAGTTCAAATAAAGGATCCATTAAATCTCATAAAATATCAATTATATGTCCAAATAAGACATATTTGGACAATTATTATATTAGGTTTAAATCATTGTAGATATGAATATTAGTTTCACCAAAAAACAGGAAGAATACATAAATGAGCAAGTTGCTTTAGGAGAGTATCAAAACAATAGTGAAGTCATAAGAGATGCATTAAGATTGCATGGTATTTATAGGGAAAAGGTTATTGGAGATTTAAGAAGAGAAATTGAAAAAGGATGGGGTGGTCCTGACAGTACTTTATTAATGAGTCAGATAATAGCATCCAAGAAAAGTAAATCTCCATATTTTCTCTCTTAAGAAACTAAAGCCGACATAGATGAAATATATGAATTCGGTGAAAGTAAGTTTGGCCATGACCAAGCCATTAAGTATTTGATTGGACTTGAAGACCACTTTAATAAGTTAAGCACTAATTATCATATCGGCCGAACAAGGAATGACATCAAAAAAGGTCTTTATAGTCTACCGTACGTTTCCCACATTATTTTTTATCGAATTATAAAAGACAAAATAAGAATTGTTAGAGTTTTATTTGGAGGAAGAGATCTTAATAGATTTCTAGACTAAAGCTCAAATAAAGAATTAATTCACTTACTAAAATTGTTAACATTTCTAATCGCACATGCAAATCGAGCAAGGCATACTTATCTAATTAAATTTTATTACTTCTATAATAAAGTTCAACCTCCAACCAAGTACTTCTGCTCTTTAAGACCAAAAGCCTTTTATCTAACTTCTAATTCATTCATTACTGATGTGTTCCTGGCGTAAAATCATCGGGTGCAATTTGTGGGGTATTGATTGTTCCTTCCGCACCGGTATCATTAAAAATTTGCCATTCATTAAATGTATATACAGCATTTGCTTGTTGAACTGCTATTTTACGTAGCGCTCTACCATCTTCAAATTCATGATTGGTATTAGATCCATCTTCGCCGACTACACCGAACATATCAATTACTTCACCAAAAGGATCTACAAGTTGTATGTTATCATCGCCATTAGAATCTGCTGGTGAATTATTACCTCCATTTAAATCTGGAGCAAACCCAAACATTATTTCAAATGCAGTTTCATTCGAAGAAATCACAAAGGTATCTTCAGCACCAATAAGAAAGCCAGATAAGTCAATCTCAGAACTCACTACCGTATTATCGTTGGTGTATCGTAGTAATTTCCATCTATTTAACGCTACTGCTTCGTTACTCGCATTATACAACTCAATAAAACGTGCATCGGTAGCATTTTCAGGGTCTGCTAACTCTGAAATGAAGATTGAATTTGACGATGCTGTTCCGTTCTCAATACAGCGTTCCTGAGAAAAATTAATATCCTCTAAAGTTCGAATGACCAATTGATAATCATCATTTTCTCTCAAAAGCACTCCTGAAATAGTTCCATTTCCGCCTGGTAGTAATTCCGCGTGAAAATCAGAAAAACCACTATTAACTAGAGTAATTTCATTAGCCATACAATCCACTAAGGTGCGTTCGGTTTCCTCTCGTTCTTCCGCGAAAATTTTATCTTGATCTTCAGCGCTCAATTCAAGAGCATTGAACTGCACTAAAGTGTTTGTATACTTTTCAGATAGGTCATTTATGGATAGCGGCGTGGCAATAACTGCAACTTGCTCATCACATGAAAGCAACACATGCTGATTCACCACGGTAGTTGGCAACCTACCTACCGTGGTGTTTCCGAAAGAAGTGAACGCGCCTCCAATTTTAAATACTTCTTTACTTTTACCCAAATACAGGCCTCTGAGTTTAATATAAATCTTAGTACCTATCGGATAAAACAAATGAGAATCTCGCTGATCGATTTCAATCTGAAAACCCTCAGTCGGATTTTCAAGATCATTCTGAAAATGAAGTACGCTGAAAAAATTTCCTTTTTCATCTGATGAGATTACATATCCCTCTATGATAAGATCTTCTTGAATTTGTAGCGTTTGGTCAACATACATAGTTTTAACTTCAGAATAGGTAATGTTTGCAACCAATTCTGTTGAACAACTACCTTGTTGTGTATCAAAGTTTCGATCTTTGACACAGGTCAAAAACATAACTCCAAGAAATACCAAAAGCCAGTATCTAATTTCTATGATTCTTTTCATTATTCATTTTTTTTGCTTCTCTCTTTAGAAAAAGAGGGGGATTAATTCCGCTTTTGCGGAAGAAAGGAGAGTTAGATTCGCAAACTTGCTCACCCTATACTATGTCAAGAGTTAAAGCCATGGCTTGCGCATTCAAACCCTCCGACGAACAAGTTGGACACCTCCATTCATCTTTAGGGGGGAGCCCATACTTTTCTCAATCAAAAACTATATGCCACATTCAAAAAATAGGTTCGACCGTAACCATACCAATATTTTGGAGCAAAAGATGGGGTGCCGCTTAAATTATCTTGTTGCAACTGACCAAAATTTCCGTTTCTACTTTGTTCATAACCCCCAGTTCTAAAAACAGCATCAAATACATTATTCACGCTGGCAAAAATGCTTATGTATTTACCTTTTTTGAGCCATGATTTTCCTCCTACCAAATTCAAAAGGTAGAAATTATCCAATGGGTTTTGCTCTAATAATTTGTCTACATTTTCATCGGTTGCATCAAGAAAAGGAAGTCCCGTATCAGGATTTAGATAAAAACTTTGTGTTCTTGTAATTGTTGAAATATTCGCATAGTTCTGAGCCAAATAGTTTGCGGTTATCCCAGCCCACCAGTATTTTGGATCACGATAGTTCAAACCAATGGCATAAGCCTGTTGCGGGCCTTGGGCGAGTTTATAATCTTTGATATTAGCAAACCCTAAATCAATAGTTCCTTCTTGATTAATTAGGTCTTCTTCAGCGCCCGCTGTATCAAAGTTTATTGAAATTGAAGGGTTATTGGCATAGGAGTAATCTCCAATTGCCGCAACTGCCGTTAATTGTACTGCAGAAGACAATTTATACTCAAAACCTAGCTCTAAACCTTTATGTAATTTGTCTAACCCCGTAATGACTTCTTGAACGAAATCAGAACCTACACCAGATTCCACAAAGAAAAAATTAACATCGGTAACATCTTGAAATCTAGTATAAAAACCTGTTACTCTACCTGTTAATTTTGGAAGTCGCATGTAATAATTCAAATCAAGAGAATTTATCTTTTCACTTTTAATGTTAGGTACGACTTGATTACTTTCTCTTGGGTTTATAAAAATATTCTGCAAAACAGCTGGCTTACTTAAGGTACTAGCATTCACCATCATTAAATGTCGACCATTAAACTTGTAGGTAAACGCTCCTTTGAGCCCGTAAGTTAAGAACGAGGTCTGCTCACTTTCACCTAAAGAATTTTCAAAAAAACGTTGATTCTGAAAATGACCAATACGCTTATAGTGCGTAGCTGAATAACTGGCTGAAACAGAAGAGTTCCATTTTTCATGTTGGTATCTAAGTTGCATAAAACCTTCACTTTGGGTAGCTTTCATTGTGTACTGATAATTAAAAATATCATCTGTAGTTTTTAAAGGACTACCATTTACATCATTTAAGGTATTCGAAAAAGGGTCAATGTCTTGATGGAATTCAGATCCTAACAAATCATTAATCTTTGCATAATTTCTTGATGAAAGTGATCTATAGGTAAACCCAAAGTCTACTTTTAGCCTATCACTTACCATTAGGTTACCTATGGTATTTATTGCAAACTGCTTATCATTTGCTACATCATCATATAAAACATAATTAGCTTTTGCACTAGCATTCGCCTGATAAATTTGGTTCCAATTAAATTGTGGGTTTTTTAAAAATCCCTCTTTTGCAGTATTAGCGCTGATAAAATTAGCCCCAATTGGGCTATTCACGTAAAAACTTGGTAAATACCGGTAATAGGTCGGGTCAGGGTTTGGAGCATTATAATAGCCTAATCTACTTCGAGTATTAATGCCAAATTGATATGATAAACCGGTATTCAAATTGAATTTGTTCGATTTGAAAAAATGATTAAACATTAGAAAAGGTTCAGCGATTTTACGCTCTCTTGAGTTTCTAATTTTTCCATCTTGTTCTCCCCAATACGGATTATACTTTTTACCAACCAACTCAAACACCTCTTCTGTTAGTGCAGAAGATCGACCGCGTCGATTAGATGCAAAAACACCTGTAAGATTAAAGCTGTTTTTCTCATTAAAACGATACTCTAGCGCTCCGAAAATAGAAAACGCATCATATAACGTACCATTAATATAGCCTTGTTTGGCCCATCTTCTTGACGCAGAAATACTGTAAGCAAGGCCATTTTTTAAAAGATCAGAAGTATGCGTTACCATAAGCCTTCCCGCATAGGTTCTATTTGAAATTGAAGAAGATAAACGTGTGCCTGAACGCAAGCCTGAAGGTCTGGTATCTATGTTTGTTGTGCCCAAAATACCTCCAAAGTTAAAATCTGAGGGTTGGAGTCCATGTGTGAATTGTTGGTTTCTAGTAGCGTCATTAAGCCCTCCCCAATTATTCCATTGAGGTCGCCCATCGTAAAATTTATTCATGGGTATTCCATTTACTAAAACCTTAGCATATTGCGAATCATATCCCCTAACTCTAAAAAAGGCTTGTCCGAAATCGAATGCTGCTCGATTTAAAAAAATGTCGCGAGTTGCTTGTAGTAAACCCGCAGAACTTGAACTTATTTCATCATCAAGCAATTCAGCATCAGTTAACGTAATCAAATTGTCAGTCTGCTCTATAGATAAATCTCTTTCTAAATAGATAGTAGCTAAATCTAGATTCTCATCTTTTAGCGAAATTGGTATTCGTTTGGTTAGAAAATCAGCTAATGAAATATTTAAAATGTAATCTCCTTTTGAAAGTGTAAGCACTTCAAAAAGACCTTCCGTATCAGTTTTATACTCTCTTTCGTTTCCCTCTAAAAAGATCAAAACGTTAGGTAATGATTCTTTCTCACGTTCGGTAACGATTTGACCATTTATGGCCAATGGCTCTTGGGCTACACTTGTACAAAATGTAAGAATTAAACAAAGAAAAGTAAGCGAATATCGCATGTTCAGTTGTTTGATGCCTTATGAAAAGTAGCAAACAATATATTAATAAACCTACTTAAATGAAGGAAAAATCATTAAAAAATGACGTATTTTAGAATATAATTCATTTAAAAATGAAGTTTATTGCACTAATTTTACTGTTATATATTCCGCTTATTTCATTTTCGCCAGAAAGCAATACCTATACAATACGAACAGTTGCATTCTATAATGTAGAGAATCTTTTCGATATCGAAAACGACTCCCTAACTTTTGATGATGACCGTACCCCTGAAGGTAAAGATCATTGGACTAAAGAACGATTTGCAAAAAAAGTGGCTCATATTTCTCAGGTTCTATCAGAAATAGGTAACGAGGTAACAGCAACTTCACCTGATATTATAGGGCTTTGTGAAATAGAAAACAAGCAGGTGATTGAAGCCCTAGTTGCTCACCCCAATCTTCGTAATAGTGGGTATGAGATCATACACTATGATTCACCTGATGAACGAGGTATTGATGTTGCTTTACTTTATAAAAAATCTGCATTCATTGCCAATAGTTTCAAAAGCCATCGATTGCTATTATATAAAAAAGAGGGATTTAGAGACTTTACGCGTGATCAACTAGTAGTTGGTGGAATTCTTGACAATGAGCAATTTCATTTTATTGTCAATCATTGGCCTTCACGAAGTGGTGGTGAAGCACGAAGTAAACCTAATCGCCTAGCAGCTGCAAAATTAAATAAACGCATCATCGATTCACTTCAAAAACTTGATATTCAAACTAAAATTATAAGTATGGGTGATTTTAATGACGACCCAGTAGATGAGAGCTTAAAATTAGTACTTAGAACCAAGGGTAAAATTAAAGATTTAGATTCTTTAAGTTTATTTAACCCTATGGTGAAACTATATAAAAAAGGTGTTGGTTCATTAGCTTACAGAGATAAATGGAACCTTTTCGACCAGCTATATTTTACTAGTAATTTGGTAAATGATAAACTGGCTACTTTTGGTTTTTGGAAAGCAGATGTATTCAACCCTACATATCTTCTAGACCCCAACGGTAAATACAAAGGATATCCGTTACGAACATATGCAGGAGGCGCTTACATCGGAGGTTATAGTGATCATTTTCCGGTCTACATGTATCTCATAAAGAAGATACCCTAAATCAACAATTATAACTCTGTAATCTGAAGATTTCGCCATCGTACTTTTATACCTCCACCATCATGAATTTGCAAGGCGACACCACCTTCGCCAGCTCCAATTTTTTCGTCGTTAATGGTTACCATTTGCGTACCGTTTAGCCATGACGTTAAGTTGTCGCCATCTAATCGAATTTTCATCTGATTCCATTCACCCATTTTTAGCATTCTGTCTTTGGCTGGCTCAGGCTTAATTAGCCAACCACGACCATACGATTCATATACCCCACCGGTATCATTGCCAGGAGGCGCTACCTCAACTTGCCAACCACTCACCTTGGTACCGTCAACCGTTGAGCGCACAAAAACCCCGCTATTGCCGTTGGCTTCTTGTTTAAACTCTAGGGTTAATTCAAAGTTCTTGTAATTTTTTTTAGTTCCTAAATAACCATATGCTTTATCAGGACCACTTTCACAGACTAATAAACCATCTTCAACATACCACTTTTCGGTGCCATAGATAGTCCACCCTGTTAGGTCTTTTCCATTAAATAAGGCTGTTGACTTGGTTTCCTTCGCTGCTGTTTTTAAATTTGGTTTACAAGAAGTTGTTAAAATTAATACAGAAATTATTAAAATTGCTTTTTTCATTTTGAATAGGATGTTAGATACTACTTAGATTTTTAAATTTCTTATTTGCCAACTAAGCGGAATTGACAAAACTCAATTAGTTAAACCATTGCCCCCAGGGAATACGACTTAAAAATAATAGTAGCCCTAGACCGTAAAAAATAGCAATGCTTTTGAATTTCTTATTACCTTCTATAAATTTCTTATGTCGTGACCAGCCTATTGTAATAAAAACAATAGCAAGAATATTCGTAAATGGATGTTCGACTGCTAACAATCGAGCAGGGGAGCTTAAACCACCCATACCTAGCTCTTGAATAGCGCTAAAACCATTGGGAGAGACAAAAAACAAAATCAAACCAATTACCAACATTAAATGTGATAAAATTAAAGCGAATAAGCTTAGTCGAAAATCTTTTTCTGGTGTAAACATTCGATTTCCCAACCAACCTGTAATTGCATTGATCACCGCAAGAATAAGAATTGCCAGTACTACATAGGCAACATAAGAATGAATCGTTAGTATAGTTTCGTACATAATGTTGGTTTTAATTATTCCATTTGTTTTCAGCAGCCTCACCTCCCCAAATCAAAGTAGCAAGATAAGGATTATCTATAAACGGGTTTCTATTGCCTTGGGCAGCCTCAATTACACTATTTCTTTGAATTTCAAAATCAGAAACTGGATCTTCAACATTCCACTTTAAAAATAAATCGAGAGTCCCAACCCTAGAAATATCTTCTTTGTACCTGACACTCAAATAAAGAATCATACGTGATACATCTCCTTTCCATTTATCTCCAGGATACCAATTTTCGCCATTGAGGCCATACGATCCTGAGCCTTCAATGAACGGAAAATTTGATCGGTCTTCGTTCACAATCGCATCACAAGCTCTAAGATGATGCAAATCTGTAACCGCATCCTCAGCCTTCAATAATGATTGTGGGTACACATGTTCGGTGTTAAAAGTTTGAGGTAAATAGGCATTTGTGCCAGAGGTATATTCTTCCCAGTATCGGCTTTCAGCAGAATACATTAAGGTTACGTTATCAGTATTCGCTAAATCGGCGTCTGCATTGTACAAATGCTCATGCCTCTGACCATAAGATAAAATGCTAGTATGATTTCTTACAGTATGGTCTATCAACTGCTGGTAATTCACTTCACTATTCTCTGTTAAACTTAAATCACCATAATAGTATTGAATATCTGAAGGAATATTTAAGGCTATAGGCTGTAAAACATCAATAGTGATTGTAGCCGAAGCGCAGTTTGCTATAGGGCTATCGTCATCACATATTGTATATTGAAAGGTATCTTGACCTACGAATTCAGCTGAAGGTGTGTATGTGATTGTACCGTCTTCATTTAACTCTACTAACCCTTCTGAAGAAGCCCCATCTATAGAAAAAAGACTAGCATCGTCAATTATCATATCATTTGCTAAAAAAGCGTCTAAAACTGTTTCCGTATTTATAAGTATGGCAACACTATCATCATTAGCATCAGGTATACCTTCATCCATTACAATAACAGTAACCGTAGCTGTTGAACAATTTGGAACTGATGCTCTATCACAAATCTCATAGGTAAAAGAGTCTTCACCGGCGAATGCTTTTTTTGGGGTATAGGTATACGTACCATCTCTATTATCTTCAATACTTCCACCCTGAGTTGTAGTCACATCAAAAGAGGTAATCATGGCATTATTAACAACCTTGTCGTTATTTAAAAAAGTAGAAAAAATACTTTCTTGATCTTCTATTACCGTGAAAGTATCGTCTTTTGCTTCAGGTTTTTCAGAAGAAACTGGCGGTTCTATTTCTGGTTTTATTATTTCTCCATCGGTTGAAGAACAAGCAAATAGCATAACGCTAAAAATATATATAAATATCTTCCTTTTCATCTTTTAAAAATACAAAAAACCTCCATCATAAAAATGATGGAGGTTTTTTGTAATACAATTTTGAGCGGTTTAACTATTGAAGAACCCAGTCACCGCCAGTTTTAATAACTGCTAAACTTTCAACACCACCTGCACCATTAAAAATATCAAAAGTAACTACGTATTTTTGACCTTCTTCTGCTGAAGGATTTAAATTATTCAGCACAATAACAGTTGCTTCTAACAGCATACTGTCTGACCAAAAATTATCATTACCATTTCTACGATCAAAGTTGCTGAAATTTCCAGCACTACCTGCAGGTCCGGGATACGTGTCAGCTAATTGCGTCGAAATTAATACAAAATCATCTCCTGTAAATGTATACGCGATTGTATTGTCTGGCACCCAGGTTGTACCGTCAAAACCAAACTGTAAGCTCTGCTCTAAAACATTATTGTAAGCAGTAAAATCAGTTCCATCGAAAATAAAGTTTTTTACAAAACTATATGTTGTTCTATCATCAGTTCTTCCATCTTCATCTACATCATCTTCATCTGTTTGAAACAATTTGAACATAAATGGAACTATATCACCGGCAACTCTAGGATTAAATTTGAATTTGTCTTTTAAGAAAATTGGCAATTTTGCTTCAGCTTCATCCTCTGATGAAAAATTAGGAAAACCCTCACCAACCAAATTGTATTCATCATCGGTTAAACCTTGTACAAAATTCCATTCTCCGTTATTAAAGAAAAATCCGTTATTAAGGGTGTTTGTGGAACCATCAAAGAATTCGTAGGTTAAAGAAACTAAAGTTCTATTATCTGGATTTGGGTATCTAGCGTTTAACAAGTCAATAATTTGATCTTCATCATCAAAATTATCAAAACGTTCCGTTTCAGGATTCGAATCATAATCTTCAGTTGTTACCTCATAAACGATAAGGCTACTTTCTGTAGACGCACGAGCAAATAATTTGTAAGTTACGTTTGCTGTTGAACCCTCCCCCCAAAATGGAAATGCATCGTTTAGGATAGTTGGTATTAGTGCTTTTGCATCATCTACACTACTAAAGTTTCCAAAACCTTGGTCTAATGTTGCATAATCATCATCAGAAATGGTATAATCTGTGGTGCCAACAACTGCAGATTCATTTGCTTCTAATTCATCAAAAATATCATCTACCGGATTGCAACTAGAAATTACAACTGCTGTGACTGCTGCGTATAAATAAATTATTTTTTTCATTTTCTTATTTTTAAAAATTAATTTTTGCACCTATTGTATAGGTTCTTCCGGGGCCAAAATATACCAAGGCAGTTTGTGCAACAGAACCGTTGCCATCTCTTGCATCAGAAATATATTCTGTATTAAAAACATTATAAACGTTTGCTCTTAATGTAGCATTAAGACCTGCGAAATCAAAACGATGAGTTAACCCTAAATCCATAAGACCATAGTCTGGCTGTTTCCATGCTTGAACACCAGTATCTATACCTCTACTATTTGGATCATAATCCGCATAATAATCTCCTGCAAAATTAAAATCAACTCTTACATTTGTTGTTGGCAAGATTTCATAGTCCGCTCCTAAAGCAAATGTAGTTTGAGCTGCATTACCAACTTTAAGACCATCAATAAACAAATCGACTTCACCTACAAGTTGTTGTTCTTCATTAAAAATTTGAACATCCGTTACATCATTAGCCCATTGCCAATCTCCAATTGAAAGCATACCGGTTAGCGTTAGTCTTTCTGAAGCATTGTATTGCCCTTCTAACTCTACACCTTGATGTAAAGCATTCACGCCTAAAATATTTGCTATAAACTGGGTGTTATCTGGGTTTTGAAATCTTCTTGTCAAAGTTCTATCATTCCATTGCGTGCGATACAAGTTCAAATCTAATTTTAGTTTATTATCACGGGAAGCATACCCAAATTCGATACTAAATATTTTTTCATTGACGGCTTCTTCGTTAATATCATTTCTAAAGTTCAAGAATACCGAATTATTAAAGGGAGTCCTTTCAAAATAACCAATATTAGCAAATATTTTATTGTGCTCACCTAGATTATAATTAGCGCCACCTTTTCCGCTATAACCAAAGAAATTAATCCAATCTGTTTCTCGTAGTGGATCAGAATCTAAATAATTAAAATAATCTATTCTCTTATAACTTGTGTTTGAAGCTGCTACTGATAAAAATGCTGAAAGATCATTTTTACTATATTCTGCTTGCAGAAAAGCACCTGTCCATCTAGTAAATCCATCATCATTATATGCTATTTTATCGCCTACTCGAGCAATATTATTTGGGTTATTAACATTAGTGTTATCAACAAAAAACTCACCACCAAGAAGATCTGTTAAATCGGTGAAGTGAGAACCTTTATAGGTTCTCAAATCAAGACCGCCAATTAAATCAATATTTTCTGATAGCTGGGTAGTATAGGTAGATAATAAACCTAGCCATTTATGATTATTTCTAGATGCTCTTAAAATTGTCTCTGAACCTAATGCACCTAATGCTTTATTTTCTTCAGCAATTACATCTAAATTTACAGGAGCAAATTCGGCATCTCTGTAATTAAGATTACTTTTTCCAAACTTATTTGTACCTCTGACACCACCACCACCACCGGTGCCAAAAGAAACATAAGCGGAAGTTGCTAACTTAGATTTTTCTGAAATTGTCCAGTAATGATTGAGCGCGAGTTGCGGTTTGTGATAAAAGTTATCTTCTATATTAACCAGTTGACCATTTCTGTAGCCATAATCAATATTTGTTCTGATACCTCTTTCACTTCTTCTAAAATCATCAATTAATAATCTGTTTTGACGTTGCCCATGTCTCTGCGGTGCGCCAAAACCGGTAAAAGCCAATTCGTGATTATCATTTAATCGTTTAGATATATTAACAAAATAAGAATAGGCATCTATCGTAGTTGCGTCAACAAATTGTTGCCCAGTAGTTCTTGATAAAGAAACTGTAGCAGCCCAGTCATTTTCCATTAGACCAGTTGATAGGGTAAAACCATATTTAGTATAGCCATTGTTACCAGTTGTCATGATAATGTTACCCCCTTTTTTTACATCAGTAGATTTGGTTACAATATTCATTGTGCCTCCAATAGAAGGAACTGCCAATTTAGAAGCACCTAAACCACGTTGCACTTGTATTGTTCTTGTTACGTCTGATAGACCTGCCCAGTTGCTCCAGAAAACACGACCATTCTCCATATCGTTAACAGGTATACCGTTTATTGCAACGGCTACATTCTCAGAGCTAAAACCACGCAAACGTAATTCCGCATCTCCAAAACCACCCCCGCCACGAGTTACATAAACCCCAGGCGTTGCTTTTAATATTTCAGGAAATTCTTGACTTCCCAATTTATTTTCGATTATGGCCGATTTAATTGTAGAAACAGCAACAGGTGTTTTACGATCTATTGCAAGAGAAAAACTACTTACTACAACCTCGTCTAATGCACTTGCATCAGCCTCCATAGAAATCTTCCCCAAATTAATCTTTGCATTTCCGCTAAAGTCAAAAGCTACATCTTTAGCTTTATAACCGATATACGAAAATCTTAATGTTCCTGAAGACTCGTTTACTTCAATTGTAAAATCTCCATCGAAATTAGTAGTGACACCATCTGTTGTTCCAGCAACTATTACAGTAGCTCCTAGTAGCGACTCATCTAAATTTGCATCAATTACAGAACCTGTAATTGTTCCTTGCGAAAATGCAACAGCAGTCATCAGAAATGCAACCATTGCGAAATACATTTTTTTCATTTGTTCTTGAGTTTAGTTAGTTTTAAAGTTGTTGCAAATGTGTTGCTTTTTAGCGCACAATAGATTAATTCAACGTTAAATTTACAACATGCGAATTTAACACAAAATTGGCATATGTGGTTTCAAATCAAACAAAATCCTTTGACTTTAACAAGAACTATTAAAATGCTATTTTACTCCTTAAAAAATTGCAATAGTTGCAAAGTTGAGCTGTCATGATTGCTAATATCAGAACCTTGAATATCTTTCAAAGTAGTTCCTGCTAGTTGTTTACCTAATTCAACACCCCATTGATCGTAACTAAATATATTCCAAATCACGCCTTGTACGAAAATTTTATGTTCATATAATGCAATCAATGACCCTAAACTTCTAGGGTTAAGTTTGTTAATCAAAATGGTATTGGTTGGGTTATTACCATTGAATATTTTGAATGGAAGTAGTTTTTGTATATCATTTTCAGAAATAGTCTTGGCTTCAAGTTCTTTTCGAACTTCATCACCAGTTTTACCATTCATTAAAGCCTCGGTCTGGGCAAAAAAGTTCGCCATCAATTTGTTATGGTGATCTGAATTACCATGAAGCGATTCTTTAAAGCCAATAAAGTCTGCAGGAATCATTTTCGTTCCTTGATGCATTAATTGAAAAAAGGCATGTTGCGCATTCGTCCCTGGTTCACCCCAAATAATAGTTCCTGTTTCATAGCTTACTCTTTCTCCATTTCTATCAACGCTCTTACCATTACTTTCCATAATGCCTTGTTGTAAATAGGCCGAAAACCTACTCAAATATTGGGTATACGGAATTATTGCTTCAGTCTCTGCACCATAAAAGTTATTGTACCAAACACTCAAAAGCGCTAAAATTACAGGAATATTTTTATCAAAACTTTCGTTTTTAAAATGCTCATCCATATCATTTGCACCCGACAAAAGCGCATTGAAGTTTTCAAACCCCACAGCTAATGCGACTGAAAGGCCTACTGCACTCCAAAGTGAAAACCGCCCTCCAACCCAATCCCACATGGGAAATACATTCTCTGAACCAATACCAAAATCTGAAATAGCCTTCGTATTTGTCGATACAGCGGCAAAGTGCTTGGCGACATCTTCTTGAGCAGCATTCTTTAAAAACCACTTTTTAATGGTAGTTGCATTACTCAAGGTTTCTTGGGTAGTAAAAGTTTTCGAAACAACAACAAATAAGGTGGTTTCATGATCAAGTTCTTTTAAAACTTCAAATACATGATCACCATCAACATTACTTACAAAATGAACATTTAAATGATTCTTATAAAATTTTAAAGCCTCTGTAACCATCGCGGGGCCCAAGTCAGAGCCTCCAATGCCGATGTTGACTACATCAGTAAATGGTTTTCCAGTATATCCTTTTTTACTTCCTGAAATAATACTTTCCGTAAAATTTTTGATTTTTTCCTTAACATCATAAACCTCAACAACTATGTTTTTACCATCAACCAAAACCGTATCCGATTCTTTTGATCTTAATGCTGTATGAAGTACTGCACGACCTTCCGTTTGGTTAATTGCATGACCATTAAAAGATTTTTGAATTGCATCCTTTAAATGCACTTCTTCAGATAGCTGAAATAACAATTGCAAGGTCTCATCTGTTATTCTATTTTTCGAAAAATCTACTAGAAAGTCATTCCATTTTAAGGAGAACTTTTCAGCTCGTTTCGAATCAGAAGCAAACAAGTTTTTTATATGTGCTGTTTTGTTATTCTTGTGATGATCATCAAGTTTTTTCCAAGCCTGAGTATGGGTAGGGTTGACGTTTTGTAGTGCCATTCTAAAATTTTAAGATTTACAACTTCATTTAATCCAAGTGAATTGGATTTTCAAGCCGTGAAAATAAGCCATAATGCTGAGAATTCAGAATTATACTAGTTTTATGATTCCGTTGTAAAAAAGTCGCGAAATAAATTTAATATGCCACAGGTGGTACGGAAAAATATCTATTGATTTAAAGAAACCAAATCATCTGTTTCTTCGACAATGGGGGTTGGAGTATACTCCATACAATCTAACTGATCTTTAATTGGGAATATGTAGTCAAAGTACGTGGGTTGTAAATTTTCAGCAAGCGGTTCAGCCTTGGGCAATTCTTCTTTCAAAGGGTCTACCTGCCTTCCATTTCTCCAAAATCGATAGCAAACATGAGGGCCACTTGTGTTACCCGTCATTCCTACCCAGCCGATAACATCACCTTGACGAACAAATTGACCTCTTTTTACATTCTGTTTCTTCATGTGCAGGTATTGCGTACTGTAGGTGCTGTTATGGCGAATTTTTACATACTTACCATTTCCTCCTTTTCTTGTAGATTCAGTTACAGTACCGTCAGCGGTTGCTAAAATTGGGGTTCCTCTTGCTGCCGCGTAATCGGTTCCTTTATGAGGTCGTACTCTATTTCCGTAATAGCGTATTCTTCGTTTTAGGTTGTATCTTGACGAAAGTCTACCATATTCTACTGGCATTCTTAGAAATGTTCTTCTAAGATTGTTAGCATCTTCATCAAAATAATCTACAAGGTTTTTTAGAGAGTCATTTTCATATGCAAAAGCATATATCGGCTTTCCATTATGCTCGAAGTAAGCAGCCTCAATTGGTTCTGCTCCGGCATAAATAGAATCATTAATATACTTTTCTTTAAAAATTACTTTGAACTTATCATTTTTTTGAAGCATCGTAAAATCTATCGTCCACGCATATACATTGGCCAAGTTGTGTGTTATTGCATAATCTATGCCTTGATTTAAAATTGCTTCTGAAAGAGATTTTTCAATAACACCAGATACTTCTCGCTCCACATATTTAACTTCATTTTTATTGGTATAAGCAGATACACTATCGCGTAAGTCTACAACGGTATAATTAATTAAATCATTCTCATAAATGAAAACTTGCGCCCCTTCAGTTGTGTCTTTTGATTTTAGTATTGTATAAGGTTTGCCTACTCTAATTTTTCGAACATCGAAGGTGTCTTTGAAATCTTGTGATATTCTAGCAATCTTCGGATAATCCACTTTATGTTGTATCATCAATTCGCCAAAACTGTCACCATATCGAACGGTATCTTGCTTTACCGTGTAATCTTCCAAATTAAATCCAAATTTAATTACAGGCTTTTTAACTACAGTTACTTTTTCAATTTCTCCTTTAATGTCTGGGTTATTGTTGGCAACAGAAGAAGAATTTTCATTGCAAGAATACAATGCAGCAATGGTAAAAAGGATGCCCCAGAATTTGTTCATTATTTTGCAGGTTTACTTCGAAATTGGTTTTATACTTTATCAGGATTAAAGATATGGTCTACCCATTGTTTGCCCCAATTATTTAACTCTTCTTTATCATATAATTCGGGAAAAAACACCACCTTTTGAAAGCTTGGCGGAAGATATTCTTTCCAATTCGTGCCTCCTGTAGCGTCAATTTGCATTTTATCTTTATTTAAATACCGATGGGCAGAACCCATATGCATCAACGGCCAATTCACATTGGCATTGATATCTAAAGTCTTTAACGCCTCGATAAGCGTGTTATTATCTTGTTTTTCTGAAGATAATTGTAAGTATTTATCCCAAATTGTGTTGTTTTTAACTTGCCTTGCTATACGAACCAAACGTGGCGTGTACCTATATTCAAACTGCTTTAAGGTAAGCGTTTTTTCACCTGTTGAAATATCAGTAGCTCCTTTCTTCCAGTAGATATTTTCATAAAGTTCTTCAATGGAGTTCTTTGAAGAAAATTGGTCACGTTCTGTATGATGCACAAGGTTTTCCATTCTTGTTGAATAAATTTCAATCATTCTATACTGCGCCGATTGAAAACCACTAGCAGGCAGCAAGGCCATTCTGTACTGCAGAAACTGCTTGCGTTCCATACCTTTAATCATAATACTAAAAGAAGAAATCAAGGCTTGGTAATAACTATTGATGCGACGTGTTTTTTCAATAAAAAAGTCAATTTTTTGAGATTTATCATCAACGAGTTGTTTCTGCTCATGAAGAATCAACTTAAAGTATAATTCAGTTATTTGATGATACATGATGAATATTTCTTCATCAGGAAAATAAGTTCTTGGAACTTGCAAACTTAAAAGGGTGTCAAGATGTATATAATCCCAATACGTTAAGTAGCGTTGATAAAGTAATCCATCTAAATAAGAGCTTAGATCTTGCCCGGAATCTTTATATTTTTCTTCAAGCTTTAAGATTTGAGAATCAATCTGCTCCTTTTTATTCATGCTTTGTATTTTCTTTTTGCCTATCTAATTGCTTACACAGACAGGAAAAAATTGTACAGAACTCAAAATTACGGAAAGAATATTTAATGAGAGACTAGCGCAATCATCGCGAAAAGGAATTCAATTTGATAAATGATCAATCCATTATAATTTTAAACTGATATTTAAGACCATTGTACCCATCTAAATCTGCTTTGATAGCACCAACTGCAAGATCAGCACTAATACGAATGGGGATTCTATTTTTATCAGTACTCACCCATAAAGAAAGGCTTTCTTGCTCTTTAAAAACACGACCTGATTGAACTAGAGGTCTAAATTTGTGACATTCAACTTTACCATATTTCGTTTTCAGAACCTCTTTGCCCATATACTTTAATTTGAAATTGAAAATTCCATCATCATCATAGAGCATTTTCATATTAATAGACTTACCTACTTCTAGACTATCAGCATCATAATTATTTCTCAAATAATAAAATGCCGAAATTAAATCTTGAATACTATCTTGTAATTCAAAGTTGGTTTTCTTTTTGTTCTTCTTATCATTTAGAACAGCTGTATTCTCTTTATGATCAAAATTGATCTCTAGATCTTTTTTATAACCTCCTTCATTTATCTTTCGCACGAATTTATAGGGTTTGCCGTCTTCTTTTCCAAAATAGCTTTCATAAGTATCATCAACTTTAAAGAAAATACTCGCCCAACCAGTTGTTTTACCCTTTCCAACAACATGGTATACTGGTACACCATCAATCTTGGCAGACTTTACATGTAACGTAGCATAGCTTGCATTTAAGGCTCCGTAATGCATTCTAAATTTTAACCACTCACCTGCTTTAAATGTAGATTCTTTTTTCTTTTCAGTATTGATCTTCTTTAAAGATTTAGACGTCTTACTAGTTTTCACGTTATACGCGAAATCGTTAGTGCTTGAGTTTTGTGAAAAACCCATTAAGCCGATACTTATAAAAAATAGAGGTATTAAAATTCTCATAGCTTAATAGTATTAAAGTAAAAATAGTGAATGTCTTTTTACAAGTTTACCATATTTACTATAACAATAACAAAATTTATTCCAAAGTATTGTTATGG
>Ga0114956_1000975_pt1 | contig 22071 bp, 20 predicted proteins | sample MaitaG_FD_87304 | JGI IMG/M metagenome (GOLD analysis project Ga0114956, IMG submission 87304) | Marine algal microbial communities from Maine, USA - Maine_Asex2 metaG | ecosystem: Host-associated > Algae > Red algae > Unclassified | place: Maine, USA | collected 2015-01-05
ATTTTGACTATAAGCAAGTCCCGACCGATCATATTGCCGTGCGCACCTCTTCCTATTATGGAATCAATCAACAAAGCAAAGAAATTCGCGTTCATGGTCTGCACTACCTGATCGAAAATGCGAATGCAGATGATGGTCTATTGATTGTGGATGATGTGTTTGACTCAGGGCGAAGCATTGATGCGCTCATTAAAGAAGTGTCCAAGCTATCTCGTCTCAATATGCCCCGTGACATCAGAATTGCCTGTCCCTGGTACAAGCCTTCCAATAAATCGGTGAGTATGACACCCGACTATTTCGTTAACGAAACAGATGAATGGTTAGTGTTTCCACACGAGCTATCAGGCCTCACACAAGATGAAATCCGTGAAGGAAAATCAGATTTAGCGGATGTCATTGATCTTTTTTGATTACAGCGCTTTACGGATACTGGCAGTGATTTCTTCTGCTGTCGCTCCGTGAGAATTTGATGCTGCGAACTTTCCATCTCTGCCAATGACGAAGGTGACCGAAGTATGATCAATCAGGTAATTAAGCTCTGAGCTGCCAGCTACTTTTGTAAAGTACGTGCCGTACTGCTTGGCGACTTTAGTGACTTGTTCGACCGTGCCGGTTATACCAACAAAGTTCTTATGAAAGAACGATGCATATTGTTTAAGTTTCTCTTCTGTATCGCGCTCGGGGTCGAGACTGATAAAAATACCCTGTACCTCAGCCACTTCATCTTCAGACAGGCCTTTCATCGCTGAGCCGATAGTCGCGAGTGATGTTGGGCAAACGTCCGGGCACGAAGCGAAGCCAAAATACATCACAACCACTTTACCCTTGAAATCACTCAGTGACACTGCTTTGCCGCCTTCAGGTTGAAGCGTAAACTCACCGCCAAACTGCTTTCCAGCAATAGGAGTTTGTTTGCTAGCCGGTAGCGATCTTTTGCTGAAATATTGTTGAGCAATAACCAGGCCACCGATGAAAGCGACCAAAGATACGAAGAAGATTATTTTTTTCATTGAAATGCCTAGCTCACTAAAATTGACGATCGTTTGTAAGATACTACACATACGAGTAGCGGATTATAGGGGATGCGACAGGACGCACAAGTACTCAGCTGACCTGAATGGATATTTATAACTGAAGTAAAAGAGCTGGGTCACTCAGGTTGATTATATGAATATAGAAATAAAGTATTGATATACATAGAAACATTTGCTGAAAATTTATCAAACTAGTCTGACTTTGAATAGTCCTAAGTTAAGGCTGATACATCAGCTATCAGCATCAATCATAACAAACCAAGGATGGATATTATGACTAGTAAGAACTTAGCGCTATTTTCTGGTGTGGCTTGCGCCGCCGTTTTAGCCACGTATGCCTGGGCTGCCAGCAAAGATGCGTCAGAAGTAAAGGTAACAGAAGCTGCTGCTGCAATGGAAGAATCAGCGGAACCAGCACCTTTATGCATTCCGATGGCTGAAGCTAACGATGCGACCGCAGAGACCAGTGAAGCAAATACTGAAGGTAATGCAGAAGTAGCTACAACTGAAGAAGCGACTACCGAAGCGTCGTCTGAAGAGGCAAAAGCTGAAGATGGAGCCTCAGAAGCTGAATCAGCACTACCAATATGCGACGAAAACGGTAATCCACCTGCAGCAGAAGCTGAAACCTCAAGCGAAGAGGCAACTGAAGCAGCAGCCGAGGAGCCTGCTAAAACAGAGTAATATTTGTTAGTTAATAACAGTGCCCGCCTAGTGTGGGTGCTGTTTAATTGGTAGTTGCATAGTGACTGCCAAACCTCCTTCGGGTGAGTTCGTCGCCCAAACTTTACCTTGGTGTAATTCAATAATTCTTCGCGTTATCGCCAAACCAACGCCGTTGCTACCGGTTTTCTCGTTACGCGAAGTATCACTGCGGAAAAAAGGTTCGAACAAGCGAGTCAAATCCTCGTTAGGAACACCAGGTCCTTGATCTTTAATGCACAGCTCAAGCATCGCCCCTTTGCACTGAGCGGTAATGGTGACAATGCTGGGATCGTCCGTATAGTACATCGCATTGCGCAGGATATTTTCCAGCGCACTGCTTAAGTTTTCAAGGTCAGCATTGATCTGGGGTAGAGACCCAATATTTACCTCAATTTTCTTTTGCGTATTTTGATACTCATAATGGGCGTCCCGGACAATTTGTTCAATCAGTGGCGCAATATCCAGCGACTCCAGATTCAAATTAGGCATGTCATTAAGGCGGGTCAAACGCAAAATGCTCTCAATCAAACCGTCCAGTCGCACGGTTTCCTGATCGATGCGTTTCAGCTCACTACTCTCGCCGGTTTTTTGTTCTGCCAGCAAACTAGCAACCTGAATGCGTGCGAGTGGCGAGCGTAGTTCGTGGGAAATATCCCGCAGCAGCTGATACTGGCTCTTATGGCTGTCGTCAAGGCGTAGCGCCATGCGGTTGAAATCACGCCCCAACTCACCGATGGCATCTTTACGGTCAGCAACTGACGTTTCTACACGGGCAGATAGGTCATGCTGTCCCAGTGACTGCGTGGTTTTGCGCAGGCTGCGTATGGGTTTGACTACAAAGTAACTGATCGCCATGCTGGCTAACAACATACCTAAAACGATCGCAGCGAGCATTGCAGGTGCGCGCCAAGCGGGTTCAGGCATAAGGTTTCGCAAGTTTCGCCGACTGCGTATCACAACGCTTAAAAGATCTCCCTCTGCAGAACTGACTGTTTGGGTAAACTGCAATCCACCACGCCTAGGGCCTCTGGGGCCGCCACGTCTGGGATCTCTTGGGCCTCTGCGAAGGCTGTTATCATTTCCTTGCCTTCTGAATGGGCGCTCGGTATTGCGAGGAAAGAACCTGCGCTGACTGCGGTTTTCCAACATGCGTCGCAGCTGTGGCATGGTAAAAAGCACCTTGCGATCTTCATTGAGGATTGCAACTAAAGTGCCGTGTTCACCCAATGATCGGGTCAGTTTGTCGATAGAATTATCTTCCCAGGCTTTGACAACTTTCTCAGCTAGTACCTGTGGTGCGGCTTGAGGAGAGATAATGATGCGCTCACTCTCCAGCCATTTAACCAGCAAATAGCCTGTGAGAATCACTAATAGATTGGTGACTAACAGCAATCCTGCTATTTTGAAAAACAGGCGAGTCATCAGTTACGCGTCACGTTTAAGAGGTAGCCGCTGCCTCTGACGGTTTGAATATTCAATGTGTCGGTAGGGCTGATCTTGCGTCGCAAATTACTGATATGCACATCGATACTGCGGTCGTAAGCACCCAGCTTGCGCCCCAGTATTTCTTCAGAGATATGCTGCTTGCTAATCAGCTCATCCGGAGATTCAAGCAACATTTGTAATATGTCGAACTCCGTCTGAGTCAATACCAACATATCCTCTTGCAGTTGCACCTGACGATTGTGCTTATTCATGCGCAAATCGCCTACTTCGATTTGATCAGTCTGTGATGAAGGCTTGCGTTCAGCGGCACTGGCGCGACGCAGTATTGCTTTAATACGGGCTAATAACTCACGTGGGTTACACGGTTTTGGCATGTAGTCGTCTGCACCCAGCTCAAGGCCTAAGATTCTGTCGATGTCATCACCTCGTGCCGTTAGCATGATAACGGGCGTTTCATTGTCCGTTTGGCGAATGGACTTTAACACCTCCAGACCATCCATCTTCGGCATCATAATATCCAGAATGATCATGTCCTTAGCCGACTTACTCGCCGCCAGTGCATCTTCACCATTGTGAACTAAGGTAATTTCAAAACCTTGGCCTTGCAGATACTCAGTCAGCAACTCCGCAAGAACTGTATCGTCATCTGCCAATAATATGTGTGGTTGTTTCATCAGAATCTCCTTATCAAAAATAATACCGCAGTCAATGTGATTGTGGTGTTTTTTTACTAAGTCTTTACAGGGAACTTGTGTAGATAGCGTGATAAAGTCCCTGTTCACCGATTCATGAGAAATAATGTGCCACTTTCTTCATCGCTAAAAAGACAAATAATCAATCTGGTGCTCATTCTGGCACTTGCTGGTTTAGCTTGGTTGGTTTACTTACAGCTGCAAAAAGATCAGCTTGGCCCTGAAACCTTGTATGACAAGAGCATAGGGGAGTCGGTGCAGCAATTGCTTATTTCACTGCCGGGGCTGGCAGATATAAAGATCGAAGCTGGCTCCAAAGGGGATGATGATGTTTGGAATATCACTCAGCCGATTCAAGCAACGGCGAGTAAACAATCATTGCATCAACTATTGACGTTTCTAGGTGAAGGAATATTAGCTGAGTACCCAGCGACGGGCAAAGATTTGAATACCTTCGGTTTGGCTGAGTCTGCGGTTCGCGTGCGTTTTAACTCAGTGGAGTACCGTTTAGGTAAGCTCAATCCTGTTAATCACCGGAGGTATGTGCTGCTAAAAGATCGCATTCTGATGGTGAATGAAGCGGTATATGAATTGCTGATGCGCGGTGTTGATGGGTTTAAGGAAAAGAGCTGATGCCTGAGTTACCAGAAGTTGAAACAACCTGTCGTGGTATCGCGCCGCATAGTGAAGGCAAGGTGGTGAAAGCGATTGTAATCAGGCAAGCAAAACTGCGTTGGCTGGTACCGGATAGCATTCAGGATATGGTTGGGCAGCGTATCAATAGCGTGTCGCGGCGCGCTAAGTATGTGTTGTTGGAGACGGATATTGGCACTGCGATGGTGCATCTCGGTATGTCAGGTAGTTTGCGGGTAGTCGATGATAGTTTGGTGCCTGAAAAGCATGATCATGTCGATATTATTTTGGAGACTGGCAAAGCCCTGCGTTTGCATGATCCGCGACGTTTTGGTGCGGTGTTGTGGACTCAGGAAAGCATTGAAGCCCACAAACTAATCAATCACCTGGGGCCAGAACCGCTAACCGAGGCATTTGATTCTGACTATTTGGTGGCTTGTGCAGCAAAACGTTCGGTCAGCGTGAAGCAGTTTATTATGGATGCGCAGGTGGTGGTGGGCGTTGGGAATATCTATGCCAGTGAGTCGTTATTTATGGCAGGGATCTCACCGAAACGGGCGGCCAATAAGGTTTCTAAAAAACGCTATGAATTGCTTACCCAATGTATAAAGCAGGTATTAGCTCGAGCGATAGAGCAGGGCGGTACGACGTTAAGAGACTTTGTTCAGGCTGAGGGAAAGCCTGGGTATTTTAAGCAGGAGCTGAATGTTTATGGGCGCGCAGGAGAGCCCTGTACTTCCTGTGGAGAGGAGATAAAACAGATAAAACAAGGGCAGCGCTCGACGTTTTATTGTGGTGCTTGTCAGCGTTAGCCGGAGGCTCAAGGCGCAGAAAACAGCCTTCCAGCAGGTGTTCAGGAAAATGTAAGTTCCTGAATTGTAAACTACACTTCCATTGTTACGTTTTTGCCACTCATTTCTTTAGTGACACTAAAATATCTGTGGTGTCTGCGTCTTAAGCTTTAGACGCTAAATAGTGCTCGAACCCAAGAAATTACCATTAGTACTCAATTATAATAATAAGGTAAAAGCAAGTATGAGGCGCTCTAAAAACCTACTTTGGCTGCTAAAAGTAGCCTGCCTGCTATTAATTATTTCTGGCAATCCTTTGCAGGCATCCCCAAATGAAAAAGGCAGCTGGAGTGATTTAGTTGATTGGCCATTAATTGCGATACACACTGTAATGACCCCTGACGGTAAGATATTGACTTTTGGCACCGATGAGCTGGGAAGGCAAGGTGCTCAGTTTCTATATGACGTTTGGAACCCAGACCTGGGTACAGGCGCAAACGCGCACAACACGCTAATCAATACCCTAGGCGTAGATTCATTTTGTAGTGCAGCCATCGTGCTGCCTGAAAGTGGCAATATCCTTATGTCGGGCGGCGATAATCGCCCGTTGGGACAAGTCGGCATGGGTATTAAAGATTCGCCTATTTTTAATACTGCATCAGAAACACTGACCCAGGCAGCAGAGATGAGTTCGGCTCGTTGGTATCCAACCGCAACGACGCTGGCTAATGGCGACATTCTTCTAAACGGTGGTAGAGACGGCGTAGGAAGACCGGTTTCTACACCTGAAGTTTATTCACCGGCAAGCAATACCTGGCGCTCACTATTGGGTGTTTCACAGGTGGGATATGGCTACATATATCCTCGGCAATGGGTTGCGCCGGATGGAAGGGTATTCGGATATTCAACTAGTAAAAACATGTACTACATTAAGGCTGAAGGTAATGGACAGCTGCAGTATCGAGGTAAAATTCCAGTAGTGGGTGGAATTGACTCGTCCACAGCCGTCATGTACCAACCTGGAAAAATTCTACACGTTGGAGGGCCTGGCCTTAACGCTCAAAATGCACCTCATCACAATAGTGCCCATATTATTGATATCAATGACAGTTACCCAGTGGTTACTGAAACTGCCGACCCTCAGCAGCCTGGACGGATTTTGGTTAATTCAGTGGTGCTACCTAACGGCAAAGTGATGATTGTTGGCGGTTCAGGGAAATGGAATGCGCTAAGTGATGTGGCGACTCAACCTGAAATATGGGATCCAACGGATGGGAGCTGGTCTTTAATGGAGCCATCCTCGACAGCCCGTTTATACCACTCAACCGCGTTGCTGCTTAAAGATGGGCGCGTGTTAGTCGCAGGCGGTGGGGCCCCAGGCCCTCTGGTTAATACTAATGCGGAGATTTTTTCACCTCCCTACTTATTTGATAGTGATGGGATGGCCACGCGGCCAGACATCATTACTGCACCTGATGAAGCACCCTATGGTTCAGAGGTGTTTGTGAGGCATAATCCCGGAGGAATTGTTACTCGCGTTACACTCATTAAAACCGGAGCGGTTACGCATTCCTATAATATGGAACAGCGCTTTATTGAACTCAATTTTACAGTTGCTGATAGCGGTAATGGTGTGAAAGTCACCCTGCCTGATTCTCCTAATACGGCGACACCGGGTTATTACTTGCTGCACCTTCTTAATGATGCAGGTGTGCCTTCTAAGGCACATGTGATTCGACTATCCAGCACGGCAGTAATATCTGTTGATGTCGGCCCTCAGCCAGTTGCGAATATTGACAGCGCTTCCGCGACAGCTGGTACCCCGATTACGCTCGATGTGCTTTCCAATGATATTGGTAACGGATTGTTCTTGTCTCAAGTTAGTCAGCCTACGGTACAGGGCGGCACTAGCCGGATCAGCAACGATAAGGTCATCTATACCTCCAAGAGTGACTTTAATGGGACAGATAGCTTCTGGTACTCGATAGAAGATAATCAGGGGCGAACTAGCTCGGCACAAGTCACTGTTTCAGTCAGTGGTGGCGTTGTCGATCCTACTCAAATATATCCAACAGCAGCACCCGATAGTGTGGTTAGCAGCGGTGGAAACAGCATCACAATTGATGCCTTAGCGAACGATACAGGCAACGACCTTAGTATGGCTGCCCCCAACGTTTGGTCATTGAAAGGCGGTAGTGTGCTGTGGGTTGAGGACAAAATTCTCTATACACCAAAACCAGGATTTAACGGTGTAGACAAAATTTGGTATGTACTTAGAGACGTCCAAGGTCGAACCAATAGCGGTGAAATCACGATTACGGTCAGCGGTAATGACACTATTCTAAGCGCTTCATATCCGACGGCTTCACCGGACACCGTTAGTGCATCAGCAGGCATTCCAATCGACATTGATGCATTAGCTAATGACAGAGGCACCGGATTGACGCTGATAGCCCCCGACGTTTGGTCTCTGAAGGGGGGTAATGTTTCGTTGGTGGATAACAAAATTCGTTATCTGTCGGCGCAAGATTTCACCGGTGTAGACAAAATCTGGTACGCGTTTAGTGACGCTCAAGATCGAACGAATAGTGGAGAAGTGACCATTACTGTCACGCAGAGCATTGCAGAGGTTACTGAGGATCGCATGGCTGCAGCGCCGCATAGAGGACCCACCTATAGCACTAACGCTGTTACAACGGTTAATCAGAGTATTGCTATTGATGCGCTCGTTGACCGGGTGGGGAACGGTTTGGTGCTCAGGCCCAATGCATCATCGTTAAAAGGAGGTGATGTATCTCTGGTTGGTAACAAAATAGTTTACATACCAAAGCAAGGTTATGTTGGGCGAGACAGGGTCTGGTTTGTATTTGAGAGTGAGCAAGGTCTAACTTATAACGGTGAAGTCCTTATCGATGTAAATGCAAGTGCGGACAACACAGGCCTTGAGGAAGCTAATGATTCTGATACCGACAGTGGAGTCACCACTGGTGGAGGGGGTAGTTTCTCGTGGTGGCTGCTTATGTTTTCATTTTGCTTGGCATTGAGTCGAAACAAATGAATGGTCATTTCTCCATACCTTGCAAAATGAAACTTGATGTTTTAAATTGCAAGGTATGGAGAGACACTTCACATCATATTTAAACGAACTGCTGAGACTCTTTCCCTGCGTGGCGCGGTGGCTACCCTGAGCCTTGGATAAAAAACTCACCGCGCTTTCAGAAGCTGTGGATGCAGGCATACATAAAGACCTATCTGGAGCGTGACATACTACGGCTTTTCCCCAATTTGCAGCGCGAGAAATATCAATTATTTCTGCAAATGTTGGCTCAGTTATCGGGCACCATAATTAACTATTCAGATGTTGCGAGAACGCTTGGATGATCTGCTGGCGCACCCTCAAATGAGGCACTCCTGGGAGTCAATGGTAATCGAAAATATCATTCGCGGGCTTAATGCACAGGGAGTGGTTTTTGATTATTATCATTATCGTACCAGCGCTGGTGGTGAGGTGGACTTGGTGTTGGAGGGCGAGTTTGGTTTATTGCCGATTGAGATTAAATATAAGCAAAAAGTGACGTTATGCGAGTTGAAAGGTATTCGTAATTTTATTGAGGAATACCAATGTCCTTATGGGATTGTGGTCAGTAATAATGAACGGCTCAGCTTGTTGGATGAGAAGCTGATAAATGTGCCGTTTTCGTATGTTTAGTTTATATTGAGGGCTTAAATTGTAATCCGATGAATTACTCACAAATATTCCAGTCTTTGCAGCAGGCATCCAGTTTTGACCTTTATCGATTGCAGGTCGCTATTAGGCATCAGTTAGAATCCCCTAAACGAATCCAGACCATCAGAGAACAATTATCTGTTGGTCAGGAGGTGGAAATATTTAATGGCGATGACAATAAGTCTGAAAAGGCAATTATTCGCAAATTTAACCCAACCACGGTTGCGGTTACGTTAGTCGCTGATCAGGCTCGTTGGCGAGTCCCTTATTACTGGATTAATCTCGAAGGTACTGACGTTACCCTGCAAAACACGGCCAAAAAGGGCATCGACAGAAATGCGTTGTCTATTGGTGAGACCGTCGGCTTTCGTTCTCGTGAAGGCCATGAAATCTACGGAAAAATTATTCGTTTGAATCCGAAAACAGTGACGTTGCATACCGACAGAGGCGAGTGGCGTGTTGCCTATAGTCTGTTATTTCGGGTTGTTGACTCGTCTGTTGTTCATACGACTTATATTGTTAAAGAGTAGTGTTTAACAAACTAATAAGCTCGCAGCTCTGGGGGATGTTTAGAATATGTTCTTGCAAATGAAGCTACAAAACGTATAACGAAGTTGTCAGCCTGCTTTGTCAGAATCATTAGCTACCACAAAGGTAGCTGTAGGAGGTTCTGACTATTTTACGGTGCATCGTAAAATAGTTTTGCTTTTTTTACGATGGGTCGTAAAATAGTATAAAAATTTCGATGACTCAATATGCACCGCTTCTATACTGATACGATAAAAGATGATTTGTTAGATCAACGTCAAATGCTGTTTGTTTCTGGGCCGCGGCAAGTGGGTAAAACGACGGTGGCCCGCAAACTGATAGAACAGCAAGGGCTGTATTACAACTGGGACAATCGCCAGCATCGTCAATGGATACTGGATAGTGTAGCCAGCACCGCTAGTGCTGAGCTGCTTAATCAGCTAGGTGTTCATGAGCTTCGCGAAAACAGAATGCTGGTGGCATTTGATGAATTGCATAAGTACAAAGATTGGAAAAACTATCTGAAAGGTCTATTCGACCTGTACGAGAAGCAACTTGCGATTTTAGTTACTGGTAGCGCTCGGATGGATACCTTCCGGAAAGGAGGGGACAGTTTAATGGGGCGTTATTTTCATTATCGAATGCACCCTTTAAGTTTGCGCGAGATCAGCACGTCATTTAACCGCGAGTCACTATTGCAAGCCCCACAAAAGCCTGCTGAAGACGCGCTACAACATCTGACAGATTTTGGCGGCTTTCCAGAGCCTTTTGTGAAAGCGGATAAACGTTTTTATAATCGGTGGCAGCAGCTGCGGCAACAACAACTGATTTACGAAGACATTCGCGATATGAATCAGGTGCAGGATATTGCCCAGCTTGATGTGTTAGCCAGTTTGCTCCGGGATCAGTCGGGACAGGTCATTCGCTACAGCACATTGGCTAAACAACTTGGGGTGAGCGTAGACACTGTCAGGCGTTGGATAGTGGTGCTGGAGAGTTTTTACTACGCCTTTCGGGTGCGGCCTTGGTTTGAAAATATAACAACAGCGTTACGTAAAGAGCCCAAGGTGTATCTTTGGGATTGGTCTCAGGTGCAAGATATTGGCGCACGTAATGAAAATCTAATTGCTAGTCATTTATTGAAGGCTGTTCACTGGTGGACTGACAGTGGATGGGGCGATTACCAACTTCACTATCTGCGGACTAAGGATCAGAAGGAAGTGGATTTTCTAATTAGCAAAGATAATAAACCTTGGATATTGGTTGAGGTTAAAAGCTCGGGTAAAGCGCCGATGAACAAGCACTTGGGGTGGTTTCAGGAAAAGACGGGCGCTGAATATGCGTTTCAAGTGGGGTTGGATATGCCTTATGTGGAGGCGGATTGCTTTGCAGTGAAAACGCCGGTTAAGGTTTCTGCGCAGACCTTTTTGATGTGTTTGGTTTAGCAGGCAGAGTTTCTTATCAACTATTTTCCACGCTATGGTGTATTGCTATACTTAAGCTGGTAACGTTTGAATGATAATCAACACACTACCGGGGCTTAAGTTGCTAACCCGATGAATTATTCACAAATATTCAAGTCCTTGCAGCAGGCACCCAGTTTTGACCTTTATCGCCTACAAGTCGCTATTGCGCATCAGTTAGAATCTCCTAAGCGCATCCAAGCCGTTCGAGAATAATTATCTGTCGGGTTAGGAAGTGGAAATATTTAATGGCGATGACAACAAGTCTGAAAGGCAATTCGATAGGAGGAGTTACCAAAGGTCATTTTTGGCTAAATAAGCTTATTGCTGTTTTCATTATTTCAATTCTTTTAATTCTTTAAGCTCTATCTTGACCTCTAATGTCTTGAACTCAAAATTAAAATCGCGGGCATCCAGTAAAAATTCTTTTTCGTAGATAACTTTATCTCTAATATCATCATGATTTATTATGAAATGGAGCCGATCATTTTCATTGAAATTTAATCCATCAATATAGAAAATGTTCTCAAACTTTTTATCAGGAGTAATCAGTAATATTTTAGATTTTTTCTTATTAATTTTTGTGTAAATCTCATATTTTTCTCCTTCTAGACCTTTGAGAAGTCCTTTAGTTTTCTTTGGTATCTTTCCTTCTACAGTAATCTCAGCCACAAACTTGCTTTTTTCTTCCCCTAAAATATTATCGACTTTTTTGAAAATTTTAGTCTCAGTGATGACTTGAGGAATGGATTTTCTCTCTCCATAGGCGTTGCTGAAAATAAAAAGAATTATGCTTAAAGTTATTGTAAATTTCATTCGTTTTCCTGTTTTCAGTCATTACGGTCTCAATAAATATAAAACTATCGCCACAAGTAGTGCCTAATCCCGACGCCAAATAGTCTCCGCCCCTTTATCCTCAAGCGTAATCCCAGCCGCCTTCAACTCATCCCGAATCCCATCCGCCTTAGCCCAGTCTTTATCCGCCTTAGCCTGAATCCGTTCCTGAATCTTCGCTTCAATCGCCTCAGCATCAAGGCCATCACCGCTATTATCACGCTGTAACCAAGCATCAGGATCAAGCTGCAATAGCCCAAGGATACCGCCTAACTTTTTAAGCAAGGCACCCAATGGCGCAGCCGCTTCAGCACCTTCGGTTTGATTCAGCTTGTTCACATCACGCGCTAGATCAAACAGTGAGGCAAGCGCCTCAGCAGTGTTAAAGTCGTCATCCATTGCCGCATAAAACTTGTCTTCGTACTCACTCCAGCGCACAGCCTCAGCGTCAGGCAAGCCACGCAAGGCGTTGTACAAACGATCAAGCCCAGCAATCGCACCGTCTAGTGAATCTGTGCTGTAGTTCAGCGGGCTGCGGTAGTGACTCGATAGCAAGAAGTAGCGAACGGCTTCCGGTGAGTAGCTTTCTAAAACATCACGAATCGTAAAGAAGTTACCCAAAGATTTGGACATCTTCTCATCATCAATGCGGATAAAACCATTATGCATCCAGTAGTTTGCAAAATGCTCACCTGTGCAGGCTTCACTTTGAGCGATTTCATTTTCATGATGTGGGAACTGCAAATCGTGCCCACCACCGTGAATATCAAAATTAGCCCCTAACAACTCCATCGACATCGCTGAACATTCGATGTGCCAGCCCGGACGACCTGCACCCCAAGGAGAATCCCATTGAGGTTCTTCAGGCTTGGCCGGTTTCCACAAGACAAAATCCAAAGGGTCTTTCTTGGCATTATCAACGGCAACACGCTCACCTGCGCGTAGGTCTTCTACTTTTCGACCGGATAACTTGCCGTATTCTGGAAAGCTTGAAACATCAAAATAAACATCGCCGTTGCCACCCTGATAGGCATTGCCTTTTTCAACCAAAGTTTCGATCAAGGCAATAATTTGTGGAATGTTATCGGTTGCTTTCGGCTCATGCGTTGGCGATAAAACGCCGAGCGCCTTTTCATCCTCATGCATCGCATCGATGAAGCGCTCGGTGAGTGCTAAAAATTCTTCACCATTTTCATTGGCACGCGCGATGATTTTGTCATCAATATCGGTAATGTTTCGCACATAAGTCACGTTATAACCACGCGCCTTCAAGAAGCGATAAACCACGTCAAAAGCAACCAGCACACGCGCATGCCCGAGGTGACAAAAATCATAAACAGTCATTCCGCAGACGTAGAGTTTTACCTCGCCATCAACCAGCGGTTTAAAGGTTTCTTTCTGATTTGTCAGGCTGTTATAAATCTGAAGCATGGTGTGTCAAGCTACCTAATCGTTAAGTTTATGAGTAAGCGTACATCCCGGAGGGTGACTATTGCCGATAGTAGCAGAGGCTTTGTGAATCCGCTATGATGCGCGCTTTAAACGCATAAAATAATAGAAGCTTAAAGTAGGACTAAGAATATGAAGCGATTTTTGATAGGATTTCTGGCTTTTTTCGTTCTGTTAACTGGCTGTAATGCCAACACTGAAACGGCAGCGGTAAAGCCAGCTGAAACAAGTAAAAATTCACAAACCTCTGGAGTAAAGAAGTCGATGACCAATGTAAAAATGGAAACAAGCGCAGGTACCATCATGTTGGAGTTAGATGGTGAAAAAGCGCCGCTAACCGTTGCTAATATTGAAGCCTATGTAAAAGACGGTTTCTATGATGGTTTAGTTTTCCACCGTGTAATTCCCAATTTTATGATTCAGGGTGGTGGCATGAATGCCAACATGACTGAAAAAGGTGACAAGCGTCCACCTGTTAAGAATGAAGCTAATAATGGTCTAAAAAACGACCGTGGCACACTGGCTATGGCGCGCACTAATGACCCTCATTCAGCATCTTCGCAGTTTTTTATTAACTTAAAAGATAATGACTTCCTGAACTTCACCAGCGAATCTGGTTCTGGATGGGGTTATGCTGTATTCGGTAAAGTATCTGAAGGTATGGATGTTGTTGATGAAATCGCTAAAGTCAAAACAGGTCAAAATGGCCCACACGGTGATGTTCCGCTAGAGCCAATCACTATCAATAGCGTAACAATCGTTGAGTAATTCTAAGAAATGACACAGTCGAGCACCTGGTTTATCTCGGATCTACACTTAGACGTCAAACGTCCGCAAATGGTGCAGGCGTTTATGCAATTTCTGGGGACGGTTCCGGGACAGGCCAGCTCACTGTACATTTTAGGTGATTTATTTGAATACTGGATTGGCGATGACATTGTGGATTCGCCAGCCGGTCAAATTGTTAAACCACTGCTTGCAGGTCTGAAACAAGTATCCGATTCAGGTGTGAAGCTATACTTCACTCATGGCAATCGTGATTTCTTGGTGGGCGAGCGATTCGCAGACATGACGGGTTGTGAGTTGCTTCCTGAAAAGCACATTATTGATTTAGATGGTGTGTCAACGTTGCTAATGCACGGCGACACGCTGTGTACCGATGATGTGGAGTATCAGGAGCTACGTAAAATGTTTTATGACCCTGAGCAGCGTCGCCGCTTTCTCAGTTTAGATTTTGAAGCGCGCGTTGCTGAGGCGAACCACTTACGGCAATTAAGTGGTGAGAAAATGCAGGGGAAGTCACAGGAAATTATGGATGTGAATCAGCAAACGGTTGAGCAGGTTATGCTTGAAGCTGGTGTAGTACAGCTGATTCATGGGCACACACATCGACCTGCAATCCATGAGTTTGAATTGAATAATCAAACAGCCAAGCGAGTGGTGCTGGGGGACTGGTATGAACAGGTGAGCTGCCTGAAAGTAAAAAACGGCCAGTTTGACCTCAGTTGATCCATGGTTCGTAAAGTTTTTAAAATTCTCCAGCTTGTGATGCACATATTCTATGGCATCGGCATAATTATTTTTCACACCCACATTAAACGCCGCAGTGCTGGCGACCCCATTTTTAAGGCAGCCTTTACCCAGTGGTATAAGCAGGCCTGTGACATTGTCGGCTTAAAGGTTGTGGTACGGGGCGAAGCCGCTGAAGGGCCAGTGCTAATGGTGGCCAATCACATCTCTTGGTTAGATATTTTACTGCTGGCGAGTGTGGCCAATCCACGTTTTCTGTCAAAGGCCGAAATCCGCAAATGGCCTTTAATTGGTTGGGCGGGTCAGCAAATTGATACCTTGTTTATCAAGCGCGGTGAGCGCTCTGCATCTGAAGCCGCTACTGCCGGTATTATGCAAGGCTTGCGGCAAGACAACCGAATTCTTATTTTCCCTGAAGGGACTACGACTGAAGGTAAGGTGGTCAAACGCCTGCATGCGCGTTTGTTTGGTGCGGCGATAAATGTAGGTAGTCCTGTGCAGCCGATTGTGATTCATTACACGGATGGGAATGGTGTATCTGAAAATACAGCAACACACACCAGTGAGCATATCCCTTTCGTAGGGGAGCAAAATTTAATTTATAACCTCTGGTTAGTGTTGGGCTGTGAAAATCCCACTGCATATGTTCATTTCTTGCCGCCGCAAGATTCAACGGGGCACACACGTAAGGGCTTGGCAGGGGAGATTCATCAATTGATGCAACAAACTCTTGAACAGTCTCAGGAAGCCCAGATGATGAAAATTAAACAACTACCTCACTAATAATCCATTGGTCTTAAAGTGGTGGATGCTCGATCAGTAATAATTATAATTAGCCTATACGCCTGAATTAATAACTAAAATTTAAGGGCCCGACATGGCAAATAAATATTCTGATTGTATACAGTGGACCGCTGAACAATTTCAAAACTTTGGCAAGATTCCTCAAGTCGCACCGCACACTTATCATGAGCTGGATCTGTTCAGTGATGAAGCTTTGATTGCCTTATTGGATGACTATCCACGGAAGTGGTTGCAGTGCTACACCATGGGCTTTGACCCTAAAAATTATCAGGATTGGACTGCTGTACATATCGCAGATAGCAGTGGGGCAGAAATCTTTGAGGCATTAAAAAAAGGTCGCATGTGGGTGAATGTGATTCATATCGATCGATACAATGGGGAGTATGCCGCGCTAATTGATCAGATGTATCAGGTGATCAACAAAAACTGTGACCATATTACGCACGCAAAGTCAGCGTTTAGTGCCATTATTTTGTCCTCGCCGGGTATCCAGGTTTATTGTCATGTCGATGTTGACGCCAATATGTTGTGGCACATCAAAGGGCGCAAGAAGCTTTGGGTTTACCCTGCTCGAGATGAGCGCTTCACGCCCCAGACCTACATCGAAGAAATCATCGGCCAGGATAGGCACGAAGATCTTCCATACGAGCATTGGTTTGACGAGCACGCTATCAGCCATGAGTTGCTTCCGGGAGAGGCTATCAGTTGGCCGCAGCACGCCCCGCATCGGGTTGAGAATGTCGATTTTAATATTTCAATGACGACTAGCTACGGCTCAGTTGAAAGTAGGCGACAGATGACTGTACATGGTGCCAATCATCATATTCTAAAGCCTTTAGGGATTAAGAACCGTTCCATCGATTTGCATGGCCCAATCCCCGCGCTCAAAGAGTTTGCCTACCGGGTGATGAGTCGCTTAGGCTTACTTAAGTCAGATAAGCGTAATGCCACGAATGTATCTGATTTGCAGCTTGATGTTGAGCATCCTGAAGGTATGTCGACACGTGATAAAAAGGATGTCACGGCATTTGCCTTTGCTGATTAGTATCTGAGAAGGCTTAAATTCGGTACGCTTCTGTCACCATTTCTGGTATCAGAATTCCGTAGATTCTGGACTTATTAGTTGCATGCTCTTCTTTGAAAACCACATAGAGCGCTTCAGAACCATTCTTAAATTTGATGTGTGCCTGCTGTAAATTGTTTTGCAATGATATTGGGTCGAGTTGCATCCGATTAGCAGGTATCTCAATCAAATCAATTTCTTCCAGACCTTCGGTGCTCAGGCTCAAATAACGTGCTAAATCCAACATGGGAATGACCCGGCTGGGGGTATCATCCACGCTTAAGATGACCCACTTGATATCGCTTTTAACAATCTCTTCAGCTCTTTCTCTGCTGATAACGCGTGTGGATCTCACAAAATTATTTTCTAATAAACTAGCAACGCCAATACGCTGTAAGGTTTGTGAGATAGGATTAATCTTATAATCCTGATCGTTTGTTTTTAGCATGGTCAAAAACAAGGATTGCTTCTTGAATATAACCCGTGACGTTAGCTGGGCAACTACAATAGTAAGCATCCCTGGCATAACGATTCCGGGATTATAAGTCAGCTCGATTATTGCGGTGAGGGCGGCCAGGGGCGCTTGCAGGCATGCACCAACCATTGCGCCCATGCCCAGCAGTGCATAAAAACCAACGTCGGCGATCGTCCAGCCTTCAGTAAAACTAACTGACATTCCCACCGCTGCACCGATGGCTCCGCCTAATATAAATGCGGGGCCAATCATTCCTGCGGGCACACCCAAGCCAACACAAAAGCTAGTGGCGATCAGTTTGAAGATAATTAAGCTGGTAAGCCCCATGATCGTAAACGACAGCGGTTCACGTAATAACTGCGTAATCGTGTCATAACCGATGCCCATTATTTCGGGTTGAGCCATGCCACAAAGACCGGTAATGACGCCCGCCATGCAAAGCTTCCACCAGACATCAATATGACTGGATTTGCTTGAGACCGTTTCTAGCATATGGTTTAGCAGGGCCGCGACTGTCCCGACAGTGATGCCCAGCACCAATACGATAGGCAGTTGCATTAATGAGTGCAGATTCATGTCAGGAACTACAAATGCGGGCTGAATACCAAACACGGCACTGGACAGGCTGGTCGCAACGACAGAGGCTAGCATGATCGGGATGAAGCTGGAGAGAGTGAACTCCATCATCACAACTTCTAAGGCGAAAATGACACCAGCGAGCGGCGTATTAAATGACGCTGAAACCCCCGCTGCTGCACCACAGGCCACCATGGTGCGGATGCTATTGTTGGGCAGTGAAATGCTCTGGGCGAAAAGGCTGCTAATGGAGGCGCCAAGATAGACGTGGGGGCCTTCACGGCCTACTGAATGTCCGCAGATAATGGCGATCGCTGCGCCAAAGAATTGAATGAAAAACCCTCGAACGGTGAAGTAACCCTGATGGTAAGTCAGTCGGTCGATTACTTTGGCGATTCCCAGAACCCGTTGATTCTTAGAAAAGTAAAAAAACAACAGAGCCAGCAGCAGACCACCAACGACTGGAAACATAAAATGCTCTAGTGTGCTCAGACCTTCATAGTTGTCTGGCCCGTGGCCCGGAAGTAATGCATCCTGAGTTGTTTCAACGATTAGTCGAAACAGGATAATAACGCCGCCCGCCAAAAATCCTGTGATAAGACCCACCAGCGCCAAGTGCATAGGCGCATCGGGTCGCGACAACTGAATTCGTTCATTTTCTAGCCAAAGAAGCCAATTTTTTTTAATTGTTTTTGCTATGCCCATAGCGTGATTTTAAGCTTGTTCCAAGCGGCTTGAAACCCCTGTGACAATAAATTAAATCTAGCTGAAGCCTAGCCTTCCTTTACGCGTAGGCTTTCTACCGATTGTCTATGAATCGCTACCATACTTAAGTGCTTTGATATTACGATGCAAAGTAACGTCTTCACTGTATTAAAATTATAATTGGTTATGAGAAAAGCAACATGTCAGTAAACTATTCTACTTGCATTGACTGGAGTCCTGAGGAGTACCAAAATTTTGGAAAAATCCCTCAGGTAACCCAGCATACCTATCAGGAGTTGGACTTGTTCAGTGATGAGGCCCTAGAAGCGCTGCTTGATGATTACCCGCGTAATTGGTTGCAGTGTTACACCATGGGTGACGACCCTGAAAACCATCGTGATTGGACGCCAGTTCACCTCGATAATAGCTCGGGACGAGAGATCCTTGATGCACTTAAAGTTGGGCGGATGTGGGTCAATGTCATAAAGATAGATAAGTACAACGGTGAGTATGCAAAATTAATTAAGCAGATGTATGAGGCGATCAATGCTAACTGTCACCATATTAGCAATGCGAAATCTTCCTTTAGCGCGCTTCTGATTTCATCGCCCGGTGTTCAGGTTTATTGTCATGTTGATGCTGATGCAAATATGTTGTGGCATTTGAAAGGGCGTAAACAAGTTTGGGTTTATCCTGCGCGTGACACTCGCTTTGCTCCGCAAAATTATGTTGAGGAGATAATTGGTGAGGCACGCCATGAGAATGTACCGTATCAACGCTGGTATGATGATCATGCTTTCACTCACGAATTAGCACCAGGTGAGGTAGTCAGTTGGCCTCAGCACTCGCCTCATCGCGTGGAAAATATTGGTTTTAACGTGTCTTTAACCACAAGCTATGGATCGAAGGAAAGCCGTCGTCAATTAGGCGTGCATGGCTTTAATCATTATGTTCTAAAGCCACTAGGTTTTAAAAACCGTTCAATTGCTCGTACCGGTTTGATGGCAGAGTTTAAATCCTTTACTTATTACGTCCTGAAGAAGCTCAAACTGTTAAAAAAAGGAGATAGAGCCTCTGGTTATGTTTCAGATCTTCAGCTTGATGCTAGTGATGCGAATGGTATGTCTGTAAGAGAAGAGAAGACCTTGACTGCTTTTTCACAGGTCGATGGCTAAACAGGCAGAAGTTTCGAGTCAACTAAAAAGGCTTTGAGGTAAACTCAAAGCCTTTTTAATGTAGCAGAATATGTGTTGAATATATTCCGCAAAACACTTGCTAAGCAGGTGCTTTTTTCAGCAGCTTTTTAATATTTAGTTTGACAGGACCGTGCACAAAGTTGTGAACACTCGAAAGCATATTCCGCGGGAAGTAGCCAATATCCTGCATTGGCTCAGTATAAGCGCTGTAGCGTAATTTATAAGAGTTTTCATCAGCTGAATACATGAAATTAAACCGCTTAAGGTTCGGGTTATCAATACTGTTTGAAATTTCAGAAGTGATCATCATGGTTAATAGAGCGTAACGATGACCTAACTCGGCTTCAAAACCACTTTGATAGGCATGCATCGTATCTCCATCAATCAATGAATAAAGACCAGCTACGGCTTTACCTTGGATCCTGAGAATGCGCAGCTCAACCTTTTTAAGCGGGAGTAGTCGCTTGATGACTGCTCGGTGAAAAGCTTCAAAATTAGGCTGGTGAAAAGCACTGGGTTGGTCTAGTTGACCACGGCGTTCTAGGTTTAGGCCAGCCAGCTCGGTAATTGCAGTGTCGATATCTAATCCAGTTGTGATTGATTCTATTGTGAATTCCTGTTCTGACTTCAGTCTGGTTAGCATGCGAGTGATATTGTTGCGTTTTTTCTTTCGCAGACTCATCAAGTAGTCTTTATAAGTCTCAGGTAGGTCAATCAATGTTCTGAAGCCATTGGCTTGTACCTTAGCTTCGATTGAAAGTCTCTGCCCTGCGAATAAGGAACTCAAATAAGAGCCAGGCAGAAGCTGTTTAAACAGAGTACCTTGCCAATGCCTTTGTTCCTGAGTTAAAGCATTAGAGAAAGCGTTGATTACTTGAGCTTCTTTCCCTGGCGCTATAATCAAGTCCAGATATTCGGTTAGCACCAAGCCACCATCTGTTTCACCAGTGCCTAGGAGTATTAGCTGTTTGCTGCAAGGAAATTGTTTCCTGGGATGGTTAAGGATTTGGAATGGAGCGATACCCTGCAACTCTCCATTTTCTCGATAGGTAAGTATGTAAAGCTCACGGAGTGAGTCGTTCTGATAGGTTTCCCACCAAGTGAATAACCATTCCCAGGATGAGAATATGGTTCCTTTTCCAGACTGTTCATTTAAAGCGTTCCATTCTGAATGAAGTGCGCGAAACTCATCAATCGTGGTTATACAGGCTTCAGTAGTTGATATGTTCATAGGGGAGTTCAACTCTCTTAGATTTTTATTCGTAAATGAAGTCTCTACCTCACACACATAAGTGCACACTCGCATCTTTCTAAGTGGGCATTGACTATTGACGAATGGTTAGAAACCCTGCAAATTCACTGAGTGTCTGAAGTTATTTCTTGAATACACGTTAAACTAATTAATAGGTGAAATATGAGTGAATTGCGTCCTTTTCATTTGGCCGTACCGGTCAGAAATATCGCTGAGTCGCGTGCGTTTTATGGTGGTTTGATGGGCTTTAACGAGGGCCGAAGCGCAGAGGATTGGGTTGACTGGAATATTTATGGACACCAGTTGGTGACCCACCTCAATCCTAAACTAGGAGCAGAAGGAAAGGTTCCATTGCATTACAACGGCGTGGATGGCAAGGGCGTTCCGGTACCTCATTTTGGGGTAATTCTAACGATTAAAGACTGGCAAGATCTTGCCGATAAGCTTAAGGGTAATGTTGAATTTGTGATTGAACCCTACACGCGTTTTAAAGGTGAGGCTGGCGAGCAATCTACGCTGTTTTTTCTTGATCCGTCAGGTAACGCATTAGAGTTCAAAGCTTTTGCGGACTTGTCGCAACTGTTTGCTAAGTAAGCCGACAGCATACTGGTTACCAAGTCTGCTTATCGCAATCGAAGGTAATAAAAATATAATAGCTTAGGCCAAGCAATACCCGTTTGATTCACACCCCATCTTATCAAATACTGTCTTCTTTTACTCGGCCTGTGGAGGCAATCATGAAACCAAGTGTCGGTTTTATCGGTTTAGGAAATGTAGGCGGCAAGCTATCGGGCAGCCTGCTAAGAAATGGCTTTGACCTAACGGTGAGAGATTTAAATCGCGAAATTGCCGAGCCATTTTTGGCACAAGGCGCGAAATGGGGTGAAAGCCCGAAAGCCATGGCAGAGCAAGTGGATATTATCATTACCTGCCTACCCAGTCCGGCGGCCTGCGCCGCTGTATTAGAAGGCGAGGATGGTATTTTAGCCGGTTTGAGTGAAGGTAAAGTCTGGGCTGAAATGAGTACCACCGATGAGTCAGAAGTGCGTCGCTTGGGTGCTTTGGTTAAAGCAACGGGTGCAGAACCTGTGGAATGCCCGGTTTCTGGCGGTTGCCATCGCGCAGCCACAGGTAATATCGCAATTTTTGCAGGCTGTGAGCGTAAAAC